>AP72_2010_repI_A100DRAFT_1000086_pt1 | contig 16565 bp, 13 predicted proteins | sample AmaPasrepliIA100_FD_9193 | JGI IMG/M metagenome (IMG submission 9193)
TTTGCGGCTTCTTCCGGCGGGGTCGGATTGATATAGAATCCCGTTCCCCACTCAAATCCCGCCGTCTTAGTCAGCTTCGGCATGAACTCGATGTGCCAGTGATAGTGATCGTTCGTCGGGTCCTGCGCCGGCGAGGTATGAATCACCAGATTATAAGGAGGATTATCCAACACTCGATCCGCGCGCGACAGTAAGTTCTTCAAGGCTCGCGCCAGGTTCTCGAACATGTGCGACGACGAATTCTCGAATGCCGACTCATGCTGCTTAGGCAGAATCCAGGTCTCAAACGGAAAACGGGGAGCATAAGGAGCCAGCGTCAGGAAATTCTCATTCTCTGCCACCACTCGAGTTCCGCCGTCCATCTCCTGCGCAATGATGTCGCAGAAAACGCAACGCTCTTTATAGAGGAAGTATTGCTTCGCCCCCTCCAACTCCTGGGTTACGTTAATCGGCAAAATCGGTAACGCGATCAGTTGCGAGTGCGAATGTTCCAGCGATGCTCCCGCCGCTTCTCCATGATTCTTGAATATTAGAATGTACTTGAACCGCCGGTCTTTCTTCAGATCCAGAATCCGATCGCGGAACGTCCACAGCACATCCTCAATTCTCTTTGGCGGCAAGCTCGCCAGAGTCGAATTGTGATCGGGGGTTTCAATGATCACCTCATGCGCTCCAATCCCATTCATCCGGTCGAACATTCCTTCGGCCTGGCGGTTGAGATTTCCCTCAATGCCAAGCGCGGGAAACTTGTTCGGAACTACGCGAACGGTCCATCCAGGAGTGTCCCTCTGTGGTGACGCGCCGTTCGGGTTCGGACGGTAGGCCTGAATCTCCGGAGGCGTCTTGCCCTCATTCCCGTAACAAAAGGGACAGAACCCTCCCTTGATCTTCATGTTCTCCCGCACGAAGTCGGTCGGGCGCTTTGCCCGGTCTGTCGAAATGATTACCCAGCGGCCAACAATAGGGTCTTTTCTAAGCTCCGGCACTACCTACATCCTTTCCGTGCAATCTCGCGCAAACTTGATATTTTACGCCGCCAAAGAGGCGTTCCGAAAGACTTCGATCGAGGGACGGGAAGTACGTCCGTCATAATATACGCTCACATATCGAATCGCCACTGGCACGCGGGTGGTGCTTTCCGCAGATATTCCCGCGCGACCTCAGCAACCTCTCGCCGATTGTGACGATCTACCGCGGCTTCGGCAGTCTTCACATCCTGCGACGTCCGCGTCTTCACCTCGATAAAGCACAGCACGTCCCCTTCCCATCCGATCAGGTCAATTTCGCCGTGGTATTTCGGAGACCGGGAATTGCGTTCCACGATCACATATCCCATTCTTCGCAACGCGAAATACGCTTCTTCCTCGCCCTTAACGCCAATGCGCAAATGTTCTGGAGATGATTTAGTACTCGGAAGGTGTCCCCCCAAGTGATCAAGGCACCGAACGACGACCCGGACGAACCTTCCATACAACATAAGCACCTGCAGCTTACGGCCTGATCCATTCCCTCACCTGTGATGAACCGCACAATCGACTGGAAAAATTGAGGACCGTTCTAAATCGGGAATGACTCTCGATAACCCTTACCCAATTGGGTCTGACTTTATGCAACTCGAAAGTGGGCGAAACAAGCAGGAACCTGAGTATCTCAACGAGAAGGATGCCGCCGAAGACAGGAGTGGCGGGAATCCCAGGAACGACGATCCCCAAGGCTCTCAGTTGCGCGATGAGAATGAGACAGAGCGAGAGACCCTAGGTAGGTTCTGACCATTGGGCACGGTCCAGGTTAAGTGTTCGCTGTCATGCAACTGCGCTCATTGAGAGTGTAACCGCTATATTTGCGCCAAAGATGCATTTGTGGGTACTCAGTTCTCTCCGTCCACATCCACGGAGAGGGATTGAGTCGCATTGCTTGCGGTACTTCCCCATAAGGCGTTGGCGCCCCAGAGAGCGTGGAACGCGTCCAGACCACTTGCGCCCCACAAGGCGTGACTACCCCAAAGGGCGTTGCTGCCCCACAATGCATTCTGCGCACCGACGAATACGTTGGCGCCCCAAAGAGCATGGCTTCCCCAAAGGGCGTTGGTGCCTCCCAGCGTGGAATTATTCTGCACGAAGTAAACGCAGTCACAGCTCGCGTCATACGTCGCGGTCGGAGACTGTGCGCTCAAGGTTGTGGGCGGAATGTCGGTTAACGAAGTGGCCGCCTGCAAATCCAGGTAGCCCGCTCCCACCGTGAACGCGTCATACTGCATCGTGTACGTCACTCCAGCATCGGTCACGCTCGAGTACTGCGGCAGACTCTTGTAAGCCGTCTTCATCAACACGGCCTTTACTTGATCGGGCGTAAATGTCGGATTTTTCTGAATCAGTAATGCCGCGCCGCCGCTGACCACAGCCGTCGCCATGCTCGTTCCGCTCAGGATGAAGTACTTGTCCGACAAACCTCCGGAGGTGGTGTTTTGGTAATAGTTCACCGCCGGACGATTTCCCGGATAGTTCTTTTGCAAGTAACCGCCCGTCTGCAATGAAACAAGGCGATTCCCGGGTGCAATCAAGTCCGGCTTCACAATGTGGTCAATCGCCGTCGGTCCTTTGGAGCTGTAGGATGTCATCACATCGTCGGCGCGATCCGGCGTCCCTTTTGTGTTCATTGCTCCAACTGTGATCACATAAGGGTCATTGCCAGGGGCGGTAATCGTCCCATAGCCGTTCAAGACCGAGTAATCTGTTCGTCCCTCATTGCCTGCTGCCACAACCACAACGATTCCTGCCTGCCATGCGGCCTCGACTGCTTGGCAAAGAGGGTCTAGTGCATAGCTTTCATACACGGGCCGACCTAACGACAGGTTCATCACGCGAATGTTGTATTGGCTCTTTAAGCTGATCGCCTTGTTGATGGCGTTGATCACCGAGCTGTCGGTGCCCTGACCTTGTTGTCCGAGCGCGTGGAAGTTCAGGATCTTCACATTCGGTGCAATTCCTCGAATGGTTACATCGCAATTCGAGCAGAGAGAATTTTTACCGCTTCCTCCGATGATTCCCGCGACGTGAGTACCGTGACCGTACTGGTCATCGGCTCCGCCACCTAACGAATCGAAGTTGTACACGATTCGATTGTGTCCCTGCGCGTCCTTCAGATCGTCTACACCATGCACACCGCTATCGATGACAGCGACCGCAATACCTGTCCCGTCCAGGCCCAGATTCCATGCGTAATTTGCCAGCACGCCCACGGCTGCATTGTTCATTTGTCTAGTGATCGGGCGATCCGGGGAGACATAAGCCACGTCGGGATCATTCGACAGCGCTCGCAAGCTGGATTCAGGCAGGCTAACCAACAAACCCTTGACGGTCCGCAAATGCTGCTTCACCACTCCGCCGTGCGAGGCAATTTTGTCGCGATGCTTCTGCGCCGGCGCAACCTTGAATTGCACAATCACGTTCACAGCATCAGTGGAATGTCGCCCCTTCAAATCCGGCGAAAGCTTATGCTCACTTCCCCAGGCAGCTGCTCCCAAAAACAGGAGAACCGAAACGACTGAGATACTTCTCACTTTCATAGGTAACATCCCCAAAGTTTCTCGGCAGACTAATCGTTTAACCTGCACGTACGGACCCAACGAGGACATTCGTATGTTGTAGAAGAAAATAGAAAAAGGCGATGTCCACACCGATAGGAAGTGGGACACTCTGTCGCGTCCAACAAAACATGCGACATTTTGTCTCACTGGAGAACATCGGCCGGCCCAACTGGGAGCTATGGGTCTTGAAGCCTAAGGATTCTTGAAAAGCCCACTCTGAGCACAACCTAATTTTTCCTTGCAGGGAACACCTTATTGTTGGAGCCGAACGCGCAACATATGCTGGGTTTGCTGACTTTAAGGACTGTTCGGCGGTTTTACATGAACCGGAAAGCGAATTCGGTGAACGCACTCGCGAAAGCGAGTCAGAGTCGGATTCGACATTTAAGAAAGGCAGGTCTTGGTTTCTGGCCAGCTTTAACGATTTACCGAGGTGCGAATGAGGATTGCACAGGTGGCGCCGCTTTACGAGAGTGTTCCGCCCCGGCTCTACGGTGGCACGGAACGAGTTGTGTCCTGGCTGACCGAGGAACTCGTGCGTCAGGGTCACGACGTCACGCTCTTCGCCAGTGCCGATTCCCTTACCAACGCCAGCTTGGTTCCAGTCTGTCCGCAGGCTTTACGCCTTGATCCCAACTCCTGGGATCCGATTGCTCACCATATCCACCAGGTCGAACAGGTTATTCAACGAAGAGACGAGTTCGACGTCGTCCACTTCCATATCGATTACCTGCACTTTCCGACTAGCCGCCGTCAGCGACTTCCACACCTGACGACCCTTCACGGCCGGCTCGATATTCCGGATCTCGTTTCTTTGTTCCGCGAGTTTTCTGACATGCCGGTTGTCTCGATTTCAGACGCTCAGCGTCAGCCTCTGCCTTGGATTAACTGGCAGGGCACGGTTCATCACGGAATGCCAGAGGACAAGTTCGTCCCATATCTGGATTCCGGAAAGTATCTTGCATTCCTCGGACGCATCTCACCTGAGAAAGGAGCCGATGAGGCTATTAAGATTGCCCTGCGTGCCGGCATGCCTTTGAAAATCGCCGCCAAGGTCGATCAAAAGGACAAAGACTATTTCGAGAGCGATATCAAGCCGCTGCTCAGTAGCAGCCTGATCGAATTCGTCGGCGAGATCAGTGATCTCGAAAAAAACGAATTCCTGGGTAACGCCTCAGCTCTGGTGTTTCCCATCGACTGGTCAGAGCCGTTCGGTATCGTTTTGATTGAAGCCATGGCTTGTGGCCTACCAGTGGTGGCATACCCACTGGGGTCTGTGCCCGAAATTATTGAGGATGCCGTCTCGGGATTCCTCGTTCATAATGTAGAGGAGGCTGCGGCCGCGCTGAAGAGTCTTTCCACAGTCGATCGGCGCAAGTGCCGCCGCGCCTTCGAAGAGCGCTTCTCCGTCAGACGCATGGCCCACGATTATCTGGCCATTTACGATCGCATCATCAAATCAGAGCCGGAATCGCTGGCATTGACCGATGGAGACCTCAATTGGATGAAGTTGGCACCTCCCAGCAGTACTACATAGCGGCCGGATCATCTCCGTCTGACGATCGCGCGCGGGTACTCAAATACGGAAAATGTTTCGCCGTGTTCAACCGCTACGGCGATATCGAACCGCTAGGCCTCGGCGAGCACGGTATCTTCTTCCATGGCACAAGGCACCTGTCCGAGTTCGTCCTGAGTCTGTGGGACGCGCGCCCCTTGCTGCTTAGCTCGACTGTGAAGTCCGACAATTTCTCCTTCATTGCCGACCTCGCCAATGTTGATGTGGCCGAGAATCAGAACATCGCCGTTCCCCGCGGCACTCTGCATCTGGTTCGCTCGCGCTTTCTGTGGCGCAATGTCGCCTACGAAGANTTGCTCATCGCAAACTACGGCCTCAATCCGCTGAGCGTGCCGATTAGCATCGCATTTGCAGCCGATTTTGCTGACATCTTCGAAGTCCGCGGTATTCGTCGTGACGCTCGCGGCCGCCGCCTCGATGACGAGATCACCGGCAATTCTGTCCTCATGACCTATGAGGGACTCGATCACAAGGTACGCCGCACTAGAATCCTGTGCGATTCTGCTCCGCTCCAGATCACGTCTTCGGATCTCCAATTCGAAGCTGTACTTTCACCCGGCAAGTCCGCTGCATTCCACTTCGCCATCGATTGCAATCCCGAAACCCACACTCGATCCATCGGCTACGAACGCGCTATGGCCGGTGCGGAAACTGAACTTAAGGCCGTTGACGCGAATTACTGCGACATTTCGAGTTCCAACGATCGACTGAGCCGTTGGATCCGCCGCTCCCTGGCTGACGTCGAGATGATGACCATGGGCAATCCGGAAGCGAATTACCCGTATGCCGGTGTTCCATGGTTCAGCACCGTCTTCGGGCGCGATGGCATCATCACCGCCATGCAAATGCTGTGGATTGCTCCTCACATCGCTAAAGGAGTTCTCCAGTTTCTGGCATCAACCCAGGCGACTGAAATTGATCTCAAGAACGAAGCCCAGCCCGGAAAAGTCCTGCACGAATCCCGCGGCGGAGAAATGGCTAATCTCGGCGAAGTTCCCTTCGGCCGCTACTACGGCAGCATCGACAGTACACCGCTCTTCCTCATGCTCGCTGGATGCTACTTCGATTACACCGGCGATGTGCAGTTTCTCGATCACCTTCGCCCCCATATCGACCTCGCCTTGGAATGGATCGATCGTTATGGAGACGTTGATGGCGACGGCTTCATCGAATACGCCCCGCACGGCGAGAAGGGCCTCATCCAGCAGGGATGGAAGGATTCCAACGACTCCGTGTTTCACGCCGACGGAGCAATCGCCGACGCTCCTATCGCGCTCTGTGAAGTACAAGGCTACGTGTATGCCGCAAAGATGGCGGCAGCAAAAATCTATGCAGCATGGGGAGACTCACAACGTCAACGATCACTAGAAAACGAAGCCTCTGAACTGCAACATCGATTCGAAAACGCTTTCTGGTGCGACGATATTTCCACCTACGCGCTCGCACTCGACGGCCAGAAGCGACCGTGCCGTGTACGTACCTCGAATCCCGGACACTGCCTCTTCTCGAGCATCGCCAGCCCGGAACTCGCAAGTCTGGTCGCGCACACTCTGGTCAGCCGGGATTTCTTCAGCGGATGGGGTATCCGCACCGTAGGCCGTCACGAAGCGCGTTACAACCCGCTCTCGTACCACAACGGCTCAGTATGGCCGCACGATAATGCGATGATCGCTGCGGGAATGGCGCGTTATGGACATCGCGAATTCGCGGGACGCATCCTGATGAGCCTGCTCGATCTCAGCAGCGCAGTCGAACTTCATCGACTTCCCGAACTCTTCTGTGGAGTCGATCGCCGCGAAGGACAGGGCCCAACGCTCTATCCCGTGGCCTGCTCCCCTCAATCGTGGGCGGCAGGCGCAGTTTTCATGCTCTTGCAGGCGTGCCTTGGCATCGGTATTGACGCCAAGCAACATCGTGTCACTTTCGATCGACCCTATCTACCGCAGGGAATCCCGCAACTATCAATCCGCGATCTCCGCATCGAAGACTGCCGGCTCACTCTCTTTATGGAACGCGACTCCGGCCCCGTCCGGATTCAGGTGGTCGAAAAGCACGGTGACGTCGACGTGGTCGTGAAATAACAAATTCAAACCTTAAACCACAAAGGACACGAAGTAGCTCGAAGGAATGCAATTGGTTTTCCTTCGTGCATCTTTGTGCCCTTCGTGGTTTACGCTTTTGAATCTACGCGTTCTTCTCGACGGCTGCGATGCATTCTTCGAGTACATCAATCGCGACGTCGGCTTCTTCCTTCGTGACGACCAGCGGTGGGCACAGACGAATCGTGCTCGGTCCACAGCCGAGGAACAAGATGCCTTTCTCAAACGCCATCTCGACGATGCGATCGCGTTCGGCGCTTCCGTATTCCTTGGTCTTCTTGTCCTTCACGATTTCCACGCCGATCATCAACCCTCGTCCGCGGACATCGCCAACCAATTTGTGCTTCGACTGCCAGTCTGCCATTCGCTTCATCATGTGACCGCCGACTTTCGCCGAATTCTCGAGCAGGTCTTCCTTTTCGATTACATCCAGCGTTGCCAGCGCCGCCGCGATCGCGACCGGATTTCCTCCGAATGTCGATGCATGTGATCCCGGCACCCAGTCCATGATGTCCGCCTTGGTCATGACAACGCCTAACGGCATGCCGGAGGCAATGCCTTTGGCCATGCAAACCATATCGGGCTCAACTCCCGTGTGCTCGACAGCAAACCATTTCCCAGTTCTCGCAATGCCGCTTTGGACTTCATCGACCACGAGCATGATTCCGTGACGATCGCAAATCCGCCGCAACTCCTGCATGAACACCGTCGGAGCCACCACGTATCCACCCTCGCCCTGCACTGGCTCGACGAAGATTGCTGCTACTTCTTCAGGCGCCAGCGTTGTCTTGAACAGCTTCTCCTCGATAAAGCGCGCACAACCCAGCGCGAACTGCTCGGCCTCCTGCGCTCCGCCGACGCATCCGCGATACACATCCGGATATCGAACGTGCGTCACGCCCGGCACCAACGGAGCAAACCGCCGCTTCTGCTGAGGCTTCGACGCGGTCAGCGACAGCGCGCCCATTGTCCGTCCATGAAACGCGCCGAAGAATGCAATCACGTTCTGTCGCTTCGTGTGATAGCGCGCCAGTTTCAGGGCACACTCGACCGCCTCGGCGCCCGAGTTGCCGTAATAGATCCGATGCGGCCCCTTCATGGGAGCGATCTTCGACAGACGTGCCGCCAGGTCCACCATGTTCTCGTAATAGAAATCGGTGCCCGACATGTGGATCAGTTCGCCGGCCTGCTTCTGGATGGCCGCGACCACATGCGGATGGCAGTGCCCCGTAGAGGTCACGGCAATGCCTGCGGAAAAATCAAAAAACTCGTTGCCGTCGACATCGGTTACGACGATCCCGCGCCCGCTCTTGGCGACCATGGGATACGACCGTGTATAGGACGGCGAAATGTATTTCTCATCGCCCTCGAGCACGCGCTTGGCGTTCGGCCCAGGCAGGGCGGTCTTGATCTTGGGACCAATCGTTGTGGTCATGGCAGTCATGTTATTCCTCCGTTCGAGATTGGCCAGTGGTTACTGGCCAGTAATCAGTAAGTGCGGCCTCGAAGACACGATCCGGTTTGAACGTGCGAATTCCGAGGCGAATCAGGGCGAAGGAAGGAAAACTAATCGCTACCGAACAAGGAAGGACGCAATCGGGAAGGGAGGTTCGCTCGATACCGCCGCGGACACACAAGGCAGTCCAGCCAGCATTCGGCAGACTGGGCATGTGGAAGACGCGAATTTGGGTTGCGGGGCAGCATCGGTCACGGACGACATCAATATTGATTATAGCCAGAAGGGCTGGGGTGGCGTAACCCCCTAAATTCGTCGTTCGTCGTTGGTCGTTCGTCATTGGCCGTTCGTCTTTGGTCTTTGGCGAATCGTCGTTGGTCCTTCGTGGTTGGTCAATGGCCACCCGTTCAGTGGGACCGAGGTCTCTTTCGCCCCTTCGGGGCTTTTCTTTTCCCTTTCACCATCCACGGCTTGCGCCGTGGGCTGCATTCTTGCGCTCCTTCGGAGCTGAGGTTGCTGAGGCTGGCGGCTTTCGTGGTGCGGGTTTTGTGGGTTGCGCGGGCTGGGATGTCTTGTTGAAATCGTGCACGGGGACCGTGGTGAGAGGGGTGGGTTTTATGGTCGTGTCGGCGCGTGGCTACGCCGTCGATGACATATCCAACCCGTACCCGACGGCTGGTGCTTGCAATGCGAACGAATAAGGCGCGAGTCAGGAGAGTTCACCAGCGAATATTTCCGTGCGACCTTCAAACTTTTGTGGGGAGCGTGCTACGAAGAAATCAAGTCAAAAAACGTCACCCGGACGCAATGATCGCAAAGGGTTTTTATCGGCGAACGCATAAAATGCTGTCCCACACCGAGCGATCTTATTACACGCCGTGTTACAACCAGCGAAAATCGCGATTGCACTTCTCATTTACGTCGTTCCGTTGAAGGGACGTTCTTTGGTTGCTGAGCAACCGGCTGTTCGGAGCGGGGCGGAACGAGCAAGTCGCTGATATCGTTCCTTTGGCCTGGGAGCACCTCTCGAAGTGCCCATTCAATTCGTTCGACAGCCTCTTGTATCTGTTCTGTGCTTGCTTCCCACTGCGGGTCCGAAGCGGCAAAGGAAACTATTTGCAATGAGTTGCGGACATGGTGATTCATAAGCCGTATCACTTCCAGCTTCTTGATGAGGTTCTGCCTTTGCCGTCGCTCGTAGAGAAACACCAGAAAACCCGCCACGACCCCGACAAGCGCGTCATCAATTGTTGCGATCAAGGAACTCCCAGTGTGCCGCTGGAGCCAAGCATCCGAGAGACTGCCGAGAAAAAAGAAGCCAAAGCCAACCAGAATGCTCCGTAGACCTGCAACCCATCGTGAATTCGTGTTCGAAATACCCATCGAGGAAATTTTGCCACCAGCAAGCGTCTTTCGCCAGCCGAGAAGAGACCCCTGCCGTACATCCGCCCAGACGCCGGCCAGTGCATAATGCTGGTTTTGGACCTTCTGATAGTTGACGCCCTCCATTGCGTTTCCGGTACTGTCTTCTCGCAAGTAAATCGATGCGGGTGGGACGGTGCTCATGGAACTTGTCGAGAGACTTTGGAGAGAAGAACAGGGGCAAGACATTGCAGAGTATGCGGTTATGTTGGCCGTTATCCTGGTACTCGTGGTAGGGACCGTTCGAATGATTGGATCGAGTTCCAACAATGTATTCTCAAATGTTGCGAGTTCAATTCAGTAGCGCTACACCCCCGACACAATCAGGCAGCGGCAAGTTTACGGCTGGTGGCGTCTCTCGACGATTGGCGATAAAGCGGAGGTAGAGATTCTTTGCCAATTTGACGAAAGCTCCTGATCCCATTTATTGACACCTCCAACCTCTACGAGTCTGGAGTCGAATCCCACTTTGGCTTCGTTTCTCGACCCCACTTCTTGGGGTCTTCGTTATGCATTTTCTCCATCGCCTTCGCGGTATCAGGATGCTTTTCCATTACGTGTTTCGTCATGACTTGAGCCATTTCGTTCCATGAGGCAGCAGATAGCTTCTGTTCACAAGGTCCACCCAATGTTCGACATGTCATCGTCTTCATGGACATCCTCCGGGTACCGTACCGATGCAATGTTTGAGCCGGCGGGTTGTTGGCGAAAGGGCTCGATTTGTGGCGAGAAACCTGCGGCCCGCAAATCGGGGCCGCCGGACCGGCGAGGCACCCGTCCCTACATGAGCTTTTTGACTTCCCACAGCGCGCGCCTTAGCATGGCTGGACTGTTCCCACGTCTCGCAGAGGCGGCGAGACATGGGGCACCCACTTGTTCAGGGGACGGGGAACCCTTGCTCGATCAGACTATTTCTCACTACCGGATCGTCGAGAAGCTCGGCGGCGGCGGCATGGGTGTCGTCTACAAGGCCGAGGACACTCGGCTGGGACGCTTCGTTGCGCTGAAGTTTCTTCCCGAAGATCTGGCGCAGGACCGGCAGGCGCTCGAGCGCTTTCGGCGCGAGGCCAAGGCTGCATCGGCGCTGAATCATCCCAATATCTGCACGATCTACGACATAGGCGAGGATGCGGGGAAAACTTTCCTCGTGATGGAGTTCCTTGACGGCGCCACGCTGAAGCACCTGATCGCCGGGCGCGCGATGGAGCCCGAGACGATTCTCTCACTCGGGATTGAGATTGCCGACGCTCTGGATGCCGCGCACGCGGAAGGCATTGTGCACCGCGACATCAAGCCGGCGAATGTCTTCGTTACCAAGCGTGGACATGCGAAGATTCTCGATTTTGGTTTGGCCAAAGTGAAAGCCGGGCAGCCGGGAACTGTGCCAGATGTAACCGCCCCTTCTACCGTCGTGGTCGAGGAACATCTGACCAGTCCGGGATCGACGCTGGGTACGGTGGCGTACATGTCGCCGGAGCAGGCCAAGGGCAAGGAACTCGACAATCGGACGGACCTGTTTTCTTTCGGCGTGGTGCTTTACGAGATGGCAACTGGAGCGTTGCCATTTCGCGGCGACACATCCGCGCTGATCTTTGATGCTATCTTGAATCGGGCGCCGGTATCTCCCATCCGGCTGAACGTCGATCTGCCGCCCCACCTGGAAGACATCATCAACAAGTCGCTGGAGAAAGACCGCAACCTGCGGTATCAGCATGCTGCGGATGTGCGCGCCGACCTGCAGAGGTTGAAGCGGGATACCGATAGCGGGCGGGCAATCGCACAAAGTTCAGGATCGATTCCCGTCGCGCCGGATACTTTCGCGGTGAAGGCTACTTCCGTGCCAACGATGGCGGCGCAGCCTTCCGCGTCTTCGCAGGTGGCGGCACGATCAGCAACGGGTGTGGTTCCATCCGCGAAGAGCCGCTGGCAAACGATTGTGCCGATTGCCGCTGGCGTGCTGGTGGTGCTGATTGTGTTGGGGTGGTATCTGCGGTCGCGGACGACGGCGACGCTGACGGAGAAAGATAGCGTGCTGCTGGCGGACTTCGTCAACACCACTGGTGACGCGGTGTTTGATGGAACTTTGAAGCAAGCACTAGCGGTGCAGCTGGAACAGTCGCCGTACCTGAACATTGTTCCGGATTCGAAGATACGTTCTGCGTTGAAGCTGATGGGGCGATCGGGTGACGAGCGGATCACGAACGAGATCGCGCAGGAGATTTGCCAGCGGCAGGGAATCAAGGCCCTGCTGACTGGCTCGATTGCGGGCCTGGGAAATCATTACGTCCTCACACTTTCTGCGTTGAATGGAGCGACGGGCGATGCTCTGGTGCGCGAGCAGGTCGAGGTCGACAGCAAAGAGCAGGTGCTGAAAGCTCTGGACAAGGCTGCGTCGAGTTTGCGGCAGAAGATGGGTGAATCGCTGGCCTCGGTACAGCAATTCGCAAAGCCGCTGGAGCAGGCGACTACCTCATCGTTAGAGGCGCTGCAGGCGTTCAGCCTCGGTCAGAGCGAACATGAAAAGATGCGCGACGACGCGGCGATTCCGCTACTGAGGAAGGCAGTTGAACTAGATCCGAATTTCGCGATGGCCCATGCGACCTTGGGAGTCTCTTACTTCAATCTGGGCCGGCTCTCCGAAGGTGCGATCGCCCTGAAAAAGGCTTACGAGCTTCGCGATCGAGCCAGCGAGCGGGAAAGGTTCTACATCGAGGCGCACCTCCACGATGAAGTGACGATTGATCTGGAAAAAGCACTGGCTGTGTATACACAGTGGTCGCAAACGTACCCGCGGGATTCGGTACCCCGCGACGATGCTGCGCTGGCCTCCGCTGCGTTAGGTAGGCACGAGAAGGCGCTCGCGTTTGCGAGCGAGGCGCACCAAGTGGATCCGCAAGACGTTTACGGGTACGACAATCTGGCGAGCGCGTACGAGGGGCTGAATCGCTACGATGAAGCCAGGAGCGTAGCGGAGGAGGCGATCAGCAAGAAGGCAGATGGCTCGGGAGTTCATTTTGTGCTCTTAGACCTTGGCTACCTGCGTGGGGATCGCGTGGCCATCCAGCATGAAATTGATGCGGTCAAGGGAACGGTGCACGAACCTTTCATCTCGTTGTTCAACACCGGTTGGAACATTCAACTGGGAAGAGTAAAAGCGTCCCGTGAATTGTGGCGGCATACGCAGCAGACCCTTATCGGGTCAGGGGCCAAAGAAGTTGCGGGGCAGGTTATGTCTCTCGAGGCCTACGACTACGCGCAGATGGGTTACGAGAGCGAAGCGCGGCAAAAAGTGGCGGAATCACTTGGGATATCCAATGATCCGGACACGCGCTGGGGCGCGGCGATGGCATACGCCGCAGCAGGCGATGCCGCGAAGTCTGCTTCGCTACTGGAAAGCTCCCTGCGAGACGCTCCCGACAATGTTTTCATAAGAACGATGATCGGGCCGGAGATACGCGCGATGCAGTTATTGGCCAAGAACCAGGCAGGCGAGGCTGTGAGCACTCTCGAGTCGATTCGCGGCTACGAATTCGGAACCGGTCCGCGGGCGCTGGGCGCGACTCCGCCGTATAGCCGCGGATTGGCATATCTCAAGCTGCACGATGGCGGCAAAGCGGCAGCCGAGTTTCAGCGGGTTCTCGATCACCGCGGCGCAGTTGCCTGGGGAATCGAATATCCGCTATCGCAACTGAATCTGGCGCGAGCGTATGCGATGCAGGGCGACACCGCGAAGGCGCGTACGGCATATCAGGATTTCTTCGCTTACTGGAAGGATGCGGATCCGGATATTCCGGTGCTTAAGACGGCGCGGGCAGAGTATGAGAAGTTGAAGTGAAGCAGGGGCTAGGGATCAGGGGCCAGGAACTAGGGGCTAGAGTTTAGGCAATTACTATAGGGGCCACTTTTTCTGATGACTGGTCACTGATCACTCTCCACTGATTTTTCGAATCGAACTTGACCTCCATCTCGTCAGATAGTTTGTAGTAGTCTTCGTGTATCCCGGAAACTATGCGCTCCTCTGAACACCCAAGCCGGTGGATGGTGATCCTTGCCTTCGGACTCGTGTATCTGTTTTGGGGCTCGACGTACCTGGGAATTGATATCGCTGTACAAACCATCCCTCCCGCGTTGATGTGCGGATTGCGCTTTTCAGTGGCCGGCGTCGTAATGCTCGCAGTGTGCGCGGCAACTGGGCACAAGATCTTGTATTCCCCGAAGCAGGTCGCTTTGGCCGCGATTGTCGGGCTGTTGTTGCTGATGGGTGGAAACCTGACGCTGTCTTATGCGGAGCTTACGGTTTCCTCGGGACTCTCTGCTCTGATTATTGCGATCACGCCGTTGTGGTTTCTGGTGCTCGATTCGCTGTTGCTTGGCGATCATCACATCTCCGGGCGGGGCAAAGCTGGGCTGGCGTTGGGCATCGCGGGACTCTTTGTGCTGGTGTGGCCTGACCTGCAGGCTGGCAGCCTCGGCCGTCGCGAGCTCTACGCTTCCTTGAGCTTGATTGGTGGATCTTTCAGCTGGGCGCTGGGATCCGTGCTTTCGAAGAAGTGGCAGTCCGGCATGGATGTATTCGGAGCGACTGCGTGGCAGGTGACCGCGGCGGGAGCGAGCAATTTCATATTCGCTCTTTTCAATGGAGACCTGCATCACGCGACCTGGGCACCGAAAAGCCTGGCGGCCGTCGGGTATCTCGTTGTCTGCGGTTCTTGGATCGGATACACGGCATACATCTGGTTGCTGGAACACGTTCCCACTTCGAAGGTTTCCACATATGCGTACGTCAATCCCGTAGTCGCCGTTTTTCTGGGATGGCTGATCCTGCATGAGAAAGTCGATCGCTTCATTCTTATGGGGAGCGCGATTGTAGTTCTGTCGGTGATTCTTGTGACCAGCGCTAAAGTGAAAGAGAAGAAAATTGCAGAAGAACTAGCTCCGGTCGAAGCGGCGGGAGATTAATCTCCTCCAAAATAGCCTGTCATGTTGAGCGAAGCGTTGAGGAGAGCAAAGCGATCCTCAACGCGTAGTCGAAACATCCCTACCTCATATGGGAGCCTTAGTCTCTGCGAGCTCAGCGGCTTTTCTCAGCGATCTCGGCGGTAACAACTAAAGCATGAACCGCAAAGAACACCGAGAGCATGCCGCCCTTTGCTTTTCCTCACCAAGGCAGTACGCTGCTACTCGACCCGCTTGAGGCCCAAGGTGAATCTCAACTGCCCATACCGCCGAGTACTCTTCTTCCTGCTCCTGACCACGACTCACCTTCTCTCCCAGTCTCCTAAGCTCCCTCAGACGATTCTTTTCGGCGCTGCTTACTACGAGGAATACTCGCCTACGGACCGTCTCGACGAAGACCTGCGGATGATGAAGGCGACTGGTATTACAGTAGTGCGGATCGCGGAGTCTACTTGGGGAACGCTTGAGCCTCAAGAGGGCGTGTTCGATTTCAGCCATGTAGACCGCGTGTTGGATGCGATGGACAAAGCCGACATCAAGGTTATCGTGGGCACGCCAACGTACGCGATTCCGACATGGCTCGCGCGCGAGCATCCTGACACTCTCGTCGTTACTCCGCAGGGACAGGCTCAGTATGGACGGCGGCAAAACATGGACATCACCAACCAGAGTTTCCGGGATGCCGCGCAGCGAGTGATCGAAGCTTTGATCGATCACGTCAAAGATCATCCGTGTGTTATCGGGTATCAACTGGACAATGAGACTAAGTCGTACGAGACCAGCGGACCCAACGTGCAGGCTGCATTTGTGAAGTGGATGCGGGAGCGGCATCCCGATCTCGCGGTTCTGAACAAGGAGTTCGGGCTGGATTATTGGAGTAACCGGATCAATCGCTGGGAAGACTTCCCTTCAGTAAACGGATCGATCAACGCCAGCCTCTCCTCCGCGTTCGCCGAGTTTCAGCGCAGGTTGGTCACGGAATATTTGGCATGGCAAGCATCTCTCGTGCGCAAACATGCGAGAGGTGATCAGTTCGTGACGCAGAATTTCGATCTTGACTGGCGCGGGTATTCCTACGGTGTCCAGTCGGAGGTGAATCATTTCGAGGCGGCGCGTGCGCTCGACGTGGCCGGAATAGATATCTATCACCCTACGCAGGATCACCTGACTGGCGCCGAGATTGCGTTGGGAGGAGACCTGGCGCGTTCGATGCGCGGTGGGCAGAACTATCTGGTAATCGAGACCGAAGCGCAAGGCTTTCCCGAGTGGACGCCGTATCCCGGACAACTTCGCTTGCAAGCGTTCAGCCATCTCGCGTCGGGCGCGAACATGGTCGAGTACTGGCACTGGGGCACTACGTCGAACGCGATCGAGACCTATTGGCGCGGGCTGCTTAGCCAGGATTTCAAGCCGAACCCGACTTACGAGGAAGCGGAGACGATCGGCAAAGACCTGGCTCGGCTCGGCCCG
>AP72_2010_repI_A100DRAFT_1000087_pt1 | contig 16557 bp, 17 predicted proteins | sample AmaPasrepliIA100_FD_9193 | JGI IMG/M metagenome (IMG submission 9193)
TGCGCTTGCATCGCTTGGCAACCCTCACTCCTACCGCTTGGGCCAATCAGCTTCAGTAGTGGCAAAGCTCTCATTCGTCAACTCTGTGCTTGCTCTGACGCTTACACAGGAGCTTGCATTGGGTAGAGCGCCCAGCACTTGCCTGCAAGCGACTCTACGCCCCCCGGCCAGAGCCTGGGAACTGTCGAACTGTCAGATCTGACTAGTGCGAAAGAAGAGATGCTCTCCCAGATCGGTTTGCGCTTTGGAACGGTGAGGTAGGGAGAGCATCCCCTGCCTTTCATTTGAAGGCTAGCCCGAAGGGGAATGAGATAGAACTGTCATTTGTGCAAGTTCAGTGGCAAAAAATCAGTATGGAAAGGTCAAGGAAGGTTAGCTCGGCCGATCGCTCTTCCGTTAGTGAGTTCGTCAAATTCTCGTTTGAGCTTGAGGTATTCCGCCATCAGTTGGTCGTGCCTCTCTTTTAGTACGCGACTCTCAGCGATGAGCTTCTTCATCTGGAGGAGAATTTCCTCTATGCGGGGATCATCATGCTTCATGCGAGTCCATCCTAGCGCAGGCCTTCCGGATCAGCGGGCTTTCGTAACGAGAAAAACTCTAGGACTGGAAAATCATTTTGAGCGTCCGACACGTATTCGTCGATGGCAGATTTAAGCTGATCTGCCACCAACTGGATCACTTCAGGATTATGAGTCCTCAAGAGTTGGGCGCACAGTTCTCTGATACGTTGGTCGCGGCGCACGAGCAATAATGTATGCAAAATTTGCACAACGATTGCATCCGTAAAACCCTGTAGGCACTGAAGTTCTCAGCTCTCACATAGGCTTTCTGGCTGGACTGATGTTGCTGTCGTCGTAAGGTACGAGGCGAATCGTCCGATTCAGTTCGTCAAAGAGAGCGCGAGCCTTAACGGGGTCTACTTCGCGAGCTAGTTCTTTCGCAATAACGCGCCAACTGCGTGTCACCACTTTTTCGTCAGCCATAAATTCGACATTTCAGGTCGAGTTTAGGATGCGGATAAATCGCCGAGGCGAAACGCCAAAGTACGCCAACTTATCCCCCGCCGGGTGTACACTTCATCATCAGTTTTTTGGCCGGATTTTGGCAGAGCTGAGAGGAATGCAATCCCCGATTGTGAAGCCGTTGGCGGGCTTCTTGTTTGTGTAACGAATCGGAAGATTTCCGCCGAACTTAAGCAAGAACTTGATGCCTCTCTCAGGCATAACGGCAATGGATTCGTACAGGGTCCGTGATCTCCGGATCATTCATTGGCGCTACGGCAAGCCATTTTGCGCTCAATGCACACGTTGTGAGCGGACGTTCACACTAAATGACCCAAGCATTGTGGACCTGGAAAAGAACGCCGCGAGAACCTTGAGGCCCAATTCAGAAATCACAGGTGTATGGAACCTCCAGCATTTCGCAAAATCGCCTGAGTCAACCTGGCTCCGTCGCCGCGCGGCGGGCTTTTCTCCTTTGTACAATGAACCCATGGACAAGGAATTTGAGAAGAGTCTTCAGGAACTCCTCCGCAAGTCGCAGGGACTCATACGCCAAAGCGAGGCATTGGTAAACGGGTCAAAGGTGCTGGCGGAGCAATCAAAGGCACTCATCGAAAAGTTCCAAAGCGACGAGAAAAGATTACCTAAAACTCCTCGCAAGAAACTAGGCAAGACTTGATGGGCCTACGTCGAATGTGGGCAGCGATTCAAGCTAGCTTGCCCAAGCGTTCGCGGAGATGATTAGTTCACGGAAGGGTTCTGTGTCTGGCGAATGCTGGATGTTTACAGGAAGGCCCATCCACATGCCAGACCTAGCGCCAAGGTGCGCCACTACAGGTTTTTACTGAGCGACAATCGAAACCTCGGGCAGGTAATGTAACGCTGCGAGAGGTAAGCGCTGCAAAACGGTCAAGAAACGGTCAAGCAGGGCCGATTTGCAGCAGGCCCTCGGCTCCCCGCCGAGGGCCTTTTTATTCTTTAGGGGGCGCTAAGAAGACCCCAATTCTTGCATTAGTGGCTTGTCCCGGTTTTATCGATGTACGCCGTGATATCGACGCTCGCGGCTGCTGTGGTCTCCCAGGTTCCCAATCGCACGTGACAATTCGGACATAACATCGTCACGTTTGAACCAACTATCGATATGTCGGCGACCACATTGCACTGGCGGCAGGCGATAAGGCGGTTTGTAGTGAGTCTGATCCGATCTTCTTGGAGTGGCATTGGACCTCCGCACGAAACCCAATGGCACCAGCGAAATTGGCGGCAGTTTACGCCTAGCGGTGGGGAATGCAATTCGGGATTTTCCCGAGTCATCTCTTAGGTCGATTCTTGGATGGGTCGAAATCCGTTCCGCACTTCGGGCAGCGGATAGTCTCCCATGTCGGCCTGACAGTCGCTGCCGGCGTTATCGAATACGAACCCCTACGGGATGCGCGCGATGACGAGACAAAAGAGAGTGAAGTGGTCGTCTATGCGCAGCAGTTCCGTGAAGCATGGACTGCACAAGAAGCGAATACGGCGGACGAGAGGACCATGCAGATTCAGGTAGTCAATGCGTACCTCGATGAAATTTTCGGTCTTCGCGCAATCGATCCTTTTTCGGGTACACATCCCCGCATGAGAGCAAATTTTGAAACAGGCGAATGGAAATTGAACCGCGAAATTTGCTCGAAGCGTTAGCGCTGCAATTGATGTCGGACCGGACAAGGCTGATTCGGTGTGGATGTCCAGAGTGTCAGAGATATCTCGTCAAGCACAAGACCAGAGACACTTATTGCGATTTCTGGATTCGGAAGGAAAGGGAGTAGAACTGGATCTTCACCGGTGAAATGCGCGACGACCAGGGGCAGCCATCTAAGCTATGGCTACTCTCGGCCAGCGCTACTCCCATCCGCCGACATGTCAAGGTTCGAAGCGACGCGAATCCCTACGATCCTGCCTACGAAACCTACTTCGAGATACGCGAAGGGGACCATATGCGGGACACGTTTCGGGGCTCCCGTTTTCTTCGCTTCCTCTGGTCTGAACAACGCGGCCTCTGCCCTGTGTGCAATACCAAAATCACTCGCCTCTCTGGGTGGCGCTTGCACTACTGCGTACCCCGCGTGCTGGGTGGTTCGCGCAGTGCTGTGAACCGCGTCCTGCTTCACCCAGAATGCCATGACAGGGTTCATCGTTTGGGTTTTTCTGTTTCCAAACCGCGTCTCCGTCCGGAGGCGTTCCGAAGTGCTTGAGCCGGATGACGGGAAACTGTCACGTCCGGTTCTTAGAGGGCCGGGCCCCAGAAATGGGGCCCGGCTACTCGATCTGGGTCCCTCACGGTAGCAGCGCAAGACTCGAGGCCAAGTGGATCGCTACTCCTTTCTTGTAAGGCTCTTTCATCCTCTACATTCATGCCGGTTTATCCCGGCGCACAAAAATCTCCATCGCACTCAAAGCCGTTTCGACCGCTAATGAGTCATAACGAATAACGGATGAGTCTGCTCTAATCACTTAACTGGAGAAACATATTCTATGCGGAACGTTTTTGGAGATTCGGCCGTGCGTCCAACCCAAAATCTCTGGAAACCCGCTCGTACCAGCCATCGTCATCCAAGGCCGCCCAGCTAACCCACTCCTCGTCATTCATGGATGCACGCCAGTCGAGAAACGGCTGCGCATCCGGCCCGACTGGGTAGCGGAGTTGCCACGAATTACTCTCGATGATCTCGACGATCTTGTTCGCCACAATCGAGGGTTCTACCGGTTTGGCCAGGGCGGCCACAAACATACCGAAAAAGCGACTGACGTGGGAGTATTGCGAGCCGGCTATCGGCTCCGCGACGCGACGCGCCATTGGAGTGTCAATGATTCCGGGTTCGACGATTGCGACCCGGATATTGAAGGGCTTCACCTCTTGAGCAAGTGATTCACTAAGAGCTTCCAACGCAAATTTCGATGCTGCGTAAGGAGACATCGGGGAAGTCGAGATTCGTCCGGCGACCGACGTTACATTCACAATGCATCCTCTGCCGTGCTTCCTCATCTCAGGCAAACAAGCGCGAATACACCGCAAGCTGCCAAAATAGTTTGTCTCCATCGAGGCACGAAAAGCTTCGAAAGGTAGCTCTTCAACCGAGCCGAGGCGGTCAATTCCGGCGTTATTCACCAATGCATCGAGGCATTCTGTCTTAGAATGGACAGCCGCAAACGCCGCCTCGACTGATTCGTCGGAGTCCACATCCAATGACAAAATGGACACCGGTAATTTTTCCTGCTGTACTGTTTCCTGCAGCCTCCGGTCCCGCTCAGGTTTGCGCATAGTGGCATATACGGTATGCCCCACCCTGCCGAGTGCGAGTGCTGTTTCTAAACCGATCCCCGAACTACAACCGGTCACAAGAACGGTGGACATGATTTCCTCCAAGTGGTAGGACAGGACGAGCGAGGATATGGGAACCGCCACATCATACATTCGTATTTCACCGGAGCCAACGTTAACCCGCCGCTCCGTTTGGGATATTGGGTGGCTCTGCTTTACAGTATTGGCCTGTCGTTGGCAATGGCCGCTGTTCAGGAACTCGCTAGCGTACGCATCCTCAGGGCTGGAACCGGGTTCAGCCTATTGCCAACCGACGGAGGATAAAATAGTTCGAGCCAATCAGGGGGAGAAAATGGCACTTGCGCAAAACTATGCCGGGGAGCATTCGTCGGTGGCACTTCAATCCAATGACCGCGTGAAGCTTGGGATCATCGGCGTCGGAGTGATATTCGCTTCACTAGGTCTTGGAGAAGCCGTGTATCGATTTGCATTCCTCGACTTCGACGGAGCAACCGACCGTCTTCCGATCGAGATGTTGTTCGGGCTCTTGTTCGCCTGGATGACTACGAGACTGGTGGGAAGATTTTATCAATCTCACAAGCAGACCTCCGAGAGAATCAAGTTTATTCGTGATCGCAATTACAAGATTCGTCACGCGGTAGACGCGATCAAACTAGTGCCTTATCCCACCGATCATCAAGCGATCAGGGTGATTCGCGAAGAAGTAGATCGAATTGAGTGGGCGCTGACGGAGATCACGCCTCGCTAGGCAGTATTCTTCGACCACCGGCAGCGCGCAGAGGGCGAAGCGCATTGAACTGCGCGCGTCGATTCGTCGGCCTTGCATCATTCGGCGGGTTCGATCGGTGCAGGGCGTGCGGCGGAAAGCCCTCCGGGCCACCAGTTCCAATCGCCAGCAACGCGAAGGAGGGCGGGCCCAATCACAATGCGAACGATCGTTGCATCGATGAACACAGCTACCGCCAGGGTGAATCCGAGCATCTTGATCACCAGGAAATGCCCGAAGGTGAATGCCGCGAATACGACGATCATGATCGCGGCTGCGCTGGTAATCAGTCCTGCGGTTTTGGCAACACCTTCGGGGATCGCATCCAGTTCGCTCAGCCCGCATCTTCTCGCTTCGAGGACTCGAGCGACCAAGAACACTTCGTAATCCATGCTCAGACCGAAGACGATGGCGAAGGCGACGATTGGCACGATGGGAAATATGCTGCCCGTTCCCTGGGGAACTCCGAAAATACGAATTCCGTGACCTTCTTGAAACACCAGAACCAACGCCCCGAAAGATGCCGCAACCGACAGCAAGTTCAAGGCGATGGCCTTAACCGCTGCGAAGAGTGACCGGAACCCAGCAAGAAGCGCCAATAAAGTCGCTCCCACCACCAACTCTAATACCGAAATGAAACGCTGCTGGACAATCGTCTGATAGTCCGCGATGAGCGCGGCAATGCCTCCGACGCGCAGAGTAGCCCCAGGTACACCCGTAAGAATGACTGCGCCCTCTTTTCGCAATTCCCGTACCCAACTGACCTGATCGTTTAGAGATACCGCTGTTGCGGGTGACACCTCAAACAGGGCTGCCCGCCCATCGCGACTCAGAAATGCCCGCCGCGTGTCACGCGAAATATTGCTCAGTTGCGATCGGTCGCTTGCCGCAATGCTTGTGAGCGATATGACCTTTTCAGACCGGGGATCGTTCGCGAGCCGTTTGCTGAAACGATCGACTGCATTCCAGGCCGCGTCGGTTTGCGCAATGGCGGTTGGAAGTTCAAGAATTACGCGGATCGAATACACCATGCCAACCCGATCCATTTTTTCCAAAGCGTGAAGTGCTTGAACTGATTCCGCCTGGGATGGCAGCCAATCCCCTCCAGGGACATTCGTATTGAGCTGCGCGGCTTGCGAGGCCAGCAGGAGTAAAGGTGCGCCTCCCAGAATGATGGCGAGCCAGGGATGGGCAACGACGACTTTTCCCCATCGCCTCCAGCGGTTTTCCGTGCGCGCTGCCCGATGCGCGTCCAGGCTTCTTAGAATCGGGACCTGGCCGGCATTGATGCGTGGACCGAGTAGTGCCAGAAGCGCGGGAACGATCGTAAGGGACAGCAACACACTTGTTCCCGCCACCAGAAATCCAGCTACACCGATGGAACGGATTTCGGTGATGGGAACTGTGAGGAGGGCGAGGAATCCGATGGCCACGGTCGAAGCGGAAATCACGAGTGTGCGACCTGCCTGTCGGGCCGCGATCGACGAGCATTTGAATTTGTCTTTCTCGGCGGCAATCGCTTCCCGGAAGCGGCTGACCATTAGTAGTGCGTAGTCGATTCCCAGGCCGAGCCCGAGCATCGTAGAAAGATTCTGAACGAGGATGGACAGGTGCCAACGCAAGGCCAGAAAGCCCGCGATGGCCAAAGCGCTGGCTATGGCGAGCTGGCCGATGGCTAACGGAATCAAGGCTGCAACCACACTTCCGAATGCCACCAGCAGAAGCGCGAGCGTGCCGGGAATCACCAGACTCTCGGCGTGAGCCACGTCATCGGCGCTGGCTTTTCGAATGTCGAAATTGAGCGGCGTCTCTCCCGAGAGTTCTAATTTCACCCCCGGGTAACGGCCGCGGAATTCGTTTTGCAGTGAGTTTTCCAGTTCGTGAAGTTTTGGCACCAACAACTCCACGGGCCCATCGGTCGAGGCGAGCCCAACAAGAATAAAAGCTCCCCCGCCCTTTCCGAGAAAGATCGCATCGCGAAAATCAAGGTAGGAGACGACTCCCGATACGCCGGGTTCGGCTTTGAGTCTGTCTTCGATCGTTGCCAGTACCTGCTGGCCCTCTTGCGAATCGGCGGTAGGAAGTCCCTGAATCACCAGAACCACGGTGTCAACGAAGGGAGAATGAAAACGAGTGGCCAACTCCTCGGGGAATTTTCCCGCTTCGCTGCCTTCGATGCGTGTTGCGGTTTCTAGATGGCGCTCGGCATGAAAGGAAAATGGAACAAGGGCAAGGACGGGGGCGAGGACTACTCCGGCCAGCCAGAAATGGCGCACATGCGTCAGATTCATAGTGAGGCGAACATCGGGTAGCGGCCGAATTTATTCTTTCGTTTGTCTAGTCCAAGATCCTACTAACTTGAAATCGTAGAAGATCGACGGAAAAATCGGCAACAAGGAATTCTCCCACTACTCAACATTGTTACCTGAAAAGATTCAATTGTCGCGCGGAAGACGATCCGCTCCGTATTATTGTTTGGTGGCGGATAGACCGCTTCATGGAGAATCATGTACAAACTCGCGTCTTTTCCTTTATTGTTCAGTTTGTTCGTCGCCCCGCAAGTTGGCACTGCCGATCCCCGCGTCGGCTCCTGGCAGCTTATCTCCGCGCAATCTTCCCTGGATCCTCCCAATAAACTCTCCATTGCATCTCAACACGGCGAAGTGCACGTAGTGATTTCGGGCAGTACCCATGCCGATTTCACGGCCAAGTTGAACGGCCATGACACGCCCGTAAAAGACAACCCTGCGTTTGACCAGATCGAACTGCGAAGGATCGATAAGCGTCAAGTCGAACTCAGAGAGAAGAAGCAGGGAGCCTTAGTAGCCACGATTCATGAAAAACTTTCGAGAGATGGCAACGAACTGACCAGCAAGACTTCAGAGGCAGGCCACGCCGATAAGATCACTGTGTGGAAGCGGACCGGGGGAAAGCGGTCAGCGACTGACTTGTTTGCCGGTGAGTGGACCGAGGATCGGAGTAAATCTCGAATGGGGCAGGGGCTGGCGCTCAAGATTGAGGGAGACGGAAAGGACGGCGTGCGATTGTCGGGGGACTACAGCTACGATGCCCGCTTTGACGGCAAGGAATACGACGTAAAGAACTCCACTAACGATACCGTGACCCTTCAACTCGTGGACTCTCACACGGTCGATGCGATTTACCGGCGAGACAATCAGATCACGCAGAAAGATCGCTGGGCGGTTTCCGCCGACGGAACTGAGATGACAGTGACGGTATCAGGCACTTTGGAAACCGGTCAGCAACTCAAAGAGACCCTGGTTTTCCGGAAGCAGTAACGTCACGGTGCTACGCCCGATGCATCCGCGCGGCTGAGCCGCTGATGGTAGTTCCGTACGAGGTTGACCTCGCGCATCCCAACCGAGATGATTCCCTTTCTCTGCATGAATCGCAGGATGCCATTGACGGTTTCTTCCAGAGACGGATCAGGCTTGCCCCATTTGGAGGCTGCGCGCGCAGATTGATAGCTGGAATTGTCGTAGCGCTTGAACTCCATCGAGGAGATGTTGTCCACAGATCCCACGAGGAAGTCCAGCAGCGGAAAGAGGAGATCTTCTTTCTTGCATCTCCTGACCAGCTCGGGAACGAAGTCTGAAAGACTGAATATTTCAAATTGCCGGCCGGTAGCCTTTGTAATGAGGCCGGTAATATCCAGCATGTTCGCGTAGTCGTCCCTGACAACGTGATACGTCTTGTTCTCCGTGCCATGAGTCGTGGAAATCGCCACGATATTGTTCGCCGTGATGTCCGCGGGAACGAAACTAACCTGATTCAGGGCATCGACTCCAATCCCATGGTTCACCATGAACGCTACCAAACGCACTGCGATGTCAAAATTATTGCCGCCGCCGGTGATCGAGGGGCTGACGAGAGCGGGACGGAAGATCCGCGCGGTAAGCCCGCGGCGGCGCGCATCCATAACCACCTGTTCCGAGGCCCATTTCGATTGGCTGTAACCAAAATCGAGGAGTTCCATGTTCTCGTTGAAGTCAGTCTCATATAGAACTTTCTTCACCGCCCAACCAAATATGAAGGTAGTCGAGACGTAGTTGAAGGTCTTGGGCCGGCCCTCGAACGCCAGTCTCACGACCTCATTCGTCCCGAGTACATTCGCGTCGCGCATGCGGTCGTAATTGAGCAGATAATTCACGGTCGCGCCGTTGTGAAAGACGGTATCGATCTTGTTCGCGAGTCTGTCCCAGACTTCTGGCGCTAATCCCAAATCCTTGTGGCCAAGGTCCCCGCAAACAGGAACTACGCGAGTGTCGAACATCTCAGCCAATTCGGCCGGGCAAGGCCCTATCGATTCCATCGCCGCCCTGAGTCTTTGCTTACCCCGTTGCTCGTCGGAAGCCCGGACGAGGACGTGGATCTTCGCACGCGTTTGTTCCAACAGGCTCTTCACCAGGAACGGGCCGATGAAGCCCGTGCCGCCAGTGAGCAAAACATTTTTCGGCAGATCATTGTTGAAGGCTGGTGTCTTTTGCAAATCCGCTGGCACCGGAGGCTCAAAGATCAATTTCCCGTCGTTCTTCATCATCCGTTGTTCGGACGCGCGCTGCTCTTCCCGGAATGCCGCTAAGGTCTGCCGCAACGGGCCCAGCGCTTCTTCGGGAGAGCGCTCCAATTGCTCTGCCAGTCGAAATAATTCGGCTATGCTCACACGCTGGATCAGGCTGATATCCACCTGCCTGGCCAGCATGTCGGCATCTCTGCTCTTTAAAAGTTCTTTGACCTCGTGCATAAAGGCGACAAGATCCAGGGAATCCAGCCCTGCCTCGACGAGGTTGTATGACTCAGTGCCCGTCAAGTTATAACGGGCTTTCAATACGTCAAAAGGCGATTGGTTTACAGAACCAGACGTTGTGGTTGCCGCATCCTTCTTCCGCGAAAACTCCGACACAACCGTGAATTGCCCCTGCAGCCACATGTGCTTGGTTTTTTGCCGCATGATCTTGCCCGAACTGGTTCGTGGGATGGCGCGGGGGGCAATAAAAGAGATCAGCGCCACTTCTACGTTAAGGAAATTCCGCACAGCGGCAGNAATCTTCAGCGGATCTGGCAGCGCTTTTAGATTTTTCACTTCGGCCAGAATTGCCAGAGCCGGTTCGGTGTCCTCGTTGATCTGGAACGCAACGACACAATTCGCTCGGACCAGGCCAGAGGCTTTCTCCGCCACCGACTCGATATCCTGCGGGTAATAGTTCTGCCCGCGAAGAATAATCATGTCTTTGATGCGGCCACAGACGAAGAGTTCGCCGTTGTGGAAGAACCCCATGTCGCCGGTGCGCAGGTACCCGTCGTCATAGGGACTATCATCCACCAACCGGGCGTGAAATAGCTTGTGCGTCAGTTCCGGATTATTCCAGCAACCCAGGCATTTGCTCCCTCCAGCGATCCAGATCTCTCCGATCCGATCGGGTTCCAGAGCGATGTGCTTCTCCGGATCAACGATCTTCACCGTGAGTCCAGGAAGAGGAGTTCCGCAACTGACGATCTGCGTGGCCGCGCCGATTTCAGAAACTTCCTTGGTCATGCGGGCCTTGCCCATCGCGATTGCGTTCTTGTTGACGGAAATAATGTTGCGACCACCGAGGGAAACCGCGAGCGTATTCTCCGCCAAACCGTAAGCAACAAAAAAGCTCTCCGCACGGAGGCCCCGAGGCTGAAATGCCTCTAAAAACCGTGTGTAAGTGTCCGGTTTAACCGGTTCCGCGGCTACCAACAATTGTCGGAGCGAGCTTAGATCGCAGGTTTCCAGGCTCTCTTTCGAAATCCGCCCAGCGCGAAGGCAATAGTCGTATGCAAAGTTCGGCGCAGCTGATGCGCTGGCCCCATAAGTCTTGATGGCGTCAAACCACAAACTGGGGCGCTGAATAAAATCGGTCGGGGCGAAACCATAGGTCGTGCCGCCTTTGAGCGCGGGGTAAAGGTAGCACCCAATCAGCCCCATATCGTGATACTGCGGAAGCCACGATACGACTACCGGCGCGTCATGATCGATCACAAGTGGACAGTTGTGAAGGATATTTTCGTGCGTGACCATCACGCCTTTAGGATCCCGGGTCGACCCCGATGTGTACTGAAGAAACAGAATGTTTGAACCGCCGTTGGGAATTTCCTCTGTAATCGTATCGACGAAGTCTTCCGTTACGACCCAACGAAGACTGGAAATGTAGTCGACGTCAACTCCCGATTCACAGACTCCACTTCTGGCAAGATTTGTTTTCAGGGATCCCAGGTAGTCTCTGCTCGTCAGAATGCCCGCCGCCTGGCTGTCCTGCGCGATATGGACCATTTTATAAAGGGCACTGCGGAAGTCGCGAGATGTGGGGGGATAGACAGGGACGGGGATCAATCCCGCGCGCACGCAGCCAAAAAACGCGCAAATCATTTCCAGTCCCGGCGGGTAGGCGAGCAGAAGACGGTCCTGCGATTCAAAGCCGTGCGTCTTCCTCAGATGTCCGGCGATCACCCTCGTCCGGTGGAGGAACTCCGCATAGGAATAGCCCCCAAGCGGACTGCCGTTCACATCAATATACGAATAGAGAAGTTTGTGCGGATGCTGATCCCCTAGGCTATCTAGCTTGTCCAAAATCGAATCGATCATAGATTCGCATCGGTCTCACCAAGGTGACACCGCAAGTCGCAACCCCCTCTTTTAGTAAGAAGATTCCGTTAGTAAGAAGATTCCGTATAAAAAGTTCCGGCAGCGCCCGTGCAGCATGGCCCAACGCTGACGTCGACAGAAGAGGCACAGCTCTTAAGACCATGCATCTGTCGGCCCGGTGAAGATTAGACGACGCCCCACGTCGTGTCACCGGACTAGGCACGTTGCTTCTATTCCCACAGAGCGGTGATGTTAACAGAGATTTGTAAACGTTGGAAAGAATTTCCCCGCCTTTTGTCACTTCCGAGTACATCCGTCGTCATGCCAGAATACTGGATGAACCGAAATTTCCTTGATCTTCCTCAAGTTTTCGAGCTAGCATTCAATTCCTACGCTAGCTACGGACGCTTGTGCCGGAGGCGTGTCCTCCGGTCGATCAAGTCCGCCGCCGGTGGCAAAACCGGGCCCCGGGGATGTGTTGGCGTGTCATGATTGCACCGGTTACGTCTGAGACGAGGCGGCCATAAGTCTGACTGCAGAGATCAATGACCTTGCACCGGCGGAGGCCTCGCTGAGGGACTCCGTTCTCGAGTCAACGCCCGAGTCTTCGTTCCCCAAAGTCTTGCGCCGGCGTCTTGAGGATTTCTTTGCAGCAAGCAACATTTCTCCCAAGGCCGACCTGGCCATGTGGCTCAAAATTGCGGTGGGAATCACGGTGCTGGCGAGCAGTTGGATTACCCTTTACGCACTCAAGCCGGATTCATGGAAATTCGTCAGCCTCTACCTTTTGAATGCGATCGCGCAAACCTTCCTTTTGCTGAATATCGCCCACGATAGCAACCACAATGCGATCTCGTCGGTGCGGTCAGTTAACAAAGCGCTGAACTACGTTTTCGATGTTTGTGGAATTAGCTCATACATGTGGCGGATCCTGCATCATCGAGGCCACCACTCCTGCATCAATCTCCATGGCGAAGACGACGCGCTTACCGGACGCGGCGTTTTACGGTTTACGCCCCACGAAAGCCGGACTCACCTGCACCGGTTCCAGCACGTTTATGCGCTGTTAATGTACGCTTTGTTTTCTCTGGACTACGTTTTCGTGCGGGATTTTGAGTGCTTCTTCTTTCCCTCGCATGATTACCTAAAACAGGCGAAGCATCCAGTGCGAGAGTACGTCATTCTCTTTGCAGGGAAAGCCTTTTATCTCACCTACATGCTGGTTTTGCCGGTGGCGGTACTGGGGAAATCACTCCAGTTGGTCGCTTTAGTTTTCGTGCTGTCCCATTTGATTATTGGTTTGAGCGTTGCGCTCGTATTCCAGACAACGCATGTGATCGACAGCACGTACTTCCCCTCGGACCGTAACGAGTTTGATAACTGGATCCAACATATCTTTGCCACGACCGCCGACTACGCGACTGAGAACCCCCTTGTCGGATGGCTTGTAGGTGGACTCAATCACCATATCGTCCACCATCTCTGCCCGTTTGTGTGCCACACTCACTACGCCCTACTGACCCGGATCGTGAGACAAACTGCCGAAGAATATGGCGTACCCTATCGGCAACATCCGACCATGACTCAGGCGATCAAGCATCATTTGCTGCTCTTGAAACAGTTGGGGAACGGAGACGATCTGTCTTTTCTGACCCGCGCGAGTAGCGAGAGCGAGGCCTGACCGTGGGGAAAAGGATTCCGGCCGTCCCCCGATCCCGCTCTTTTCTGGATTCGCGTGCGATGGCGCACAATCCGGTACGGGCTCTTTCCAAGTACACCTCTCTTTACGGAGACACCTTCCGGTTCTATTTTGGCGGCGTCAAGGAGGCCATTGTCACTACCAATCCCGTCGTCATTCAGCACGTGCTGAAGACAAACTGGGAGAACTACCACAAGTCCCATATCCAAAAAAAACGGATGGGCCATTTCTTGGGCAAAGGCCTTCTCACGACGGAAGGCGAAGCCTGGAAAACACAACGGCGCCTCATCCAGTCGGGGTTTGAGCGAAAGCAGCTCGAAGTTTTGTCCTCGATCATGCAGGATTCCCTTGCCGAATCGCTTCGCGACTTCGACCAACAGGCTCGAATCGGCTCGGTCGACATCTACCCTCTGATGATGAAGATCACCTTCGCGATGGTGGGAAAATCTCTGTTTGGCGCGAAGCTGAAAGAAGATGACATCGACCTTATCAGCAAGGCCATCCTGACCGTCCAGGAATTTATGGTTCGCCAGACCATCCAGCCGTATCTGAATCCCTGGTTTGCGGTCTCCGGCGAACAGCGCAGACACGAGGCGATGACCGCCCGCGCCTTCGGCATCTTGGCTGACTATATTCGACGGCGCCGCGACGAGGAACCAGGCCACGATCTACTACAGATCTTGCTGGATGCCCGCTACAGCGACGGCACAAGCATGAGCGATGACTTGGTCGTCAGTGAGAGCATGCAGTTACTGGTCGCCGGCCATGAGACCTCTTCCAATGCTCTGTCCTGGACTCTATATCTGCTCAGCACGCGCCCGGATTGTGTCGACAGGATACGAGATGAGTTCGATTGCGTGCTGGGCGACAAACCTCTCGGTTTCTCCGACGTTCCCAAGTTCGAGTTCACGACTCAAGTCATCATGGAGGCCCTGCGTCTTTATCCGCCGTTTTGGATGGTCGACCGAATGGCTCTGACCGATGATCGCGCCGGAGATCTCGACATCCCCCGCGGTTCGACGGTCGTTGTATTCATCTACGGCACGCATCATTCATCGCGATACTGGGAGAATGCGGAGAGTTTCGACCCGGAACGTTTCAATAAAGCAAACGAGAAATTGCACACGCCATTCGCTCATTTGCCCTTCGGGGCTGGGCCGCGGGGCTGCATCGGCGGCAACTACGCCATGCTGCAGATGCTCATGATTCTGAGTGTCCTGCTCAGAAAGTACGATTTCCAACTAGTTCCCGGCCAGACCATCGAACCACGCCCCATGGTCATTCTTCGGCCGGAACACGGGATCCGCATGACCTTTACCGAAGCAATCCCCCGTAGCGTCGACAGATTGTCTGATTGTTCGGCCTGATCAGCGTGGTCTCTTTACAGAGATCGGTCTTGATCTGAAATCTGCGAGACTATATTCTCGGGCTCACCCATATGTCGGTGCTTACAACGAGCATCGCTACGCTCACAGCCGGGACATGGGCTTATCTGGTCTTGGCAAGAGGATCTTTCTGGCGGACAAAAAACACTATTCCTGACGCCGGTGACAAAGCTCAATCTTTGCGTGGCGTGGTCGCCGTTGTTCCGGCCCGCAACGAAGCGGAACTGATCGGACCGGTCGTCGCATCCTTACTAAACCAGAACGTGGCTATGCCCGTTATCGTCGTAGATGACGAGAGCACTGACGGTACAGCGGATGTGGCACGGCGTACCGCAGAAAAAACAGGCCAAGCTGACGCCCTGATTGTGATTCAGAGCAAGCCCTTACCAGCGGGGTGGACCGGGAAGTTATGGGCAATGCACCAAGGCATCGAATATGCACGCGCGTCCAATCCCGCATGGCTTATGCTAACGGACGCCGATGTGCTGCACGGCCCGGATACCGTGACGAATCTTGGTCTCATCGCTTCGCAAGGTCACTATGACTTGGTCTCGTTCATGGTGAAGCTGCATTGCGAAAGTCTCCCAGAAAAGCTGCTCATTCCCGCCTTCGTATATTTCTTTTTCAAGCTCTACCCTCCAGCATGGGTTCGCAATACCAGCCGTTCGACCGCGGGTGCAGCCGGTGGCTGCATGCTTGTGAGAACGGAGACTTTGGATCGCGCCGGAGGATTGGGAGCCATCCGCAACGCAGTGATCGATGACTGCGCGCTAGCCAAACTCCTGAAGCACCATGGCGCGAAACTATGGATGAGCTTATCGGATCAGAGCCAAAGTGTGCGACGATACGACACATTTTCGCACATCGAGCACATGATCTCGCGCACGGCGTTCAATCAATTAAAGCATTCGTCATTGCTACTGCTGGGCACTATTGCGGGCATGGTGATCACCTATCTGGTACCGCCACTCTTGTTGCTAACCGGCAGCAGGCTGGCAGTCTTCATGGGCGCCGCAGCCTGGACGGCCATGACGTTGACGTACGCAACCGTGGTGCGCCACTACCGACTGAACTCCACATGGGCCCTGACCCTGCCGCTAGCAGCACCGTTTTATCTGGGCGCAACCATCCACTCGGCGTTTAAGTACTGGAACGGCAGAGGTGGCGAGTGGAGAGGAAGAGTCCAAGATCTGAGAGGCCAGGACGCTCAAGACCGCGACGTTGCCTGAAACTACTTTCTAGCAATTTCTGTACTTGCGCTTTACGAGGATAGGCCACATGACCAGGCAATTTAATACTACCCGCAAGATTGTGGAATTGGGGTTCCGTGAGAGCAGAGCGCAAACGGAGAAAAAGTCTCGCTAATCATTGAAAATATGGTGGGCGCTATAGGATTCGAATTTTGGGGTTAACTCATGGCCCAAACCACTCTCAATGAGTGGTTTGGCCTGTATTTGTCAAAAACGAGAGAGATCGAGATGTTTGTATTCAAGTGGTCTCAGAGGCTTCACTCGTCAACGTCCGAATCAAGGGACGAAGGCCTTGCTAAGTGGTGGGAAGAAGACCGAAAAAGCAAGTTCCATGCTTGTTTGGACGAGGAGTACAGAGAAATCCGTAACCCCACCGCGACAACCTTCACCCGCTGCGCAGCAGCGCGACTCCGGTTCGCAAGCGGCTCAGGGCTCGCTGCCGGGCGGGATGAATGCATGGGGTAACCACGCCCGCCACGCCGGGAAAAGGATCGCATGGCTAA
>AP72_2010_repI_A100DRAFT_1000088_pt1 | contig 16510 bp, 18 predicted proteins | sample AmaPasrepliIA100_FD_9193 | JGI IMG/M metagenome (IMG submission 9193)
TGGCGAACAAGGATCAGATGCGGCAATTCCTGCAGAACTTATCTAGTTGGGCGCTCAATATGCAGAATGGCGGGGTCGTTAATGGGATTAATTCTAAACCGGGCTCCCTCATTGGCTCCTCGGTCCTGGGACAAGGGACAGCGTTAGGGTCGGTATCCACTAACCAGACCTTCGATTGCAAAGGGGCGATCGTGAATGTGGTGACTCTCACGATCACGGCAAACGTCACTCTCACCCTCAGCCATCTCCCTTATGGCGCCATTGTGGTGATTGCCGCAGCCTCGAGCGGAGGAGCTAATACGCTGAAGCTTGCTGCTACGAATACCGCTAACGCCTCTTATACAACCATCACTTTGACTTATGCCGGCGGGGGGAATGCGATTGATATGATCGGGACCGGTCAATCGATCTCGGGCGGGGTCCATGTCACCTATGTAGGGGGAAGCTTTAACGGGCCGCAGATAAACCTAGTTGGCTCTTAATACGAAATTTATCTTTATGGATGATGAAATTTTTCCCGGTCTTATTTCTGACCCAGCCGATGTTACGGATAGCGAGTCCTTTAGCGAAGGGCGCGGTGATCTCATAGGGGCCGCAAGCGAAGTCTATCCACATATCGGGGCCGAGTGGGTCGAAGCGTTTGAGGTCTGTAACGCTCTCTTCGGTAAGCTCGGACAGATAACGCCAGGCAATCATGGCCCTCGGTGCCCAGATCTGGAGTGTCCCTCTGCGGAGGTATACCAAGATCCAGAGCTTTACCTCTCTCACCTGTTCGTCTGTGGGGACGCCGGGGATTTTAAAATACCATACGAGAAACTGATGCACCGCCCAATCGAGATCTGATAAACTGTAAGGCTGTTTAGAGCATGGAGGTAATGTAAAAATGGGTAAATCTAAAGGAGGAGGAGGGTCACACGGTGCGGACATTCAAGGAATTGAGACAGCGTTACAAGGACAATCTACTCAATTCCAGAATCTAGGCGATTGGGAACGCCAGTTCATTTCGACCCCTTACGACATTGGCAATTACTATATGAATCTCGCGACCGGTGGAACTGGTCCTCAGTACTCCGGTGGCCAAGGAGGATGGTCGAGCGGCGCCGTTAACCCGTACGGTGGAAATCTATTAGGAGGTGGAACAGGGACGAGTGGAGGTGGAACCGGATGGGGAGGTGGCGGGACTTGGGGTCCATCAATTAACCCATGGGTATCTGGCCTTGAGCAAGGCTTAGGTGGGATGCAAGGGCTTATCGGTCAGGAGATGGGGGCTATCCCTCAATTGCAAGGCTACCAGAATTGGTTTCAGGACCAATCCGGGCAAGAGTTCGGTTATGCCGGGAAAGAGCTTAGCACCGCTAATCAAGAAGCGAATCGAGCTTATGATCTCCAGACTCAATTAGCCCATAGCGGGGGGTTATTCCCTGACCAGCAAGCTTTGATTAAGGCGCAAGTTGAGGCTGGCCAGAACCAAGTAGCCCAACAGCTCTCTAGTCAGGGGCTAGGTCAGAGCACCATGGGGAAAGAACTCGGGGCTGAGATCGGGTTACAAGGGGCGGCGACTGGGGGACAGCTTATTCAGGGTAACCAACAAGTTGTTACTGGAGCGTACGGGGCGGCTAGCCAACAGTATTCAGTTGCGAATCAGGCTAACGCGATCGGGAATGCAGCGGTTGGGACGGCGTTCGCCGGCCAACAGCAATTCTTTAATGAACTGGCAAATTTAGGGCAACAGAACCTGCAATTTGGAGAAGCCAATATGCAGGCACAGCAACAGTTCTTTAGCCAAGCTTTGCAGGGGTACGGGGCATCTGGGCAAGCACTCAATAACGTTTTGGCTCCATACGGATATCAGCTACAAGATTATCAGGCCATGATGTCGGGCGCTCTAGGTAACGCTCAGATACAAGCGGGGCTACAGAGTTCGGCGATGCAATCTCAGGCTACTGGATTAAGTGGGTTGTTCTCAGGGCTAAGTAGTTTGATCGGAGGTGGAGGGCTAGGAGGGCTAGGAGGAGCCGGAGCGGCGGGAGGGCTTGCGGCAGATGGGACTAGCGTTGGGGCTTTTATAGGGGGCAGCGGGGGAGCAGGTTTTGCTGGAGGAGTAGGGAGCGCCTTAGGTGGGATCGGTGGAGGAATAAGTAGCGTATTAGGGTCTGTGGGTAGCTGGATTGGACCGCTAATTGGAGCAATTTTATCGTTATGAGGTTCAGCGATATACTTTTAGAGCGGGGAATGAAGGTACGGTCCGTTGATCTAACGCAGTGCCCTATCGAGGCAATTATCGCTTCCTTAAAGTTTCTTTATTTCCTGGCGCTCCCGACCGAACGATTGTTAAAAGAAGCCGGCCAAGAGACTGATGCTCTTACTGATCCTTACACGGTACAGTTGCATGACTATTATGTCCGCCATCTAGTGGAAGAATCAGGCGAGATTGATCTTCTTATCAGCGATCTAGCTTCTGTCGATGTAGACGCTAGAGCGCTTCAGCCTAATTTCGGCGCTATCGCCATGATCGGTACCCAATATTACCTGATGAAGCATATCGATCCGATATGTTTACTAGGATACATGGCGGTTGCCGAAGCTTGCCCAGTCTCATTAGAATTGGTCGAGAAACTTGAGGAGCTCCACGGGAAAGATCTCTTTAAGTTTTTGCGGCTCCATGCAGTTGCGGACCTCGAGCACCGTAAAGAACTAATCGATTTGATCGATGCATGCCCGGAAGAAAAACAGCATTTTATCCTATGGAGTGCGGAAGTAACCCTTAAATACTTGGCAATGTATGGCAAATGATTTTGATGTAGGACCGATAGTCCCGGACAGTCAGCAGCCCTCTACCCCTACCGCTCAACCTCCAGCAGACCCGACAGGAGAAGCGGCGTCCGGAACCATGGCGGGAGAAGGGCCGGGGACGCAAGGTAACAAGGATACTAGCGGCAATCAGCAAACCGATTGGCATTCGATAATGGTGGAGGAGATCCAGAAAGTAGAGAGGCGCGAGCAAGAATATGAAGCCAAGGCGGCACCTATGTACGAGAGGTTGCAGCAAAGCATACAGGATTATCAAAAAACTTTACAGCAACAACCTCCGCAAGCTCCCCAGCTACAGAGTCAGGCTGCTTGGACGGCCCAACAGAATCAGTTAAACCAAGATGCTAATAAAGCCAGATTCACATACCTCGCTGTTGCACTTCCATTGGCCATTATTTTAGGAGCACGAGGCCGAGGCGCAAGCTGGGCTGCTATGGGGGCGTTCGGTCAAGGGTTAACGGCGTTGCAACAAGGGCTGACCGATAAAGCCAATCAGAGATATAAAGATTGGCAAGAGGCTAATAAAGAATTGATCGATAACTACGATCTCAAGATGCAGCAATATAAGGCGGTGCTCGAAAACCGGAAGCTGTCAATTGAAGCACAAACCACGATGATAAACGCGATTGCTGCCGCTAACAATGATTCAAGTCTAAACCGGCTTAAAACCATATCCGAGATTCAGAAGAACTTGGAAGGGAAAGAAGCAGCAGGAGAAAAGGCGAAACAAGAATTTGAGAGATTGCGGCAGCAATACCTTTATCACATGGGGGAAACGGCCGAAGGGCAAGCTTATAGAGCCAAAGTTCAGAGGGATTTTGGGTATGATCCTTATGAATCCGAGGAAGCCAGGAAACAGGCTGACAAGGATGAGCCCTTTGATAAGTTTGATGCCCAATGGCAGGCAGACCACGCTAAAGAGCGGCAAGGTGAAAACCCAGAATCAGATCCACTAGGGATCAAGGGCGGAACTCCGGACGAAGAAAAGACGAAGTCCATCCTTTCCAATATAGGTATCCAATGATATGGCCGATAGTGGAGTTCTATTTGATGGATATGCCTTATCTAGCATATTCGGCCTCAATTATGATCGCTCGGTAGACACTCAGGATAACGGAAAAGGCGCATTCGGAGCTAATACCCGAGACCCGAATCTGAAAGGGGTATCGCTTCCTGAGAAATTTATACGGGAGCACATTGGGGATACAACTGATCCCACTGTTAGAGCCGCTATCACTTCGGGGGAGTACCAAGTAAAGGTAACTACCGCCTCAGGGCGCAGCGGTCTTTACGCGCTAGTGGATCAAGGGCCAGCCGAATGGACGGGAAAAGGGATCGATCTTACCTACGGGGCAACTCGTGACCTTGGGATTAATCAAAATACCGCCGTCCATTATCAGCTGATCAAGAAGGATAAGGCGACCGGTTCGCAGACCCAGGAAGAAGGGAGCCCGCTCGGACAGTTCAGACAGAAATATCCGCAGTACGCGAATATCGATGACACTAAGGTCTTAGATAAACTCTACTCGCTTAACCCGACCTATTCTAAGATCGATCGGAAAGACTTCGATTCCTGGATGAAATCTCCTACGGGAGGTAAATCGATCCAGGAAGCGATCGCTAAGTCTGCTACTCCGATGGAGAAGCTAAGGGCTAAGTATCCTGACTATGCTTCCATGGGGCCACGGGATTTTGCTAAGGCTATTCTTCCGATTGTAAGGAAAAAAGATCCTCTGATCACCGAGGACGAGCTTGTTGAAAAACTTGACCCTAAGAGCGGTAACGAGAACTGGGCGATTAATTGGGCTAAGTCCGCTATCAATTTTGGCGCCGAGGTGGGGAAACAGATCATACCGCAATCCGAGATGGTTGGGATGCAGGCATGGCGCGGGGTAAGTGAGCTAGAAAATACTGCCATCGACAGGAATCTAGATTCAGCTTTTGGTTTTGCTTATCCTGATGCCCAGACAACCGAACAGAAGCAGGCTCTTTATTCTAAGTATTACAATATCGGAAGAAACCCAGAAGCGCAGGATGAAGATAATCCGCAGTTGTCTCCGTATGGAAAGCCAGGCCCTTATGGCACAAAGCTTTCTGATTCTGATGAACTGGCGTTCGAGGATTGGGTTAAGAAAAACAAGGTTCCTTGGCAGGATACTCCTACCGCTGATTATGATATGCGCGGATTTTGGAAAGCATTGGTTAGTGGAGATCCTAGAGCTAAACAATCGTTAAGCCAGTTCGATCAGCATATGCATTTTCCTGATACATGGAAAACGCCATATAACAGGACATTTTCAAATGAATCACAGTATGCCCTTCCTGGTGCCCCACATTGGGATAAGCAGGATAGGCTCGTGGACAGTAGCGGCAATGTTCTAGTGGATGAGTCTCATCAGCTGTCTGATATAGAACGCCAAAATCTTCGGGATAAAGCATTTCTTAAGGATTTAAACTCTTCTCCTGGGTTGATGCAGCGACTGCAGCAAAAGGGGTATACGGTCGAGCAGGTGTTACGGGAATTTGAGGCGGGGATGAATGGACTTGATCACCGTAACGAGATGGAACAAACCACCAAATGGATGAACAAAGTGGTGGGTGATATCGACCGGGATAACCGTGGCACATTGCCGGCTGAACAAGAGAAAGCGGCTAAGATCATTGCTCAAGCTCCGGCTACTGTGCTCATGAATGTCTTCCCTGGGATACGAGAGCTAGGTAATTACTCGACTCTTTACGATCAGAACCGGCAATACTTGGAATCCAAGAATCCAACGCTAGGGAAAGATAAGATTGACCAGATGGCCAGGAGAATGGCCGACGCCCAATTCCCAGCTCAAGAAGTTTTAGCTCTGGTTCTCGGCCGAGGGGGCGGACTCCTTACGCAAGGGATCACAAACAAACTCATCAAATCCGGGGTTGAGCTCGGGTTAGGTGCAGGGACGGGAGCGGGAGTCTTTACCTCTAACCAACTAATTCGAAACCTTGGGAGTGGTGACGATTGGAGTAAGGACTTAGGCGAGAGCGCTTTTGAGGGGGGATTGCTTGGCGAGGTGGGAGCAGGAACCCGGCTAACGATTGGCGGAATTAAAAGTTTCCTGACAACGAGCCGGGATGGTCGGCAAGTTAGTGGCACCTTGCAAGCGACTCAAAAACTAAGTCCAAAAGAGGCGAATGACTTTGTAGCTGGCGGATCGAATAACGGGGTTTCAGAGAACGTAAATGGTACCGCATTAGATCTTGGTTTTGATGCGGTTCGTTCTAACCCGGAAGCGATGCTTGATATCGTCCGAAGAACTGTAGCTAAGGCTGAAGAAGAAAGAGCCAATGGAAACAATGGAGTTGCGGCTAAGAAGTTCGATGAAGCGATGGCCCTTAGCGATGATACCACGCGCCAGAAAGTCACCGATGCCGTTAGAGAAAGCGTAAAGACAATCGCTCAAAAGAATGTTGAACCTACGGTCACAAAAAGCACAGAGTGGAACGAGCTTAAGCCTTGGCAGACTGCGGCGGATATTCCTCGAGGCGCTGAGACTAAGACAGACCCAAGCGGTAAGATTTTCTGGAAGGCTGTTTCAGGAAAGAAACAAAACCTAATTGCTGCGGTAAGAATAAAGGATACTGGCCAAATTTTGACTGGAAGAATCCACGCAGAAGCATATACGAATGCAGGGTTAGATCCAGGGAGTTTTATGGAGGGGACCGTGGAAAGTGGTTGGTTAGATAAGAACGGCAAGTTTGTGACTTATGTTGAAGGAGGCAAACAGCAAGGGATTACAGCAATTGAAGCGGGAAAGAATAAGATTAAACAGCCGAATTTAGACGGGTTTTATGGAACTGATCAGGCACCCGGAGATCATGATCCTGGGCCATTTTCCTTGGGGTTAATTCCTCAGACTCCATTCGCCGGTATGCGATGGATGAAGCGAGTCATCGGTAATTTCCCGGGATGGCATGAGTTAGAGCAGAGATGGAATAGTATCTTTGCGCCTGAACGTCTCAGCGAACAAGCAAGGATCACAGCCCAAATTGGAAGAGGGATTCTAGCTAGTGAGAAGGTGGCTTCTACTCAGGTAAGGCGAATCCTGGCCGATGAAGCTGATCTTAATAGCGTCATCAAGAATGGCGTTGAGACCGAAAGACAGGAACAATTTTTCCATAAGTACACCAACAAAGATCTGGCCGACATGACTTCGGCCAAGCAGCGGGGAGAAACCCTCCCCGATGAGCAAGCTGATAAACTCTTTAATTACTTGAGAAGGGTCTACGATTACGTCGGGGCTAGGGCCAAAGCGAATGGGATCAAAATGGGATGGCTGGAAAACTACTTTAGCCATTCTCTCAAGGATAAGAAGGAAGCTGAAGATTTTATCTCTAAAAATCAGAAGATGTGGGGTCAGCCTGGGTTCACGAAGGAGCGACATTACCCGACTCTTAACGATGCGATTACCGACGGACGAGAACCGAAGACCTATAACCCAGTAAGGAACATGCTGGCCTATGACGCCGCTGTAAGAAGCGCCATAGATAAGATCCAGCACCTTAAACAGATGCAAGCGGTAGGGATGGCATGGGAAGAGGGTAAGCCTATGCCTGAATTGGCCCAACATTACGAGCGTGTAGAAACGGCAGACGGCAAAAGTTATCGTGTTTCCTCTGATACAGCCCAGGTATTAAAGAACATGTATAACATCAATAGTGTTTACGACACGATAGCCGGCCCCTGGGCCACGTTTTCGGGGGCGCTGAAGGGGTTTTCGGGTATCAAATTGATGTTCCCCATCTTCCACGCCATCCACGTCAGCAATGTCGACACTGCTAATGTCCTTGCTTCTGCCCTATACAAGGCAAAGAACCGGATTTTAACCGGGAAAGATCTGCAAGACATTCTAAATTCACCGGTTGCATTCATAACGAAGCCCGGAATTAAGCTGGGCCCGCTCAAATGGCAGGGTGGATATGGGGAATTGAGGGACGCGATGACCGGTCGACTCTCTAAAGAACAACTAGAGAACCTATCGGATAGGACTAAGACCGATATGCGGGATCTGACCGAGATCGGCATTATTCCTCACATAAGTCACGAGCGACAGATGCAGTGGGCTCAATTCATCCAACGGATGAGAGCTAAATATGGTGCTGCTTCTTCGGTGATGCGGGTGGGATACGATTTTCTTACCGCTAAATGGTTCCAGCGTTGGTGGTTCCAGCATGTTACGCCGTCCCTAAAAATTGGGCGGGCGCTAATGATGCGTAATACCGCTCTTCAGCAACACCCCGATCTCTACAGCAATCCAAAATTACGAGCCTTAGAGTACGACAAGATCCAGCGGGATGTCGAGGGGCGTTACGGAGAGATGAACTACGACAATCTGATGTGGAATCAGATGGCTAAGCAGACCGGCCTAAATGCATTTCTTTCCCTTGGATGGAATCTAGGATTTTGGCGGATCTACGGTGACGCTGCGGTTGATCTTACCAATAACGTAGCTCACATGGATCAAATCCGGGCCGGCATCAGTAAGCAAAAAGAGATCGTTACCGAGCGGATGCTCTATGCCCCTATCTATTCAGCGTTGGGTATCGCTACGAGTTTAGGGATTACCTATATGGCCACTGGGGCAATCAAGAGCTGGTGGGATGGGTTCTTCCCAAGGATAGGGAAAAAGCCAAATGGAGATGATGACCGGGTTAGGACTCCATTCTTTACAACCGAGATCGCTTCCATGGCCCAGCATTATTTAGAGAATGCCGGCATGGGAGGCGATCCAGTAAAAGGGGTCTTAGGGGGTGGATCTGAGTTTTTGCTCAACAAAATTCACTCCGGGCTACAGGATATTTATCACACCTTCGTCCTAAATAAGGATTTCCGGGGCGTAGAAATTTCTGACCATTTACTCGATTACCCAACCAAACAGTTACCTCAGAAAATTGAGTACATGCTCAAGGATCTTTTTACCCCGATACCGGTTGAGCCACTCCTGTCACCCCAACATCTAAGCTCTAGCGATTATATCGCCGGATTCCTTGGATTTAGCCAGGCTCCCAACTGGACCACTAGGACAGCCCTCGAGAATGAGATTCTAGACGAATTTGTAGAAGAGCAAAGCAAGACGGGCGGAAAACCCCAACAGCAGGCCAAGATCACCGACGCCAAGAAAGAGTATCAGAATGCTTTACAGACCAGTCAAGGAATTGAGCAAGCTAGGGCTAACCTACATGCCTTAGGGGTAAACGATAAGCAGATCAGGGCGGTAGAGAAAAACTATAAGGTTCCTATGGCTAACATGCTCTTCAAATACTTGCGTCCAGATGCCCAAAAAGAACTCTTGAGACGGATGAACCCGAGCGAGCGAGCGAGTTTCTTACCCTATGCGCATAAAGACGTGAAGGCTTGGTGGAGGACAGAAGGTGAGCGATCGCTGCCTTGATCAACTCGATGAAGCCTGGGAGGACGCGGTAGAGCATGAACGCCCCTGGAAACGGCGGGCGGAACTGATCCGGGCAATCATTATCTATTGCCGGCAACGGTACGGCGCCGTTGCAAAATTCGAAAATATGCTCGAACCTAAGATCCGTTTACTGGAGGAATCAATTATCCATGTCGAGCCCGAAGACCTCTGTGCAGTCGCCAAGGCAATCGCCTACGGACGAAAACAGATTGCCTCAAGCGGAGAACAGTTCGGCTCCGGGTTCCAACGGGACCCAACAGCAAAGGAGCTTAACGATATTCAACGCGATGGCGCTAGTAGTGCAGAGCGGATTAGCCGACTTAAGCAGACGGCTCCTCTTGATACTGGTGGTCTCGATGATATTCGCACTGGGGATTTGGACGATGATTCAGCCCGATTATCTGAGGATTGGAACGGTAGCGGTGGTTAGTGCTTGCATATTCGTCCTTTGCCGATTTGGTTTTAAGGAATGATCTGGAGATGGCAAAGATCGGGCGGTTGGATTCAGTTTAAAAAACTAAACTGGCAAGCATGGGGATACTGGAGAAAAGAATGAGCGCCGACTTTTACGTAGTTCGTACCCCGTGGACCTCGCTCATTGTGCACCGGGTTCCCGATCCCAAGGTATTACTAGGGGATTACGAGATTATCGCCGGCCCTTTTGAGACCATGGATGAGGCGTATAAGGTGCGAGGCGAGAAACTTTGCGTTCCACCGAACGAGGAGACGAAGGATGCCAGCAGTTAGCCAGGCACAACGGGCGTATTTAAATGCCACAAAAGGACATGAATGGGTTAAGCGGCACGGTTTTGCTAACCGAGGAAAGCTCCCTATGCACAAGAGAAGTAAGAAACGTGGAAGAAAAAGCGGAAGATATTAAGCTCCAGGAGATCATTGATCTCGATATGAAAGCCGCCTCTGATGCGGCTATGCAATGGCTACGGGAATATTACAACGTGAATGAGCGAGAAAGTATCAAGAACCGTTTTAGAGATGAGCGTTAAAGCTTCGATACCGGCCAGTGGCAATATTGCTGTCCCCGTCCCCGATAATACCCTGTATTTCGCGATCACTGTTACCCCTGACTTTCAGACTAAATATCTCGCTTACGTTGAGGAAAAGGGGCTGGACGGGGGGAGCCAGATTGAACTGCTACTCCTGTTAGGTGTTACCGCCCTCCAAGAGATTTTTGATGAAAAAGAGAATAGGCCGCCCAAAGAAAGCTAAGCTCCTGCTCCCCGCTTGGGCTGAAGCTAGGGCAATTGAGATCGGGGAAAGGTCGGGGGTAATGTCCCAGCGCACCCTCGAGAACGCGTTGAAGGTGGGGTTGCACGCCGTGAGTGAGCAGTACGCACCACTGATTGAATTTCAGGCGAGTGCTGATACTCTGTTTGCCGGTGAGCAGACTGAGCCAGATATTAAGGCCCCCGAAGAACTCCCCGAACCCGAAGCTTTCGATAGAATTGAAGCAGAAGATTCAGGAGAAGCTGATCGTGATCCCGAACCCGTGGCTGAAGAGCCAGGTGAAAATGGATCTTTTGCTCTTATTGAGTGATGAGGACGCAGGACCCCGTCTTATCCGTCTCCTCCAATCTCTCCTAGAATGAATGAGGAAGAATCAATATTGTGGTGGAAGGAGACTCCATTAGGGGAAAAGATTGAATGTATCAAAAGATCTTTCCCTGAGCATGTTTGCTTTCAAAAGATAAGGAGATGGGTTATTTATGATGCTTCTCTATCTAAGACGCATACGTATAATACAGCTATACTGGATCTAGAATCTGGCAGATGTGTTTCTCTAAATGCTGATTTCGAGGATGTTTGTGAACAAGTGCATAAACATCCTGAACAGGATGCACGATTAAGTATTGAGCTTTTTGCGTAAATGATGCTTTACCTCTGCAAACGTGAGAGCGGAAAATGGTGTACCGCTCCCGAGGCAGAAGCGACTATCCCCCCCTTCGTAATGATCTCTGGCCCTTATCAGGCGCCAGATGCCAGGGAACGGGCGGATGAACTCAACCTACGCCATTTCCCCTGGAAGAAGCAGCATAAGAAAAACTGGGCATGACTCCCGAAGAAGAAAACATTCAGCTTAGAGCGGCTTTACGGGATGCATTTGACCTCATCTATTCTGAATGGGGCTGCGATTATCAGGAGGTCGCCAAGAATGGATGGGGTTGGACTAAAAAGCCTGATCTTACAAGAGGGGCTCAATTGCTTGTAGAAGAAGATTTAAAGAATGAAAGTCATCACTCTTAAAACCGTTCTCAAACAGAAAGCAACGATCTACGGTCAGACCTATGATCTTAGCTTTAACCCGGGGGAACGGTACATCATCGATGACTATTCTTACGCCCAGCTCTACAACACCCAGAAAGATAAGATCTGGGATTACTCGGACCTGGCCCCATACCTAGGAAAGGTCCGACCAACAGACTGGCGGGGGAAACGGGTTCTGTTTTACCGCTCGAGAGGGCTAGGGGATGAGCTCATGCTGACCGCCATCGTGCGGTACTTCAGAGAGGTGCTAGGGGCTGAGACCTACGTTGCCGTAAACCAGTCGCACCGGGCGATCTGGGCTAGTGACTATGGATTTAGCGATAGCCTCGCTACTTATCCGATCTCGATGCCCATACATCTGGATTCAGTCTGGAAAGCCAAAGGGCCCAGCTTCTATGATTACACCTTCTTTATCGAGTCCGTCAGCGAGTTCGACGGAGACCAAGAGCAACCGAACGTTTACGACCGAATGTTTGAACTGGTGGGCCTGGATCCCTTTAATATTCCTGATCGGTATAAGCGCCCTTATCTGCCTTTGTCAGGACATGACAAAGAAGAATGGCAGAAGTTCAAGGTCAGTATCCGGAACCATTACCCCACCTTGAACCTAGAGGGCGGCTACATCGTCTGGCAGGATAATGCCCAGAATGCGATCCGGAATATCCCCGAGCTGAAGAAGATTCAGATCTTGCAGGAGCTCGCGAAGACTGGCCGGCAGGTAATCACGATCAACGACAAGCTAATTAATGTCCCGGCTGGTGAATTTTTTTCGTTGTACTTCACTGATCTTCGGGTTCTTTGGAGTCTCCTCTCCAATGCCAAGCTGGTTGCAGGTCCCGACTCGTTGTTGATACACGCGGCCGAGGGCCTTGGTGTACCAAACCTTGGCTTCTTTGGTCCAGTCAGCCCCGATAGCAGGGTTCGGTACTACGCAAATCATAAATCCATCTGGCATCATGATACTTGCAATTCGAGTCCGTGTTTTCATTTCGAGAAAGAGATGCCCTTTCACAAGTGCCCAAGGGGAAAAGAGCAAAAGACGTGTGAAGTGTTTGAAGGGATTAATGGGGAAGAGATTCGCAAACTGCTAGAGAACGGAGCCGCTTTCAAGTGGGGAGGCATGGGGCGTAACCGAGGTTTGCGTAGTGATGCATCTTTAACAGTCGCATCACAAGCCGAGGATCAAACATCAGCCGTCCCCCAGCTTTCTTGAAGGCCCAGCAATAATGCGGATCCTCGCCGGGGATATCTGGATAAGGGACATCCAGCAAGAACCCAGAACGGTTCATGATGTGCTGGTTACCGCTAGCATATAGGTCCTTAGCCCACCGCGGGTTCTGCCAGTCTTCGTAGGGGACGCAGAAAGGGTAACCGTCCGTCTGGAAGCTACAGATGTCGTACCAACGGCGCCCGTCTGCGTTCAGCGTGATACCGGTAAGAAGGGCAGGGAAATCGTAATGGATGGTTGAGAGGGTCTCGAAGAACCCGGGGCCAGGCATAGCATCTTCGTCCCCGAACCAGAACCAATCTGCATCAGGGAGATAGTTTTTCACCATGATCCTTAAGACTTCTCTGTTTATCCCGGTCTTATCATGGCTGTCTGCTCCCTTCCATTCATTGATATGGAACGTTTTCTTAGGCCATTTGTAGTCGGGGTGATACTTACCGAAGGGTGTAAGGACGAATATTTGATCGATTAAATGATCAGATGCGAGTCGATTAATAACTGAAATTCCCATCTCGTACACCCCTTTACCGGCTAGCAAGGCTGCGACGATTTTCATATCCAATTTTCGTTTAACTCCTTAAGTCTTAAATACCATACAAGGACTTGGATATTTTCTAGCATACCAAAAGGAGCAGAGGATATCCGAGTAGCGATACCACTCCTTAAATTACGGAATCGGATAGCTTCCTGTATATTGCAAATCTGTCTAATTCTCTGAATCCCTACTTGGTATTTTATAGATAGGGATTTGACAGTCATTTTCTTATAAAAACGATCTCTCCATATAGATGAATCTCTGCAATCCCTGCCCTGTATATTGGCTCGCTTTCTAGCTATTTCATCTTGAACCTTTTTAAGATCGGACTTTAACCGCCTCTCCTTTTCAACAAGATCGGTTAGCTTCATTTCGCTAACTCCTCCATTAGTTCAAGCCGGAGGTGCGCGCGTTCCCCGCCGATCCCGGCAAAGTGCCAGATAAAATCTGTTTTCTTGAATCCCTGAAAATCCATCTTACGCATAATCTTATGGATGTCATTGTCCTCCGGACCAGTGCGAACCATGCGGTTAAATTCGCCTCCTACGTACCCGACGTTTGCGGACTTAACATAATGCTGGATAGCGGCTTGTTCCCACCATGGATGCTGAGCCCATTTATCTACATCCTTGCAGAATTTTAGATAGGTATCGGCAAACCATGGAGAATCGCCCACTACAAGCATCTGGCCACAATTGATGCCATCCGAATTAGCATGGACTATCAAGTCGCCGTTCACCGGTCCCATAAACCCTTCCAGAGGAAGGGACTGATTTATAATCAAAGAATCTATGTCAGTCCAGAATACCCAGTCGTAGTCTTGGAAATAATGAGCGATGACCGGCATCTTAGACATTGATGTAGGCCAATCGGGCCACCAGGATTCGGAGATGTACAGAAAATCATAGCCGTGCTTCGCGGCATACGCAGCCTTATTGGGGACGCTGATACGGGCGAGGGGCCAGTACGGTTCATCGGCTAGGGTGACAATCAGGATTTTCATTTGAAGACGACTAATAGGCCACGTCCGCAGTGTTCGTCCGAGGTTGAAATACGGTTGAAGAGAATGTGACGCAGGCCAAACATTTTTACGCTTTTTGTAATCGCAGACAGATTAGGAAAGTCAGGGTTGGTAACATCGTGGAAAATGAGGATACCGGGAGACTCCAACATTTCGAAAAAGAGGCGATACCAATGCTTATCAGTAGCGGTGTGATCGGCATCGCAGAGGATGAAATCGTAGGTATCAGTACAGGTGCGGACAAACTCGGATTCATCGGAGGTGATGATTCGGTTAACCCACGTATGAGCGTTAGTTGACTGGTCGCCATCGAACCAGTTGTCTACTAGCGTATGATCACCGATCCCATTGTCTTTAATGCCGCAATAGATGGCCTTACAGCTAGCTCCTGTCCCCCATCCGAGCTCGAGTACTCGCCAAGGTTTGAATGCGCGCACTAAACCGTAGATCAGGTCACAGTGTGCTCCATCAATAGCTACCATACATTTAGCCTCGCGAATTCACCATGATACTTGATTGCGGCTTCGTTGTAAGCCTTAGCTGCCTCAATGGGGTCGGTGAAGTACCCGATATGAATCAACTTTCTATTCAAACTTATGGTGGCGATATATTTTTTGCTTCTTACATGCCAGCAGACACCTTTGATGCCACTCTTATTCAAGGCATTAGGTCCTGCGTTTCTGCTATTCTCGGCATGAGTGCAAAACCTAAGATTCGATTTGCAGTTGTTTAACCCATTTCCATCGATGTGATCTAGTATAGATCCCCATACATTATGGTATCTACCCATAACCTCTCGATGCATTCTGGAGTGGACTCCGGGGACAACCTTGCAAGTTTTCCTGGCGTAGAACGTAGAGTATCCTGGAGTCCAGGCAAACCATCTCCATTGCATTAAGAAATCAAAATCCTCATCATCCACCATGGCCTCCATACCTTTAGTTAAAAGAATCAGCTTCATAGAGGGGTACAGTAGATCCAGAAATGTTCGCCGTAGAGCCGATGGCTACGGTCATAGTAAGGGTGCTCGATCTTCAGGCATCCGTATCCCCAGGACGCTAACAACTCTTGGAGCTGTATGTAGCTAGAAAACAGATGGATCTCTATAATCATGGTCGGATGATCCGATTCGATAATCTTAGACATCCCCGTGATCGCTTCTACCTCTGCTCCTTCACAATCACACTTCACAAAGCTGGCATGCATAATAAGGCTGTCTATGCGGCGCGCAGGGAATGTATGCATAAAGCATAGATCAGGATTATGGGTAAAAATGCTGCTATTGTGGGTACAGTCTGGGTAGACAGCAAACCTTAGTTCTGTTTGTTTGTCCCAAGCAGCCCATTCATGCACGCTAACATGGGCCGGGAGATCCCGTTTCAGCGCTTCCAGTGGGAACGGTTCAATAGCGTGCACCCACTTAAACCGAGGAGCTAGTGCTTTAGTCCAGCTCCCTACGTTAGCGCCGATATCGATGAACTCTTCCCCACTCTTGGGGATGTACTGTTCTAGCCAAGGTTCTAGAATCATGTGAGCACCGTCCATTTCTTTCGGGTAGGGCAATCGATGTCATTCCAGCGAGCGCTGAGCGGGCGGGCGTACTTGTGGTAATGAAGTTTCCCGGTTACTTCCATAGATTCTGTCAAATGAAGAAAGCATGAATCTATAACATGTATTTCCTGAGCTCTGTGGATGGAGTTAGCGTAAGCTAACACAGAAGCGGAGTTATATAATGGCCTGACTACTCTGTCCTCTAGTTCTGAATAGCCTTTAATTCGGTACTCTGGAGTATCGTGGACGAAGTCAAACCAAGGCTCGTCTCCCACTCGATGATAGAACCGGTTCACCACCTCCTGAATCGGGCACTTGTCCCAGCGCACCGAGTAGTCTACGCCAGCTTGGCCATAGAAGTTCTCGGCAAAACTGACGTTAGGGTCCATCGGAACCTTGCTATAAAACCCTAAGCAGAGCGCTCCGTCTGTGATGTGCCACCTCGCATTATCGGGGGTGGTAGATTCTTCGCCTAGCGGTACGACACGAATCCTTTCATGGAGCATAAAGAACGAATAGACGCTGTTATAATCGCGGTCCCGGCAATGCACGTACACTCGATCGTAGAACTCGCTAAAGTGCACCGCTAGGCCACTCAAGAGGATCAGATCGCCAAGGCCGAGGTGAGT
>AP72_2010_repI_A100DRAFT_1000089_pt1 | contig 16381 bp, 18 predicted proteins | sample AmaPasrepliIA100_FD_9193 | JGI IMG/M metagenome (IMG submission 9193)
TAAATCGCTTTCTCTCGAACAATGTCGAATAAGGCGTCGCTTTGCCGGCGGGCGACCCNAAGCCTGTCGAGCAACGGTATTCCGGCAACGAGTTCTCTCTGAGCGGTGACCATTCATCCTCCAGAAGAGTCAAAGTCACTAAGATGAGCGGAATCTCCGAAAGGATACGAAAAAGCGAAGCGGACGACTAAGTTGTCAAGTAAATGAAGCCGTCTGTAGCTCCAAATTCAGTTCTGCGGCTTCTTTACGTCATCCAGAAGAAGTCCCAGGACTATACACGTCGTTCTTGATGTCGACAATCGGGTAATTCAGATTTGCAAAATATTGCATAAGGCTGAACCCCTTTACAATCGAGCGATGCGCGTTCCTGTATTCCATCTCGATGTCTTCACCGACCGGCCATTTTGGGGGAATCCGGCAGCAGTTTGCTTGTTGGACTCGTGGTTAGATGATGGCTGGCTACTCAAGGTCGCTGCCGAAAATGGCGTTCCTGCCTCAGCATTTCTTGTGCCAGTTCCCGGCGCGTATGAACTTCGGTGGTTTACATCCGTGTGCGAGATTCGTTTATGCGGGCACGCCAGCGTTGCATCGGCCTACCTCTTACTTACGCGTTTTCACCCTCAAGCGGATTCGATTCTCTTTCGCACGAAATTCCATGGGCAACTCGAGGTCATTCGGCAGGGTGACCTATGCTGCCTGGGATTACCCGCGATGAAGCCTGAATCGTGTTTGCCGCCCGATGGGTTGTTTGAAGCGTTGGGACTCAAGTCCCGTCCGGTAGAAGTACTGGAAACCAACAATACATTTTTGCTGGTACTGGAGAATGCGGAAACCGTTCGCGGTGTGACTCCGAATTCATCGGCACTTGAGAAGTTCCATCCGCATGCTGTCGCCGTTACTGCACGAGGATCCGACTCTGATTACGTCTGCCGCTATTTCGCGCCCGGTTACGGCATCTCGGAAGACTCCGCAACGGGATCGTTACAAAGCTCTCTGGCGCCGTACTGGGCCCAACGACTGGGCCTCTCACAATTGCATGTGCGTCAACTTTCAGAACGAACTGGGGAACTCTGGTGCGAACTACGAGGCGATCATGTTGTTGTGAAGGGGAAGTGCGTGCTTACGCGGGAAGCGACGTTCGAAGTTTAGCGCTTGGAAGAGCCATTATCGTGGACTCGAGTCGCTTTGAGGGACGAGATTCTTAGTCCGCAAGAACTGGCGCACCACATCTTGAACATCTTTGTGCTGGCCATCGACGGTGTAATTCAACTGCTGCATCTCGGCATCCGAAATCCTCCCCGCTAGTTCCGCGAGAGCCTGCCCCACCTCCGGATGTTGCTGCAATGTGTCCTGGCGAATCACTGGCACAGCTTCGTACGGAGGGAAGTAGTGGCGATCATCTTCCAGAACGATGAAGTCCAGCGCTGGAATCAACCCGTCCGTCGCATTTCCCCCCGCAAAGTCAATCTGACGATCTTTTAGCGCCCGCGCTAACAATCCCAAGTCCATGATGCGAGGCTTTTCGGTAAAACGTAGTCCGTAGGTCGCGACCAATCCTTTATATCCGTCGGGCCGCTCCATAAACTCGTACCCGAATCCGGCCCTCCATTGCGGAGAGAATTGAGCGGCTTGCGAGAGGGTTTTGATGTTTAGCCTTCTCGCTTCTTCACCGCGGACTTCCATGGCAAATGTATCGTTGAATCCCAGCGGCGGTCCCAGAGTGAGTTTGAATTGTTGCTCATACTGGCTCCTCACCTGCGCATAGACTTCCTGCTTATCGCGCGAAATTCCTTGCTTCAGAATCGCCGTCAGCGCTGTTCCGGTGTATTCCGGATAAACGTCTATTCGCCCAGCAAGCATTGCCTGCTGACAGATATAAGTACCGGCAAGATAGAAACGGCGTTCAACCTTCAGCTTGCTGTGCGATTCGATCTGCTGCGCAATCAACTCGCCGAGAATGAAGGATTCCGTGAAGTTTTTCGATCCGACCACGATGCGGTCGGTGTGGGAAGGGGCACACGAACAAAGCAGTGAGCAGAAAACGACGATGCAAGTTGAGAGCACGCGGATCATCGCGGCTTCAGGCGCCTTTCGACCCATCCCACGCCAAAATCGGCGAGCAACGCCAAGACCGCTGCCGGAATCGCCCCGGCCAGAATCACTCTGTTATCAACCATCGCGAGTCCGCGGAAAATGAACTCTCCCAGCCCGCCGGCACCAATTGCAGCTGCGATGGTTGCAAGTCCAACAGAAATAACGATTGCTACTCGCACCCCGGAAAGGATCATGCTGATCGCCAGTGGTAGCTCGACTTGAAACAACAGCTGCGACTCGGTCAGGCCCATCCCCTTACCGGCCTCCAGAACAGCTGGATCAACACCGAGAATGCCAGAGTATGTGCTTCGAATAATCGGCAGCAAAGCGTAAAGCGTCAGAGCCAGGATTGCCAAACGCTCCGCCCTATCTCCCAGCCACGGAACCGGCAGCAGAAATCCAAACAGCGCCAAACTCGGAATCGTCTGGATAATATTTGCCGCCGCCAGCACTGGCCTGTCGAACTTCTTACGATGAGCGATGAAAATGCCCATCGGAATGCCAACCAGCATGGCAAAAAGCGTGGACCATCCGACCAGCCAAAGGTGCTCTCCGGTCAATTCCAAAACCTGAACTCGGTTTTGCGCGAGAAATCGGAGGACATTCATGACGTCCCCCGATTCGCCGCAGCCTCCAACCCATCACCAAACGCCCGCACGTACGCGGATGCCCAGGGGTCCGAAGACTTCAGAAACTCGCCCGGCGTGAGAACGGTCACGAGTTTGCAGGCTTCCATCAATGCGATCCGGGTTCCCAGCCGCAGCGCTTCGCGCAGATCGTGAGTAACGAACACAACGGTCTTCTGCAAGCGCTGCTGCAGCAACAGAAACTCACGTTGCAATTCATCGCGCGTCAACGGATCGAGCGCACCGAACGGTTCATCCATCAACAAGATTGCCGGGTCGGCCCCGAGAGCTCGTGCTACCCCCACCCGCTGCCGCTGACCTCCAGAAAGTTGTCGAGGATACCTCGCTGCGAATTCCTCGCCCAGGCCGACCAGTTGCAACAACTCCCGAACGCGTGCCCGAATTTTCTCCTCCGCCCATTTTTCGATCTTGGGAACCAAACCAATGTTCTGCGCAACTGTGAAGTGAGGAAAGAGGCCGACCTCCTGAATTACGTACCCGATGCCCCTACGCAACCGAATCAGGTCAGTTTGATCGTTTCTCTCGCCGTTGACTCGAATCTCCCCTGAAGTAGGGCTCACCAGCCGATTGACCAGCTTCAGCGTGGTCGTTTTCCCCGATCCGCTACGCCCCAACAACACGAGTGTCTCACCGTGTGCAACACGTAGGTTCAGTCCTGCAAGCACCTGAACTTTATTGACGCTGTAGGAAACATCACGGAATTCAATCACAGGGTCGCGTTCCAATCGATGCGCAACAGCATACCGGAGTTGGATGATCCGACCAAAAGAAACGGCTTCTCTTTTTCAAGCCCCATACGATTTGCAATGCAAGTGCATCCCGACGGACAATCGTGCCATGGAAAAGATCCCTGTCACTCTTTCCAGTAAGGCACCATTTATCCCAGGCGCGCTGGTCATCGCTACTCTCTGCAACCCCAGAGAGAAATTCTGGGGGATGATTCTGGCGTTAGCTCCGGAAGGCCTCAGTCTGAGCGGAGCCGAACTGGCATCATTCGAGGATCTCACCGTGATGGTTCGGGACGGGGAGCCGTTCACTCCCGCAGTGGTCTTTTTTCCGATGCATCGCATTGAGCGTGTCGAACTCGACCTGGCCGATGGAACCTTGCCCTCGCTCTCGCAACGCTTCTTCTCCAAGACCGGTCTGGAACCTTCTGAGGCCCTCGCGCCGCGTACCGACTCTGATTCGATTCCCTCCAAGGAGCCGGCGTGAAGCTCTCGCAAGTCTTCACTGCTCCCAATCAGCTGACACTTTTGCGGATGATCTTCGTTCCGTTCATCGTCATCCATTTGGTTGATGGGCATTATCTGTGGGCGCTTGTCCTTTTTGTGGTCGCCGGCTTCAGCGATGGACTCGACGGCCTGTTGGCTCGCCGACTACATCAACAAACATTGCTTGGACAGTATCTCGATCCCATCGCCGACAAGCTTTTGCTCAGCACGATGTTCCTGGTCCTCTCGATCCTGCACAAGATTCCGTGGAAATATACAGTGGTCGTGTTCAGCCGTGATATTTCAATTCTCGCCGCCAGCTCCGTACTGTTCGCTATCGCAGGTCTGCGAAACTTCCGGCCCAGTATCTTCGGCAAGGCAAATACTTTTTCTCAGATCAGCGCCGTTTTCTTCGTGCTTCTTCTTGAAGTCAAAACAGTGAAGTGGATCTGGATCTGCCGCACCGTGTTCCTTCGCGCGACGTTTCTGTTTACGATCGTCTCAGCGCTACACTACGTGATCCTGGTGCAGCAGCGGCTCCGTGAACATACTCACACGCTGCCCCCAGCTCCAAATCGATCGTCGTGATCGTGAGTTGACCGCGTTTTCCCCAGCCACCTAGAATCTTAGGTTCGTTTCTCTGAGTACAACTTTCTTATGCCCCTTCGCCTTTTCAATACAATGTCGGCACAAATCGAGGAGTTCCGCCCAATGCGGGACAACGAAGTCCGCATGTACGCATGCGGACCCACTGTCTACGATTACGGCCACATCGGCAACTTCCGCACATTTATCGCAGTCGATCTTCTCCGCCGTTATCTTCGCCAAAATGGATACAAGATTCACCACGTCATGAACATCACGGACGTGGACGACAAGATCATTCGCAACTCTGCGCGGCATGGCATCACCGTTCAGCAATACACTGCCAAGTATGAAAAGGCTTTCCTCGATGATGCCGCCATGATCGGAATAGAGGAACCAACGCTTGTCCGCGCCACGGAACACGTCCCCGAGATGGCCGAGTTCGTGGCGAAGTTGGTAGAGAAGGGGCTCGCGTACCGGGCTGACGACGGCTCGTATTATTTCCGGATCGCCAAGTTTCCAGAGTACGGCAAACTCTCAAAGAAAGATTTCAGCACTATGCTTGACGGAGCCCGCGTCGACGTTGACGAATACGACAAGGACAGCGCCCGCGACTTCGCCCTCTGGAAAGCTCCCAAGCCCGGTGAAGCGTCATGGAACACTACGATCGGCACAGGGCGTCCTGGCTGGCATCTCGAGTGCTCTGTGATGTCGATGCAGGAACTCGGAGAGAGCTTCGACCTTCACGCCGGCGGCGAAGACCTTATCTTCCCGCATCACGAAAATGAAATTGCGCAATCGGAATCACTCACTGGAAAGCCGTTCGCCCATTTCTGGTTCCACGCCCGATTTCTGCTGGTTGAGGGCGAGAAAATGTCGAAGAGCCTTGGGAATTTTTTCACACTTCGCGACCTCGTGCTTAAGGGACATAAGCCATCTTCGATTCGCTATCTACTAACGTCGGTGCCTTATCGTAATCAGCTCAATTTCACATTTGACGGGCTTAAGCAGGCGGCAGTCTCGGTAGATCGGCTGCGGAATTTCCGGCTCCGCCTGACCGCCGGAAATTTCGCCGACGGCTCGAACAAGGAAATGCAGAGGTTGGCTGCCGACGTGGTGGATCGCATGCTCGCCTCCCTCGACGATGATCTCAACACGGCCCAGGCCCAGGCCGCCATCTTCGAAATGGTGCGCCAGGCCAATACCGCCTTCGACACCGGTGACGTCAAGAAAGAGGATGTCCCCCGTCTGCTTGCCGCTCTCGACAAGTTTGACGAAGTCTTCGCTGTAATTCGCGACGACGACATCCCGAAGATGAAGCAAGTGCTCCAGTGGGCACAGACGGAAGGCCGCGAAAAAGATGTCAGCCAGGAACTTCGCGACGCGCTTCAGTCAGCACAACTCTCCGATTCCGACATTGAAACCAGGATCGCCGAAATGAAGACAGCTCGAACCGCCCGGGATTTCAAGAAATCTGACGCCATCCGGGCCGAGCTTGCCGAAGCCGGAATTTTGGTCGAGATCACAAAAGACGGCATCCGCTGGCGAAGGAAGTGAGCGGAGCCGGTCTTGAGGCGGAGTGAAGAATCTCCCAAATCAGGCACAATCAGAAATGTGTAGGGGACAGGCGCCGCCGCCCGTCCCGAGGGGCAGTGCCCCGAGTGTCGACGCCGTACAGCACCTCAGAAGCCGTGATTCGTTCAGCTCCTCAGCCAGTGTTAAGCTGAAAGCTGTCGGCTCATCGCTGACAGCTTCCGTGAAATCCTTCGACGAATACCTCCGCGATGCCGAACAAGCTCACGGTCACCTGTGCGCCGGACAGGTACTAGGCGTCCGCCTGGCAATGCTGGGCCTCGAGAAACTTGGCATTGAGGATCCACAGGGAAAAGACCGCAAGCGCCTGGTCACGTTCGTTGAGATTGACCGCTGCGCCACTGACGCCGTAGCCGTCGTAACTGGCTGCCGGCTCGGCAAGCGGGCCCTTAAGTTCCGCGATTGGGGGAAAATGGCGGCAACGTTTGTAGATGTGAACAACGGCAAGGCCATCCGCATCGCAGCGAAAGAATCATCGAAAGCGCTGGCCCGCCAGTTGCATCCGGAAATTGAAAACAAGAATCAGCAGCAGATGCTTGCGTACCGAGAAATGTCAGATGATGATCTGTTCGCAACGCAATGGGTGAAAGTGGATTTGCCACCAGAAGAGTTTCCCGGCTACAAGGGCGAGAGGGTCACTTGCGCCCAGTGCGGAGAGGGAATCAATTTCCGAAGAGAAGTGATGCACGACGGAAAGCTACTGTGCCTCTCCTGCGCAGGTGAGTCTTACTACAAGCCTGCAGAATAAGAGCGATAAACACGAAGGACACGAAGTTACACGAATGAATCCATAGATGAGGTGTCCTTCGTGCTCCGTAGTGTCCTTCGTGGTTTAAGGTATTGAACTAGGCCGCCCGCTCAAACGCGTGCGCGACCCGCAAGATCGTCCCTTCATCGAAATGCTTCCCCAGAATCTGCAGCCCGATCGGCAATTTCTCCCGCGTCTCTCCGCAAGGGACTGAGATCCCCGGAATGCCCGCCAGATCGGCAGTCACGGTATAGATATCTGCCAGATACATCGACAAGGGATCATTCGATTTCTCGCCCAAGCGGAACGCCGCTGTAGGACTGGTCGGTGTCACAATCGCATCGACTTTCGCGAATGCCGAATCGAAGTCCCGCGTCAGCAAAGTTCGCACCTTCTGGGCCTTCAGATAATAGGCGTCGTAGTAGCCGGCGCTCAACGCGTATGTGCCCAGCATGATGCGGCGCTTCACCTCGGGGCCGAAACCCTCATCTCGGCTGCGTCGATACATCTCCGACAGCGTTTTCACGCCAAGTGCCCGATGGCTGTATCGGACGCCGTCATAACGCGCCAGATTCGAAGATGCCTCCGCAGTAGCAATCAAATAGTAAGTAGGGATCGCATACGGCGTATGCGGAAGAGATACAGGGACGATCTCACACCCCAGCCCCTTCAGTTTCTCGATTGCATTCTCGACTGCGGCTCGAATTTCTTCGTCCAGTCCCTCTCCGAAGTATTCTTTCGCGACGCCGAGTTTCAGACCGCGGATGGGTTTGTCCAACTCGGCAACATAATCGGGGACTGGAACATCCGCCGAGGTCGTATCCATCGGATCGCGGCCTGCAATCGTCTGCAGCACAATCGCCGCATCTTTCACCGTCTTCGTGAGTGGACCGATGTGGTCGAGCGAAGAGGCAAATGCAATCAAGCCATAGCGCGATACACGGCCATAAGTCGGCATCAATCCAACCACACCACAGAATGACGCCGGTTGCCGGACCGATCCGCCCGTGTCTGACCCCAAAGTGAACACGGCCATATCCGCTGCAACTGCCGCCGCTGATCCACCTGAGGATCCTCCGGGCACCCGCGTTAAATCTCGCGGATTGCGCACCGGGCCGTATCCGGAATTCTCATTCGACGAGCCCATTGCAAACTCATCGCAATTCATCTTCCCGAGCACAACCGCGCCCGCCGCTTCGAGACGCGCGACCGCAGTGCAGTCATACGGCGGAACATATTTCTCCAAGATCTTGGACCCAGCCGTCGTACGCACACCGCGTGTGCTCATCACATCCTTGATTCCGACCGGCACCCCAGCCAGCGCCGGCAGAGGCTTACCCTCGGCTATCATCCGATCGATGCGGTCTGCCTGCTGCATCGCGCGCTCTTTGGAAAGTGTGAGGAAGGCACCGATCTGCCCATCTTCTTTCTGAATGCGCGTGTAATGCGCCTCGGCCAGCGCAACTGCGGTCGCCTTCCGCTCTTGAACTGCGGAGCGCGCGCCATCAATTGTTAGTGAAACCGGATTCATGAAAAGTTAACGGCAGTTACTGACCACTGGCACTGACAACTGACCACTATCTTTCAATCACCTTGGGAACGCGGAAGTAATTCTCGTCGGGGTCGGGCGCGTTCGCAAGCGCTTCGTTATGCGGCAAGGATTTTCGCAATCCTTCAAGAACATCTTCGCGCGAGGCATACGTGAATCGCTCACTCCCCTGTTTCGCCTCATCGACTCCATACCGGTCCGACACCTGCGCCATGGGCGGTACGTTCGACGTATCCAGTTCATTCAACCGGTCTACATAATCCAGGATCGAATTCAGATCCCGCAGCATGCTACGGCGCTCGTCCTCGGTCAGTTCAAGGTTGGCTAAGTCCGCGACGTAGGCGACATCTTGTTCAGTAACTTTCATGAGACAAGGTAACTCAGGAAATCTATTGATCTACTTTCTCAGGAGTCACGACGAATTCAATTCGCCGTACCGCCTCGACCGTGTACCGGTTTATCGACGCAAGATAACGCGGAGCCAGCCCCTGCAACTCAGCCTTCCATCCTGCATCCGCAACGGCTACGTGCAGCACTCCGTCAATGTAGCTGAGTGCTCGAGTACGCTCGGCGACTGCCGATCCGCACACCACCGGCCAAGCCATCAGGGGCGCTTGCCTGGGGGGCGCCTGCCGCAGCGATTGCGCCACAATCCTTTCCAGATCCGATCCAGCCTGCTCCAAAAATGCTCCTCTTCTCCGATGAGACCAGTTACAGGGAAACGTTGATTCTAACATCCTGCGTTCGGTGTCTCGGGACGCTAGTCACGCTGGAAATTCACGCCTCACAAACTCGAGCGCTGCGTCGCGCGAGGGAAGCCGTCCCTCGAGTTGCGCATCCTCTACGGCATTCAGGATCTCGCGAAACTTAGGCCCAGGCAGGTGCCCGGCCGCAATCAGATCGTCTCCGTTTACCAGCGGCGCGGGTCGGATATCTTCCGGACGCGTCTCTTCCTGTTTCCGTTTCACGAACTCGTACGCTCCGAGATTCCGATTACTCGACAGGCAGTCGGCCCGATGTAGGGCCAAATGCTCCTCAAAACGATAGAGTCGCAGGAATTTCTTCAGCGTCGATTCCTTCATGCGCATCGCGTCCGCGAATCGCATGTGATTGTCCACCAGTGCCAGGATCTGCTCGGTCTCGTCATTCGAAAAACGAAGCCGGGTGCAAATCGCCTCCGCCATCTTCACGCCCACATCGACGTGTCCATCGAAACGGATGCGCTCTGCGATGCGAAAAGTCGGAGGCTTGCCCACATCATGCAGCAATGCGCCCCAGGCCAAAGTCATTGGACAAGGCTGCGGCAAATGATCGAGCAACAGAAGAGTGTGTACGAACACGTCCCCTTCCGGATGAAACTCCGGCGGTTGTTCGACTCCCTTCATTGCCGAAATTTCCGGCAGAACTTGGCGCAGCAATCCCGATTCATCCAACAACCGGAAAGCACGCCTTCCATGCCCTTCCGTCAGCATGCGCGTGAGTTCATCACGTACGCGCTCTCGTGACACAACACGAATCTGTTCTGCCAGATTTTGAATTGCCGCGAAGGTCGAAGGCTCAATCTCGTACTGGAACCTCGCTGCAAACCGCACCGCCCGTAGCATCCGCAGCTTATCTTCGCCAAAGCGCGTCTCGGGATCACCGATCGTTCGAACGATCCTCAAACGCAGGTCTTCCTGTCCACCAACGAAATCGAGCACGTCTCCGCTGACCGGATCGAGCAACATTCCGTTTAACGTGAAGTCCCGTCGCGCCACATCCTCCTGTGGAGTCTTGCTGAACCGCACCTCATCCGGATGTCTGCCGTCCGAGTACCCGATGTCACTTCGGAAAGTCGCTACCTCAACCGCATTCGCCTTCGAAGCGCCCTCCGCCGAAATTGAGAAAACACGCTCGGGAGCGGGCACAAGGACTACACCGAACTGCGCCCCCACCGCATAGGTTTCTGGAAAGATCTCCATCACCTGAGGCGGTGTGGCGTCGGTCGCCACGTCATAGTCTTTCGGCACACGTCCCAACAAGAGATCGCGCACACATCCTCCAACCAGATACGCCTGAAAGCCGCGCCGGCGAAGCGTCTGCACGATCGATGTGGCAAATTCTTTCATTTCCGCTTTTCTATGATAGCGCCTCTGCTGCACACAACATCCCGTTGGCCGCCAATCACCACGAGCTACATGACACTGGTCATGCGCGCCATATGACGCATTCGACTGGCGCCTCCACGTTTGCGGACGCACCATTCGATGGATCGAGCTGGTCTAAACCGGCGTCCGCTGAAAGAAGAATCGCGCCGACGGAGGCGCGCAAATGAACAGTCTCTCTTCATTTCTAAGGGCTTTTGGAAGCATCGTTTTCTGCCTGATGTTCTCGGCATCAGCCTTTTTCCCGGCAAGCACCGCTGCGGCGGGAGAACCGCCCGCGGGATCCGACGCAAAACTCATTGCGGACTTCGAAGACGGAACACCAAACGCTAAATTCGGCACCGGATGGATGCTCTCCACCGACAGCATCGCCGGCGGAAAGTCGACCGGGGAAATGAAAGTTGTCGATGGCGGCGCCAACGCAGGAAAGCACGCTCTGAGAATCACCGGCCTGATCGATGGAGCCCTGCCCTATGCCTGGACGGGCATCATGTGGTCCCCGGTATCTCAGGCCTTCGCCCCCGACAATCTATCCTCGAAAAAGAGCATCGTCCTCTTCTCTAAAGGAGACGGCCAGACCTATCGCGTCCTTGTCTTCACCGTTAGCGGAGGCCAGATTCCCGCCCAGCAAACGTTCACAGCGGGCGCCGACTGGAAGAAGACCAGCATTCCGTTCTCGGCATTTAACGGCACTGACGGCCACGATGTCATGGCCATCCTGTTCGTCGGCGGGCCCACCCCGGGCAAGTTCGATTTTCAAGTCGATGATGTTAGCCTGGAATAGACGATGATCGTAGGACAGAGCGGGAAGGGCAGGACGTCAATCATGCCGTCGGGTGCATGTTTTCGAATACTATAGCCACATGCCCGACGCCTACATTCTTGGCATCGAAAGTTCCTGTGACGAAACCGCGGCCGCTGTCGTGCGCTCGGGAGAGCAACTCGTCTCAAGCATTGTTGCTTCGCAGATCGCCACCCACCAACCCTATGGAGGAGTTGTACCCGAACTGGCTTCGCGTGAACATCTCCGCGCGATCGTACCTGTGGTCCGGCAAGCGCTGGCGGAAGCAAAACATACTTACGACTCGGTCGACGCCATCGCTGTCACCCAGGGCCCGGGCCTGGCCGGCGCTCTCCTGGTCGGCATCAGCTACGCCAAAGCTCTTGCTTTCGCATTAGACAAGCCGCTCATCGCCGTCAATCATCTCGAAGGGCACATCCACGCGGTGCTACTCGAAGAACGTCAAAAGGGAAACCACGACCTGCAATTCCCGGTGCTCGCGCTCGTTGTTTCTGGAGGACATACGCATCTCTACCTGGCCACGCAAAAGGCCGCGGCTTGGACTTACGAAAATATCGGCCATACTCGCGACGACGCTGCAGGTGAAGCGTTCGACAAAGTCGCCAAATTGCTCGCTCTCGGTTACCCTGGCGGCCCCGTGATCGACCGCCTGTCCCCGCATGGCGATCCCCATGCCGTGAAGTTTCCGCCAGCGCAGATTAAGCATCGCGACCGCCGCGGGCGTCTGGATGGCCGCGCAGTCGATCCGGGCGACGATCGCCCACGCTTTGATTTCTCTTACAGCGGCATCAAGACGGCAATACTGCGCTATGTGGAATCGCACAATATGAAAGCTTCGATCGAATCGAGGCGCCAGGCTCTCGCCCGAATTCCAAAACCAAAGATCGAAGACTATCTCGCCCTCTGCGATAAGAGCACAATCGACTTGATCGCTTCCTTCCAGCGTGCGATCGTTGAAGACTTGGTAGGAAAGACCCTCGGCGCTGCGGATGCCTGCAACGTAGCTACCCTTTTTGCTACGGGTGGGGTTGCAGCAAACCAGGAATTGCGTCAGACGTTCGAGCGCGAAGCGGCGAAACAGGGCTTACCAGTATTCTTTCCCTCACGGCCCCTCTCCACCGACAACGCCGCCATGATCGCAGCCGCGGCCTATCCAAAATTTCTTGTCAGAGATTTCGCGCCGATGGATTTCTCTGCCGAAGCTGGCATGACGCTGAAATAGTTCCGGGCTTTCATTTCTATTCCGACGTTGCTGCGATTCTCTTCGCTCGCTGGCTGTACAAAGCCATACCTCCCGCCGAAAGAATTACCAAGATCAACCGAGCCATCCATCGCAGGAGCGGAACACGGCTCCTGCGGGAAACAACTCGAATGTTGGGATTGAATACTGGGCGCCATGCACGTACCAGCATGACGACGAACAACGTTCGCAGAAAAATGAGCCCGACGTCGGTTTTTGCGATCCCTTCCCTAAGGAAGGAAGTCCAATGAACCATTGCGAATGGGTCTACTGTCCGGCGCCTTGTCCTCTGCCTTTGTCATCCATGACCTCTTCCAGCGCCGCGTCCAGCTGTGTCTCCACATCAATATCTTTGTAGATGACGAAGTCGGCCCGTTCGTCGGGCTTACAGGAGCCGTTAGCCTTGCTGGTCACGACGATCACCGGAATGCGTGACGTCGTCGCCTTTCCTTTCAGTGCGGTGATGAACTCGTCGCCCGACATCTTTGGCATGCGGATGTCCGTAATAATGAGTTCTACCGGCGTTCTCGCGATCACTTCCAGCGCTTCGACTCCGTTGGTCGCCGATTCCACAGTGAATCCGCGGGATGCCAGGTACTGGCACATGCTGTAACGAATCAGCATGGAGTCGTCGACGACAAGGGCGACTTTAGGCATAGGAGGGGCAGGCGCAGACCAGCGCCCCTGTCGGAAAGTAGCAGGAACCCACGGCGGAGAACAAAGAAATTACCGATCGGAAGGTTACAGGAGTCACAGGTCGGAAACCGCTAGGCATCAGGATCTTGTATCCCATCCTCGATGTTCATATCCTTAAACTCGCTCGACTCGAAGATCTCGCCGCACTCTTTGCACTCCACGAATTCCGATTCTTCATCACGGCTTACGATCTGCACACGTGGATGCTTGCAAGGCTGCTTTGCATTTACGTTCGGGGGTGAGGCGGGCGACTTGGCGGTCATGGGATCCGGATTGGCCCCGAGATACGTACCGATTCAGGGCGTGATTGCGCCGGAATTTTTGGGTATTGTAGAACGGCTTTACGCCTTGTCAAGACCTCTTCCGTCGCCAGGTTGTGGATTTGTCACGAGTATAGCGAAAACCCTTCCCGCCTTCGACTCCTAAACTCCGACCGTTTCCGTCGCATACGATCAAGCCATTCAGGCCAAAGTACTTGCCGTTCAAAACGAACCTCCTGGCGGTTCCGTGCATAGGCTTGCTACCTGGCACAACAGTAACGTACAATGAAAGGCGACGAAAAAAGTCGGAATTATATACGACCGTGTTGGTCGGTATTCCGGAGCGATCTTGCTAAAGCTGACGAAAAAAGCCGACTACGCCCTCATGGCAATGAAGCACCTTGCCGAGTGCGCCAGTTTGGGTTCGCGGAGCGCTAAAGACGTTTCCGATGCTTACGGCATCCCTCCGGAGGCGCTGGCAAAGATTTTGCAGAGGCTGGCGAAGGCTGGGCTCCTTCTGTCGCAGCACGGGACAAATGGTGGATACACACTGGCCCGACCGGCTCACACAATTTCAGCTTTTGAGGTCATCCAGGCTATTGATGGCCCGCTTTTCATCACCTCCTGCGTTACGACGCGGGGTGAGTGCGATCAGACCGATCGTTGCAATATCCGCGAACCTCTTCGCAAAGTCAATGAAAGCATCGAGGCGGTGTTGAAGCGGATCAAGATCTCGCATATGCGAGAGGAACCGGAGCATCCCGGCCAGGAGACATCGAAGCCATCGGAATTGGTGACGATCACCTGAGCCGATAAAGATTGGAAGTTCATCAAATAGATAACGTGGCTGCTCCCAAGTCGCTAAGCTAACGACCAACGAGCAACGACGAAGTGGAGAGAATCAATGAGCACGGATGTAAAAGTCCCCCAGGCCGATGCGCATTCCCAGGCCACCAATGGCAAGGGCGTGAAATTGCCCATCTACATGGACAACCACGCCACCACCCCGATGGACCCTCGCGTCCTCGAAGAGATGCTGCCCTACTTCATGGAGAAGTTCGGCAACGCCGCCAGCCGCAACCATTCCTTCGGATGGGCTGCGGAGGAGGGTACTGAGACCGCGCGCGAGCGCATTGCCAAGCTGGTCGGTGCCACGACGAAAGAAATCATCTTTACTTCCGGCGCGACCGAGAGCGACAACCTCGCCATCAAAGGTGTCGCCGAAATGTACCGCGAGAAGGGTAACCACATCATCACCGCGGTCACAGAGCACAAGGCTGTGCTTGATACCTGCAAGCGTCTCGAGAAATACGGTTATCGCGTGACCTACCTGCCGGTGCAGAAGGACGGCCTGATCGATCTCGACGACCTGAAGCGCGCGATGGACGACAAGACGATTCTCGTCACCATCATGTTCGCGAACAATGAAATCGGGGTACTGCAGCCCGTCACCGAGATCGGCAAGCTTTGTCGTGAACGTGGAGTCATCTTCCACACCGACGCAACGCAGGCCGTCGGCAAAGTTCCCGTCGACGTGATCAAGCAGAACATCGATCTCGCCTCGATCTCGGGCCACAAGATGTACGGCCCCAAGGGCGTCGGCGCCTTGTATGTTCGCCGCAAGAATCCGCGCGTGCAGGTGTCGGCCATCATCGATGGTGGAGGCCACGAGCGCGGCATGCGTTCTGGCACACTGAACGTGCCTGGAATCGTGGGGCTCGGCAAAGCTTGCGCGATCGCACAGGAAGAGATGGCGAAAGAATCGTGCCGTCTGGCTGGCTTGCGCAATCGACTGCGTGACCGCATCACAAGCAAACTGGACGAGGTTTACATCAACGGTTCGATGGAACATCGGCTTCCCGGAAGTCTGAACATCAGCTTCGCCTACGTAGAAGGCGAGTCGTTGCTCATGGGCATCAACGATGTCGCGGTTTCCAGCGGATCGGCATGCACCTCTGCGACGCTTGAGCCATCTTATGTATTGAAGGCTCTCGGCACCGGAGACGACCTGGCGCATAGCTCGATCCGTTTCGGCATCGGCCGCTTCAACACTGAAGCAGAAGTCGATTACGTTGCGGATCGGGTCATCGAAACAGTCGAGCGCCTCCGCGAACTTTCTCCGCTGTACGAGATGGCGAAAGAAGGCATCAACCTGAAGGACGTAAAGTGGGCGGGAGAAGCTCACTAAAACAAGTTTCAAGGTTTCAGAGTTTCAAAGTTTCAAGGTTGCTTGGGAACTCTGAGATCCGCGATAAACGCGTTAATCCTTGAAGCTTTGAAACCTTGAAACTTTGAAACTGGAGATACAGATGTCCTATAGCGACAAAGTCATCGATCACTACAACAACCCCCGCAACGTCGGCTCTATGGACAAAAACAGCCACGATGTAGGCACCGGCCTGGTCGGCGCGCCGGAGTGCGGCGACGTTATGAAGCTGCAGATCAAGGTGAACCCGGAAACCAACGTCATTGAAGACGCGAAGTTCAAGACGTTTGGCTGCGGCTCCGCCATTGCCTCCTCTTCGCTCGCGACAGAGTGGGTCAAAGGCAAGACGGTGGACGAAGCTCTCGCCATCAAGAACATGGATATCGTGAAGGAGCTGTCGCTTCCTCCGGTTAAAATCCACTGTTCAGTATTGGCCGAGGACGCCATTCGCGCCGCGATCGGCGACTGGAAAAAGAAACAGGAAACCACGAAGCCGTTGGCCGCCGAAGCGAAGTAGCAATTCAGCTGCGAGCTACGAGCCCCGAGCTACAAATCTCTGGGGAGCTCGTGGCTCGAAGCTCGAAACTGATTTCATGACGACTGCAA
>AP72_2010_repI_A100DRAFT_1000090_pt1 | contig 15956 bp, 13 predicted proteins | sample AmaPasrepliIA100_FD_9193 | JGI IMG/M metagenome (IMG submission 9193)
CAAGCCGATGGCTGCAAATCCGGAACGATAGGCAACTCCAGCCGCACCCGTAAACGTCCATGCGCTGAAGCCGGACATGAAGCAGCTTAATCCTGCTACCAACCACGGAATGCGACTCCCCCCGCGGAAATACTCCGCCGCCCCGCGGTTGAACCGGAGCACATAAAAGCCCACACGCACCATCAACAGCGCGTAAAGACCAATAACGAGATAGTCGACCCGATTGGCAGTGGTCATGAGAAGGGCCCGCCGCTTCTTTATACTTTGTTTTCGACTCAAAGTGAAGCGAAGAAACAATAAAAGAAAGCAAACGAAGGNCGGCGGTGCTATACTCGGTCGTTCATGACTCGCCCTCGCCTCTTGATCAGCGCCCCTGAGCAGTTGTTTGCATCCTTCTTCTCACACCGGGAGCGGCAACGACTGGATCGGCTGTTCGTCTGGCAGCGAGTAGGAGGCCGAAGAATCTCCCCGGAATTTCGACGCCAAATCGGCATGGCGGAGGGGTTGATCACAACATGGGACAGTCCAAGGTTCGACGACAGGCTCAGAATTTTCGCTCCTCGCCTTCGCATGATTGCGCACTGTGGAGGCGAAGTGAAATCCCGCTTTACCCCCGCGCTGTTCGAACGCCTGACCATCACGAATGCCCCAGAACCTATGGCTCGCGCGACGGCAGAAATGGGAGCGGCGCTGCTGCTTTATTGCGCTCGCAACATAGATTTTTATCGCGCGCAATTACGGAAAGCCTCGAACCGGATTTACGAGCAGGTACATGGTGATGGCGCGTCGGAATCGCTGATTGGGAAAACGGTTGCGATGATCGGCTTCGGACGGATCGGCCGTGCGCTAGTCGATCTGATGCGTGGCTTTGACCTCGAATGGATCGTGCATGATCCGTACGCTGACCGAACTCTTGCGCGGAAATACCCCGTACGATTTGTAGCTCTCTCGGAATTGTGGACACACGCTCACCTGCTCGTCCTCACAGCTGCACTAACGGATCAAACCCGGGGAATCCTCGGAAAAACAAATCTAGCCAAGCTTCCCGACGGCGCGGCTGTCATTAACATTGCGCGCGGAGGCCTGATCGACCTGCCCGGACTGCGACAGGAAGTAAAGCGCGGACGATTGCGGTGCGCTGTCGACGTAACCGATCCCTTAGAGCCTCTTCCGGTGGGCGATCCATTGCGCAAGATGCCGGGTGCGATCGTTACGCCTCACATTGCCGGAAGCGGAAGCCAGGTCCGGCATGGGATCGCCGGAGTCGTGCTCAACGATCTCGAGAAGTTTTTCCAAGGCAAGCGGGTCGACAATCGCGTCACCCTTGCGATGCTCGACAGGATGACGTAGACAATGAAGATGTCTTTCTCGACATTGGCATGTCCCGATTGGACGATACTCCAGATCATAAAGATAGCGGTTGATGCTGGTTATAACGGTATAGAACTACGATTTGTCGAGGGAGAAGACTCGATCTGGAAACTGGCAGCATTTTCGCGAGCACAGATGGCCGCGACCAAAAATGCGTTGTCCAACTCCGGGCTGAAGATCTCATGCGTCGACACAAGTTGCCGCTTTCACTTTCCGGATGCAAGGGAGCGCGAACACTGGATTTCTGAGGGCCAACGGATGTCAGATCTGGCCGCAGAACTCGGCGCTCCGGCAATCCGCGTGTTCGGCGATACGGTTCAGCCGGGCGCGACGAAAGAATCGACGCAAAGCTGGATCGCGGAGTCAGTTCACAAGTTGGCAGAAGCCACATCCCGGAAAGGCGTCGAGGTTTGGCTGGAAACGCACGGCGATTTCTGCGCTGCGGGCGATACAGCGGCAATATTGTCTGCATCCGTCTCCTCTCATGTCGGGATTGTCTGGGACCCGGTGAACAGCTTTATCTCATCGGGCGAGAGACCAACGGAAGGCGTCACTCTGCTCGGACGGTCGATTCGTCACGTCCATGTGAAGGACTTTCAGCGCACCTGGGATGGCTTTCGATACATGCTTACCGGACATGGCGACTTTCCTCTGCGTGATCTGAAAAGCGCTTTGAAGCAGTCGCACTATGACAGCTTTCTCTCGTTTGAATGGGAAAAGAAATGGCATCCTGAACTCGCTGATCCCGAAATAGCGTTGCCCCACTTTGCCAATTGGTTTCGCAAGAACTGCGTCCATGACTGAAAGCAATCAAGAGATTCTTCGGCCGTTGCGCAAGTCGGATGTCCCGGCAGCGTTTCAGCTGTCTGCCCAGGCAGGCTGGAACCAGACCGAAGAAGACTGGCGCACATTGCTCGAGCTTGCTCCCGCAAGCTGTTTCGGAATCGAAATCAGCGGCGAACTCTTATCCACAACCACACTCATCTGCTACGGCCGGAGGTTAGGCTGGATTGGTATGGTTCTGACCAAGACAGATTTCAGAAGACGGGGATTAGCTCGGAAGTTGCTGGACCATACCCTGAACGTGGCTGACAAAATCGGAATTGAAACGCTAAAACTGGATGCGACCGATCAGGGACAACCTCTGTATACGCAAATTGGCTTTCGCGGAGAACATCCGATTGAACGTTGGTCACGGCCCGAAGCGAAAACCGATTTGTTGCCCATGGCTCAGACGTCGTCCGGTTCGTGGTGCGAGCAAGATCTGAAGTATTTTGGAGCGGACCGCTTGCCATTGCTCCAACGGTTAGCCGAGCGGAACTCTCCGCTTATACAAAATGGCGCCTACCTATTCGCAAGGCCCGGACGCGTGACCGCTTACCTTGGTCCCTGTATAAGCCCTAGCCCCGAAGATGCGCAGAACCTGATCACCACATGCATCGAACGGACTAACGGCACTTGGTCTTGGGATCTCTTTCCCGAAAACGTCAACGCCATCCGCATCGCTCGCGGTTTAGGATTCACTCCGCAGAGACATCTGCTGAGGATGGCGCGCGGCAAACACCTATCACAGAACATCGATGCTACTCATGCAATAGCGGGATTTGAACTTGGCTGATATGGCGGTCAAAACGGAATCCGAACTGGAAGAACTGCTGTCGCGGCCTGACGAAAAGACCGCCGAAGCGATGGCCGCGCTCGATGGCGATCTGCTCATCCTCGGCGCCGGCGGCAAGATGGGTCCCAGCCTTGCGCGATTGGCGCGTCGCGCCTGCGACCGTGCAGGCATTTCAAAAAGAATCATCGCCGTTGCGCGTTTTACCAATCCCAACTTGCCAGCGGAACTTAAAGATCACGGAATCGAGACCATCGCTTGCGACCTGCTCGACCCGGAAGCGTTGCGTCTACTTCCTGATATTCCCAACGTGATCTTCATGGCCGCCCGGAAATTCGGCACCTCCGGAGAAGCGCACATGACTTGGGCTATGAACACCTACTTGCCGGGTCTCGTGGCTGACCGCTGGCGCGATTCTAAGATCGTCGCCTTCTCAACCGGAAATGTGTACCCGCTGCGCTCGATCGCGCAGGGCGGCGCGACAGAGAGGACGCCCGTTGATCCGGTCGGCGAGTACGCGCAGTCTGCGTTAGGGCGTGAGCGGATGTTCGAATATGGGTCCGCGCGATGGGGAACCGGCTGCGTTATTCTGCGACTGAATTATGCCGTTGAATTGCGTTATGGAGTGCTGGTCGACATCGGCCTCGCAGTCTTCGAGCGGCGTACGGTTAGCTTGTCGATGCCATGCGTAAACGTCATCTGGCAAGGCGATGCCAACTCCTGGTGCCTGCGATCGTTTGCGCATTGCCAAGCGCCGCCATTGATCCTCAACATTACGGGACCGGAAACACTCTCGGTTCGCCAACTCGCTCTCGAGTTTGGAAAACTGTTCGGCATGGAGCCAACATTTGCTCCTGGTTCCGAGGCGACGAGCGCCTTGCTCAACGATGCGGCAAAAGCATGTGGTTTGTTTGGCCAGCCAACGGTGGGAACCAGTGAGCTCATTAGTTGGATTGCAGATTGGATTCGCAACCAGGGAGCGCTATTGAATAAACCCACGCACTTTCAAACCCGGGACGGGAAATTCTGATGCGATTGCGTGAACAACTACGTTCAGGTCTCGTGATTCCCGCGCACCCTTTGGCGTTGAACTCGCAGCGCAAGCTGGACGAGCGGCGGCAACGCGCCCTGACGCGCTACTATTTGGCCGCGGGCGCGGGTGGTATCGCCGTCGGAGTCCATACAACGCAGTTCAATATCCGCAAATGCGGATTGCTGAGACCTGTGCTATCCATCGCAGCCGAAGAATGCCGCACGCAAAGCGACATCGTGAAAATCGCCGGCGTATGCGGTCGGCACGATCAAGCAATGGCTGAAGCTGAGCTCGCGGCCGAATTGGGGTACGATGCCGCGCTACTGAGCCTTGCCGATCTCAACAAAGATGCGATTCCAGAGCTTCTGGACCACGCCCGCTCTATCGCGTCTGTTATTCCGGTCATTGGCTTTTATCTGCAGCCCGCTGTCGGCGGAAGACTCCTGCCCTACGAATTCTGGCGTCAGTTCGCTGAGATCGAAAACGTCGTCGCCGTGAAGATTGCCCCGTTTAATCGTTATCAAACGCTCGACGTTGTCCGCGCCATCGCCGATTCCGGCCGGTCGCATGAGATTGCTCTCTACACCGGGAACGATGACCACATCCTGCTCGACCTTCTGGCTGAATATGATTTTGCCTCCAGTCCAATCCGCTTCGCCGGTGGCTTGCTCGGCCATTGGGCGGTTTGGACGAAGACCGCGGTGGAGCATTTGGCTCTCAGTAAGCAACATCGCGGCTCCATTCCACGGGAGCTACTGACCCTTGCTAATCAGGTCACGGACTCGAATGCAGCCCTCTTCGATCCCTCGCATGATTTCCGCGGCTGTATTCCGGGAATCCACGAGATACTGCGCCGCCAGAGACTGCTCGAAGGACGGTGGTGTCTCGATGCGGCGGAAGAACTCTCACCCGGGCAGTGCGCGGAAATCGATCGTGTCTGCCGGCTCTATCCGCACCTGCAAGATGATGACTTCGTAAAGGAGCACCTTGATGAATGGCTTCGCTAGCGCTTGCCTCGTCGTGCTGCTTCTGGGTGGAACTCCGGTGCCCAAAAACGAAAATGCGATCACAAGCGTCCACTCTGATCAGGATCTCGCCCTCACCCTTGATCCATCGTCGCCGTTTTGGCATAACGCAGGAACGATCAAGCTTGAACGAGACAAATTCGGCAAAACGGTTCCAGGCTTTTCCGCTGAAGTTCGTTCGCGCTGGACAAAAGACAATCTCTACTTCCTGTTCTCGTCACTGTACGAACAGCTTTACCTCAAACCCAATCCAATTACCGACCAGGAGACGTATGAACTCTGGAACTGGGATGTAGCGGAAGTCTTTATCGGCTCTGATTTCGATGATATTCAACGTTACAAGGAATTTGAGGTTTCTCCCCAGGGCGAATGGATCGATCTTGACATCAATTTGCACCTCGCTCATCACGAAGACGGTTGGAAGTGGAACTCCGGCTTCGAAGCAGCAGCCCATATCGATCGTGCGAAACACATGTGGTACGCCGCTATGCGCATACCGATGGTGGCCATCGATAAGCGAGCAGCCGCAGAAGGAAACACATTCCGCATCAACTTGTTTGTCAGCCAGGGTCCACCATCGCAGCACCGCGAGATCGCTTGGCAAGCCCCGATGAATGAGACATTTCATGTGCCTGAAAAGTTTGGCCTGATTCGCCTTGCGGGCAAATAGATTTGCCCTAACCGATGGTTTTTGCCGAATCACACAGTGTTACCCGTGCTGCCGCAGGCTGGCTTTCGTGGAAGGGCACGGCTTGAGCCGTGCCGCCGAAGTCGCAAACAGGCGAGCTTTAGCCCTGAGGTCGGTCGGGTAGCTCGGCGCATCGATGACACCTTTAGCGGCAACCGATAGGAGTTGAACATGCACGAATTCAAAAAGTCTGCTCTGAACCTGTTCCTGATTATTCTTTTTCTTCCGCTCCTGAGCTTTGCAACAGACTCGGTCATCATCGAGCACGGCGTCGCCGTAAAGATGCGCGACGGCACTATTCTTCGCGCCGATATTTTCCGGCCCGGCGCAGCGGGAAAGTTTCCCATTCTGCTTACACGCACGCCGTACGACAAGCGTCACGATCTTGATTTCAGCCTGAAGGGCGTAGCCCGCGGCTATGTTGTCATCAATCAGGATGTGCGCGGACGGTACACATCTGACGGGGATTGGTACCCCTTCATTCACGAATCGGAGGATGGCTACGACACTATCGAATGGGCAGCCGCTCTTCCCTATTCCGACGGCAGGGTCGGTATGTACGGCGGCTCTTATGTCGGAGCTACACAGATGTTGGCCGCGATTGCGCATCCGCCGCATCTTGTTGGAATCTGTCCCGTCGTGACTGCAAGCAACTATCACGACGGATGGACCTATCAAGGCGGCGCTTTTGAGCAATGGTTCAACGAATCATGGACGTCCGGTCTGGCGCAAGACACTCTGAACCGCAGCGTGACTCATCAGACCAATGCCTTGAACGGGATCTCGAAGGTGCCCCTCACCGACTACCCGCTATTTCCATTGCCAAAATCCTCCTCCGACAACGAACTGCTTCGCTCCCTTGCGCCGTACTTCCTCGACTGGTTGGCCCATCCTAGTTATGACGACTACTGGAAGCGCATTGCGATTGAAGAACACTATGCCGACATCCATGTTCCGGCGCTCACCATCGCGGCNTGGTATGACATTTTCCTGGGCGGGTCGCTGCGCAATTACGTGGGACTCAAAGACCATGCTGCGGACGAGAATGCCCGCCAGGGTCAGCGCCTTCTGGTAACAATTGGCGGTCATGCCGGTTCAGCTCGGAAGGTCGGCGATGTCGATTTCGGCCTGGCGGCTCCCTTTGACGAAGATGCGGTCACGCTGGATTGGTACGACCATCTCTTCAAGAATGTGGCCAACAAATTCGCCGGACCTAAGCGGGTCCAGATTTTCGTGATGGGCTCCAACGAGTGGCGCGACGAGGACGACTGGCCCCTCGCCCGCGCACAAGCGACCAGGTACTTTCTGCATTCAACCGGGAAAGCCAATTCGGCAACAGGCGACGGCTCACTTTCGACCACCCGGCCGCAATCGGAAGACGCTGACAAATACACCTACGACCCAGCCAATCCCGTGCCAACGGTCGGGGGCCCGTTATGCTGCGACTCGTCCCACCTTCAACCCGGACCGCGCGATCAGAAAGCAGTTGAGACAAGGCAGGATGTTCTTGTCTATTCGACTCCTCCATTCGCCGATGATCTCGAAATCACGGGGCCCGTGCGGTTGGAACTCTTTGCCAAATCCTCTACCACGGATTCTGATTTCACGGCCAAGATGGTAGACATTGGCCCCGATGGTTTTGCGCAGAATTTGACTGAAGGCATTGTTCGCGGACGGTACCGCAACTCGCAAGATGCGCCAGAGTCGTTAAAGCCGGGTCAGATTTATAAGTTCGAGATTGACCTCTGGTCGACCGCCAACGTTTTTCATCGAGGACATCGCTTGCGGCTTGAAATCAGCAGCAGTAATTTCCCTCGCTTTGACAGAAACCCAAATACAGGCGACGACTCGGCTCACGCCAAGAAATTTGCTTCCGCGGTCAATACGATCCTGCACGATAGAGAACATCCGTCGGCCCTGATCCTGCCGATCGTGCCGAAGCCATGAATAGCCTGACTGCAGATTCACCGCCAATTCGCTGACTGGAGACGCCATGTCGCACAGTGTGAAATCGAACCGTATCTTGCTGGCCCCCGCCCCGCGCCTGATCGCTGACATCTTTGATTCGGCGGATCTTGATGAACTGCGTACTCTCGGCGAGTTAAGCATCATCGAACCGGACCCGGTCACTGACATGCTCTTTGACGAATACGCGTCCGACGTTCAGATCATCATCGGCCAGACCGATCTCCCCGAATCACGTCTTAAAAAAGCCTCCCGCCTGAAAGCAATCTTCAACGTAGAGGGCAATTTTCTTCCCAACGTTGACTATGGCTATTGCTTTCGCAACGGCATCCGTATTCTCAACGTCAGTCCCGTTTTTGCTGAGCCCGTGGCAGAGGCCGCTCTGGGCATGGCCATCGACTTAGGACGTGGAATTACACGCTCCGATCGCAATTTCCGGAAAGGAACAGAAGAGTATGGACTGGCAGCAAACCGCCATGCCTTTTCGCTATTCCGTCAGGCTGTGGGTTTTGTCGGAATGGGCGATCTTGGCAGGGCCCTTCTCCCTTTGCTGCGTCCGTTCAACTGCTACGTTCGCGCCTATGATCCCTGGTTACCCGATGAATATATTCGAACGCTGGGCTGCGAGCCGGTCCCTCTGGAAGAAGTGCTTCGCCAATCTCGTGTGATCTTTGTGGTTGCCGGAATAACGTCAGAAAACCAAGGCCTGCTTGGAGCGCAACAGTTCGCATCGATGCAACCGGACTCCGCAGTCGTTCTGGTCAGTCGCGCGGCGATCGTTAATTTCGAGGCTATGCTCGATTCCGCTCGCAGCCAACACATACGCGTTGCAACCGATGTCTTTCCGCAAGAACCCCTGCCCGCAAATCATCCAGCTCGAGAGAATGAGAACGTTTTGCTCTGCGCACATCAGGCCGGCGCTTTGGATGCCGCAATTCGGCAGATTGGAAAAATGGTGGTAGCCGACTCAAAGTTGATTGCTCGAGGCCTGCCGCCAATGCTTTGCAAATCCGCCCAACCTGAAACTGTCGAACTCTTCCGTAGCAAGCCAGTTTCGAAGACCTAACGCGAACCGCGCAGAGTTAGCGAGTTTTGCGATTGACCCTGGCAATCGAGTGGGAATTAAAAATTAGGCAGAGGCGCTCCATTTAAGGCTGCTTTCACTACAGTCTCGGCATAAGCCAAATCAGCCGAAACAGCAGTCGTGAAAGCGATCGAGCCCCGCCAGCTTTCAGGAGCCTCAAGGTGCACACCGGTGAAAATCACAAAACCTTTTCCGGACATACCTTCCACGATCGCAGGGGTTCCATTGGGAAATTTCGCGACGACCTGGCCCCATCCTGAAAGTTGCGGACCGTCCTGCCAGTACACATCGAGCGCGCTTCCCTCGGGGAAAGAAATCTCGACAGCTTCGACGTGGATCCCCTTGAATTCGTCCGCATAGAAGTCAAAGGGAACACCGCCGCTAAGATTCACCCCGTTATAGATGGAAAATCCACCGAAGAACGCTCCCGCGCAAATCCCGAGATAATGCGCGCCGTAATCCATCACGGCGCCTCGTATATTCGCCGCTGTACTCGAGGTTAAGTTCGATCCAATATCAATCGAGTTGCCCCCCGGCACAATCAGCAATTTGTACCCGGCGAGTTGTTGTTCGGTCAATGCGTTCAGTTGAGTCGAATCGGCCGTGTTAAAGCCCAAAGTCAGCGAATGAAGGACTGCCTCAATCGCTGCCACATCGGACGACGACGTCCCCGTTCCGTTAAACAACAGTACAGGCTCGGACGCGGGAATCGCAGGAGGCAATGACTTCTTCGTGTCTGAGTTTCCTCCCCCGCAAAACGTAAGAGCGAAAGGCGCTAGAAGAGTTGCCATTGCTAGCAAAAGCCGCGGTCCGGAGGTCACACGGAAAAGGAAGGAATGCACACTCACCTCGGCTTCACTGATTAAGCTCCCTACCTGCGCAGAAAGTCAAGGAGCTCAAAGCCACCTACCTTATGAGATGCCTCACTTGGCAAAGAGTTTACGATCGAAATTTCATCTGAGAGGTTAACGAGCCGTTCAAAGTCCCTATCTACAGCGGCGAGAGTTCGTCCTCGCGTTCCTCCTTGTGTTGCGGAGCAAGTTTCCTCTCCAGAAACTTCCTAGCCAAGTCCTGCCCTCCCAAGCCGAACGCGATCGCCAAGCCCAGCATGGCTGAACCAAACATAGTGGCGAATGCGATGAGCATGGTCTGCTCGGCAACACCCAACACTTCGAACGTCATCGAAAGCGCAAAGATAATGACGATGAAGCGCACCGCCACGCTTAACATGCGCGAGGACCGGAGATTTGCGTTGACGGCTGTGAGCAGTGCCGCCCGGGCAAAGAAACTTGCGGCGACCAAGCCGAAGAAGAGAATGACGAAGGCCACAAACAGCCGCGGCAGGAAAAAGAAAAATCTCGAAATGTATTCCTGCAGGCCGGCGATTCCCAAAACGCTGACTCCCAACAGAACAAATCCCGCCCATGAGATCCAGAATACAAATCGGCTCACAAGTTCTGTCGACGAAGGCAGCGCCGCCTGGTGCAATAACTGCGCGGCGCCGGCATTCTCAGAGAGTTTGGAAAATTTGGTAAGGCGCAACAGGCTGCGTACCATTAGCTTCAAAAGGTAGGCGATTACCCATCCGATCAAAGCGATAATGAGCATTACAATCAGCCGGGGAAGGTAGTGGGCAACATCCCTGGCCATCTGCTGGAACGCTTGCGTCAATTCGCCGATAATGATTTCCCGCATAGGCTTCTCACTTTCTGTCTGCCCAGATTTCGAGCAGATACGGCTTCAGTCGTTCGAAGTCGGCGCACAGAGACTCTTCACGTCTTTCAACGTCCTCTTCGGATCCGTCGCGATTTTCCATGACGAACATCAGGCTTCGGCCACGGTATACCGGAACCAGTGCCTGAATAATGTGATCGCGATTGATTGTGGATTTGTGATAGGAAGCTGCAAACTCCAAAACCGTTCTGGTCCACAGCTCCTCAGAATATTCAAAGGCGTCAATATCAAGAGCTGCAATTCGCCGCAGTTCTGAATGTAATGAAGCTGACAGGATTGAGCTCAACACTGGCTCCAGTTGAGCAACGCCGCTCGAGAACATGTCGAGCAGACGTTTGCGGTTAATGCGAGTAGTTTCCTCGGGCACTTCGATTCGTGCACCCACGGTGGGGACTGGCTGTGAACCGTTGATCGCACTCCAGAATGGAAAGTTTCCATCCAGTGAAGCGAACAACGCTCCCACGGTTCTTCGCATTGCGGCAACCATATCCTGCGCGCCNCGCGAGGATGGTGGCCTGGGTCCAAGAAAAGACTGACAAACCCGATATTTGCCTATGAGGGCGAAAACTGTAGCTGAAATCTCCGGCCCCATCCTGACCCATTCCTGGTTCATGAATCCGTTGTTCAGAATTTCCGTAGCAAGGCGTCCCGATATTGCAAATTCGGTCGCGTAAGGCTCACGGATCCGGCTCCCATAAGTGGAGCGCGTCATCGGGTAAAGCAGGTTCCTTACCAATGCACCTTCGAACCTCTGCCTCTGATAGACGGGGCAAACCAGGTCAAAGTTGTCGATATACGCAGGCCGCGCGAGGCGCTGCAACCAGTCAGGCTCAATTGTGGTGGAATCTGGAGAAATGAGCGCACAGACCTTGGCACGCAGCAGATCGGCCGCCGCCAGGATGGTTTGCATAGCTATGCACGGATCCGGCGTCCGTCCGTAACGCACGCTTATCGAATGCAGGGTACGCAATGCATAAACCTTAGTGCCTCGCCCCAAGTCATCGATCGTGGCGCTCGTCACCAGTTCCGTGGTGCCATCTTGAGAGCCGCCGTCGGCATTGATAATCGCCACTCGCTCCCGCGGGAAACACTTGAGAATTCCGGCCTGAATCGCAGCAATGACCGGACCAATCGTTTTGGCATGGTTGTGCGTGGATACTCCGACAACAATATCCACTTCGCCGATATTGATGAGCTGACGAAGAAATTCATCAGTCAACAAATTTTCTTCGGCCAAACCAACCTCCCGAACCTTCATTCAATGATTGGATCTTCGTGGCGTTGTCCTAGATTAAATCCTGCGCAGCCGAAACCAAAAGAATTGGTAGGGCCCCAATGTGAGTAAGTACGGCAGATCACCGATGCGAGGGAAAATGTTCCGGCCGAACATTTCAATCAGGATGTTTCCCTTGTATCGGCGCAAATCCAGCTCGACGGCCTGTGCAGCACTTGAAAGATTGTTCACAACGAGAATCGTTTCCTTCCCCAGTTGCCGCACATAAGCCAGTATTCTGTGATTCGCAGGGTAAAGAAATTCGATCGATCCTGCCCCAAATACCGGATTTGACCGGCGAATTCCGATGATGTGTTGCATCCACGAGAGCAGCGAGTGCTGCGTGCGCTTTTGCGACAATACGTTCACTGCCTGGTAGCCGTAGACCGGATTCAGGATCGGCGGCGAATACAATCTCTCGGGATCGGCGTTGGAGAAACCGCCGTTCCACCCTCCGTTCCACTGCATCGGAGTTCTTACGCCATTGCGGTCGCCCAGATATATGTTGTCTCCCATCCCAATTTCATCTCCGTAATAGATGATGGGAGTACCCGGCAGGGACATCAACATTCCATTCATCAACTCGATACGCCGCCGGTCGTTGTCGAGCAGCGGGGCTAGGCGTCGTCGAATCCCCAAATTCAACCGCATCGCCTTGTCGCGCGCATAGATGTCATACATATAGTCGCGCTCGATATCCGTAACCATTTCCAACGTCAGTTCGTCGTGATTGCGCAGGAAAAGGCACCACTGACAGGATTCGGGAATGGCCGGTGTCTGTTGCAGGATCTCTGTGATGGGTTTCCGATCCTCCAGCCGTACGCCCATAAACATGCGAGGCATCAGAGGGAAGTGAAAAGCCATATGAAACTCGTCGCCGTTGCCAAAGTAGGGACGAAGATCGGCAGGCCACTGGTTCGCTTCTGCCAACAGCATCACGCCCGGAAACTGTTCATCGATTCGCTTGCGCAGATCGCGGATGATCGCGTGGGTTTCGGGCAAATTCTCGCAATTCGTGCCTTCTCGCTCTATCAAGTACGGGACGGCATCCAAGCGGAACCCATCAATGCCAAGTTCAAGCCAGAACTTCATGACTTGCCACATCTCTTCCTGGACCGCCGGATTGTCGTAATTCAGGTCCGGCTGATGGCTGAAGAAACGGTGCCAGTAATATGACTTGGAAATCGGATCCCAGGCCCAGTTCGACATTTCCGTGTCGAGAAAAATAATTCGAGTCCCGCGATATTTCGCATCGGTGTCGCTCCACACATACCAATCACGCTTTGGATTCTCGCGGGAACTACGGGATTCCTGGAACCACGGGTTTTGATCAGATGTGTGGTTCAACACCATTTCGATGATCACGCGAATACCGCGTTCATGCGCAATCGAGAGAAAGCTCTTGAAGTCCTCTAATGTGCCGTAGCTGGGATGGACAGTTCGATAGTCGGCGATATCGTAGCCGTCATCCCGCAGTGGTGAAGGGAAAAACGGCATCAACCATATGGCATTAATGCCAAGCTCCTGCAAATAGTCGAGTCGTTGCGCCAGTCCGGCGAAGTCTCCGATGCCGTCTCCGTTGGAGTCGACAAACGTTCGCACATGCACTTGGTAAATCACAGCATGCTTGTACCAGCCAGATTCGTTCGTCAAAGACAACGAGTTCCTCCAAGATCCCGTATTACCAGCTGAGGCAAGTCAGTAGAATAGCAGCGTTCAGCGATCGAAAATCTCGACCATCGCACGCAAGCGCCGTGCGGCTTCTGAGGTCAGATCTCCCGGCCTGAATCTCCAATGCCAGTTCCCTTTCGCAGTCCCTGGCAGATTCATGCGCGCCTCGCTGCCCAGGCCGAGCATGTCTTGAAGCGGGACAATCGCTAGATCGGCAACAGATGATAGAATCGTCCGGATCATCACCCAGTGAATCGGATCATCCTTCAAGTTGAGATAGGAGCGGGCAAACGCACGCTCTTTGGCAACATCCTGGGAAGTGCGAGTGCTGTCAGTCGCTCCGGAACTGTTCCACCAGCCTACGGTCGTGTCGTTGTCATGAGTTCCCGTATAAGCCGCCAGTTCCCTCTCATAATTATGAGGACGGAAAGAGGGTCCTTGCGGATCTTTGCCAAATGCGAACTGAAGAATTGCCATTCCAAGGAAGTGAAACCGCTTACGAATAGCCTCGACCTCGGGTGTAATCACGCCTAGATTTTCTGCGATGATCGGTAAATCGCCGAATTCCGTCTCCAGCGCCCCGAAGAAGTCCGCTCCTGGGCCCTTAACCCATCGTCCGTTGATTGCTGTCGTTTCACCGCCCGGGATCTCCCAGTAGGCTTCAAACCCTCGGAAATGATCGATGCGCACGGCATCATACAATTCGAATGCTGCACGGAAACGCTCGATCCACCAGCGGTAGCCGGTCTCTTGAAGCCGATCCCAACGGTAAATTGGATTTCCCCAGCACTGGCCTACTGCACTGAAATAGTCCGGAGGCACCCCCGCAATCTTCAGCGGTTGCCCGTTCTCAGCGAGTTGGAAGTATTCAGGATTCGTCCAGACGTCAGCGCTATCAAGCGCAACGTAAATCGGTAAGTCTCCCACGATTCGAATCCCTGCTTTATGCGCATAGGCCTGCACTTCGCTCCACTGACGGAAGAACTCGAATTGCCAGTACTGCACCGTGAGTATCGCTTCTCTCAGGCGATCCCTCTGCGCACTGAGGGCACTGGCCGTACGTTGTGCAATCTCCGCCGGCCACCTGTTCCACGCAACGCCTCCTTGATCCTGCTTGCATGCCATGAAGAGAGCAAAATCGGGGAGCCACGACGCATTCTTCGCGCAAAAAGAATCGAACGCGCGCCGGTCCTCTGCACCCGCATTTCTTTGAAAACTTGCCGAGGCTTTCGTCAGCACGCCGGTTTTCCAGCGGATGACCCTTCCAAAATCGACGGATTCTTTCGGAAAATCAGGTCGATCGCAAAGATCGGATGCTTCGAGAATCCCCCGCTCATGCAGTTTTTCCAGGCTGATCAGAAGATGGTTTCCAGCATAAGCCGAGAAACATTGAAACGGAGAATCACCGTATCCAGTCGGATTGAGCGGGAGAACCTGCCAAACCTTTTGTGCCGCATCCTTCAAAAAATCAACGAACGCAAAAGCTTCCGGCCCAAAATCACCAATGCCCGACGAGCCCGGAAGGCAGGTCGGATGAAGGAGGATGCCGCTGGCCCGAGGAAATCGCATGCAAGCCTTAATTCCACCAAGGATAAATCAAGACGTTTCAAATCTGGCGATTCGGTCGAAAGTTTGATGCATTTTCATTGGTTATAGCTGGTGGAATGATTGTGCAAACATGTGGATCGCGCCTGAATGACCTCTCTGCATCGCTCTCAAACCGAGAACAGGCTTTAAATGTGCGACGACAGTCGTTACAGTAATCGGTTGCCTAACCCAAGGTAATAGTCCCTATATTTCGGCTTTGTCGCTATGAGGAGGTCCGTGTGAAAAAGGCAGCCCGGTTAATTCTCTGCTCTTTCTTATCGCTTCATCTCCTATGTTTCTCACAGTCCGATTCGAACGCGGTTTACAAAAATCCCAAGTCTCCGATTCCCCTTCGGGTGCGTGATCTGCTGAACAAGATGACCGTCGAAGAAAAGGTGGCCCAACTGGAAAGTGGCTGGACCCTTCCCGCGTTCGGCACCTTCAGATTGCCTTCCGCCGTTGAAGGAGACCACGTAAACGAAGCGCTTGCCCAGAAGATCGCTGGCAATGGTCTAGGCACTTACGCCTTTCTTGATGAGTTCACAGGGACAACCGGCACGGGCGGTCCTCGGACTGCGGCGCAGCATCGCAATCTCTTGCAGGCATGGGTCCTTAAGAATACGCGTCTTGGTATCCCAATTCTCTTTCATGGAGAAGCTCTGCACGGGGCTGTGACCTCAGGCGCTACCTCGTTTCCCGAAGCTGTCGCCTTGGGAAGCACATGGGACCCCGAACTGCTCGAAAGAATGTTCACGACTGTGGGCCTCGAAGCGCGTGCCGCGGGAAACGCACTAGTCCTTGCTCCGGTTCTCGACCTCAGTGGCGATCCGCGCTACGGCCGTGTCGAGGAAATGTATTCTGAAGATCCCTACCTTGTGGCTCGATTAGGCATCTCTGCCGTGAGAGGCTT
>AP72_2010_repI_A100DRAFT_1000091_pt1 | contig 15767 bp, 11 predicted proteins | sample AmaPasrepliIA100_FD_9193 | JGI IMG/M metagenome (IMG submission 9193)
AGCCCCGCGAGTCGTTTCTGCCGTATTGCGACCGCGAGAACCCGCGACTGCTTCCGCCCATCGTTTTATGTCGGCGTAAATGCCGGGATTCTGCGTGTGAAATGCCTCGACTGCCGACTTGAGGTTTTCCGTCTCCGTGCTGACGCGTTCCGGCTTGCCTAATGCGAAATGGACTGCCGCTATGGCGGCGGCGATTGCGCTCCAATTTGCGTGCCCGAGAATGGTTCCGACGTAAACGACGAACTCAGCGAGGAAAAACTTCCTGCCAAGGTCGCGCTCGGCCATCAACGCCCGATAGGTTGGGTGAGGCCATCCCTTCAGGAAGACAGAGTACGCTGCCAGAATGACGGGCAGCCGTGTGAATTCAAAGTCCAGTTGCTCTGACGGGAGCACTGGGGCGAGGGTTTTTTCCAAAAGCTCACCACCGCCGAGGACTCGAATCAGCTTCCAGAGATTGACCCCGCCCGGCATCGCGGCTTCGTTGAGCGCCTGAATGTCCTTTGCGGCTTGCAGCAGGCGCTCGGAAAAACTCGCGAGTTGTGGCGCAGAGTACCCGGTCGCCTGCTTCGCGCTTTCCGTTACGCCCAGTTCTTCGCCTTTGCAGTAAAGCACTGCCAACGTTATCAGCGTCAGGGGGTCACATCCCGCTTGGTAGAGACCTGCCAGCATTTGCTTTGCCCTGGGGTTGTCGTCCAGGTATTGCCAGAAGAGAACAGCTTCGGGCTTGCGAAGCTGCTCGGCGAAACGCTCAATACTTATCTTTGCGCTTTCTTCGCTGTCCATGCGAGCCGACGCTCGGCTGTCCAGGTTCAGGCTGCTGCAAACGGGGATGATTCTTGACGCTCACGTCAGCAGCATCCCCGTCCAGCTTACGCGGACTTGCCGAGTCCTTTGTTTTCGAGAGACTTTTGACTACCAACGTTGACCTTGATCTGTTTGGGCTTAGCTTCGGCTCTCTTTGCCAGCGTAATCCTTAGCACTCCCTTGTCGTAGTCCGCAGTCACGTTCGACACGTCCACCGTGTTAGGCAGTGTGAATGATCGCGCAAAGCTACCGTAGCTGCGCTCAACACGCAGGTAGTTTTCTTCTTTTTCTTCCTTCTCGATTTTGCGCTCACCATGCACCGTTAGAGTGTTGTTCTCGATGCGGACGTCGATATCCTTCTCCTCGATCCCCGGCACCTCGATCCTAACGGTAATGCTGTGCTCGTCCTCGTAGACGTCTGCTGGGGGAGCACAGCCGGTCGTGGTCAATGCTTCGTCCCGTCCCTCCGATCCGAATGAATCACGGAACAACCGATTCATACGTTCCTGCAGCGTCGTAAATTCCCGAAACGGATCCCAGCGGGCAATCACGGTCATTTGCTAACTTCCTCCTTTCATTGCAGCGCTTAATATTCTTCCAAGGAGCCAGAACCATTCCCTTTCTCATTGACTTGGTCGTGAGGATTTACTGTCGCAGGTGACCCTCCAACTCCCTGCTCATCCAAGGCTTGGTTGAGTTCAGCGATGAGTTTCGTCAGCTTTGCAGAATCATGTTCGGCCGAAACTTCTTGGGCGACAACTTTCCACGGACGGGCACGCCTAGCATGGGGTTTGGCGACAGTGCTCGCACCGGAATCCGCATCGGGAAGGAACGGTTTCAGGGGGTTCATTGACATGCTCCTTTCTTCTGCTGGAACATATCGAGTGGCGCAGGCTCCGTCTGCCTGCCTCGCTCTTAAAATATAATAAACATTGCTTAAAACGTGTCAAGTAGAATATCGCAAATGGATTCATCAAAATCGATAGGTAAGAGGTATTAACAGTTGACGTAACGTCACTTTTGTGAAACGCTTGGCGTCGTGGCAAAGGAAGAAAAAGAAGAGAAGAGATACCCCAACTATGGGAGGGTGCCCGTATCGACGCTTAGGAAATCGAGAAAAGGCAAGCACCATGAGCTGCTGGGTAGGATTATGGAGGACCTGAACAAATCAACATCCGGTTACGCCGTCCGAATCCCTTTGTCCGGCATCAAAGGACTTTCCGTTCTTAATCTACGCTCGGCTATAGTTCGGACAGCGAATAAGGACGGCATCAAGGTCTCGACCTCTTCTGACGATCAGNATTTCTACGTCTGGAAAGCAGAGTCGTGATGGGAAAAAGTCGTGGCATTCCGCCCAACTGTTGTGCTTCTCAGAATTGAAGAAAATCAATCGTTGCTGATTATCCGGTTCGTTATTGCGACCGGCGCTACTTCCGGCTGCGTGGGCATACGGGCCTGCTGACCTTCTCTACTTTTGAAGCGAGTTTCTTTCGCTTTTTTCCCCGAACCCTCCGTCAGACGACTCTTATTCTCAGTTGTCTTTGACTGTAGTTGACGAAGGTGGAATCCCGGAAGAAGACCTTGTCGCTTCCTCCAATGGCTGCTTGAATAAGCAATCGCCTAGAGTCGCCTCCCGAAGCCGACGCCCAGTCACGGAGAATGTTTTTCAACGAAACGTAGTTTCTCTCCCAACTTGCTCACCGTACCGTGGTTCTTGTTCTAAAACGGAACTCGGGAGAGGGCGTGTCGTTACCCGAGATGTCTACTCCCGAAAGTTCCCCTCGCTCTAATTTGTCCTGGCAGGCGACGCAGTACTCGGTCCAAGGAACGGCTTCCAGGCGCTTGAGTCCAATCAAGCCTTCGCAGGCCAGGCATTCACCAAAACTCCCATCTCGAATGCGGCCCAGAGCGGCCTCAACCAGCTGCAACATCCGATGACGGTCATGAGCCTGTCGGAAGAGGAATTCCTTGGTCGCGCTGTTGACAGCACGATCCGCGACATCCAGTGCGGATTCATCGACCAGTTCGCGCCCTTCGCGCGTCACCTGACCGGCAGCTACGCGAAGTTCCGCCAAACAGCGCTCCAGCCTTGCTTGAAATTCAGCGATCTGACTTTTGTTCATTCGGGATTCGTGCGCCATTCGGGGCATCGTTTTACAACCCATGTCCATATTTCATCTAGGTGCCATCTTCGCACAAGGCGGCCGGTATTCAGTTAAGTCTGCCCACAACTTCTGGCCGCTGCACGAGCCGGGCCAACACTGCCAAATGGAGTCGCGTGTGTATTGTCGTTCTGCCGCTTTCTGCATTAGCTCTGTCTCGAATTTGCATTCGCCTAGTTTGTCGATGCGCTTTTTTGGCGGCGAATCTTCGCTGTACAAACGTGCCTGTCAAACTTCGACTATAAGTAGTTGTCCGCCTGAAACGGGTCTTTCATGAGTCCCTTGGGAACGAAAAACTTTAGTTGCCCAGAGCACCCAGCCAGCACCGGGGTCTGATCCAAAGCTTGAGCATGATGCGTTGTTTCTCAGCCATCGCGCTCATTAGAACCTCCCGCAGTTTCGAGAACCCACCTTTCTGCAGATACGATCAAAAGAACATTCGAGACACACGTATCGAGAAACGAGGTCGGACTCAATCAGTTCGAACAGTTCCCTCACCATGTCAAACTGGTGTGCGCCCGAGTGACGGTAATCGCGCCAGGATCTCTCCGGCGCAAACAACGGCTCGGGAATAATGGTCGATTGTCTGGTCGGCGTCTCTAAATCGATGTCGTGCTGGCGGCGGAGCTGAGGATCACTCAAGGTGTGATATGCCTCAAGCGCTTCGCTGAACTTCGGGGCCGAGGACCCTATTCCGGCATCAGGATGATACTGACGCGCACGTGCGCGAAATGCGCTGTGGATAGTTGCTCCGTCTGCAGCGCGAGGAACGCCCAAAATCGCATAGTAATCCTTCGTCATCACCTTCCTCCGAGCAGTCCTAGCAAGACTAATATGCTGACAGCTTACGCCTCCAGTATCGGATTTGCGGTGAGGATGATCATTCGAACCGGAACGCCTGCGTGCTCAACAGCTTTTTCAATCGTTGGATTGCCAAATATCGCGGCGGCTGCTCGCAGCCGGACGTCGGCATCCATTAACAGTACGTGACGCTGGCCGTGCTCACGATTGCGCAGCCCGACGTGATGTGGTACGGAAACGGCCAATACTTGTTGGCTGTGCGCAGGGACAAGACTCCCTTGTGCGATCGAAAGATCGCCGGCATACAAACTGCTGGGAAATCCAAGGATCAGCAACAGTACGACCGCTGACACGAGCGCGATACTTACTCTGGGCGAAATTGTCCTCATACCCTTACCTCCTCTCGAGAGCTTTGCAGCAATACCATGCGCCAGCTGTTGCCACGCATTACGAATGCGAATCTTCTCTTCGGCACCTTGCGAGCGCAGTTGCCAGATGAAATTGAACAGGAATAGCAGGAACATAACGAACCCCGTTAGAGTTAGGAAAAGACCATCAATCGTATGGTCGTGAATGCCGACCCAGGGCCACAAGGCGAGAGCGGCCGCCGCGACCAAGAGGACCAGCGATAGCAGAATTTCAACCATTGGCAATTACCTCCGCCGGATTGGATACTCGTGGACACTCTTGTTTTGGGCTGCGCGGGAGCGGGAAGCAGGGCCGCCCCCCCCCGCAACCCGAATTCGGGAATAGCTTCAGAACGCTACTCCCGGACTAGAACACTCACTGGACTACGCCGAACCCGAAGCCGTCAATTCCTTTTGTGCAAAGGTGACAGGAATCTGTTTCGGTTTCGCTGCCTCATGCTTCGCAAACACGATCTGCAGGATGCCATTGGTGTAGGTGGCATTGATCGTATTCACATCCACCGTCTGCGGCAGATTGAATGTGCGAATAAACGTCCCATAAGGACGCTCAGTCCAAGTCAGATTCTCCTGCTTGAAGCCGTTCTCAAGTTTCCGTTCCCCGCGAACTGTCAGAACATGCTCCTTCAGAGTGATCTCGAAATCCTTCTCCGACAGGCCAGGAACTTCGATCTTGAGGGCTACTTGATCGTCGGTTTCGAACACTTCAGCCCTCGGCACGAAGGCAGTGTTCGAGGCGACTTGAGGAGTCTGCGCAAATGAGTTGAGTGTGGCTTGAAGAGTCTGGTCCATCCACTGTTGAAGGGAAGTGAGTTCCCGGAACGGATCGACCGTGTCATACCAGTAGGTCCGAAGCATAGTTATTCACCTCAGTTCAATAGTTCGGAAGCTTGATTGTGGTCATTGCGACCTCAAAGAGCCCCTCACTGCGATTTTCGGAAAATAATATGTGGCAATCGCCGTCAAGTTGTCAAGTTGTAGCATTAATAAACGCGTCCGTAAATATTTGATACGTAGCTAGTTAGAAGATACAAATCGACAGCAAAAAAGTGCTCTTGACAGAGCAAGGAAATATTGGTAATTAAGCTCTTAAAAGTACCTTTGCGGTGCTCATCATGGGAGGTTGCGATCATGAAGGTGAGGATCTGCCCCGACTGCGGTGAGCGGTGGTGGTGCGTCAAGTGTGGTTATTGCCACTGGTGCCACCCCGACTATGAACCGCCGGCGGGCGTTGCCGTAATGCCGCGGGGAGGCAGCCCTACGCTGCCTTCCCAGGCAACTAACCTTCTGTAGCGACCCTGTACGCCGCGTCCAAATTGGAGGGAGGAGTATGAAAGTCCTCAAGTCTGGAGAAAAGGTTCCAGCATCCGGGATTTACCGCGTGCTGCATTCCACTCCGCATCTTGCCGACCAGCGAGAGATGTACTTTGAAGGAAGTCGCTTGCCAGATTGCGAGCTTTGTCCGGGTGGAGTGCTTTATAGATTGGAGTCGCCGTGCGTGCCTCTGGCTGTGCCAGGGTTCGTTGAACTGGCAAGTGCGGTTTCCTAGGGACCCGAACGGGGCGAGTAGCATTCCTGCTACTGCGCGTTCTTGTGCTTTGCGCTAAGGCTCGCAAGAAGTGATGGCGCAGCAAGCCTGAGATTCGGAGAAGAGAACGATCAGCCAGTGATCGATGAGAACTGTCGTTCCGTGGGCCGGTGCACTGGTCGTACTACTGTGGGGTGCAACAGTGCTTTTGTATCTCTATCTTGACCGTTGGAGACACTAAGCAGCTAGTGACAATCAGGAAGCCAGTGAAGGGCACACCGGACTGACTCTTATCTGTCTGTGAATGGCGTCTTGATGATCGAAGTCCCGAAGCGTCGCTGAAGCAAAGCCGAAACAGATCTCCATTTCGTCGAGTCAGAAAGGCTCTCGGAGCGGATACTAAAGCGGCTGCTTAATCCAGTCGTTCCGAAACACAAAATCGAGCAGGCAATTCCTGACTTCGTATTCCCGACCATCGGGAGATGTTTGCTCGAAAACCGGCGTCAGGCGGGCATCACGTCCGCCTGCAGGAAGCGGAGTTCAATTCATCGAGAAAGGAGGAGCCTGGATCGTTGAGGCAAATGAAGCCCGATTGATTTGGTAGGAGGTGCGTGATGGTCCTTAGTAGTAGGAAAAGGATATTAGTCTTCCACCCTGATCAACCCATGCTTCAGGCCTACGCAGCGCTATTGAAAAGCCACGGTTACCAGGTGGTAGCCGCGGATTCGGTAATACAGATGGTTCTCAAATTGCACGCCGGGGAAGATTCCTTCGATTTGCTATTGGTTGAATGTTCTAACGCACTGAAGGAGAATCCGTCGAACTTTGTGCGGTTTGTGAAAGAAACACAGGCATGCTCTCTCTCCGCCTTGATGGTGAATGGCATAGGAGCGAATGAGGTGCTTGATGCTGGAGCGGCGGAAGGACTGCCTGTAATGCTGACGCCCGAAGACATTGAGCAACTGCTCTCCGCGATTACTGTCGTGCTCGACGGCGGAGGCGCAAGATTTGCGGAGGAGGAAAGTGCGTAACGAAATGGCACAATCTGGGCCTTCGCGTCGCGCTGAAGAGGAGGGGAACGACATGATTTCCGCAACTCTCGCGCAGCGGATTCAAACAGATCCAACATTCGCGAAATATCGGTGAGGCAATGCGTCGGCTGACGACCCTGTTTTCAGTTGCTACAAGAACTTCCGGTCCGGTTTCGTAGCGAGGAACCACGGCGGGCAACCTGACAACCTCGCAAGAATTTCGTGGCAGTGTCGCACAATGCTTAGTAAATGCAGCAACCCCTTCTGCTCTGCTCCGTTTCTCTATCTGCGCGATGGAGAATTGTTTCGGCTCGAAGCTGACCCGAAACGCCACTCTGGCAGACCAGGTCGGCTGGAGTATTTTTGGCTCTGTGGTGGGTGCTCGTCAAAGATGAGTCTGCGGATCAGTCAAGACGGGCATGTATTGCCTGTGACGGTACCCGCACTCGAGTGCGCTGATTTCAATCAGAAGGGTATGACCCTGGTTGACCGACGCGACGGTCTACTGCTCACCAGGTTGGGCTTCGCACAGACAGGCCAAGGTACGGGCGCGGTATTCTTCGGCTGACTGATATCGATTTCCCCAGCGAACAAAGTTGGGTCTAAGTGCTGCATAATCGTTGCAACTAAATGAAAAATAATTACATATAGTTATTGACAATTATACACTCATATTTTATGCTCGTCTTACGCTAATAAGGCATCCGCGTTTGAAGGAAGCCTCATACGATATCTGAAGGAGGATTTAGGCAATGACAGTTTTGACCCGTTGGGATCCTTTCCGTGAGTTCAGTACCCTGCAGGACCGCATGAACCGGCTATTTCACGATTCATTCGCCGACGGTCGGGAAGAGGCCTTGACCACGACTGCCTTCGCGCCGCCGGTCGACGTCTATGAGGACGAGCACAACGTCACGCTGAAGATCGAGGTGCCGGGCATCGAGGAGAAAGACATCGATGTCCGCGTGGAGAACAACACGCTGACCGTGCATGGCGAGCGCAAGTTCGAGAAAGACGAGAAGGAAGAGAACTATCGCCGTGTAGAGAGGCAGTATGGCAGCTTCACCCGCACCTTCACTTTGCCCAACACAGTTGAGACTGAGAACGTCTCGGCCAACTATGACAAGGGCGTGTTGAAGATCAAGCTGACGAAGAAAGCTGAAGCCAAGCCGAAGCAGATCAAAGTCAACATTGGTAGCGACCGCGCATTGGAGGGAAAGGGAGCCAAGAGCGCGGCGTAAGGGAACAGTACAGAACAGGCATTCTCGCCTGTGAATCTTGGACGGGAGGTGTCTACCTCCCGTTTTCTCCTGTAACTCCGCGTTCCACCAGGCAAAGCACGAATAGATCCGCATCTGCATGATTCCGTCGCAGATGGTTTATTTTTTCTACAACTTCCTCTCGATGCGATCGCATCGAAGTGCCAACGTAAGTACCGTAGCGTAAGTACCTTGGCTCACCCGCGCATCAACTACGTCTCGCCATCGACTCCCTGGCCATTAAATAACGACGTGTAAGAAGGAAACCGGTAAGTGCTCGGCCTGTTTCAAGCCCGCAGTCCGCCCGCGCGGATTCTTTGCTTTATATTGATTGTCAATCGCCGCCCGGCAGTGTAAGTCTTCAGTGCCGAAGTTCCCACCTGCAATTTTTTCCATACGGAAGAGAGAGAGTTAAAGATATGAAAGCATGTAGCCCGTTCCGCAACAGCACCGGCGCGTATCCAGCCGTCGCTGCCCTCCTCGTATTCATTGGCAGTCTCCTGGCTCCTTCTTTGGCAGGCGCGCAGTCATGGCCTGTATCCGGACACGATCTCAGCGACACCCGCAGCCAGCCGAATGAAACCACCATCAGCATAAGCAATGCCAGCCAACTTGCCCCTCAGTGGGTTTTCAACACTAGCGGTGACGTGTCCGCCACGCCCACTGTTTCGGGCGGAGCCGTCTACTTCCCTGATTGGGGTGGATTCCTTTATGCGGTCCATGCCGGAAACGGCAAGCTCATCTGGAAGCACGCCATCTCTGCTTACAACGGCCAAGCCTCTGCTATGTCGCGCATCAGCCCCGCGATTTACCAGGGGAAACTGATTGTCGGCGACAATGTTTCCCAAAGCATCGAGCACAATGGCGCGCACATCATGGCCATCGATCGCAGCAACGGCAACCTGCTGTGGATCACCCAGGTGGACTCGCATCCGGCTGCTGTCATCACCGGCTCTCCGATCGTCTCCGGCGGAACCGTTTATGTCGGCGTCTCTTCCAACGAGGAAGCCCTTGCTACTAATAACGCCTATCCATGCTGCACGTTTCGCGGAAGCATGGTTGCCCTCAATGCGAACAGTGGAGCCATCCTCTGGAAGACCTACACCATCCCGGACAACGGAGGCCAAACTGGCGGCTATAGCGGCGGCGCAATTTGGAGCGAGGCTGCAGTGGGCAATGGAACCCTGTTCGTCAACACGGGAAACAACTACACCGTTCCCGCATCCGTCGAACAGTGTGCGGCTCAGAACCAAGGCGATGTGAGCTGCATGTCTCCTGATGACCACTTCGACGCTGGCATGGCGCTCGATCCAAGAACTGGTGCCATCAAGTGGGCGCACACGCTTTGGGGATATGACGCCTGGACGGTTGCGTGCAAGACCGGGGGCACGAACTGTCCTTCGCCTGCCGGTCCCGACTATGACTTCGGCGACGGCCCCAACTTTCTCGGCAACTTAGTAGGCTTCGGGCAGAAGAGTGGTATCTATTGGGCTCTGGATTCGGAGAACGGAAATATCGTCTGGGCAACATCCGTTGGTCCGGGATCTACGCTGGGTGGTATTGAGTGGGGCTCAGCCACGGATGGCTCACGCATCTATGTCCAGATCACAAATGCCGATCACCAAACCTACACACTCGCCAATGGCGGTCCTACGATCGATTGGGGATCCTGGGCCGCTCTCGACGCGCAAACCGGCAAAATCATCTGGCAGGTTGCGGACCCGACTCCGGGTGCCATCGATCCTGGGTCATTGAGCGTCGGCAATGGTGTCCTGTACACCGATTCATTCTCCGGCTACGTCTACGCCATAAACGCAGCCACCGGAGAATTCCTCTGGAATTTCAACACCGGCGGATCCGTTATCGATGGTCCTTCCATCGTGAAGGGGTTCCTCTTCTGGGGTTCCGGCTACAGTCACATAGCTCCCGGTACTCCAAACAACAAGGTCTACGCCTTCGCGATTCCAGGAACCATGTTTTAGCGAATCGAGAATAAGCTGAAATAGGTCGCAAGGGAACTCTGCCATCTTGCGACCTCTCACAGAGCGAATTGAGGGCCTAGACGACTCTGGCGATACCGTGAGCGGTGGGTTGTAGTGAACATCCTCCTAAGCGGAGTTTCCCCATGCACGACTCCATACCGAAGTGTAAGGTATGGCGAATCGTGCTCCATAATAACCGACACAATTTTATGGAAAGAGATAGAGCCTGATATCCGCCAGCCCGGCGCACCAACCGCCTAGAGGGTGGTCTAGGGGATTGGCCAGGGGTTAGGCTTTCCCATTTTCGTAAGTACTCACTAGCGTGGTTGTCTCCCTGCGACCTTCTTCGTCTTCGTTCACCTGTTGCAGATTCTGTCGCGCGTTCCCCCCCCGCGTTGTGAATGCCTCAGTGACTCCCGGCGATTGCTGTTTGATTTTTCTTGCGCGCCCGACGCCGCTCTGGACGCGCGCTCCAGCCCGATAGCTGTGAACAAACGTCCGTTAAGTTTCAGCCGACGACCCGTGCTGTAAGTCCTGTGTTTCCGTGACTGAATTCGCAAGACTGCCGATGGGCTAGAATCCCTCACGCCGGACGTCAACAGCGGGCTTGTCGTCCCGAAGTGCGATGAAGCGCGTATGGCGTAGGTGCAAGTCTGAGGTCCATTCGACAAATTCGAACTGTCCAACCAGCGCGGGCCTTAGCCAATGAATTCTTTCATTTTTGAGGCGGTGAGTCCCTGGCCCCATCGTCCACCTCTCCTTTCGGGCAAATTGTCAAATGGGCACTTATCAGTCTGCAAGGGCCGCAAGCGTTTCATAAGCTCTGCCCGTCGCGGGGGTGTGAAGCCATTGCGCGTTCGGCCGGCGTAAAGTAGTTTTCCTTTTTCGTAGTATCCGATTATGACCGCAGCCAGCATCAGTGGGTTTGGAGCTATCTGCCATTGAAGAACCGCAAGCGCAAGAAGGGCAAGGTCGGCAGTTTCTGTGGCTGTGGGTTTGAAGCTTTGAATGCCCGACTGTGGAAAGCGTAGGAGCCAACTCGAAACAATCACCCAACCGTGCCGGAAGCCGGATGTTAGAAAACCTCTTCAAACGAGGCTGACAAATCGCAGGAATGCTGGCTTTTCCTGATCCCGATTTCGGTGTTAGAAATGTTTAATTTTCTAACGCGCTCGAGAGAATACGGGGCAGCCAGATGGCTCATGTTAAGGCCTGATCAAAACATAGAGCTGCTGTCAAAACTAACCGAAAGGGTGACAACTGGCCCTGTATCAAGGCTACGGGCCATCCGTAACGGTTCCGGAAGCATCCATCACCAAGTCGCAAGGCCATTCTGAAACTCGCTGACGTCTCTTCGGAGAGACGCAATCGAGCATCCAAGCCGATGTAGTTTTCTAGTACCGAGGCATGTGCAATTATTCACTTGAAGTTTTGTCGAAGAGCCAATCCTCTGAATATGCCTCCGGAAGCTCTTTCACCCCGTGTGACCCGGCATTGTACTCGAGTTGAGGAATGGCCCACCACAATATTTCGTCCATGGAGAGATTGTGGAAACTTCGTACTATGTCCCTTGCAAACCCCTGCGGGAACCATATGTACATACCTGGACTGGACTGTTCTTGAATCCAGACTCCTGCTACGCGCCGAAGTCGTACACTGACAAGCGACTCTCCAGGCTGTCCAAGAACTGCGGCGAGAATCGATTCGGTCGATCCGCTTAGCGCAGTCCAAGCAGCTGGGGCTTGAACTTCCAGAGCCTTCAGACCAGTCCACCTCGTGTAATAAGCAGCGCTGTGGTGGATCATCGCATTCGCGCACCGAAGGAAGCCTGTTATGGCGTTGATCCGCTGCCGTTCACTGAGATTGCGGACCCTCTTCACCATCGACGGGATTGTTTCCTCTGCCCGGCGGCGATCTCTGGGGATAGAAGCAATTATCCCGGGCACGTTTGCAGAGAAGTCGTGCGCACCATCCGCGGTGCCATAACCTCTGTCGAGTAGCCCAACAGCTTCACGAAGATAACGCACCAGTTCTTCAGCCGAGTCAGGCCACTGGACCTGAACCACTGGCCAGTCTTCGCCAAATCGTGTATAAGCCTTGAGGATGGCTAGCTCCTCCACTACAGTTGGCGCAGCGATCGTGAGGATCACTTTGTTTGTCGCTACAGGATGCGGGGGAGGGCTGCCGCCTAAGGCCGGAGTCGGTTCTCCTCCCCCAAGAGTTTCGATTATCGATCGAAGGAGCCGCTTGCATTCGCCACCGGGATCGACCTCTGGGTGCGACTGTAATTTTTGAGATAGTTGTCGGAGGCGATTCAGAAGATTGGAGGGAGCCCGTTTGGTGTAGGTTTCTACTAGTCGAGAGGCTGCAACAAGCCACCGCCACAAAGGGCGAGTTTCTATATTGCCTAGGGCTTCCTTTTCCTCAAAGTCCTGGCTTGCCAATAACGATTCAAAATAATCCTCAGAAGCCCGTGCCTCGATTGCTAGATAACCAGCAACTCGCCACGTTCGGTCTCTCGATTCGATCAGTGTTCGCACGAGTCGCATGTAAACTGAATTGAGCATTTTCTTAATTCGAAATTCATCCCGAATTAGGTCGGCCTCATGATCGTAGCCGGACTGCTTCCGTAAATACAGGCTCGCCGTCGGTAGAATCGTATCGACCATCCAAAGCAGGTTGCTGTTATCGATCGACTGCTTACTCTGTTTCTTGTCGTGAGCGGCCAAGTACCTCTCGATCAGGCGTCCACTATGCGCGGCAACAACTTCATCTCCGAAATCAGCCGTGACAAGCTCGCGAACTACATCCTGCCCAAGAGCCAGCAGGAGCATTCCGGCCGCTTCAGCATCGCTTCCGGTTTTCAATAACGGTATTACAGGTCGATTTGCGGCCAGAGCGTGGCGGAACGCTACCCACGTGCCACCTGCACCGCCGATCAGAATCACGATATCCGCCCTACGGATGCATTCCGAATATCCTGCTCCAGGTTCGACGCGTTGTATCGCGCCGCCCTTGAAGTCTGGGTTTTGATTGCCCTCTACCACTTGAAGGAGTCTATCGTGAGGTGACGTTTCCCGGTCTCTGCTGGCTTCCGTGAATGCCCTAGCCGCCAGATGATCAACGCCGGCCCAACCGCCCGTAATCAACCTATAATCGAGACGCCCGACGGCGGAGCCAACCTCGAGAGCAGCTTTCTGAACAGAGATAGGGAGTTCATATGACCCCGTACCTACAACAAGTACTTCAAGCCGGGGAGCTTTTCTTGATTCTTCTGATGTTAATCCGAGTAATTCTACCTTGGCGTTTTTCAAAGACTGAAGCTGGATGCTTCCAGTCGGCGCATCGATCAAAACGAGGTAAAGATTTGATGGAAACGTAATTCCCGCCAGACGGTCGATAAAGGTCCGGATGTCCTGTGTCAAGTCCACAGAGCCGAGGCCGTCCAAGACCAGCACGAGATTGTCCCGCCGACGCTTGAGGGATGCGAGCAACCAATCTATCCCCTGCTTATGATATGCCCTCAGAAGCGTCCTTCCACGATTCGGTAACGATGCGACATCCCACGCAGCTTGCATCCCGATCGCTCGGAGGAGATCTTCGGCACCCCTGATTTCTGGGGCATAGGTCAAGTCGAGGGACACCAGCTGAAATCTTCCTGCTTTAGAAAATTGGGAGAGTATCTCCCTCGTAAATGATTTTCCGCTGCTAGACTCGCCGGTTACAATCAAAACATGATGCCCGTCCGGTGTTTCCATTTCTTCAATCCAACTTCGAAGCATGCTGCGGTCTGCTGGAATTTCGGATAACAGGTCAGCAAAACTCATGTGACGCGCCGCGATGCTATCGCGCACCTCAACATAGATCTTCCGAAGCTCCGGGACTATTTCATCAAGTGCCGTGTCCGTGCTCTCCCATTGATTTATCGGCACACCATTTCGGGGCAACATCTGATACGCAGCCAGGGATATGCTGTCGACCCTCTGGAGCAAGACGGGCACAATCTTTATGCTTGAGGTCTGGGCTCTTTTCAGTTCTGCGGGAGCCCACGGAGAACTCAGATAAGCTGGGCTAATCAACGCAAGGAAGAGATCCGAGCCCGACAACTGGACATCAACGATGTGTTGAAATTCGTCTGCCGAACTTATCGACAATTCCAGAGAGGACGATGTTGAAGAAAGACCTTCCCGATCCAGAAGGTAAAGTCTATCCATCAGCCTGCGTGCAATTAGTGCATCTTTGCTCGAGCATGAGACAAATACTCGAATTGGGGCAACCGCCGAGACGTTGACGCTTGTTGCAAAGGTTTTGGGAACTTGCAGCCGAATCCGGTCCAGAACAGCGCGTCGATCTGCATCGAGCGGAATTCCGCTCATCGTCCTGTTCAAATCATCGAGTGCCTTCGCGTGATCAAGAGTAACGCGGGTGTTCGTTGTCACCCTCTCCAAGGCCAGCAGACCCCAATAGTCCCCAAAGGGTCGGTTGTCTTCAGAAGATTGTGCCGGGCGCGTTGTCGCATGATACTTCAGCAGGCTTTCAATGAGTGGTTTGAAATAAGTGGTTTCGGAGCTTTCGTAAATAAAAGCATACGCAGCCAACCTCCACCCGCGATCTTTGTCGGTTAGTCGAAGTAGCGCGTCGAAGTTCTTGTTCTCAGTCGAAATCTTACGCATTTTGTCGACCACCGTCGTCATGTGCCCAGTCCGTATCCTGCTTGCCGTTTCGGTTCTTCTGATCTGGTTGTACTCCTCCACTAGTGAGGGCCATGTCGGGAGAACTGCGGGCAAGATTTGGAACAGCGATCGTCCAAGTTGCGCGAATGGTTGTGCCCATTGAGGAATTGACAAAATGCCCTTTGAGTCATAAACAAGGGCGCGAAAATCGACTGGTTTGCCCCAGTAGCGCTCAATATGTGTCGAAAGTGCAGCCGCAATATCCTGGGCATCGGATTCGCGAAGGCCTCGGACAAGAACCTTCGCAGCTTCTGGATGAAATCGGTACTCCACCCATTCGCGCGGAATCATCGCATTAGCGGGCGTAGTACGTTGTACCAGTCCGCTCAACAATATCTCGGCCAGTTGTGTCTGGGATGATGCTTCGCCAAGCTTCGCTGTTTGCACGAGTCGAGCAACCGGAAGAGTAAACGTTCCTTGCGACAGGTATACCGAGAGATTTCGGGCTTCCGGCGTGCAGTTCCGCGTAAAGGAAGCCACAGCTTTCCCCCAGTCCTCTGAAGTCTTTTGTTCCGGAAGGGCGTGCGAGTCTTTATCTGTGCGTTTGCGTACAATGATTCCGGGTACCCGTTGGCCCCCGCCCATCTGCATACGCGCCCACTTTTTCATCCACATGGGATCAAGCGGAAGAATCGGTACAGCGCCGGGAATCCTCTTCACGAGATCGCCTGCAGAGTCTTGCAGATCGTCATCCCACCAACCTGCTGCCGCGTCGAGCAAGGCGGCGGGAGCACCGCGCGTGAGGGTCGTCATGAGCAGCTCAGGTTCTCCCGTTCGGACCTGATGCCAAAGGCGCTCGGGCAACATATGCACTATGGCAATCGAGCACTGCTTACTCCACACGGCGAGCAGTTCCGTCATTCTGCCATCGGTCCAGTGCATAGCACTGCCATTTGTCGCAAGGAAAATAAGGCGCCGAACATTCGTCTGCGCCAAAGTCGTGGCAGGAAAGGAAACGCCATCAGAGTTGAGTAGCACAGCCCGGTCCGTCGACAACACATTCGCTACGTCAGCAGACTTCCACAGTAAACGATAGTGGCGG
>AP72_2010_repI_A100DRAFT_1000094_pt1 | contig 15536 bp, 19 predicted proteins | sample AmaPasrepliIA100_FD_9193 | JGI IMG/M metagenome (IMG submission 9193)
GCGTGCGAGCTGGAAGTTCGATTGAAACATTTCACTGATCGTGCGATAACACAATTGATCTCGATCCGAAATGAGTGCACCTTGGCCAGTCAATCGGCCGTAAGTCACGCATTTTAAATGGTATGCGACGATATTCGCTATTCGCGAATCGCGAATATAGAATAGAAGCATGGCGCTAAAGCCACAAGACATCATGGTAGTTCTGAAGCTTTGTTCCTATAAGCGGAAGCGCCCGCCCATGTCACTGGTTGCAGCAGATCTCAACATGAGTCCCTCCGAGATTCATGCCGCGATCAAGCGGCTCCAACACGCCCGACTCTTGCATGGTCCNGAGATGGAAGAAAAGCCGAACCTCTCAGCCCTCGAAGAATTCCTCCTGCACGGGGTGAAGTATGCATTTCCCGCAGAACATGGCGAGGTGACTCGCGGATTGCCAACTTCGTTCGCCGCTCCTCCGCTAAAGGACGAAATTGCGTCAGGCGATGAGCTTCCTCCCGTGTGGCCATGGCCGGACGGGAAAACCCGCGGCGTAGCTCTCGAACCTTTATATAGGACCGCTCCCGCCGCGGCCCTCCGCGATCCCATGCTTTACGAGTTGCTCGCCTTAGTTGATGCGATCAGGGATGGCCGAGCACGCGAACGTAAGATCGCAGAGAAAGAGTTGATAAGCAGATTGCACGCAGAACATGTCAAAACACAATCTCGAACTCCTCGCTGAGGCAGCGGGCCTTTTAAAGCCACTCCTCGACGAATTGGTCTTTGTTGGAGGAAGTACCACAGCTCTTCTCATCACCGACAAGGCCGCGGCAGAGGTCCGACCTACGTACGATGTGGATGCTATTGCCGAGATCAGCTCATACGCTGCTTACGCTGAGTTCTCGAACGGCTTCGCCGGTGTGGCTTTACGGAGGATACCGGCGAAGGGGCTCCCATTTGCCGGTGGCGGCAGAAGAAGACCATTTTGGATGTCATGCCGTACATGAACTGGAACCAGACCTGCGCGTACGAGTTGTGACTGCAGTTTTGTACAAACCGGCTTTAGATTCGCAGTCGGCTCGACCCAAAAATCCTCGGCTTCTCCAACCTCTGGTAGCTCCCTGACCAAGCGAGTCAGGCTCGCGTCTCAATATTGCTTGAGCGATTGAAAAAGATGGCGGCTCTCTAATACTGCAGCAGTTCCAGATTTGGGCACAACGTTCGCACGCCGATACTAGAAAAACGGGGAAGCTGCAGCACTAGACGGCTGATGGAATGTCAGTCGGAGATCTGGCCGTCAGTCGATGTTGGTATTGAAATTTAAAAGCTCTAATCAGGAGAGCGCAAATTTTTCAGGGCTGCGTAATACCACTTTATCCATACCATTTTTCAATAACTTAACTTCGTAGAGTGGCCAAATGATTGTGACCACTCTGGCCGTAAACTCATGTTGCATATGCAACATAAATATGTTGTAATTGCAACATGGAGGTTTGTATGAACGTAACCCTAGAATCGATTTTAAAAAGGAGAGCGGTTAAAGTCTTTGAGCCTGTCGAAATCTCCGAGGCAATACGCGAGCAAATCCTCGATGCAGCCCGCCATGCTCCCTCCAGCTTCAACAGTCAGCCGTACCGGTTCTACTGGATAGGAACTGCGAACAATAAGATGGCCGTGGCGAAATTCTGCATGGGACAGGTGCCTGCGCAAACCGCGTCGGCGCTGGTCGTGGCCGTCGCGGACATCGGATCGTTGGCCGCAACCTCGCAAAGCCAACTGGACTGGATGCGCAGCAGGAGTGAGTTCAGCGCAGCCAAGGTCCGTGACTACGAGCAGACCGCAAAGATCGGCCGGATTCTATTCATAACCGGGCCATTTGGTGTCTTTGCTGCGGTGAAATGGGGAGTGTTCTGGCTGCTGAATGTGTGTAAGGTGATGGGAATGCCCCCGCTGTTCCGGCGAGACCAGTTCAAGTGGGCAACCAAGAGTACATCGCTGGCCTGCGAGAACCTGATGATCGCTGCCGAAGCGCTGGGCGTCAACACCTGCCCCATGGAAGGCTTCGATTGCCGCAGACTCTCGAAGTATCTAGGCTTGTCCGCCCGTTATCATGAGATTGTGATGGTGATTGCCATGGGAAAGAAATCGCAGACCTACGTTGAACCGCCCCAGTGGCGCAGACCTCTACATGCTACGGTACGCATCCTATGAACATCATTCCCAGGCAAGGGGTTCCTGAAGACATCCTGGAAGACTCAGTCTTGGCCCATATTGCCGCTGCCTATTTTTCGGTAGGGAAGAGACTGGAGCGAATAACTCAGTGTTCCGCGACTCGCGGCTTCATCCTCGCCACGCTTCGAGGTGGCGCTACGCCCAATCAGAATCAGATCGCCACGCTTCTCGGCCTTGATCGAACTGTTGTGCACCGGGCCATCAAGTCCATGGCCGAGGAAGGACTTGTTTCGGAGCGCAAGGCAAAATCAGGAAGGGCAATTCACGTCCAGTTAACTCGCAAAGGAGAGCGGTACAGAGAACGTTTGATCAAGGCCCGCGTGGCCGCCGATGAAAATATCCGGCGTCAACTAACTTCGGGTGAACGCGCAACACTTGTTCGGCTGCTGAAGTTGATCGCCGAATTGGACTTCTAAGATTCGGCCGTCGTCCCTTCGGGAGATCGTCGGCAGCGCATAAACTGCCGTCGTGTGCTCTGCTGATTGGTGGAGAAGTTTAATCATCAGAAGTTCCTTACCTACACCAAACCTCCAAAATCAAAAATTACTTGTCCATCCACGAAAAACATCCCGTGCCGGCTTCTTGTAATTAGATGGCAACATTTGGTGCCGCCTGAGAATCGCTCAGTGGTTTAGCGAAGGCGGTAGAAGTGAGTTAAAGGCGAGCCAACGTTTGGGTTCATGCGCCGGCCAGCGGAACGCCGACTTTCATCTGTGAGCGCAATATTTCGCCAAAAAGGAAGAGATCCGTCAGCAATGCTCGCAAATGGCTGGAAGCATTCAGATTGTCAACCAACTGAGAGCTAATCGCAGGTTGCGCCAGTACTAGTTCAATGCCTACCAGCGAATCCCTTACATCGCGCTCCAACATGGAACAGAACGCGTCGTACTTTTCGGAGGTTGCGAGTTCGTGGTGATTGGCTTGTCGGCAACTTTCCGGCAGTCCATCGAGAGCGTTACGCGCTCGCTCGAGTTGGTTTCGAACCTCACGACCCGCGGAACTGCCTTGATCGCTCGGCAATCCTTGGGCTGCATAGCCTAGGAGGAATTCGTAACACTCTTCGACAATGTCGCACCGCTCTAAGAAATCAATCGCCATCCGCCGTGCTCCTGTTCTGAGACAAACCCTTGATGACCCACCGCTTCGGGTCGTGTTCTTTTAAATAAAACTCGCGACTCATTGAGCCCACAATCATCGAAGCGGTGATCGGGAGCTTTTCCGGCCGGACTGCGAAGTACACGTGAACGATCGTGAGGGTAATCAGTCCCACGCCAGCCAGTCCATGTAGCACATACATCATGCCCCACGTCATATCGCTGAACAAATAAGGATTGCGCGGGAAAAAGATCGTCCGCACACGAAACATCATGCAGATACCCGTGATAATCACTGCCAAGCCGCTCAACATGACAACGCCATGATAGAGCTTATTTTCCAAGGGATACTTGGCGAACTTCCGCGGCAGGCCCCTTGGCTTCCCCATGAAACGATAGAAACGCTTCCACGCATCTTCAACGTCGGATCGGTCGGGCCAGATCGACCAGAAATCCAAATAAAACGAGGCGTGAACGATGTGAAACAGGATTGAAAGGGTCAATACCGTTCCGGCAATCCAGTGATATGTCACCCAATTAAACTGAACGCTGACCTTGGGCAGAAATGCCGTAAACAGCAGCACAAACATCGCCGCCGCCATGATCCAGTGAAACAGTCTTGCGACCAGCGAGTGCCGCGGGACGCGTACGGGGAGGGCATGCGTTTCTCCCAAGGAAGGACCCGAAGCGAACTCTGCTTTCTTTGCGAAGTAGCGAACGTAGATCGCGTGCACGATCAGAAATACCAACCCAGCAATCACCGCGACCCAGATCAGGACCCATGCGACGTGAATCGGGACTCTTTGTCCCAGCGGACTCATTGCCCACTCTAGGAAGTTCATGCCGCCTCCTGTGCTCCGCTAATGGCGCGCTTCACGAGATTGCGCATGAGCGGAATTTTGTAGGCGTTAAACTGCAAGGGGACTGCTCCCTGTACTGCCAACTTTCCCGCGGCTTCCCCCGTGGCCGCGTTCCGAGGCTTGCCACGTACCGAATCTTCTACCATCTTCAACCGCAAGGGGCGGGCCGCAACGGCGTTCACCGCCATCCGGATATTCTGAATGGTGCCTCCCGATGACTTTATTGCCGATGCGACATTCATCAGCGGAAAATCCCAGACATTTCGATCACGAACTTTCTCGAAATAGAACTCCGAATGCGCCCAGGCCGATGGAATTCGAATGCTGGTTAACAAATATCCAGGGCGGAGCATATTCATGCGGGTGATGTCGAGATCGGGCCCCACAAAATAATCTTCTGCGTCGACTGACTGCTCACCTTTCGGCGTGAGCACGACGAACTTGGCATCGAGTGCGATTAGAGCCGGTGCGGTGTCGGAGGGATTGACGGCTATGCATCGCTCGGCATGCAGGATGGCATGTTCGCGATTTCTGCCGACCGGTGTGTCGGCATAGCAGATGTTTCCCGCAGCCCGATAACATGGCCAGCCCGCGCGATAGTACCAGCAACGCGTATCCTGCGAAACGTTGCCGCCGATTGTTCCCTGGTTTCGGATCTGCGGGGAGGCGACCAGTTCAGCTGCCTGTGCCAGGACTCGATAGCTCTGCTGAATGAGATGACTTTGAGCGATTTCGGTGAGCGTGGTCATCGCCCCAACTCGCACGCCATCGGAACTCTCACGAATTCCTCGTAGTTCTTCGATGCCGCCCAGATCAACTACGACCTTCGGTTTTCGGATGCGGTCTTTCAGCCAATCCATGCTATCCAGTCCGCCCGCCAGTACTAATGCATCGGAGCCGTGCTGTTCCAGTAGTCTTTGAGCGTCGGCCACTGAAGTCGGCTGATACAACTGGAATGTTGCCATCACATCTCGGATTATTGCCATACCGCTCTCCGTTTCAGCCTCGGCTAAATGTGTGCGGTCAGCGGGTCCTGCATCGGACGACCCGCTTCGAGTGATGTGAGAATCGTGTCGAGGTTTACGGGTGCTCTACGGAAGATCTCGTCGCCTAACGCGTCCGAGAGAGCGTTGAGTATTGCTGCACACCCGCCGCCTACCGGGGGTTCGCCGATCCCTCGGGCTCCAACTGGCGTCTCAGGATCGGGGATATCCAAAGCGGACCACTGCATATTGACGGGTACATCCAAGATCGTCGGCGGCTTGGTGTGATGAAAACGTAATGAAATCGTGTGTCCGTAGTGCGGGTCGAACACCCATTTCTGCCCAATAGCATGACCGATGCCCAGTGTGGCTCGACCCAAGATCTGGCCACCAACCGATCTGGGATGGATGACAGTGCCCACGTCGGCCACCGCAAGAAAGTCTGTGACCTGGTACTGACCCGTCTCAACGTCGGCCTCGACTTCGGCGAAGCAAGCCACATAAGAGAACGTTTGGCCGTCGCGTGGGTACTTATCCTTGGCCGCGGCCACCAGACCCTGACCAGCCAATGCGGCAATTGATGCCTTGGTAAATTTGTTGACGTCGTCCGGTGGCTCGTGTCCGTCATACTTGCCACCGAGTTGAATCGCATGCTGGGCCGCCTGTGCCAGCGTGATGCCTTGGCCGCCACCTTTGCGAAAGACGCGCTCGCTCGCCACCTCATATTGTTCGGGTTTCCCGCCGAGAGTTTTAGCTGCGATCTCTTGCAGTTTTTGCTTGCCGTCCATTGCAGCAGCATGCGCAGCGCGAGTCATCGCATGCGTCGTCTGGCTTCCTCCTGAAACGCATGTCCAAGGTAGATTTTTCGATGTATTTCCCCAAGTCACATCGCATTTTTCCCAAGGAACATCCAAAACCTCAGCGACGACACGGTGTACGTCTAGCAAGGATTCGGTTCCCAGGTTTCCAATTCCCGACTGAATTGCGATGCGGCCATCCGGGGTGATGACGAATAGACCGTCGTATCCGATCGATCCCCCAACGAAGCAACTCGAAGAAACACCAACTGCCGCGCACTTTTGTTCCACTGCGCTTAGGCCGTGCGATTCGCTCTTTCCATTGGAACTGTTCCGCCCCGCGATCAAAGGCTTCCTTCAGAAACGCGCTCGTACAGTGATTGCGCGTTCCGTTTCTGATCGGCCCCACAGGGGACTTGCCTTCCGGGCAATTGATTTTACGAATGTCAACCTGATCAAGCCCCAGCTTGCGAGCCGCCTTGGAAACGATCGTTTCCATGATCACGATGCCCTGCATTCCGCCCGGGGAACTCTGTGCGCCTCTTGGCGGGGTGTTCGTCAGAACGGTAGTGCCTCTCCAGCGCATGGCAACGGGCTGATAGAGCAAGGACACGATGGTCCCCGAAGTGTTCGCATCGCCGACGGCATCGTATGGACCGTTGTTGCAGATGACGAACATATCGAGCGCGCTAATTCGCCCATCTTTGGCGAATCCAACTTTCATACGGCCTTGGAAGCCCGGCCGGGCCCGCCCAATAAAGTGCTCCTCCTCGCGACTGATGCGCATCATCACGGGGGCATTTGCTTTTTTCGACAACAGCGCGGGGATGATCGCGAAGATGTATCCCGTAGCCTTGCTGCCAAAACCGCCTCCGGTGTACTCGCTGACAAGGACGATCTGGTTCGCATCCATATTCAACCAGCGCGCCAGGCTCGCTAGCGTTTGTACTGTGCTCTGCGTCCCCATGTGGACGAATACTTTGCCGTTCTGCCAATAAGCCAGGGTTGTGCGCGGTTCGAGAGTCTCGTGGCTAGTGTCTGGAGTAACGAATGTCTCATCCAGAACCAGCGCGGCATTCTTGAACCCGGCATCCAGATCGCCGACCACCCACTCGTCCTGAGCCTTGCCCATTGGCAAGCGGCCATGTTTTGCCTCGACGAAGTCGGCATCCGTCCATTTCAGTTCTCCTACGTGAGGGACCGGCGGGCTGGGCGGTTTCTCTCCTGGTTTTGGCTGCACCATTTGCGGCCTGATCCAGACGTTGCCCTCGATTCTCGGGTTCGGTCCACCTGGGCGCAACGTGTCCAACGGATCGATGGCGAAGGGAAGTGGTTCAAATTCAATATCGATTGCCTCGATGGCTTCTGCTGCCGTGTATTCGTCTACCGCCGCCACGGCCAGAACAGGCTCGCCGTGGTAGAGAGGTTCCATGGTGAGCGCCTTTTCACCCAAGGGATTCGCTTTGATCGTAACTCCCAGATCAGTGACGCTGTCAGCAGGAGCTGGCAAGTCATCTTGCGTCAGGATTGCTTTCACCCCCGGCATTGCCATCGCTTTGCTGACATTCAGATGCTTCACGCGTCCGTGTGCCACAGGGCTTAGGAGCAACTTGCAAAACAACATGCCATCGATACGAAAATCCTCTGCGTATTTGGCTTTTCCCGTAACCTTCGCATACAGATCGGGTGTGGGATAGTCCTTGCCGATCAACTTGTACTTCGGTCCGAATTTCTGTTGATTGGGCTTCCACTCGGAGCTAGACATGGTGGGCCTTCCTCATGTTCTCTGCGCCTCGCATCATGGCGGTGAGGATTTTGTCGTAGTCCTGGCATCGACAAAGATTTCCCGAAAGCCCTTGCGCCAATTCTGACCTAGTTGGACTGGGATGCGTTTTCAAGAATCCCACGGCAGACATAATGAAGCCCGACATGCAAAAGGCGCATTGGAAACCCTGTTCGTCGATCACGCCCTGCTGCACGGGGTGCAGCGTGCCATCCGCGTTAGCCAGTCCTTCGATGGTCAGGATTTTCTTGCCGCGAACCGTGTGCGTCAGGACCGAGCAAGAGTAGTACGGCAGATCATCAAGCAACACGGTGCAGGCACCGCACTCGGCTCGGTCGCAGCCGAGTTTGGTGCCGGTCAGGCCAAGTTTGTAGCGAAGAGTCCAGGCTAGCGTTTCCTGCTTCACGACGTCGACGCGGCGCTGCTGACCGTTGACGTTGAGAGTGATTAGGCGCTCCCCAAGGCCAGGCGGTTGTTGGCCGAAAACCGACGAGGTTCGAAACAGATAGGCCGCCGATGAAGTTGCGACTCCTCCGGCGATGACTCCTTTAATAAAGTTGCGCCGCGAGACGCCTTTGGTTACCTGATCTTCCCTGACTTCGAGTTTGTCATCCATGCCGGGTCACCCCTCGTCAGGTCATTCCCTGACAATCTGGACGGACGCCGCGTTTTGAAATACCGCATGCGAATCGGGATTAGGCCTCAGAATTGTGTGTCGAAATTCTACTCCCCTTAAAGTGGATCTGCCATTCTGTCGGAAACTGGGCTTGTAAGTGATCGCGGACAGCCTTCAGTTGAGTGCTGAGATGCCCGGCGGAGTGCTTTCTGTTGGACGTCGAGTTCAAACTCTAAGAGTTCACCCTCCGATTGAATAATTGACCCCAGCTTGATACGTTTACGGCGGAGCAGACTGGATGCCTTCGCAAAAGCGGGCTTGGGTGGCGGCCACTCTGGACACAAAACTTGACGAGGCGTTATACGTTTGCCATCTGCTTGAGTCAGTCGGACTTGCGGTTAGTCTGGCCGATCTCTCGACGAGTACTGCTTCCTCCACTTTTACCCTGAGTCGACAGTTATCGTCCCCAGTGCTGACATCGGCAGCAGAGGTTGCCGCACATCATCCGAGAGGACCCAACACTGTCTTCTGTGGCGATCGTGGAGCCGCCATCGCGGCGATGGCAGAAGCGTTTGAATGTTTTGTTAAAGCGCAGCGCGATTTGGGAGGTTTGCTTGGCATCGGTGGTTCGGGGGGCACAGCGATGATTTCCCGTGGCATGCGCGCCTTGCCCATCGGCGTCCCTAAGGTAATGGTTTCGACCATGGCCTCGGGCAATGTGGCGTCCTATGTTGGAGCCTCCGATATAACAATGATGTATTCCGTTACCGATGTAGCCGGTCTGAACCGAATTGCAATTCGGGTACTTGGAAATGCTGCACATGCTCTAGCAGGCATGATGCTGAACACGACTCCCCAGGAAGATCAAGAGCGCCCGGCCCTGGGGCTAACCATGTTCGGGGTCACCACGCCTTGCGTTCAACACATCACTCGCTCTCTTGCTCCTCGCTTCGATTGTCTCGTATTTCACGCCACTGGAGCGGGCGGACAGTCAATGGAAAAACTCCTGGACGACGGTCTCATCGGGGGCGTAATCGACATCACCACCACTGAAGTCTGTGACCACCTTTTCGGGGGTATCCTCGCATGTACTGATGACCGGTTCGGCGCGGTGCGGCGCAGCCAGGCTCCATATGTGGGTTCCTGTGGTGCGCTCGACATGGTGAATTTCGGCGCGATGGAAACGGTCCCGCGGCATTATCGCGGGCGAAAATTGTATCCCCATAACCCACAGGTCACGCTCATGAGAACTACGGTTGAGGAGAATATTCAACAAGCGTGCTGGATCGCCAAACGGCTCAATCAGTGCGAAGGAGAGGTCCGCTTTCTGCTTCCAATGGGTGGTGTATCGGCGCTTGACGCTCCGGGACAGTCGTTCTGGGACCCAGATGCAGATGCGGCCCTGTTCGAAACACTGGCAAACGAATTCCAGCAGACCAACCATCGGAAGTTGCTGCGACTCCCATTCCACATTAACGATCCCAACTTTGCTCAGGCTGGGGTGGAAGAATTCTTAAAGATCGCTCGCCCATAGGGCATGCGATTGAAAGGATGCACGCGATGCGGCGCTTTTCCCGTGAAGAGTTGCGATCAAACTTTCAACAGATGATACGCAATCGCCAGCCCATCATTGGAGGTGGGGCGGGAACGGGCCTCTCAGCGAAATGCGAGGAAGCGGGCGGCATCGACCTGATCGTGATCTACAACTCGGGCCGCTATCGCATGGCAGGTCGCGGTTCGTTGTCAGGCCTGTTGGCATACGGAAATGCCAACGCCATCGTGATGGAAATGGCGAAGGAAGTGTTGCCAGTCGTGCATAAGACGCCTGTGCTTGCAGGTATCAACGGCACGGATCCCTTTTGCGTCTTTGACGTTTTTCTAGATGAAGTTTCCGCGGCAGGCTTCTCAGGTATCCAGAACTTTCCAACGGTGGGTTTGATCGACGGTGTCTTTCGCCAGAATCTGGAAGAGACCGGCATGAGTTACGCCCAGGAAGTCGAACTGATCCGGCTTGCCCACGAGAAGGATATATTCACGACGCCCTACGTTTTTGATCCACAGCAAGCCCAAGCTATGGCAAGAGCCGGCGCTGACATGATCGTGGCGCATATGGGCCTAACCACAGGCGGTGCAATCGGTGCAGAAACCGCTCTTACGCTCGACAAATGCATCGCCCGCATAAATGCAATTGCGCAAGCGGCACTTTCCGAGCGGACCGATATGATCGTGCTCTGTCATGGTGGTCCGATTGCTGAACCTGCGGACGCGGCTTGGCTGCTCAGCAGGACGCAGCACTGTCATGGATTCTATGGGGCAAGCTCGATGGAACGGCTGCCAACGGAAAAGGCTATCACTCGCCAGACTAAGGACTTCAAGCAAATCACTCTCTAGCCGAGGGACAAAGCATGGCCAACACCGTGTACATCAGCGACGTAATCGACGCACCCATTGAAAGGGTTTGGGGCATAATGCGCGACTTTAATGACATGCCGTCCTATCATCCCGGGATCCGCAACAGCATTATCGAGGGCGAAGATCGTAGCGACCGAGTGGGATGCGTTCGCCGTTTGACGTTGGTCGAAGGTTTTGTGCGCGAGCGTCTGCTTTGCATGGATGACCGGGGTTACGCGTTCACTTATGAGATTATCGAAGGCACGTTGCCAGTTCGCGGCTACGTGGCTGGGGTCCGACTGCATCGAGTCACTGAGGGTAATCGGACGTTTGCGGAATGGTGGGCCGATTTCGAAGTCGTGGGTGCCGATCATGACGATGTGGTCGCGCAGATCGGCAATAACGTCTTCGCGGCCGGCTTCCGGGCGGTTGCAGCAAAGCTCACCTAAGAAATAGCGACCGTGATGAGGGCTGTCAACTCCGATCCGACAGTGCCCGCCCCAGCATATCCACTCCCGTCGTCCCTACATTGCACTCCGTGAGATGAAAGAACCGGCACGCGATTGAACTTCACTATACGGGTGACGTAGAAGAAGCGAATTGAAGACCAGCGCGGATGCCGCCTTACCCTATTAGGATCACACGTGCTCAGCCCGGTCCTCGTTGGGCGGGGCCGAAGTCGAACCTGCAAGCTGTGCGACTGCGATATCTGGTTTTTGCTCGGGGTCAAGAGGAGTCGCGACGCATTAGACTGAGTTGTCCAATTGAGTTGTGCAGAAGCAGTCTGTTGCGATATGTTGTCGCGGCCACTCGTCCGCGCTCCGGTCCTGCAAGGGTCTGCCTTCCCCATCGCATCTTGCAGGACCGTTGAGCGCAACGTGAGAGAGTGTACACAGCATATCATTCCTTGGCGAGGTTTAATACGATTCAGTACTATCTCCTGCGGCGCGAAATCTCCGGCAAAGACTATCGCTGGACTGTGAATTGCGAACGTAACAACGTCGGGTTGATTGAAGTCTGTGAAAGAGGGACTGACTGAAGCGATTCGCATCGTTAGGGCGAAGTGGGGATCGATGCCAACTGGCAAGACCTTCCCTGAAAAATCGTTGAGGGGAACAACTGCNTGCACCTTCGCTCGCAGTTGAATCTCATTCAGGGTTCTCGTGCCTCCCGCTCCCTCTTGCTGCGCAACTCCAATAACCGCGAAGCACGACAGGACGGCGATAGCAAGGTCACGCCTCATATGCAACAGTCTATGCTGGAATCGAGATGACTGACGAAACCAGGCCTCTCACTCAAAACCCCTGCCGGGCGCATTTTGAAGTGTAATGGGGATTTTACGCCAACCACGATTACGGAATATGTCGGTTGGATTCGGCTGTACCCTCACCGGAGAGTATCTTCATCCTCTATTGCAGGCTTTTCTCGCAGTCTTCGGAGCGCGATGAACAAAAGCCAAATGGCCACCACAATCGCGGTAGGAGTGACCAGATTAAGCCATTGGACTGGATGCCCGATGACATAAGCGGGGAGATAAATCATAGCGTGTAGGGCGTTCCAAAGATAACGAGGGACATCCCAAATGCTCGTTGAAAATGTGAGTGCAAAAATAAGGCAGATGAGGGCAGAGATTCCGGTGATTTCCAGACCCTTGCGCCAGCCAGCACGCCAGAACGCCACCGCGATAAAAACTAGAATGGAAGCATAGATCATAAACAGACGATCTGCTGAGGGCTGACCCACCTAAGTAACTCTTAGCTCTACCTTCGCCCAAGAGATGCAAAGAAGCAAAGGCGGCCCTTTGCGATTAGGGTCGCCCCATTGCGGCCTACAGTGAGAATATCAACCCAAACTCCCCTGGCAAATGGTACTCAGGTAACTGTCCTTCTAGTGCGCATCAGGGCTTCTGTTTACGCAAGTAAAATCCGCAATGTCAGATGCTCGGTGGGATCAATGAGTCTATTGGCGATATTTCGCCAGAATCTCCTATATGGCTTACTTCTTGACTCCCGCGTCAGCGTCCTGATCTCTTAGGATCTGGCGAAGGGAAGTTCCGAGTCTTCATCTCTCGAAGGGATTTCAATTCTCGTTTTTCCAATTCCGCTTGGCGCTGTTGGGTAGCCTCTGCAGGGTCTGTTCCCGGCAACAGCTCGGTTTTCTCAAGGAAGTAACGCCAGCCATCATGCTGATCTGAGGAATCCTGAGAAACCTCAAACTGCTTCAATTCTGACTCTGCGCTGTGCCTGCCTTTGATAACCGCGACCACTCCAGCCGACTGGTACGTTCGAACATTGTGCCTGATTATGGCGTAGGAGGATGTGAAGTCGTCGCGTGTCAGAGAGAGTCCCTTCGGAGACCGGAACCATTGAGCGAAAAGACGGAAAGGCGATCTTCGGCGATCGCCTTTTCGCACGAAATCTGCCTAGAGCGGCTTCACGTTCTCGGCTTGCCAGCCCTTAGGCCCCTTGGTCACGTCGAACTGCACCGTTTGCCCCTCCTGAAGGCTTCTGAAACCGCCCGCCTGGATTGCAGAGAAATGCACAAAAACGTCTTCGCCGCTCTGACGACTGATGAAACCGTAGCCCTTGGCGTCGTTGAACCACTTCACTGTTCCTTGTTCTGCCATATTGATGCTCTTATTCCTTTTTGATTTTGATTTACGCTTGAGAGATTCGGAGGTACTGAAGGCAGGTTGCTGGCTTATTGGGCGAGAGCTGCTCACGACCGATTCGGTCTAACGCGCCCATCATCCTACGCTCCGTGGGCACGACTCGCAACCCGAGCCGACGACGCGCTGCGGAATCGTCATGGCTTCGTTGGCTGATGTTCCACCGGGGAATTCTGAGTGCTATTGGGGATGTTTGTGCGCCGGGCTAAACCGGCATGAGGTAGAAGATGAAAGAGCTTTACGAGGAAGGCCTAGCGAGCCACCTCGGCCTCGAGTCTTGCGCGAGTCCTATCGCGAGGTAGGCCGCGAAGCGTGGATAGAGGATAGGTGGGGTGGGTATCCAGCTCCGAAAATATCATCCCGGATGCCACCGTTTTAAACATGGGCGAGTGGCAACACGAGCAGAAGCGATAGCGCGAGTTTCTGTTCGGTCCGGCGTAGTCGAAGACCCCAGGCACACCTATAAACCTCATGCACGAGAACCGGGAGACCTCGGAAACACCTGCCGTCAAACCAGGCAGCAGGACGGTGGGCGAAGGCGATAGCCGCACGGCCCACGCGAACGTTCCCGAGGAGTCACACGACGGCATAGTACCGATGAATCATTCGAACAAAGACGAAAGATCGTTGGCGGAGAATGAGGAGGGAAGGCCGTCGATCAAGGAGAACGCCGGTCAACCTAGCACGCACCCGACGCAGAGCGGGGAACGCGTGTCACAAGGGCTGTCGGGCGTGCGGAAAGCAGCACGGGAAAATAAGGAGATGAGGTTCACCGCCTTGCTCCACCATCTGACGATCGATCTGCTGCGGGAAGGCTTTTACTCACTGAAGAGGAAAGCCGCACCCGGAGTGGACGGAGTCACATGGTACGAGTATGAGACCGGACTGGAAGAACGGTTAATCGACCTACACGGCCGGGTCCATCGTGGAGCGTACCGAGCGTTGCCTTCGAGAAGAGTGTACATACAGAAAGAAGATGGACGGCAACGTCCATTGGGGGTCGCGGCCCTGGAGGACAAAATCGTCCAACAAGCCGTCGTCACCATCCTCAACCAACTCTATGAAGAGGACTTTCTGGGGTTCTCCTATGGTTTTCGCCCGGGACGAAGCCCGCATGATGCGCTGGATGCGTTGTCCTATGCGCTTCTAAAGAAGAAGGTGAACTACATTTTGGATGCCGATATCCGCAGCTTTTTCGACAATCTCGATAAAAGCTGGCTGATTAGGTTCGTGGAGCATCGCGTCGCCGATCTCCGCATACTGCGGCTGATCAAGAAATGGTTGAAGGCCGGAGTAATGGAGGAAGGCGAATGGTCGGAACCGAAGACAGGTAGTCCGCAGGGATCGGTGATTTCACCGCTCCTCGCCAACGTCTACTTGCATTACGTTTTCGATCTCTGGGTGAACGTCTGGCGCGAGAAGTGGGCGCAAGGCGAAGTGGTGGTCATCCGATTTGCGGATGACACTATTGTGGGATTCCAGTATCAGACGGATGCGGATCGTTTCCTAGAGAACCTGCGGGAACGACTGGCTATGTTTGGACTGGAGCTACACCCGGATAAGACGCGCCGGATCGAATTCGGCAGGTTTGCCGAAGAGAACCGGAAACGAAGAGGAGAAGGGAAACCTGAGACGTTCGATTTCCTGGGCTTCACCCACATCAGCGGGAAAAACAGCCTAGGACGGTTTGCAGTCCGGCGCAAGACGATCGGCCAACGCATGCGGGGAAAGCTTCGACGCATCAAGGCGGAGCTGCACAAGCGCATGCACGATCCCTTGTCCCAAACCGGGCAGTGGCTAAAATCGATCGTGCAAGGTCACTTCAACTACTACGCGGTACCAGGTAACACCGCTAGCCTATCGCTGTTCCGGCATCGGCTGCTGGTGCATTGGTGGCACTCGGTTCGCCGCCGAAGCCAGATGCACCCGATACCCTGGACACGAATGCTTGACTTGGCCAAGCGCTGGCTCCCTGTATCGCATGTGCTCCACCCATATCCCGATGCCCGTTTCGCCGCTACTCACCCGAGATAAGAACCGGATGCGCTAACTAGCGCCCGTCCGGGTCCGTGGAGGGGGTTGTGAGCAATCATGATCCCTACTCCGATCTCCAACTACGCGAAGAATGTATCTGGT
>AP72_2010_repI_A100DRAFT_1000095_pt1 | contig 15511 bp, 8 predicted proteins | sample AmaPasrepliIA100_FD_9193 | JGI IMG/M metagenome (IMG submission 9193)
GGTCGACGTACGCATGATCAGCCCGGGATACATGCAGTCCATGCGCACACCGATCTTGCGGGGGCGGGATTTCAATGATCAGGATGTTGTGGACAGGCCAGCTACGGTCCTGATCAGTCGATCGATGGCGGAGCACTTCTGGCCGGGTGAGGACCCGCTTGGGAAGCGTCTTACGTTAACGTTCTCGCCCGAGCGAATCCGTGAAGTTGTGGGAGTTGTGGGCGATGTGAAGCTGGACAGCCTCAACCAGGATCGCCCATCGACTACTCTCTACGTGCCGCTCGGCCAACTTTCAAAGTCGCCGGACTTCGAGTGGCGATCGTTTCCGATGTCGCTGGTGGTCCGCTCAACCACGTCGCCGGGCAGTATGGTTTCGGCAGTGACCAGTGCGATTCACCACGTGGAACCGAATATACCGGTCCGCGACGTTTTCACCATGGATGACATGATTGCGAATTCTCTTTCGCAACCGCGCCTCAACATGTTTCTGCTCGGCATCTTTTCGGCCCTGGCGATGCTGCTAGCGGCGATCGGTATTTACAGTGTCCTTTCCTACAGCGTCAGGCAGCGTGTACCCGAGATCGGCATTCGACTCGCTTTGGGAGCCCGGATCAGCGATGTGCTTCGCTTGGTTGTGGTCGAGGGAATGAAGCCGACTCTGCTGGGCGTGGTAATTGGTCTTGCCGGGGCTTTTGCTCTGAGCCGAGTGGTAGCGAGTCTCGTTTTCCACGTGAAGCCGACCGATCCGCTGACATTCGCCGGCGTGGCTGGACTGCTGGGGCTGGTTGCACTGCTTGCGTGCCTGATCCCAGCGTATCGCGCCAGCCGAGTGAATCCAGTTGTGGCGTTGCGGAACGAGTGAGGCAACTGCATGCAGACTCTGGTTCAAGACATCCGCTATGCGCTGCGGCAGTTGTACAAACGGCTGACATTCACTGCTGTCGCAGTGATCACGCTTGCCTTAGGGATCGGCGCTAGCACGGCCATCTTCAGCGTTACTTATGGCGTGCTGCTACGTCCTTTGCCGTATACCGATCCTGACCGGATCATGGCTGTTTTTGAGGTGAACACGCGCGGCACGTGGTCCCGGCTGGCCGACCCTAACTTTGACGACTTTCGCGATCAGAACCACAGCTTCCAGGCAATCGCCAAATATGGAGCCAATATCGCTTCGGTGTCCGGCGGATCGCTACCCACGCGATCGATGGTCGCATTCGTTACACCGGATTTTCTGAAAGTGTTGGGTGTTCAGCCGCAACCGGGCCGCGACTTCGAGGCGGTGGATGCGAAAAAGGGTGCCGCTCCGGTGGCTCTGGTCAGTTCAGCTTACTGGAAGCAGTACCTGGGATCGGCATCGGATCTTGCGCAGCTGCATTTGAAAATTGATAACGCGATCTTCTCTGTGATCGGGGTTCTTCCGGAAGGATTTCAGTTTCCATCAGAAACCGCTATCTGGATTCCTGCTGATACCGAAGGTGAAAACCCAAGCAGGACCTCGCATAACTACTACGCAATCGCGAGACTGCGGGATGGTGGAACCGTACAGCAGGCCAGTGACGATATCAGCACCATCGCCCGGCGAATTCATGACAGCTCGAGCGAGCAGAACGATTACCTGCTAAAGGACGCTGCGGTTGTCCCGCTGCGCGAATCCATGACGGGCAAGGTTCGTTCGGCACTATTCATCCTTTTGGGCGCAGTCGCGTTCCTGCTTCTGGTTGCGTGCGCGAACGTTGCCAACCTGCTTCTCACGCAAGCCTCGGCGCGAGAACGCGAACTTGCGATTCGCAGCGCGCTCGGTGCAGCACGCTTCCGATTGATTCGGCAATTTGTGACGGAATCGTTTGTGCTCGCCTTTATCGCCGGAGTGCTGGGCGTACTTGGAGCGTACTTGGGAGTAGCAGGATTGATTGCGTTGGCTCCGGAGAATCTGCCTCGGCTGGAGAGCATTTCCATCAATCTTCCTGTATTGGCGTTCGCTTTCCTGCTCTCGACGGCGGTGGCCGTCGGACTCGGAGCATTCACTTCGATTCGCGCGACATCCAGCAATGTACGCGAGAGTCTGGCCGAGGGCGGACGCGGGCAAGCGGGGTCGCAAACTAGTCAGAGCATTGGCCGGACAATTGTCGCGGCACAGATAGCAATTACGCTGGCTCTTGTAGTAGGCGCGGGGCTTCTTGGGCGCAGCCTGATGAAGGTTCTCGATGTCGATCCGGGCTTCCAAAGGGAAAAGGTAGTCACGATGGACGTTTCACTTCCGTGGACGAACTGGACGGACCAGAAAGCGAAGGCGAACCAGGCCAATTTCTTCTCGAGCCTGATCGACCGCCTGCAGCAGATTCCGGGCGTCCAAAAAGTTGGAGCAGTTAGTGGGCTTCCGATGGATGGCGGTCTTCCCGATGGAATGTTCCTGCTGATGACACCGGACGAACTTCCGACGAAAGCGCCTTTGAGTGACGAAGAGTTTGCACGCCAGTTCGACCTTCTGTCCAAGCAAAAAGAACGAATTGGCAACGCGGATTTTTGTGTGGCGACGGATGGATATTTTCATTCCCTTGGCATCCCTCTGGTTCGAGGACGTTTTTTTGACGAGCGCGACACTGCCGATGCTTCTCATGTTGCGGTCATCAGCGAGTCATTGGCGCGGACGCGCTGGCCCGGACAGGACGCGATTGCACACACCATCGAATTCGGCAACATGGATGGCGATATGCGCCTGCTCACGATTGTCGGAATTGTTGGGGACGTGCGTGAATACGGCCTCGAAACACCGCCGCGGCCCACGGTTTACGTCAACCTGATGCAACGTCCGCGGCCGGCGATCACCCTCACCATGCTCTCCGATGCTCCGACGCAACTGGTTACTTCGACGGCGCGGGCCATTCTGGCGGATCTCAACCCGGATATCGCTCCGAAATTCAGAACTCTGAAGCAGGTCTATTCTTCGTCTCTCGGATCGAGGAAGTTCAATCTGATTCTTATCGGTTTCTTTGCCATCGTAGCCTTACTCCTGGCTACGGCGGGCGTGTTTGGCGTTATGGCGTATTCGGTAAGCCGGAGAACGCGCGAAATCGGTGTACGCATGGCGCTTGGAGCCCGGCCCACGGACGTCCTTGCCATGATCCTGGGACAAGGCGTGAGGACGATCCTGGTTGGTCTCGCTATTGGCCTTGCGGCTTCGCTCGGATTGACTCGGGCTATTTCTTCGTTGCTCTTCGGCATCACGCCCGGCGATCCGTCGACCTTCGCCGGGGTGAGTCTGCTTCTTGTTTCGGTGGCGCTACTGGCTTGCTACGTGCCGGCACGACGCGCGGCGAAAGTCGATCCGATGGTAGCTCTGCGCTACGAGTGAGAAAACAACGCAACTGGTAGCTAACGTTGACGGAACGTTGCAGGTGACTGGAACTTTTTTTCTTTGAGAAGCGGTGAAGCCGACTGCTGGCACTGCTTGGGAGTGAAAGGAAACGGAAATGGATGGTCTGCTTCAGGACGTGCGCTACGTGTTGCGGCAACTTCACAAGAGTCCGGGATTTGCGGTTATCGCAATTCTGGTTCTGACCATGGGAATTGCAGCTAGTACAGCCATTTTCGGTTTTGTGGATGCTGCCCTGATACGACCGCTTCCTTATAAAGATCCGGACAAGTTGGTGGACGTCACCGAGCGACAAACGATGTTTCCCCGGAGCAATCTCTCCTATATGGACTACATGGATTGGAAGAGGTTGAACCAGTCGTTGTCAGCGCTGGAGGCGTACGCCCAATCCGGATATCTGCTTCGAAACGACTCGGGGAGCGAACCAGTGGCGGCCGTCCAGGTCACGGCGGGATTCTTTAAAACGCTGGGAGTTTCCCCGGTATTGGGCCGGGAATTTCACGCCGGGGAGGACCAACTCGATTCTCCGCAGACCGTGATTTTGAGTTATTCGACGTGGCAAAAACGTTTTGCAGGAAGAAAGGATATCGCTGGCACAACCGTGACGTTGAGCGGTAACGCCTACACGATCATTGGAGTGTTGCCTCAAGAGTTCCAGTTTGCGCCACAAGGTGACGCCGAGTTTTGGACGACTCTACGGAAGGAAGGTTTTTGCGCCAATCACCGCGATTGTCACAACCTGTATGGAATTGGACGATTGAAGGATGGCGTGAGCGTCGCCACGGCGCTGTCGAACCTGAACACTGTAGCTCACCAATTGGAAATTCAGTATCCGGCAGAGAATCTGGGTCAGAGTGCTTCGGTTCGACCTCTGGCGGACGTGTTCGTCGAAAACGTAAAACCTATTCTGCTGGCGTTACTGGGGGGATCGGCGCTGCTATTGTTGATCGCATGCGTGAATGTGTCGAGCCTGCTGTTGGTCCGCTCGGAAAGCCGCAAGCGCGAGATCGCGGTGCGGGGGGCGATGGGCGCATCCCGGATTCGATTAATTCGTCAGTTTACGACTGAAGGGTTGGCTCTCGCCTGCCTGGGCGGGATTCTCGGACTCATGGCTGCGCAATTCGCCATTCAACTCCTGACTCGCCTCATCTCAAAAGACATCATGGCGGGCATGCCGTACCTCGTGGGACTCGGGTTGAATTCACACATGGTGGCATTCGCATTCGCGATCTCCATGTGGGCAACCGCCCTTTTCTCGCTGACACCTTTCTTTCGTCTTTCGGCCGCTGAGATTCGGGATCGCTTGGCCGAGGGAGGGCGCGGTAATGCAGGGACTCTGTGGCGGCGATTTGGATCGAATCTCGTCGTGGTGGAACTCGCTGTCGCGGTGATTCTCCTGGTGGGTGCCGGCTTGCTTGGCAAGAGCCTGTACCGCCTTTTGCACGTTGAGATTGGATTTCAGTCGGATCATCTGGCGACGGTCGCGGTTGGGCTGCCTCCCACGGTTTATGCAAAAGAGGCGCAACAGTCTGAGGCAGCGCGCAAGATCATGGATCGCCTCGAGGCCTTGCCCGGTGTGCAATCGGCAGGCGTCACTTCAGTATTGCCGGTCAGCTTCAATGGAAATACCGTCTGGATCCGGATTGCGGGCCAGCCCTACAACGGTGAACACAACGAAGTAAACATGCGCGAAGTCAGCGCGAGTTTCTTTCGTACCATTCACGCGAGGCTGCTCGCAGGAAGATATTTCACGGAATTTGATGATGCGTCGAAACCGCGGGTGGTGATGATCAACAAGACTCTGGCAAACAAGTATTATCCCGGCCAAGATCCGGTCGGGAAAAAACTGGGGGAGACGCGCGGGTGGCCGGATACGCAAAAAGAAATCATCGGAGTAGTCGAGGACGTTCGCGACGGCGCGCTGGACGCGGAGATTTGGCCGGCTATCTATCTTCCCTTCTCTCAGAGCCCAGAGACGGATTTCAACGTCGTGGTCCGTACATCGCAATCGGAGGCATCGATGCTGCCGGCGATCGTTGCCGCCATCCGCGAAGTTGATCCCAGTGTAGGAACCACGAACGAGATGACCATGAGCATGAAGATCAACCAGTCCCCGAGTGCGTATCTGCATCGCTCTGCGGCCTGGCTAGTCGGCGGGTTTGCTGGCGCGGCGCTCCTGTTAGCTGTAGTTGGGTTATACGGAGTGATTGCGTATTCGGTCGGCCGCAGAACACGCGAAATTGGTGTGCGCATGGCATTGGGAGCGCAACGGAAAGCGGTTTACCAATTGATCATGCGGGAAGCTGCATGGCTAGCAGGCATAGGGATCATGGTTGGTCTCCTGGGTTCGGTTGCGGCGGCGACCCTGATCCGCAAGTTGCTGTTTGGTGTTGGATCGTGGGACATCACCACTATGGCGGCTGTTGCAGCGTTGTTGGCTTTCTTTGCGTTGCTGGCGAGTTATCTGCCTGCCCGCAGAGCGGCAAAGGTCGATCCGATGATCGCACTTCGATACGAGTGAAACCATGGACACCTTATTACAGAACATTCGCTTTGCAATACGCCAATTGAAGAAGTATCCCGGCTTTACCATCATCGCGATACTTACCCTCGCTGTCGGAATTGGCGCCAATGCCTCGATCTTCTCACTGGTAGATCAGGTTCTGCTCAAGCGACTTCCCGTCACCGAACCGGACCAACTCGTTATGCTCAAGTTCTCCGGGTCGGATACCGGGCACACGAGCGCTTACGGCGGAACAGGAGAGATGTATTTCTCATATCCGATGTATCGCGACCTGCGTGATCAGAACCGGGTATTTTCGGGCATGCTTGCGATGTTTCCGACGCAAGTCGGNGTGCAATGGAGGAATACCCCAAGCCTAGCGAAGAGCGAATTGGTCTCGGGCAACTACTTCTCAGTGCTTGGAGTGAGACCAGCTGTTGGACGACTCTTTGCGCCTGAAGACAGCGCTACGCGCGGTGCTTCGCCTTTGGTGGTCTTGAGCTACCGGTATTGGGCGCAGCATCTTGGCGCAGACTCCGCAGTGATTAATCAGACGCTGTTGATAAATGGAAGCCCTTTCACAATCATCGGAGTCGTGCAGCCCGGCTTTGATAGCGTAATCGGCGGGACGGCGCCCGACATCTTTGTGCCCATCACCATGAAGGCACAAATGACGCCGCAGTGGGATGAACTGGAGGACCGCAGGTCAAAATGGCTCAACATCATCGCGCGACTGAAGCCGGGGATGAAAGTGGCACAGGCGGAAGCGGGCATCACTCCACTGTGGAAATCGCTGCGCGCGATCGAACTGCAAAGTATTCCCAGCAAGAGTCAGCGTTTCCGTGAGCAGTTCGTGGAGAAAAGCTATTTGACATTGCTGGATGCCTCCAAGGGATTCTCGCCTCTGCGAGAGCAGACAGGTGTTCCATTGCTGATCTTGCTTGGGATGGTGTGCCTGCTCACCCTGATGGCTACGGTGAACGTGGGTAGCCTACTACTTGTACGCGCCGCCAGTCGTACTCGCGAAATGTCGGTGCGCTATTCGCTGGGCGCAACCAGAGTGCGGGTCATCGGACAATTGTTAGCCGAAGGGCTGGCTCTGGGATTAATCGGCGGAGCACTCGGACTGGCGCTCTCGCCTCTGCTCTCGAAGGCTTTGGTTGCATTGATTACCGATCCCATGTCAGCCGGGGGGCCTGCGCTGTCTTCGAGACCGGATCGCAATGTCTTGCTGTTTTCATTGGCGCTCTCGGTGGTGGCCAGCGTGCTGTTCAGCCTCGCGCCCATCGTGCAGTTTTACAAGCCGAAGATAACCGCCGCACTCAAACAGCAAACCGGGACGGGAGATGTTTCCCATGCACGCCTTCGCAGAGTAATTGTCGGCGTCCAGATCGGCCTGAGCCTGGTGTTGCTTGTGGGCGCAGGGCTGTTTGGGCGAACCCTTTCGAATCTGAAGGCGACCGACGTTGGTTTCGTGACCGACCATTTACTGACGTTCCAACTCGATCCACGACTCGCTGGATACCAGCCTGCTGCTGTTACTTCTTTATATAAGCGGATGCTGGACACCCTGGCGGGGCAGCCCGGCGTTCAGGCTGTGGGGATGACGGACGATCCCATACTGGCGCAATCGGACAACACTTTTTCGATCGTTGTTTCCGGCTATCAGGCGCAAGAAGGCGAGCGCATGAGTTTCGAGTGGGAACATGTCACGCCCTCTTACTTCGCGGCGCTCCGGTTGCCGATGGTAGCAGGACGTGTTTTCAGCGATGGAGATACGACCGATTCGGCCAAAGTAGTAGTGGTAAACGAAAACTTCGTCAAAAAGTTTTTTGGAACCCCTGATAATGCGCTGGGCAGAACCTTCTCCGTTGGCAAGCAAGAGAAGCCCCTGCAGATTGTTGGCGTAGTAAAGACGGCCAAACACTTCAGCCTGCACGAGAAACCCGTCCCAATTTTTTACACGCCGCTGTTTCAGGACGCAGCACCGAATGCGGTGGGTGTCTACGTGCGAACCCAACAAGCACCTGACGCCGCGGCCAGTTCCGTTCGCATCGCGGTGACAAATCTTGATTCGAAACTTGTGGTGGATTCGTTGCGCTCGCTGACTGACCAGATCGACACGACGCTTTCCACGGAACGGATGCTTTCCTTCATTGCCATCAGTTTCGGTTCTGTGTCGGTATTCATCGCTGCGATCGGGCTTTATGGCGTCCTCGCTTTTTCCATTGCGCAAAGGACGCGGGAGATCGGAGTTCGTATGGCCCTTGGGGCAACTCGAGGAACTGTTGTCAAGCTGGTTTTAGGTGAGGTGCTTATCCTCAGCGGTTGCAGTGTGGCCCTTTCCATTCCACTCTCGATTGCCCTCAGTAGTTTCGTCCGGAGCCAGCTTTTTGGGATTTCCTACAAGGATCCGGGAACACTAGTCCTTGTAGTAGTAGCCATCGGAATAGTTGCTCTACTTGCAGCTGCGGTGCCCGCGCGTCGCGCCGTTCGAGTCCAGCCAATAACCGCGCTACGTTACGAATAGAAGAAGGGTCTTACAGGAGATCAAATGATTCAGCTGAAGAATCTGGAACGAAGTTACAAGACGCCTGCCGGCCAGACTTGGGTGCTGCGGCGCATCAATCTGGAAATCAAGGAGGGCGAATTCATCACGATCATGGGCCCATCTGGCGCAGGAAAATCATCGCTACTGAACGTTCTGGCCCTGCTCGACGACGCGTGGGAAGGCGAATTTTGGTTTCGCGACCAGGCAGTACACGAGTTGAAGCGTAAACAGCGGGCCGAGCTAGCTAAAAAGAATATGGGAATGGTTTTCCAGAGTTATCACCTTTTGGACGATCTCAGCGTGCAGGAAAACATCGATCTTCCCCTCTCCTATAAGGACATTCCCCGCCGCGAAAGGCAGGGCTTGGTCGCTGACACGCTTGACCGCTTTCAAATCGTTGGGAAAAAAGATTTGTATCCGAGCCAGCTTTCCGGGGGGCAGCAACAGCTCGTCGGCATTGCGCGCGCGGTCATACACAAGCCCGCTTTGTTACTCGCTGACGAACCCACTGGAAATCTTCACTCCACGCAGGCAAAGGAGATTATGGAACTGTTCCGCGACCTCAATCAGCAAGGCACCACGATTGTGCAGGTTACACATTCAGAGGTAAACGCAGGCTATGGAAGCCGCACGATCCAACTGCGCGATGGCTGGATGGTAGGAGATACGTCGAATCCGTCCCTCGACAACCCGATGGAGGTCAGCGCATCGTGACCTCGTTCCCAAGTGCTGCCAGGTGGAGTTTTCTCCCGCTTCTGAGTGCAATTCTCTTTCTTCCAATCGCCTTGTTTGCGCAGGGCGAGCCGCCTTCGGCGCCGCGTCCATCCATTACTCCTCTCAGTCTCGAGATGCCGAAATCGCGTAATCCCATTAATGCGTACATGCCCGAATCAGTGCCAGAACCGGTTCTGAGTAATTCCGCGCACCTCGATCAGCTTATGCGTGACGGGAAGCTGTACATCTCGCTTAAGGATGCCATTGATCTTGCTCTCGAGGACAACCTTGACCTTGCCATCGCCCGTTACAATTTGCCGATCGCGAACACAGATATTCTTCGTACACAGGCCGGCGGATTTTTTCGTGGAGTCAACACTGGCGTAGTGCAGGGGACTCCAGGCGGTGGCGTGGGAGGGTTCGGAACAGGTGCTCCCGGAACCGGCTCTGGAGGTACGACTGGCGGCGCTGGAGGCGCCGGCGCCGGCGCTTCGGGACTGGTGCAATCCACTCTCGGCACCGGAACTGCAGTCTCCTCCTTCGACCCGTTTATCAACATAACCGGCGGAGATGAACACCAGACGTCTCCCGTGGCAAACCAGCAGATTTATGGAGTTCCGTCTCTCCAGCTCAATACGTTCCAGGTGAATTCTCTATTTACCCAGTCGTTTCCCACCGGCACCACCATCAATTTCGCATTTAACAATTCGCGCCAGACCACAAACAGCCCGTTTTTCACTCTTTCGCCATCCCTGAGTTCCGCATTTCGGTTCCAGATTCAGCAGGAATTGCTCGCCGGCTTTGGCTTTGGACCCAATCTGAGATATCTGCGGATCGCAAGGAACAACAAGAAGATTTCTGACATTGCATTTAAAGATCAGGTCATCGCCACGGTCACCCAGATCCAGAATATTTATTGGGACCTGGTAAGCGCCTATGAGCAAACACGCGTGACCGAGCAGTCATTGAGCTTCGCTCAGCAGACACTTGAAAACGCGAAGAAACAGTTGCAATTGGAGAGCGTCCCTGCCATGGACGTCTTGCGGGCGGAGGCTGAAGTTTCAAAGCGGGACCAAGAGGTAACCGTTGCACGGACCAGCCTGCAACTGCAGGAAACACTGATGAAGAACGCCATCACCAAGAGCCTGGACGACCCCATGCTCGAATCGATGCCGGTGGTTCCAACGGATAAAATGCAGACCGGCGCAATCGAAACTGTAGCGCCGATTCAGGACCTCATCACCGAAGCCCAGCGCAATCGTCCCGAACTGGCGGAGTCTGACATCGATTTGGTCAACCGACAAATCAGCCGACGTGCGGCGCGAAATGCCTTATTACCTTCCCTGTCATTAGTCGGTTTCTACAGCGGATCGGGCCTCGCAGGTCCGGTAAATCCAGTCTACAGTCTCGGGATCCCCTCGGTGGTCCCGACTGATTTCATAGGCGCGCTCACGAATGCCTTCAACAACAGCTCGCCTGACTATTACGTCGGACTGAATTTGAGTATTCCCATTCGGAATCGAGTTGCCAAAGCAGATCAATATCGGTCCGAACTCGAGTATCGACAGGCCGAGCTGCGCATGGAGCAACTGAAAAAACAGGTTCGCATCGAAGTTCGCAACGCCCAGTACGCGCTCGCCCAGACCGGCGCTCGGGTTGAGGCGGCGACGAAGGCGCGGAACGTAGCCCAGCGCACATTCGATATCATGAAGAAAGAACAAGAACTGGGAGCCGGCTCAAGTTACCAGACGCTTTCCGCGCAGAGGGATCTGGCTCTGGCCGAACTGGATCTGGTCGGTGCGATGACGGTCTATGCAAAAGCTAAAGTGGAACTTGATCGAGCGACCGGCACAACATTGGAACATAATGGCATACTGATCCAAGAGGCAATCACTGGAATGGTTCCACAGCGTTCACATTAGCCTATGCCAACATCTGTCAAAATCGGAGAAGAACAAACGGTATCCCGTGTGGAGTTTGCCACCCCGGTTCGCGTTCTGGCCGCGGACGATCAAGAACACATTCTTGAGGCTCTTGACCTGCTGCTGCGCCCAGAGGGATATCGTGTGGATAAGGCCCGCTCGCCTGTTCTCGTACATGAGGCGCTCAAGAGCAACTCTTACGATGCGATTTTGATCGACCTGAATTACACGCGCGATACTACGTCTGGACATGAAGGCCTCGACTTGCTTTCACAGATTGTTGGTCAGGACTCGACGGTCCCTGTCATTGTGATGACCGCGTGGGCCAACGTAGAACTGGCGGTCGAGGCGATGCGCCGTGGCGCCCGCGACTTCATTCAGAAGCCGTGGGAAAACGAGCGATTAATTTCCATCTTGCGAACGCAGATCGAGCTGCATCGCGCCTTGCAGCGCGCGGCACGCCTGGAAGCAGAAAACCGGTTACTTCGGGCTGAAGGGCGGCCGGAATTCATCGCGACAGCGCCGGCGATGCAGCCGGTTCTGGAAACGATCGCGAGGGTCGGTCCCTCAGACGCGAATGTGCTCATTACCGGCGAGCACGGAACGGGCAAAGAAGTTGTAGCCCAAACCTTGCATGCTCTGTCGGGCCGCGCGTCTCGTCCACTGGTGGCGGTGAATACGGGTGCGATTCCGGACGGTCTTTTTGAAAGCGAGCTCTTTGGACACGTCAAGGGCGCCTTTACCGATGCGCGTACAGATCGGATCGGGAGGTTCGAACTCGCCGATGGGGGCACGATTTTCCTGGATGAAATTGGGAACGTCCCATTGCGCCAACAGGCTAAGCTTTTGCGGGTGCTGGAATCGGGAGAAGTGGAACGGGTTGGTTCTTCCCGCTCGCGCCGCGTGAATGTTAGAGTGCTCTCGGCGACCAACGCCGATCTTCCAGCGGCTTGCGCTGCGGGACAATTCCGCGAAGATCTTTTGTTTCGGTTAAATACGGTGGAAATCCGAATTCCTCCTCTGCGGGAACGGCGAGAAGATATCCCAGTGTTGGGCGCGCATTTTCTTGCTCGTTATGCGGCGAGATACCGCCGTCCAGTGCAGCAGTTCGACCCGGCGGCGCTGCAGGCATTGACACAATACGGATGGCCCGGCAATGTAAGAGAGCTGGACCATACCATTGAGCGGGCAGTGCTCATGACTCGAACCGCGGAAATTCAGCCTGCCGATCTGTCGCTGAGCTCCACGCGGGCGCCAGCTCAGAACCTGGAAGACCTCAGCCTGGAAGCCGTGGAGGCAGTGCTGGTTCGCAAAGCTCTTCAGCGTTTTCATGGCAATGTGACGCAGGCAGCGGAGGCTTTAGGTCTAAGTCGCGGAGCTCTTTACCGGCGGATGGAAAAATATGGGCTCTAGCTCGAGCCGCCCACCATCCCACCCCAAAAAACGTCCGCGACTTCTCTATGAGAACCGAATCAGCCTTTACGCCTTCCTGGTCGCCTTACCCGGATTGCTCGTTAGCGGTGTTTTTATATGGATGCAAGCGTGGAGTCTTGGTTCTCGCCTCACACTTATAGGAATCGAACTCTTTCTATGGTGGATACTTGCGCTTGCCTTGCAGGAACAAACGACTCGGCCCCTGCAGACTCTAGCCAACGTAATCGGATCGCTCCGAGAAGAGGACTATTCCTTTCGCGCACGCAACGCCGCACCTGAAGATGCGCTCGGAGAACTCTCGCTGGAAGTGAATGCCTTGGCCGATATGCTGTCGGGCGAGAAGGTTCGAACCATCGAGGCAACGGCACTGCTGCAAAGAGTGGTCGATGAAATTGATGCACCCCTTTTTGCGTTTGATCCCGCCTCGGCGCTCCGGCTAGTCAATCCCGCCGGCGAACATCTTTTGCGAGTGAGCAAGAGACAACTCCTGGAACGCAGCGCAGAAGAACTGGGTTTGCAGGAGTGTCTGACCGCGGGCAATGAGACTGTAGTCGAGCTCAACGTCGGGGAGTCTCGTGTGCGCTGGCTGCTGCGGAGGAGTTCGTTTCGCCAACATGGAGTGCCACATACTCTCGTTGTACTGTCAGATGTCAGCCGAGCCCTGCGGGAGGAGGAGCGCAAGGCGTGGCAGCGGTTGATACGGGTTCTGGGTCACGAATTGAGCAACTCACTGGCCCCAATCAAGTCCATTGCGGGAAGCCTTATTTCCCGATTGTCGGGGGTTGATCCGGAAATACGTACCGATCTACACCGGGGGCTTGAAATCATTGAGAGCCGGTCCGCTTCTCTGCAGCGCTTTTTGGAGGCATATCGCAAACTGGCACAAATGCCGGCACCGAATTTGAAGGACGTTCCTTTGGCTCCCCTTGTGGCTCGTGTCGCGGCGCTTGAGACGCGACTGAATGTTGGCGTCCAGGCGGGGCCCGACATTACGTTCAGCGTGGATCCTGATCAGTTGGAGCAGATGTTGATCAATTTGATAAGGAATGCGGCGGATGCCGTTTTATCCGGAGGGGGTTCCTACCCGGACAAAATCCCGGAAGACAAAACGGGCGTGCAGGTCCGGTGGCAAGCCAACGCAAGGGAGGTCACTCTCGAGATAGAAGATGAAGGCCCGGGGCTTCTGAATCCTTCCAATCTCTTTACTCCTTTCTATACCACTAAGCCAAACGGAAGCGGAGTCGGTCTGGTGCTTTGCCGGCAGATTGCCGAGGCTCACGAAGGCAGCATCGAAATTGGTAATCGGCCGCGAGGCTCCGGTTGTGTGGTGAAAGTTGTACTGCCAATCCATCTCACGAGACTCGATGCGCAGCGTTTCCCAGCGAGACGAGTGGTTTAGACATACGGTAAACTGCAGGCCATGACGGGGCGCGAAAGCGATGAGTGCGTACCGGCACTGACCATCGACGAATCCTCAAAGCTCGCCGGTAACGCCGGCGAAGGTGAGCCGGACAGGCGGCATGCCTATCAGGCCGCCGGAACAGCCTTTGTCGTGCTGTTCTGGATCGTTGGAGTTTCTCTATGGGGGCTGCCGTTTTTCTACGATTTCATGGTTCAGCAGTTTGGCTGGACTCGGGCCCAAGTGACATCAGGTAATGCGCTCAGCAAACTTCTCATTGGTCCTGTGTTCGGATTCTTCGCAGGATGGCTGGTTGACCGTTTCGGACCTCGGCGCGAGATGATGGTCGGGATATTGATGGCGGCGACGGCATTGATAGGACTCGGATGGATATCGAGCCTGGGAATGTTTTACTTCTTCTATCTCTTCAATGCGCTGGGTTATGTTTGCGGCGGGCCATTGCCGAACCAGGTGCTGTTGACTCGATGGTTCGATCAATCACGCGGGAAAGCGATGGGATTTGCTTATCTCGGGATCGGAATCGGAGGAGCCGCTGTGCCGTGGATCGCACACGCCCTCGTGCATCGTTTTGGATGGCAGTCCGCATTGCAGATTCTCGGACTACTTCTCGCGGCCTGCGCGTTTCCACTCGCGTTCTTTGTGAAAGAAGCACCGAAACGAAAAGTAGCCAGCGTCTCAGTTCAACCCGGCGCCGGGAAGAAGGCATTCTGGAGTATTCCATTTTTCCTACTCACAAGCGGCAGCATGTGCTCGGTTGCAGCCATTGCCGGCACCCAACAGAACTTAAAGCTTTACTTGAGCATCGATCGACACTTTGCTCAAGCAGACGCCGCCGGCGTGATCTCATTCGTCTTGACCTTTAGCATTGCAGGGCGGCTGCTTATCGGCTGGATGGCGGACCGATTTCAGAAGAAGTACGTTATGTTGCTTACGTATCTTCTGGTCGCGGCTGGAATTCCGCTGCTGTTATTGGCGCACAGCCGTTCCCTGCTTTATCTGTCAGCTGCAATCTTCGGCGTGGGTTTGGGTGGCGACTACATGATTATTCCCCTGATGACGGCCGAAATCTTTGGCCTCGAAATTCTGGGAAGATTACTAGGCGTAATCCTCACCGCAGGCGGAGTTGCAGAAGCGCTAGCCCCATGGGTGGTGGGCCGCTTGCGGGATGTCACCGGGAGTTATTCGCAGGCGTGTTTTCTGCTGGTGGGTCTCGCTTTGCTTGGCGCAATCGCGGTTTTGGCTCTTCCCAAACACCGGAGAGCGGCGTGACTCCTGAAGCAATTGTTCGCGTTGGCACATTAAAGACGGTCGCTGCTTTCCGCGCTCATTTGAAAGATCTGGGCCTTCGGATTCCTTGCGATCGAGAGCTGCTAACTGGAGCGCAATCTCCGCTTCGTGCTCCTCTAATTAGCGGTCCATTCAAAATCGGCAATCGTATCGCAGTCCAGCCGATGGAAGGCTGGGACGGCACGCCGGATGGTGCTCCTTCCGAAAATACATTTCGCCGTTGGCGTCGCTTCGGACAGAGCGGCGGCAAATTGGTTTGGGGTGGAGAGGCGGTGGCAGTCTGCCATGCCGGACGAGCCAATCCAAA
>AP72_2010_repI_A100DRAFT_1000096_pt1 | contig 15351 bp, 12 predicted proteins | sample AmaPasrepliIA100_FD_9193 | JGI IMG/M metagenome (IMG submission 9193)
GCTCACGGAGCTACTCACCAACTACGGCCCCATCGGCGGCATCTGGTTCGATGGCATGTGGGACAAGCCGAAAGCCGACTGGCACCTCGACAAGACGTATGCACTGATCCACAAGCTGCAGCCCGCGGCGTTGATCATTCCGAATCATCACCAGACGCCACGCCCCGGGGAAGACGTCCAAACTTTTGAGCGCGACCTCCCCGGCGCCAATACCGCTGGCTTTAACACAACGTTCGTGAGTACCGATATCCCGCTCGAAATGTCCAACACACTCAACGGGGCCTGGGGATTCAACATCGGCGACAGCAACTATAAGAGCGCCACCGACATCGAACGCGGCCTCGTGCGCGCAGCTGGAAACAACGCCAACCTGCTGATGAACATCGGCCCCTATCCCAATGGCGAAATCGATCCACAATTCCAGACCCGCCTCCGCGCCGTCGGAGAGTGGCTATCAAAATACGGAGAGTCAATCTATGGCACACGAGGAGGCCCCATCCCTCCAGGCGACTGGGGAGTTACGACTCAGAAAGACGACAAGATCTACGTACACGTCCTGAACTGGGGCACGCCTCTTCTGGCGCTTCCATCCATTGCAAAGAAAATCACGTCGGCACAATCGCTCATCGACGCAACAAAGATCGACGTCACACAAAACCAGGACGGAGTAGTTCTAAAGCTCCAAGCTCCGAAAGCCGACGAAGTAGACCGAGTAGTAGTCCTGACCCTGGCGAGGTAGGTTTATGTAGGGGCGGACGCCTCGTCCGCCCCGAGTCGCGAAGCGACGAGTGTTCACGGTCGACACCACAAACAAGTGCCGGATCGAAATTGTTGAGATTGAAACGTCTACTTCGACTTCTTGGCAGGCGCCTTTTCCACCTTCGCGGCCGTGGGCTTGTTGCTACTCCCCATATCCACCCAAACCGCATTCATGTTCCCATTCGCATCCGTCGTCACGATCGTGCTCTGCTGCTGAGCCGCCCCGCCCGATCCCGGCCTCACAATATCGATCGTCTCTTGCGTAACGCGCAGCCCTGCTCCCGGATCCCCGGGATTCGCTTGCTCCACCCGCCGCGTCGTCTGACGATCGCCACCCAAGCCGCTCCGCTGTACTGTGCTCTCGCGTCTTACCAACTTCAGCCCCTCGTCCCCCGCCTGCCCCGGAACGTCTGTGGAGTAAGTTTCGACCGTTCCGCCTTGTCCTCCTGCCGGCTCCTTGCTGACGGTCCGCTCCACCACTGCCATCTTCCCGTCTGCGTTCGGACGTAAAACACGCTCTTCCTTCGTCGTCGCGGTCGCCTCGTGTCGCGTGGTTCCTTCGCGCGTCTCACTGACCATCCAACGCCCGTTGGCATCCGTCAAAGAAGTTGATTTCGTGTACTCGACAGTCACAGGATCCGTGCGCCGTTCGCGCTCCTCGATCCGCATCGTCGCTCCGAGTCCTCCGCTCCCGTCGGCAGAAAACACGGTTGTCTTTGTGTCACGCACTTCTGGACTGACGACTTTCGAATCAACCTCCGACCGCTGTATCACTTGCAGTGCACCATTCCCGTCGGGATTGGAAATGGTCCGTGTCACCTTCTTTGATCCATCCGCAAAACTGCGCGACTCCTCCTGCGTTTGCTGGGTGAGTGTCCTCCGGCCATCCGGATCTTGCCCATAGAAGCGTTCCACAGTGCGCGTCGCAGTGTCGTTCACGCGGATGGCCTCGCGCTCAACTTCGGAATACGGAATGTATCGCCCGTCCGGTCCCAGCGTTTCTGTGACGGTCTTCTCGATGATGTGTCCGTTCACTTCGCTATGAGTAGTACGGCTTCGCGTAGGATTCACCGCCCCATTAGGATCGGATTGCTGGCTGCTCGTCGTCCAGGAACTGTCCTGCGCGCCGCCGATCTGTGCAGTCACGATAATGCTCAACGCAACGAGTGCACTCCGCAACGCAAACAGCAACATCGAACGCGAATAGTCACCGCCGACGTCATCCAGAGGAGGGCGCAAGCTCTCCGAAGGACCGTACGAAGCCCCGGCATCAGCAATGCAGTCGCAAAGACCGCCCAACCGCCGCGTTCTCCACATCTCCGAGAGCATGGAGACAATTATCGTTCATTCCGGGCGGTCTTGCTCGGTTCTTCTGACCCGCTGAGGCGAATCACCGCTGCGGCAGCGGTATAACGAACTTTGGCATTCTTATCTGAGAACTTGTCGATAACGTGCGGCATCAGCGCCCGATCCCCTCGCTGCGCAATCGCCTCCACCGCCGCAGCCCGCACAATCCAATCTTTGTCGTTCGTAGCTTTCACGAGGGCTTTGCCGCTTTCGGGATCCGGGTCGTGCGCCAGCAGAGTCGCCGCAACCGCCCGTACCGGGTTCGGATCCTTCTTATGCATCTGTCGATACGCTTCCCATCCTATGCCCGCAAACGGAATGAACCCGATCCCCTCCGACACTCCGATTTTGGCGAGTTCCTTAGGATTCTTGAGCGTCTCGAGTTCTCGGGCGATGATTCCATCTCCGCTCTTTCGCTCACCCATCAGCAACTCGTAGTAAACAGCGTAAGCGGCTTTGTCTTCCTTCAAGTCGCGCAGAGACTGGGCGGCTGCCATGACAACCGCAATCTTCTTATCGGAGAGCGCCTTCTCCAGTTTCGGAATCGATTGAGTGGCACGCATCTGCCCAAGCGCTGTTGCTGCCGACTTGCGCACATCCGGACTGGGATCCTTGAGTCCACTCTCCGCCAGATCTCGCGCCTGCTTTGTATCGCGCAGCAATCCCAACGCACGAACCCCGTCGGTCCGGTCACTCGCCCGCTTCGACAGAATCGCCGTCAATAACAAATCCCAGGCTTTGTGTTTTGGAGTTTCGATGTCGGTGTATTCCTGTCCCACTACCGACACGCAACAAATCCAACTCAGCACCAGGCAGACGATGATGCGCAACCAAGCCATAACCAGCGAGCGCCTTGAAGAGGTGTAGGCGCGACCCTCATAAGATGCCCGATTTAAGGATTTCGTAGGCTACACGTTCATCGCGATGTCGGACCTTGGCAGGAAAACACAGATGAAAGAACGAAACTGGGCCGCCCCCGCATCTCGCTCTCTCTCCGACCCAAAGCAAGATCGCGCGCGACCCAGACTCTACTCGACCGACATATCGTTCTACTGGCAACTACGGAAGGGCACTACTGGGACTGCCCTTACTGTCTCGATAGAAAACCTTATCGCCTCATTGTGCCTGCATCCGCAGATGCCGAACATTCCCTGAAGGTTCTAAGACACAGATTCTAAGACTGCACGATCTTTTCCAGAGCCACGCGGCTGCGAATCACCAGCGTCGCGCCCTTCAGTTGCATCAACTGTTTCTTCTTGAACTCTGAGAAGAGTCGGCTCACTGTCTCACGCGTCGTCCCGATAATCTCGGCAATCTCCTCGTGCGTCAGCGTCAGCTTTACGTTGGAAGTTCCATCGCCGCTTTCAGACGGCTTCGTCGACCACGAAAGCAGCAGCTTGGCGAACTTCTCAGAAGGTGACGCCGCCAATCCCAGCGTGCGGATCTCTTCGTATGCGGTGAAATAGTTCCGGCTAAGCTGCTGCGCGATCCGCATCGCCGCCTCCGGAAAGTCTTTAATCATCAGCTGCAGCGAATCTCTGGGGATAAAGTTCGCCTGCCCGGGCTCCATCATTTCCGCTGTCACTTCATAAGGCCGACTCGAGATCACAGCGTTGAGTCCGAGTACATCCCCCGCCTCGGCAATCTTGGTGATGATGGTCTTGCCTTCCCGCGATGTGGTCGAAAGCTTTACCTTCCCCGAACACAATACGAATACGCCCCGCGGCATTTGTCCCTCGATGAATAACATCGCTCCTTTCGGATACACCGCCGTCGACTTGATGTCATTCAGCCGCTGCCCGGCTTGCAGCGACAGATTGCAAAAGAGGTGCTCACCCTTGGCGGGACATGAAAGGCAATTATCAAGAATGTTCAGACCATAAGGAGCTCGCATCGGAAACCTCCTCCGGGTTGCCGGCGGTTGATCTCTGGCATGACCGCCTCACCCATCTTGCGTTAGGGCAAGTCACGCGCCAATTTTGTGCTATGGCAATCCTGATGCCCAACGGTCACGCATCTTATTGAAAAGATTAGCTCTTCCGTCAATTCGTTCTTAGGGAGCGGCTCCCCAGGGGAATTCACCCATCCAGCTTTTGGGTTAATTCACTCACATCGCTGTGTGATCTGCATCACTTCTCTATGTGATTGATCCCAGTACGGATGGCGTCGCGCTTCGGCCGGGGAATTGCCTTTCTAGGGTCCGACCGTAACCTGCAGCATGGAAGGCGTTTGCATCCGTTCCCGATAAATAAGCTTCTTCGACGCAACCTCGCCCACAGCGTCTACGTGCACGACGTATCCTCCGTGAGGCAAACTTTCCCCGAAAGGCAGTTCCTTCGCCCTCTCGCCCCGCCGCAAGACAAAGTGCTGATATCCGATCGCCACCGCCCTGCCATTTCCCGGGACGGCCAGCACAATAAATGTGAGGTCAATATCATCCGGCGTGGCGTTGGATACTTCCGCGCTTCCCTCGATGCGGCTACCGTTCACCCGCGCGACATCTTTCCATACCAGCGCCAATCCGGTCCGTACTAGCAGGGAAAATACCTTCTGCATCGCTTGCGTAGGACGGCTCCCGTCGTGGACTGCGATCGTGAATTGAAACTCGCCGGTCCGGTCCGTTTGACCGTGCAGCAGTCCGTCATCCTCAAGTTTTAAACCCGCCGGAAGCGTTCCCTTCTCTAAACGCCAATGTAGCGTCGGCACACCTCCGTGAGCCCGGAAATGAAACTGGTACATATCATTGGGGAATGCATCCGGCAAGGGAGACTCACTCTCGATGACCAGCTGATCTGGATTGGTAGTCTGAGTAATCGGCTGCTGCCCGCTCGCCTGCAACTCAATGTCACGCTCCGCCAGTTGGCAGCACAACGTGCTCCCGAGGCAAACAGCGANGACGCTTGTCGTCAAGCTACGTAATAGAACGCTTCGAATGGAAAAAGAAAAGTAAAGATGTGTAGACANCCCGATGATCCGTCGCTCTTCGCGCTATCCCCGTTACTTACTCTCCCACAGTCTTATCGCACCCGTATAGGAATGTTTTCTTCTTCTTTTCTTGCAGGGCTTTGCTTCCAACACGATGGTCACATTGACGTCCTTGCGGTTTTTCTGGAAAACTTACAACTAGGCGTCAGTTCGTCCCATCCCACAACCTTTGCTGGTACATGGAACTACTGCTGAATCTCGCGTGGTTGCTTTTGGCGCTCCCGGCCTATTGGCTGTGGCGCGACTCGAGAACGGCCGCACGCAGTTTTCGACCGTCCCACAGTCTGCTGGCTCTAGGATGCATGCTGATCGTTCTCTTCCCGGTGGTCTCCGCCACCGATGACCTCCGCGCCATGCGCCCGGAGATGGAGGAGTCCTCGAATAGCAAACGTGGCATCTGCGAGTCGCACAGTGAGCGGACAGCTGCCGGCAAGTGTCACACCCAGCCAGCAGTCACAGCAAGCGCCAATCTTTTTATAGCGACCGAGTGGGGCTGGTATCATCCGCAGGCTTCCATCGTTTCGACTCAGACCGCCACCACTTCCCCTTCTCTCGGACGTGCTCCCCCTGCTTCCTTCCTCGCTTCGTAGCTACGGATCGCTGACCTTCCTGTCAGTGAAGCGCACCGATCTGGATCCCTCTCTGAAGTAAATACGCAAGCTAAGACCTGGGGTGCTGTCGCATTTGCGGCGACCTCTTTTCGGTGAGTACCTGCCGAGCTGAGCCTCTCAGGCACGGAGCTTTCGGATGCGGGTGAGATTTCCTATTTCGATCTTGATTGTCACGTCTGCTGTGCTGTCCGCCCAGACGCCTGCACAACATCCTCCCCAGCCAGTGAGGGTCTGGACATGGGACCAAGTCAAAGATCGCTTCGAGCAGAACAACACGACCCTCTTGGCCGCCAAGCTGAATATCGACGAACTGAAGGCGCAGGAAATCACCGCTCATCTTCGGCCGAATCCCAATTTAACCCTGACCGCCGACGGCACCCAGGTCACCCCCAGTCATGGCGCGTGGCAACCGTTCGCCGGAACGTTCGTCTCGCCCGGCGTCAGCTATCTCTTCGAGCGCCGCAATAAACGAAATCTGCGCTTCCAAGCCGCCAAAGAAGGTACCTCCATCGGTGCCGCTCAAGCCTCCGATTCCGAACGAACTCTTCTCTTCAATCTCCGCAGCGGCTTCGTCAGCATTCTTCAGGAAAAGGCCGTCGTGAAAGTCTCGGAAGACAATCTCACCTACTACGACCACATACTCAAGATCAGCCGAGACCGCTTTGAAGCCGGAGACATCGCTCAGATCGACCTCGATCGCCTTGAACTCCAGCGATTGCAATATGAGTCCGACCTGCAAAGTGCTCTGGTCAATCTGCGTACCGCGAAAATCAACCTCCTGGCCTTACTCGATGATCATCGGCCCGTCGACAGCTTCGACATAGACGGCACATTCGATTTCAGTGAGGACCTGCTCTCGCTCGATGACTACCACAAGGATGCGCTCGACAGCCGCCCTGACCTTCGCGCGGCGGTTCTTTCCCTCAACCAGGCACGGACAAATTACGAACTAGCTGAAGCCGATGGCTCGACCGATCCCACGATCGACGTATGGTTCACGCACAACGGCTCGTTCAACAATCCCGACGCGCTCAATACGCTTGGGGTCAGCGTGAGCATTCCGCTGCGCATCTTCGACAAGAACCAGGGTGAGAAGCTCCGCACAAAAATTGATATCAATCGCAGCGACAAGCTGCGCCGGAGTATCGAAACTCAGGTCTACAGCGACGTCGACAGCGCCTACGCCTATGTAGCCAGCAACATCGCACTGCTCAAGCCCTACAAGCAAAAATATCTGGCTCAAGCCATCCGCGTGCGCGACACCGTGCAGTTTTCCTACCAGCACGGTGGCACCGCGCTGATCGATTTCCTGAATGCCGAAAACGATTACCGCTCCGTGCAGTTGAGCTACTTAAACCTGATCGGTGCCTATCTGACCGCTGCGGCGCAACTCAACCAAGCCGTAGGCCGCGAGGTAATCCAATGAACAAACGATCGTTTAAGATATCCGTGAAACGGGTGCCCCGCTTCTGGCCGATGTTGCCAGAAGTGGGGATTTTGATCCTGGTGGTCGCATGCGTCGTGAATTTCGCGTGCTCCAACGAAACACCAGCGGCCGCCAGCAAGCCCCCGGTCACCACGGACCCTAATCTCTTCGAAGCCGATCATCCCGAACTCTTCAAAACCGCGAAAGCCGAACTCCGGCCTCTATCGACGGTTGTAAACGCGAACGGCACAATCTCCCCCGAGGTCAACCGCACCATCCACGTCACCTCCCTTGGCGCAGGCCGTGTTGTCGACCTGAAAGTCAAACTCGGCGACAACGTCCAAAAGGGACAGACCCTGTTAGTCATCTCCAGCCCAGACCTCGCCGGAGCCTTCGCCGACTATCAGAAAGCGAAAGCTGACGAAGCACTTTCACGCAAAGCGCAAGAGCGTGCCCAGATGCTTTACGACCGCGGAGCGATCGCAGCCAAAGATCTTGAAGTCGCTCAGGATGCCGAAGACAAAGCCAGAGTCGACCTTGACACCGCCGATCATCGCGTAAGAATTCTTGGCGCGGATCCCAACCACCCAAGCCCGCTGATCGAACTCAAGTCGCCGCTCACCGGCACCATCGTCGAGCAAAACGTCGCCGGCAATGAGGGCGTCAAGAGCCTCGACAATACTCCCAACTTATTCACGGTCGCTAATCTGTCTGAAGTCTGGGCTGTCTGCGACATTTTCGAGAACGATCTTGCCGAAGTGCATCTTGGAGACTTCGCAGAACTCCGGCTCAACGCTTTTTCCGATCGCGTCTTCAAAGGTAAGGTCGCGGATATTTCTCGCGTCCTCGATCCCACCACGCGCTCCGCAAAAGTCCGCATCGTCCTCGCCAATCCCGATGGCTCCCTTCGTCCCGGGATGTTCGCTGTCGCAACGTTCCGGTCGCGCAAACTGACCGATCGCGTGGTTGTGCCATCGACCGCGATCATGCGTCTCCATGACAAAGACTGGGTCTTCCGTAAAGAGGGGGACAAGCAGTTTCGAAAGATTGCGGTCACAGCCGATGGGTTGGCTCCTGACGGTATGCAGGAAGTCCATCAGGGAGTGAAGCCGGGCGATGAGGTGGTCACCAACGCCCTTGAGTTCTCCACCGACGTGGCCGCGAAGAGGTCCGGAGACTAGACGAATGATCCGCAAGGCCATCGATTTCGCCCTGGCGAACCCCCTCCTGGTTGCGGGAGGCGCGCTCGTTCTTTTTGTATGGGGCATCATCTCGTTTCACGCTCTCCCCATCGAAGCCTACCCCGACGTGGCCGATACTTATGCGCAGGTCATTACTCAGTGGCCCGGACACGCCGCGGAGGAAGTCGAACAGCAAATCACTGTCCCTCTCGAAGTGGAGCTGAACGGCGTGGCCCACCTCACGCATCTTCGCTCCGTCTCCTTGATGGGGCTCTCCGTGATCACCATCATTTACGACGATGACATCACGACCTTCAATGCTCGACAGGAAGTTCTCGATCGTCTGCAGAACGTGAACCTGCCGCCAGGAGTGAATACCGGCGTCGGCCCCGATTACAGCCCCATCGGGCAAATCATGTTCTATACGTTGACCAGCACCAACCCGAAATACGACGTGATGGAACTGAAAGCTCTTAACGATTGGTTCGTCGTGAACCAGCTCAAGTCAGTCCCTAATATCGTCGACGTCAACCCCTTCGGTGGCCCGACGCGCGAATATCAGGTTCAGCTCGATCCTAACAAGCTCGTTTCCTACGGACTGGCCTTGCCACAAATCGAGCAGGCGTTGATCGCCAACAACATCAACGCGGGCGGCGGATTCATCGAACGCGGCCAACAGGCTCTCAACGTCCGCGCCGTGGGCCTGATGCAATCCACCGACGATATCGCGGCTACCGTCGTGAAAGTTCAGAACGGAACGCCCGTCCGCGTTCGTGATCTGGGTAATGTCGTGCAGGCTCCGAAGGTCCGGCTGGGCCAACTCGGCAAGACCATCCGCAAGAAAGATGGGACCATCGTCAATGATGACGATATCGTCGAGGGCATCGTCCTTCTCCGCAAAAGCGCGGTTGCCGAGACTACGCTCGATGCCCTTCATCAGAAAATTGAGCAACTGAACGGCACGGCCGGAAAGCAAGGCTTGTTACCCGCGGGCGTCAAGCTCGTCCCTCACCTCGACCGCAGCCAGTTGATGCACCACACGACGCATACGGTCCTGCGCAACCTGACCGATGGCGTCCTGCTCGTCACTCTCGTCCTCTTTCTCTTCCTAGGCAACGTGCGCAGCGCACTAATCGTCGCGGTCACGATCCCGTTCTCGTTGCTCTTTGCCGCCATCCTGCTGGACCTCCGCCACATCCCCGCAAACTTGCTCTCTCTCGGAGCGCTCGACTTCGGCATGGTTGTCGACGGTTCGGTGGTCATGGTCGAAAACATCCTGCGCCACACTTCCTTCGGTGATCACAAAAAATCCTTCCGGGAAATAGTCGCCATCGCGGCTCACGAAGTTCAGAAACCTGTATTCTTCGCTCGCATCATCATCATCGTTTCCTATTTGCCGATCTTTACCCTGCAACGCGTCGAAGGACGCCTCTTCAGCCCGATGGCTTGGACTGTAGCTTTTGCCCTGCTCGGCGCCCTGCTCTTCGCCCTTTTCATCGCGCCAGTCCTCTGCAATTTCTTGTTCAGTCGTGAGTTGAAAGAGTGGCGCAATCCGGTTCTCGAGTGGCTCAACCGCAGCTACGCGAAATCGCTAGACTGGTGCTTTGACCATCTGAAATTCACTCTCGGCATGGGCCTGATAGCGCTCGGCGTCATGCTTTTCTTCGCCCTGAGCGGAATCATCGGCTCCGAATTCCTTCCCCATCTCGATGAAGGCGCCATCTGGGTACGCGGCACTCTGGCCCCGAGCACCGGGCCGTCATCCAGCATGGACATGGCGAGGCGGGCCCGCATGATGCTCGCCGGCTTTCCTGAAGTAACGCAGGTCGTCAGCCAGGTCGGGCGCCCTGACGATGGCAGTGACGCCAGCGGCTTCTATAACACTGAGTTCTTTGTCGATCTTCATCCTCGTGACCAATGGCGGCCACAGTTCCACGGCAGAAAAGATGAATTAATCGTCGCCATGGACAAAGAGCTCCAGCAATTTCCAGGAGTGGACTGGAACTTTTCTCAACCTATCTCCGATAACGTTGAAGAAGCCGTCAGCGGCGTCAAAGGGGAACTAGCCGTCAAGCTATTCGGCAGTGATCTGAAAACTCTCGAGCAGAAAGCCGATGAGATGCAAGCCGTCATGGGCCGCGTTCCCGGCGTCGCGGATCTCGGGACGTTCCAGGTCCGCGGCCAGCCCAATGTCAACGTCAATGTCGATCGAACCGCCGCCGACCGCTTCGGCATCAATGTCGCCGATGTTCAAGATGCCATCGAAACCGCTGTAGGCGGAAAAGCAGTCGGCCAAATTCTGATCGGCGAGGAACGATTCGACATGACCGTGCGCTATCAGCCGCAATATCGCCGCACTGTCGAAGATATCGGCAACATCCGACTGCTCGCGCCGTCGGGCGAGCGTGTGTCTTTGGCTCAGCTCAGCAAAATCACTCTTGACGACGGTGCTTCAACGATCTATCGCGAAGGCAACCAACGCTACATCGCCATCAAATACAGCGTCCGCGGCCGCGATCTCGGCAGCACAGTGCGTCAGGCCATTGATGAAGTCGGACACAAGGTCAAATTCCCCGAGGGCTATCACCTCGACTGGACCGGCGAATACGAAAGCCAGCAGCGCGCCAACCGCCGCCTCGCCATCATCGTCCCGGTGACTCTGCTCCTGATGGCCTTCATCCTTTATTCCGCCTTCGGCTCGTGGAAGTGGGTCTTCCTGATCCTCGCCGTCGTTGCCCTTTCTCCATTAGGCGGATTCATCAGCCTCTTAATCGCTGGTACACACTTCAGCGTTTCGTCTGGCCTGGGATTCCTCGCCCTGATGGGAGTCTCCGTAGAGATCGGCGTGATCATGGTTGAGTACATCAACCAGCTTCGCACCCGCGGCATGCCTGTTCGTGACGCGGCGAAAGAAGGCGCATCACTCCGCCTCCGTCCCATAATGATGACGATGCTGGTCGCGACGCTAGGCCTGCTCCCCGCGGCCATGTCTCACGACATCGGCTCCGATTCGCAGCGCCCCTTCGCGATCGTCATCGTGGGTGGCCTGATCGTGGAATTGATCGTTAGCGTGATTCTTTGGCCGACGTTGTACGTCTTCTGGGCCCGTCCCGGCGACCGACTCCCGCCGGCAGAACAAAGCTTCATGGCCGAAGGCGAACACGTGGACTAAAGCATGTAGCCGCGGACTTTGTTTGTGTAGCCCCCGGCGCCTCGCCCGGGGCGAGGAGCGAAGCGACGAGTGCAACGATTGCGAGTCTCTCCATACCGAGGCTCTCCATACCTAGATGGCATTTCAGACTTCACCCCCGGGGTGGGCCGGTAGTGTAACGGAACACGGCGCGCGTCGACGGCAGGCGCCGCGCACAGATGCAAGTGCAAACCTTGCCCGGTCCCCCAGAGTCAGATTACCTTACCAATGTTCGTGATTGGCAATCGACAGTATGGCCGAGACCACCAGACGCGTTACTCAGGGCCAAAAGCCATCCGGCTGGATTGGGAGATTCATTGTGAAGAACATGAATTCACACCACTCCAAGCTCACGGACTGGGGTCTGTCCCACGTGGAAGTCAAGCGACATTACAAGGTGCTTGATGTCGGCTGCGGTGGTGGCAAAACATAAGCAAATTGGCCGCCCTTGCCAGCGAGGGGAAAGTTTTCGGAATCGATTATTCAGACGTCATTGTTTCGATTGCCCGCAAGTTAAACGTACATGCGATCGAACAGGGGACGGTCGAAATTAAGGAAGCCTCCGTTTCCCAACTGCCGTTCGACGGAAATACCTTCGACATAGTTACTGCAGTCGAGACACATTTCTGGTGGCCGGATCTGCCCGAAGGCTTGCATGAAATTTTCAGAGTGCTGAAACCCGCCTGCACTCTAGTAGTGATTGCCGAGATCTACAAGGGCGCACAGACCAGAGTCGCAAGAATCATAGAGAAAGACATTCCACGCTTCGGCATGAACCTGTTGAGTCCCGACGAACATCGCGCAATGTTCATCGAAGCGGCGTTCACAGGAGTTCAAATTGTCACAGATGTAAAACGAGGTTGGATCTGCTGCGTAGGAAAGAAGCCTTCTATCAAGAGCAGATGAGAGTTTCCTTAGCTGCAAGCTAGAAGCTAGTAGCTAGTAGCGAAAAAGTAAGAGAGTTCCGAGGTGATGTAGGATCCATTCGTCTCGGCCAGTAGCTCGCGTTTGACCCTCGCCGACCTGCTCTCAAGACTTCCCTTGCGGGGCTGTCTGTCTCGCGCGATCTCAGCTCGGGCTCCGGGCTCACCGCCAACCGGATAAATCTACCCTACGCCTCGGAACTCTATCCTGCCTTTAACATTTCTTCCCGATTCTCCTCGACCAGCGCTTTGCTATAGACCCTTACCTGCCCTCCATCCATGTCTTTCGACTTGAACAGTGACTCGGCTCGAGCCCCGGACGCCGCACCAACCGGCAAAACCTAAGAAGCTGTCAAAGAACGATCTTGTTGTACTCCTTCTATTTTTTCAGTCAACGAAAAAACCGCGTCTGTAACTACACGTGTTTTCAGTCGAGTGCACGCCGTTCACAGCCCTGTGCCACAAAATTGTGCAAGCCAAAATTCAAGTCCTCACCAAATCCCGCGCCCCTCGCGGGCTTTTCCGGCGATTCGCTCATCAAAACAAAATTAGTGAGCGGAGCTGGTGTCATGGAACACTCTGTGAATATCCCGCAAATGCCGCACCTGGCGGGGCATTCCATCAGAAGGGCCCGTTGCGACTCACGACGCGATCACCGCTTCGAACAACCGGTTTAGCTGCTCGCAGCTGGAGCGGCTGGCGCTTTTCCTTTTTCAACAGGAAAAGCTTTCTTCAAACGGCTATTGATCTTCGTCAATTCCCAAAAGGTCGCAAACAGCAGCACCGTGATTACAAACAGCAGAAACTGGATGAACATTCCTGTTCGCCTTTCTGCGAGCTCGGTTGAAAGTGGGGACGGCCGTTACTGATCTTACTCGAACAACACTCTCATTTCGCACATAAGTTGCAGTAGCAAAAGAGGTTCTGTACCACTGGTTCTAAACCTCTACCGATGCGCAAAGTTCACGCTTGACAATAAGCATATTATTATATAAGTTATTACTTATGAATTTGGGGCTCGATGCTTCCTTCGCCGCACTCGCCGATCCAACACGTCGTGCGATTCTCGCGCGCCTCGCCCTCGGCGAAGCCACGGTAATGGAACTCGCCGAGCCATTTCAGATGACTCAGCCGGCAATCTCACAGCATCTCAAGGTGCTCGAAGAAGCCGGATTGGTCACGCAACGTATCGACGGCACGAAACGCCCACGCCGCCTCGTTACGCCTGGCCTCGATGCGATGGATCAATGGCTCAACATGTTGCGCAAAGCTTTAGAGAAAAATTATGACCGGCTCGATGGAGTTCTGGCCGCCATGCAATCCGGACCTAAGAAGAAAAGATAAGGGGATAACGATGAGTAAACTAACGCTCAAGACGGAAGGCGATACACACGTAATCGTAACCAGGCATTTCGACGCCGCGCCGGAAGCCGTTTTCCGCGCTCACACGGATCCGAAAATCGTTCAGCAATGGATGCTCGGCCCCGAGGGCTGGACCATGCCCGTCTGCATCAGCGAAGCCAAGCCCGGCGGAAAGATCCGCTACGAGTGGAAACATCCCAAACAGGACGGATTCCACTTGACCGGCGAATACATCGAACTCGTTCCGCATAGCAAGATCATCCACGTCGAGCGTATGTTCCTGCCAGATCCCACGCCCGACAACCACGTCGAAACCAGATTTGAACCTGACGGCGCGGGCACAAAGATGACGATGCGCATGACTCTTCCTGACGCCAAGACGCGCGCCGCGATGCTAGCCACCGGCATGGAGCATGGAATGGAAGCCAGCTACGTTCGCTTGGAAGGAATTATCGAAACCCGGTTTCCCTCAGCGGCCGCCAGCTAAACCGAGGCCTCGATACGAAAGGCATAAAAGTTTTCAGCCTTGGGTGCCCTACTTCTGGCCGGTTTTGCCAGAAGTGGGGATTTTCGACGCCCGCTCGAGAAGTGCCCGTTGTAGTTAGTCGCTTTGCCCTTAAGCTCCAGTCGCTTTCTTCTTCGCGACTCCGCTCCTCGTTGCCGGGCCCTTGCGGCCTTTGTCTGTCACCAGATCCGCCACGGTCGTATTCTCCAGAATCTTCGCCGCCGCATCTCGCACGGCAAGGAACACCTCATACAGAGCGCGATGATCCGCGTCCTTGGCGATCAGCCCGCGCAGCTGTTCTGCATCTCCCATAGGCGCTAGCGGACCATCCACCAGACGAATGATGTCACTGAGAGGTATCTCCGACGGAGGTCGTCGCAGCTGATATCCTCCGCGCGCCCCCCGCACGCTGTCCACGATCCGCGCGTTCTTCAATTCCAGCAGGATCAGTTCCAGGAACTTCTCCGGCAAATCACTCTCCGCCGCAATCTCCCGGATCTTGATTGCACCCTGCTCGTGCCGGCGCGCCAGCGTCATCATCGCTTGTAGCGCATAAAGTCCCTTTTGCGAAATCTTCACTCCAACAACCTCCCGACCCCCGCACGATTGTCCACTATTTCAGTCGCCTTGCCTAGAACCACTCCGGATGCCTGTGCCCCCCGCTATACTTATTTATAGCCCCTCAGGGAGGGGATTCCGTGGATAGCCTCGGTCCGATCCTCTTTGCCCTGGTCTTTATCGCAGGGCGCATCTTGTTCCGTGAGACGAGGAAATCCGCCCTTCCCGATGACGCCGAGCTCAGCCGCCAGGCAGATGCTTACGCCTCCCAAGGCCAGCTGCAACTCGCTGAACAGACCCTCAACCGACTCCTGCAACGCGCGGAGCGTAAGAACCGGTCGAGCAGCATTGAGGTCGGCATCTATCTCCGCCGCCTCGCGCGCGTCAAAATCGATCAAGGCAACCCCGCCGCAGCATTTCCAATTCTTCTTCGTGTGCTATCAATTCAGGAACTGAACCTTGGCCTGAATTCGCCGGATTTGCTTCAAACCGTGGAGTGGATCT
>AP72_2010_repI_A100DRAFT_1000097_pt1 | contig 15343 bp, 14 predicted proteins | sample AmaPasrepliIA100_FD_9193 | JGI IMG/M metagenome (IMG submission 9193)
TGGAAGAAAACTCAAAGCCGAACACCAGAAACAGGTGGAGAAAGCGCTGACCGGCGAACTGAAAGCGGAATAACTGTTTTCAGCAATGAAAAAAAGGGCATGGTCATCAGCCATGCCCCCGCTCCAAGACATCTAGCGCCTACTTCGCCGAGAACTTGAACACCGTTGTCTGATGAAACTTCTCGCCCGGCTTCAGAACCGCGTTCGGAAAGTCAGGATGGTTCGGCGAATCCGGATAGTGCTGCGTTTCCAGGCAGAATCCGTACCGCCGCTTGTAAACGTGTCCTTCTTTTCCTGTAACCGATCCGTCGAGGAAATTGCCGGTGTAGAACTGCACGGCAGGCTGTGTGGTCGAAACTTCGAGGACGCGTCCGGTTGTTGGTTCATGGACACGCGCAGCCAGGCTCAGGCCCGCACCTTTCCGATTCAGCACAAAGTTATGATCGTATCCGTGGCCCAGCACCATCTGCTCATACTGGTCTTCGATCCGCGCGCCGATCTTGGTTGACGTGGTGAAATCAAAAGGCGTTCCCTTGACGGCCCGTAGTTCCCCAGTTGGAATCAGGTTCTTATCGACGGGCGTGAACTTATCGGCGTTGATCATGATTTCATGATCGAGAATGTCGCCGTTCCCCTCGCCCTTCAAATTGAAATAGCTATGCTGGCTGACGTTGATGGGCGTTGCCTTGTCAGTCGTGGCGTCGTAATCGATAACCAATTCGTTCGACTCGGTCAGAGTGTAAGTAACTTTGACCTTAAGGTTTCCCGGAAATCCTTCCTCGCCATCCTTGCTGAGATACGAGAAGGCGACGGCATTCTTTCCCTTCAGTGTTTCGCCATCCCACGCGACCTTATCGAACGTCCGGGTCAGGCCACCATGCAATGTGTTGGGGCCGTCATTTTTGGGCAAGGTGTAAGTTTTCCCGTCGAGAGTAAATGTGCCATTTGCAATGCGGTTGGCGTAGCGCCCGACAATCGCGCCCAAGTAGGGCGGATTCGGAATGTAGCCTTCAGCCTTTTCGTGGCCGAGAACAATGTCCGCTAGCTGCCCTTTGCGGTCAGGGACGCGAAGCGACAGTATGATGCCGCCATAATTCATGGCGCGGACTTCAACACCGTGAGAATTGGTCAGCGTATACAAGATGATGGACCTCCCGTCCCGCGTGCCGAAGTCTTTCTGCTGAACTCCGGATTTTGAAGAAGTTTGTGCGAAAACGAAACTGCCGATGGCAGAGATGAAAACAACCGCGTACAGCAATCGTCTCGGGATCATGGCGAAGAGTGTACTACGCCCGGTGCGATTTGTGATGTGCGCCGGGCCCCATCTACCCCAAGGCACCATTGGACTCGAGATCGTATCGGCAAGCATCGCACAGCCGGTTGTCTCTCAGATCGATCCATTCAACAGAATGCGACCATGCCATCGCGCACTGATAATCCTGGCAATGTCGAAGATGAAGGGTGTGCCCTAATTCGTGGATCGATTCTTTCAGCAATCTTTCCCGTAGCAAGGAATCATCGCGATCCAGCCCATAGAACTCCTGCCTTAAACGGAAGGTCGATACCACCGCGCAAGGGCCGCCCATCTGAGCTTCGCCAAATACATACTTCAAGATTGGGATATACAGGTCGACTTCCGCCACCGCCAGAAAACGCCGGTCACTAGGGCGCACCAGGCTTTGCATTCGTTGAAGAATCTCAGAAGAGTGAAACTGCTGCCGTTCACCGTGATACGAGGGAGCAGGATCGAACTTTAGTGGAAGGATATCGCATCGAACGGGCAGTCCTTTCGGAATGGCATCGCGCAAATCTTCGAGCAGGGATGCGGCGATTGTGCCTACCGGAAGCAGATGAACAAGATTCATTGAGGCCGCCTGCCACGATTTCTAGTTCCTGCTCTCCGCAGTGGGCCGCGTCCAGCCGTAGCGTTTCAACTTGTGATGCAGGGTTACGCGATCAATGTCGAGCACTTCGGCGGCGCGGCTTTGATTGAAACCGCATTCTTCCAACACCCGAAGGATGTGCACGCGTTCGATCTCGTCCAGACTCTTGCCACCGCCCAGTCCCGGCACATTTCCATTCGGCTGCTTGAAGATGAAGTCTTGCTCCCTGAGTTCCGGTTCCTGGGCCACTACCATGGCGCGTTCGATCGCATTCTCCAGTTCACGGACGTTTCCCATCCACGGTTGCTGTTGCAGTTGATTCATGGCCGCGGAAGCGATTCGAGTGACGTGTTTGTTCATGGCCAGAGCGAACTTGTGCACGAAATGTTCCACCAGCGGAGGAATATCTTCTCGCCGTTCGCGTAAGGGCGGCAATTCGATGTGGAATACGTTTAGCCGATAAAACAGGTCCGGCCGAAATGTTCCGTCTTCGATCATGGCTTCCAGGTTTTTGTTCGTCGCCGCAACACAGCGAAAATCGACCTTTATGACTTGATTGCCACCGACACGGGTAATCTCGCGCTCCTGTAGAACTCGCAGGAGATCGGTCTGTGTTTTAAGGCTGATGTCTCCGATCTCATCCAAAAACACCGTTCCGCCTTCAGCGATTTCGAACTTTCCCTTCTTGCGGTATTGCGCGCCGGTGAATGCTCCTTTTTCGTGACCGAAGAGTTCGCTTTCCAGCAGCGTCTCGGTTAACGCGCCACAATGGATCGCCACCAGGGGATGAAACCGCCGCATGCTGGCGGCATGGATTGCCCGCACAACGAGTTCCTTGCCGGTCCCGCTTTCTCCGGTGATCAGTACGTTGGCATCCGTCGGGCCAACAGTCTCGATCGCTTCAAACACTTTACGCATTGATGGGCTCTGACCAACAAGATCTCCCGGGCGCGTAGCCTCGGCTACCGTCTCGCGCAGGCGAATGTTTTCTTTTTCGGCTCGTTTGTGCGCAAGCGCCTTCTTCACAAGATGCGCAATTTCGTCGGGATCAAGCGGTTTGCTTACGTAATCGTAAGCTCCATTCTTCAGCGCCGTGACAGCGGTTTCGACCGAAGCGTAGCCGGTCATCATGATTACGATCAGGTCGGAATTCATCTCGTGCAGACGCCGTTGCAATTCGATCCCGTCCGTGCCTCGCATCTTGATATCAAGCAGGGCCAGGTCCCACTTGTTCTCAGCCATGCGTGTGAGCGCATCGCTCGCGCTCTCTGCTGTTCCGATCTCATACCCTTCTTCCCGGAACCATTTCCCCAGTGAATCACGAACACTCAGTTCATCGTCAACGATCAACAACTTTCCTTGCGATTCCACGGCTTATCCCCTTCCGTTGATGGCAGCGGTAATCTCGTTGGCCGGAGGACTCTCAATGCTCTCGTCCCACGGCAGCGTTACTGTGAAGGTTGTGCCACGTCCAACTTCGGATTGCACTTCTATGTTTCCGTTGTGCCGCTCAAGAATGCTTCGGCTGATCGCGAGGCCGAGCCCAACGCCGCGCCCCGTCTCCTTGGTAGTGAGGAATGGCTCGAACATGTGCTGCAGGATTTCAGCTGGTATTCCGCAGCCATCATCACGAACGATGATTCGAACGACGCTCTCTTCCCGGTCAAGTTTTGTTGTGACCCAGAGATTGCCTCCCTGCGGCATAGCGTCGAGCGCATTCATCATCAGTGCTAGCAGNACCTGTCCGATCTGCGCGCCATCGCACACCGTCGGCGGCAGGTCTGGATTCAGTTCGAGTTCTACGTGAACACCGGCGAGGTCAAACTGGTGCTGGGCCAGTCGTAAAGATCGGTCGATCACCTGGTTCAAGTTGGTGGACTGCAGGTTTATTGGTGTTGTGCGGGAGAAGGTCAGCAGATTCTTGACAAGGTCACCGCATCGACGGCTCTCGCTGGCAATCAGGTCGAGAGAATCGTCAATGTCCTTGAGGCGGTTTTTTCCGCCGTCCTCGCTGTCAACCCACTTCCGGAGCAACTTGGCGTAGGTGAGGATTCCCGACAATGGATTGTTGATTTCATGCGCTAGCACCGCGGCCAATTTGCCGATGGACGCCATCTTCTCGGTGTGCAGGGCATGTTCGTGAGCTCGCTTGAGCTCGCGAGTCTTCTGTTCAACACGCTGTTCGAGCGTCCGAGTCCAGGCTTCATTCTCGGTATGCTCCGCTTTGAGTTGGTGGCTCATCGCGTTGAAAGAATGCGCCAATTCCCCGATTTCGTCCTTCGACTGCACGTCGATCTGATATCCCAGATCGCCCGCGGCCAGCCGTTCTGTGCCGCGTTCAAGTGCTTTTACAGGCCGTCCAACAACCTCCCATACAAATAACCAGCTCAGCAGTGCGATCAAAAGAAGCGCGCAGCCCGTGTAGACGATCATCCGGCGGCTGCTCTCGGCAAGTTGCACATCTGCCTTCGCGAGAGAAATGTTCGTGTCGAGCACGCCTAAAATCTGCTGCTCCGCGGGGTGCGCATGGCAACTTGCGTTCGAACACGATGCCTGATTCTCGATCGGCGTGATGATCCCCAGAACGCGGGTTCCACCCGAATTGCGGTAAATACGAAAACGGTCAGGTCGGTTCAAACGTGTGAGGGGCTGAGATTGCGCGTGACACGCGTAGCAGGCTTCTCCCGTTTTATCGACGACGTGATTCTGTTCGCCGGAGTTGGTGGTGTAAGTAATTCTTCCTTCCTGGTCGAAGATGCGGATCTTCTCTATCCCCGGCTCCGCCGCCATAGTACGGATCGATTGATAAAGCCCCTCCCGATCATTCCGCAGCATGTATTCCGTGGTTCCATGCTTGATCACGTCGCTGATCCGCTCGGCAACCAGCAACGTGTTCTGCTCCAGATGCTGGCGGTGCAATCGCACGGTGAGGTATCCGAGCAAGGCGAAAATCAGCACCATCGCACTGAGCAGCAGGATGTTCAGCTTGGCGCTGAGAGTCTGCGTTGCCCTTAGTAGTCGGGCCCGGGTTGGTTCAATCTCCGGCATGCTCCATTACGGGGGATGCGAGCGGAACAGCAGGTCGCGCGTTCGAAGCATTGCGCACCTGCAAGTCGTCCTTCGGGAAGATCGGCAAGTACTGCACCGCTACCCGGAAAAGTGCGAAGCCCATCGCGATGATCATCAATGTGACCGAGAACTCGGTCCACTTCGGCACGTAGTGATGTCCAACGTAGGTCTCGAAACCGATCAGGCTGACATTCAGGCGATTCGTGATAAATCCGAACAGGCTGATGACCGACGCCAGGTACAAGCCGTTGGGCGAAAGCCGAACCTTTTTAAAACTGAGAAGGACTATCGGGATGAAGAACGTGAGCGCCAGTTCCAGCCATAGGAAATAGGCCTCATAACTGGGCCGGATAATCTGTTTCAGCAATCCGCGGTGAAAGAAATCTTCGAACCGGAGTAGTGCGTTCAGCCAGAGGGCGACGAGCAAGGCTCCTCCCAATCGAACCAGCACCGACAATTCGAGATGCCGTCCCAATGCCTTGGCACTCTGCGTCGATTCGAAAATCGTCATCGCCAGTCCCACTGCAACTGCCGATCCGAAGAAAAAGAAGGGCAGCGCCGGCGTGTACCAGAAGGGATGCAGCTTGCTCGGCATGATCAGATACAGCGATCCCAAAGAGCTCTGGTGGAGCGTAGAGAGCAAAATGCCAAGCACGATCAATATGGGATAAACCCTATGAATCCACTTGATCAGAGTCTTCCAGTTGAGCCGCTCAAACACATTCGGAAGAAATTCAAAGAAGAGTACGGTCGTGTAGGTCATAACGCAGAACCCGACTTCGAACATGACCGAGTGTGGATTCATGTAAATCAGCTGGTGCCAGATAAACCAGGGCCGCCCGAGATCGAACAGCAACCCCACGATGAAGAGCAGATATCCGAGAAACGCTGTCAGCACCGCTGGCCGCACGACGCTGTGCAAACTCTCAACGTTGAACAGATAGACAGCTCCTACCATGCAGAATCCGCCCGCCGCCAGCATCACGCCACACAGGCAATCGAACCCGATCCAGAAGCCCCACGGAAACTGATCCGTCATGTTCGAAACCGCGCCCAATCCCTGCAAGTAGCGGACATAGGCGGAATACAGCCCCATGACCATGATCACTAGGAACACAATTCGCCAAAACGTAAGCTTGATCTTCATCGCGCGCTCCCGTTCTTCTTTTCTTCTGCTTCCGCAGCCGCCACTTCCGCGCGCCTGTGCGAGATCCAGTAAATGCCTCCCAGTACCAGCGACCACACTGGAATGAAGTCCGGGATTCGGTCCATCACTCTGCCCGTGTACTCGGGCAAAGGGATATCGCCGATCTTTTCTGGAGCCGGATATCCGAACTCTTCCATGTTGACGGCCGCCAGAATGAGAATGCTAGTGCCGCCGACCTCATGGAGGCCGTAAATTCGCGGTAAATAGTTGGACGGATTCTGTTTCAGCCGATCCTGCGCCTCCCGCACCAGGTCATCGCGCTCGCCGAATTTGGTTGCGCCAGTGGGACAGGCCTCCGCACACGCGGTTTGCTGTCCCGCATTGACCCGATCGGGGCACATAATGCATTTGCGAACACGAGGATTCAATGATCCCCATTCATACTTAGGCTGGCTAAACGGGCAAGCCGCCATGCAGTACCGGCAGCCGATGCACTTCCACACGTCGTAAACAACCGGGCCTTCTTTTGTTTTATGAAAAGCTCCTACCGGGCAAACGGATGCACACGCAGGTTTCTCGCAGTGCATACAAAGCCGTCGCATGAATTTGTCATTGCGGGTCAGGACAGCGGTTAGCTTATGCGCCGATTGATACTCTTCTGCTGCAATCGAATCGTTGTAGGGGAGATTGTTTTGAGTGGCACAGCCTTGTTCGCACTGTTTGCAACCGATACAAAGGGTCGAATCGTATAAAAGTGCTTTGCTCATGAATGATCTCTTCCGGGCGGGATTATGAAGTTAGACACAGCCGTCCGTAGTCCTCTCGACTGATGGCCTGAGCTGTTGAGGAAAGTTGGAGTAATTACCTGTGTAATCTCCGACTAGAGCTTGCCAGCTGCTTTACCTCAACAGACAAAGGCTGTCGCGAAATTCAGCAGCTTTCGACGATTAGAGTTTCAACAATTAGGGACTTATTAGCCGTGACCCGTGTCACTCTCGCACGTGATGGCCGTCAACTAGGGATTTGCGGCTGAATGGTTCAACGGATCGTTGTGTTCCGCATCAACCTGTCGATGCGATTTGCATCAATGCACGAATGGCGCGCTATCGCGTTGAATTGCTTGCTCTTGTGGTCGTCTCCTTGCCAAGGGTTTCACGCTGTTCAATTCTTCAGTGTTGCGAACCTCATCCCGATCAACTGCCGCACTTTTCCTCAGCCACCTGCAGCTGAGTTGACCAGAGCCCTCCATCTCATTCACTACTCGATAGATACCGACTCGCGTCCTGGGAAGCAATCGAGCTCGATGTTGTGGCGCGTCAATTGCCTTAAGACAAGTGTGAGTAGCCAACATCCACAGGCACTCCGGGCAAGGTGATTTATGACAGTCATAATGGTCTTAATGACGTTCGCAATCTTCCTGCTTGTTGACTACGTCCGCAGTCACAAACCAATAGCAAAACAGCCGGTCGTCGAGAGAGTCGTGCGTGATGCTCCGTCGCATGTCGTTCCGGCGATGGTATCGGGATTCCAGGTGCCCGAGAATGTTCGCTACCACTCGGGTCACACATGGGCGTTGAGTGAGAGCCGCGAACTGGTTCGCGTTGGCCTCGACGATTTTGCCTCAAAGCTGATCGGAAAAATTGAGAGCATCGCCTTGCCGCAGCGCGGACGCTGGGTTCGCCAAGGACAGAAGATTTGGACCATCTTCCGCGACGGCAAATCCGTCGACATGGTTTCGCCCATCGAAGGCACGATCAGTGACGTCAATGAAGCAGTCGCGAAGAATCCGAACCTGGCGTTGAAGGATCCCTACGGTGAAGGCTGGCTCGTTACCGTGCAGGCGCCCGATTCGAAGATCAATTTCCGCAACTTGTTCGGCGGAGCGTTGGCCCGCATGTGGACGGAAGATTCCGCCCTGCGGTTGCGTAAGCGCATGCCGATCGCGATGGCCGCCGCACTAGCTCAGGATGGTGGCGTTGCCGTGGACGACATCACATCGCATCTGCCCGAAGAAGATTGGGCCACCCTGACGAAAGAGTTCTTCCTTTCGTAGACCCCAGGGTCGAGGAAAGGCCTCGCCCAACCTCCTGTGAATCGCCGCCCGGAATCGATCCCGGGCGGCGTCTTACTCAGGCGAAGCTTCGCCCGGAATTGCGTTCGGTTCTGAGCGTATGTTCACCCGGGGGAAAGACCGAACCATCAGGAGTCCGATGACAACTGCGGAGCTCAAGAAAATGACGCGCAAATATTGTGCCGGAGGAAGTACCGCATCACCCAAAATCGTCCTCATCAGGCCGGACGTGGCGCTGCCGGCACAGAGTAAGAAATAGGCTCGCTCCCTCAGTCCGTGCGAAAGAGTCACCAGCCAGAGCAGGATGCTAGCCACGACCAGGTAAATCCCGATCAGCACAAAGTCCGGCATGCTTCCGGATCCTTGTAGGATTCCATGCTTCGGTGCCATGAAGCCATGGATCGCGATCCCCAGAAACACGATCGAATGGACCAGAGCAATCAGCGCGCGTTTTCGATTCGTAAGAACCCCAAGTTCGTTCATAACCACCTGAATTCAGTCTCCTCGATTCGCCACATTGACGGAGTGACACATTACACAAACTTCTGTGATCTGAATCACAGAATGGCGGATCCCAATCTGGAATCGGTTCCCCGGCGAGTGATACCATCGCGGGCGTCATGCTGACCCGAACCATTGTCTTGGCGTTCTCCTGCTCTCTGGTTGCATCCACGATCGCACAGCGCCAGTCCGCTCCTGCCGCTTCTCACGCAACTGTGCTGCATGCTGCCCGACTGCTCGATATCAAAGCGGGAAAGCTGATCCAGCCTGGCGAGATTCTCATACAGGGAGATCGCATCATTGAGGTCGGTACCTCGGTAAAGCATCCCCAAGGCGCAGAGGTCCTCGATCTTGGTGATCGAACATTCATGCCTGGGTTGATCGATGCTCACATTCACTTATTCCTGCACCCTGGCGCGGAAGACTTGCAGACAGTCCAGGAGTCCGTGCCCGAGCGCACGATCATGGCCACACTAGCCGCGCGCGATGATCTTATGGCCGGATTTACGGCGGAGCGGGACATGGGAACCGAGGGTGCTGGGTCCGCCGACACCGCAGTTCGCGATGCCATTAACGCCGGACGGATTCCCGGTCCTCGCCTTCGCATCAGCGGCAATGCCATTAACATCCTCGGTGGACACGAAGATGCCATCGGATACAACCCGGAGCAACACGTCCTTCCCAATGCCAATTACGCCAACAATGCTGACGAATTGGTGGCTGTCATACGCCAGCAATTCAAGGAAGGCGCCGATTTCATAAAGATCTACGAAACAGGCGTCGATTCCATCCGCGATGGAAAGCTGCAGACTCCTTTCCAGTACACGGAGTCGCAACTCGACGCAGCTGTCAAAGAAGCGGCTCGTCTCGACAAGCATGTCGCCGTCCATGCGACGGGCGAACCCGGAACACTCTTCGCGGCGCAGGCGGGCGTCGTTTCGATCGACCACGCCGATCAATTGAGCGAAGAAACGATGCAAATCATGAAGGAGAAACACATCTTCGCGGTGCCCACCTTCGCTATTTTCGAGTATTTCGCGGAACACGCTGCCACACCGCAGCGGAGTGCGTACTTACATCAATCGATCGAATTGAAAACGCAGGAATTCAAGAAGCAAGTCTCTGCCGGGGTCCCGATGGCAGTCGGGTCTGATGTGGGTCCGTTTCCGCATGGCACTCAGGCGCGCGAACTGGTGCTCATGGTGAAGTGCGGAATGTCTCCTCTGGCTGTTCTCCAAGCAGATCTTCTCAATGGCGCGAAGTTGCTGGGGTGGGAAGGGCAGATCGGTTCCCTTGAGCCTGGATTCCTTGCCGACGTAATAGCAATAACAGGCGATCCTCTCCGCGACATCGCAGCCGTCAACAACGTTACCTTTGTGATGAAGGGCGGCGTCATTTACCGGAAATGATTTTGCGTGCCAAAGAAAGCAAACCCTCGCCACATTCCTGCAAAATAATGCACAGGCTGCCCGAATTTTAATGAGAAAGGAAACCTAATCACCACAATCTAAGCAACTTGCGACAGTTCCCAATTTGATCTCCGTGGATACCCGATTGCCCACTTTGAGACTGCTCGGCCGCCTCGGCGAGCCTCTATGACCTTTCGCAGGCTGTCTACTCTGGCCACAGTCCTTCTGCTACTTCTAATTTTTCTATTTGCCTTTAGCCCATCCGTTTTAGCCCAGGGACCACTTCCTGAAGCTCCCGTGCCAACCGTCTCTGTGCAGCCAGTTTCCTCCTTCGTCGAGGCGCCAAAAAATTATGAAGGTTCGCACAAGTTCTGGGACAGAAAGAACAAGATTCTTTTCGTCACCGCTGCCGCTCTGAACACCGCTGACTTCGCCGTCACTCGAACCAATCTCCAGAATGGAGGGCAGGAACTGAACCCGGTCGTTCGTTTCTTTGGCACTTCCACTCCGGCCTTGGCCCTGAACTTCGCCGGCGAAACCGCTGGCGTCGTGAGCCTGAGTTATTTCTTTCACAAGACGGGCCATCACAAGATGGAGCACCTGGTGACCTATGTGAATATCGGATCATCTGCCACCGCGGTTTCTTACGGACTGGCGCATCGTTAGTTGCCTACTCCGGCCGTATTCCCGCAATCTCTACTGCCTTGGTAGTATTAACGGATCAGTTCGTCTGGTGAGCTGATCCAAGAGGCAGGCATGAAGATCGCTAAAGATGTCACAGAATTGATTGGCAATACGCCGTTGGTGCGGCTCAACCGGGTCACCGAAGGCTGCGTCGCCGAAGTTGTAGCGAAACTGGAAAGCCAAAATCCTCTCTCTAGCGTCAAAGACCGCATCGGCGTCAGCATGATCGAAGATGCGGAACGCGCGGGCAAAATTCAGCCGGGTGAGACGGTGCTGATCGAGCCGACGAGCGGCAATACCGGTATCGGCCTCGCCTTCGTAGCCGCCGTCAAAGGATACAAACTGATCATCGTCATGCCCGACACGATGAGCATCGAGCGTCGGGTTCTTCTGCTCGCGTTCGGAACAGAGGTTGTTCTTACTCCGGGCCCGCGTGGCATGACGGGCGCGATTCTGAAGGCCAAAGAGATTCTGGCTGCTACACCCAACGGCTACATACTGCAGCAGTTCGACAATCCTGCAAATCCAAGAATTCATCTGGAAACCACAGGTCCGGAAATCTGGAACGATACGGATGGTCGCGTCGACATCTTGGTTTCGGGTGTGGGCACCGGCGGCACAATCACCGGAGTTTGCGAATACATCAAGCCCAAGAAACCGTCTTTCAAGGCGATTGCTGTCGAGCCGGCTGACAGCGCTGTTCTCTCGGGAGGCAAGCCGTCGCCACACAAAATTCAGGGTATCGGCGCTGGGTTTATCCCAAGCATTCTGCGGCGTGACTACGTTGATGATGTCGTTACCGTCACCAACGACGAAGCTATTGCGATGGCGCGCAGGTTGCCAGTCGAAGAGGGGCTCTTCGTCGGCATTTCTTCCGGTGCGGCGGTCGCCGCGGCACTGAAGGTGGCCAAGCGCCAGGACAACGCCGGCAAAATGATCGTGGTGGTTCTGCCGTCGTTTGGCGAAAGATATCTAAGCAGTATTTTGTTTCAGGAGTTGCGCGAGCGGGCGACTCAAATTCCGACGGCCACACTTCCATCTTGAAACTTTGAACGCCAATGCCGCACTTCTTTGCTCTAATCCGCGAAGACATCTCCCATGTCGTAGAGCACGATCCTGCGGCTAGGTCTCGCCTGGAAGTCTTTCTTTGCTATTCCGGTTTACACGCGGTGTGGTTTCATCGCGTGAACCATTGGCTGTGGAATCACCGTCTGTTTCTAGCGGCCCGGTGGCTGTCGCAGGTCGCACGCTTGCTGACTGCGATTGAAATCCATCCGGGCGCAAGAATTGGGCGCCGGTTATTTATCGACCACGGCATGGGAGTCGTCGTTGGCGAAACCTCGATGATCGGCGATGACGTAACCCTCTATCAGGGGGTCACGCTCGGCGGCACGGGCAAGGAACACGGCAAACGCCATCCCACGCTCGAAGATAGCGTCGTGGTTGGCAGCGGCGCCAAGATTCTCGGCAACATTATTGTGGGCAAGAACTGCCGTATAGGGGCAGGTTCCGTGGTCCTGCGCAATGTCCCTGACAACTCGACCGTCGTCGGCGTTCCGGGGCACATTATCTTCCGCGAGGGAAAAAGGGTGGTGATCACCGATCCCAAGCAGATCAACGATCCGCTCTCAGAGGCCCTGGCATCGGTCGCCACTGAAGTGAACAAATTGCGCGAGCGCCTGCAGCGTCTCGAAGGTGAAGAACATTCTGCTGAACCCATCCCGGAGTCCTTGCGGCGCCTCATGGACGATCTCGATTACCAGATTTAGCCTTGCGGACGTAAGATGATCCGTCTGTGAAGTCGTCACCCCGAGGGGCGCACCGTGAAACAGATCATCTCCGCCGTAGTTTTCTTGCTCATTCTCCCGCTTTGTATCGCCGCTGATAAGAAAGACAATCAGCCAACCCCTGCGCAATCGATCGATGAACTGCGCCAGCAACTGGAGAAGATTCTCAAGGACACAAAGACTCCTGGTGTCTCAGTAGCGATCGTGCACAAAGATGGTCTGGAGTGGGTCGCCGGATTGGGCATGTCCGACGTTGCCTCTAACCGTGCGAACACCGCTGATACGTTGTTCCGCATCGGTTCGACCTCCAAGGCATTTGCGTCTCTGTCGATCCTGATGCTTCGCGATCAGGGCAAGCTGACTCTTGACGATTCCGTTCACAAACTCGTTCCAGAAGTCTGGTTCGATAATCGTTGGGAATCGTCCGATCCCGTTCGCGTCGTTCATCTGCTCGAGCACACGACAGGTTGGGACGACCTGCATCTGCGTGAGTATGCCAAGCAGGCACCCGACAGCATGAGTCTGCGAGAAGGCCTCGACTACGACCACCACTCCCGCACCTCCCGCTGGCCTCCCGGCACGCGCACGTCCTATTGCAATTCCGGTCCGCCCGTCGCCGCGTACATCGTCGAAAAGATTACGGGACAGCGTTTCGAGGACTACGTCCAACAAAACTTGTTTCTGCCGATCGGCATGAAGACAGCGACCTACTTTGAAACGACACCAGGCACGGCCACAACGCTGTATCACGACGATGGCAAGACAGCATACACCTATTGGCACATCCTGATGCGCCCAGCCGGTTCGATCAACGCCTCAGCGAAGGATATGGCTGCCTACGTCCAGTTCTATCTGAACCGCGGTGCAGTGAGTGGCAAGCAGATTGTTCCCGCGGCCGACATCGACCGCATGGAAATTCCAGAAAGCACCTGGGCTGCAAAAGACGGTCTGAAGTTCGGATATGGCCTCAGCAACTACGCCAGCCCAGAGGAGGGATTTGTATACCACGGCCACGACGGCGGAGTGGAAGGCGGCCTAACGAATATGGCCTACATGGCGGATCAGGGCGTCGGCTATTTCTTTAGCATCAACAGCGGAGACGGCGACGCCTTTGAGAAGATCGGTAAAACAATCCGCGCATACATTACGCGCAACCTGCAAAAGCCGGCCGTACCTCCTGCAGCCCAACTGCCGGCCAATGCTTCGGACTACGAAGGATGGTACGAGCCCGATTCCCCTCGAATCGAGTTGTCGCGCTTTCTGGAGCGTCTCTTAGGACTCAGACGTTCCCGTTTCCGCGATGGAAAGCTCGAAATGTCGTCTGTCATCGGGAAGAAAGAAACGTATCTGCCAGTCAGCGGAATGCAATTCCGCCACGTGCCGGAAAAAGATCCGCCCTATCCTGTTCCGACACTCATTCTGCTGAGTCCCAATCCCGAAGGCCGGTTCATTCAGGCAGAACAGGGGACCATGAAGATGATTCCGGGATGGGCGGCAATCCTGGAAATTGTCTGTGTCGTATTTGTGTCACTCTCAGCCATTTCGATCATCATCTACGCGCCGTTCTGGGTACTCGGCGGCATCAGCAAACGACGACGCCGTCCTTCGGAGCGGGCGCTTCGCCTGTGGCCCTTGCTCGCCGTACTCACCCTTTGTGTGATCGTCGGCGTTTTCATTCTCAGCAGCGACGATCTGATTGGGCGTTTGGGGAACATGACCGTCTGGTCGCTATCCCTCTGGGCCGCGACTCTATTTTTTTTGGTAACAGCTCTCGCCGGGGCATTCGTTTCATGGCGAAGCCCGGATGAGGGCGTCCGTCCCGGGGTGAGGCGCTTCTCGAAGATCGTTTCACTCGCGATGCTGATCACCGCCGCTTATCTCGCGTACTTTGGCATCATCGGATTGCGAACCTGGTCGTAGGCAAGGGCAATTACAGAGAATCAGACGGGATGGTTGCGAGGCTTTCCACTCGAGCGGGGAAGATTGGCGGCCGCACCGATTCCGGGTTCCAGCCGAATAGAAATTCCGTAGCCGGGCCGCAAACTCGTCCCTGGCACGGGCCCATGCCACACCGCGTGTGTAACTTTGCTGCGCGCCAGGAGCCATGTGGCTGCAGGCGCGCATATCGGACATCTTCGCACCGGCACACCACCGTTTCCGCATCGGGAAGATTTTTCAATTCCGCCCTCAATTGGAAAGCCCGCTCCATGCGAACAGCGAACTGGTGAGACTTCTGCCGCTCGCGGAAGAATTGTTTTGTGTCTGATGCGCGGCCGACTGCAGCTAAGCCGGCAATCTGTCCTTCCACGAGTGATGCCTCAATACCTCCAATGCCGGTTGGTTCCCCAGCACAGTAGATTCCTGCGACCGTAGTCTGCTGGTTCTCGTCGACGCTCACAAAACCGTTATGAATCTCACATCCAAGTAACGCTGCTAATTCGGCATTCGGAACCAGATGAAAACCGCACGCCAGATAATCACACAAGATTGTCTGTAATCTTCCGCTATGTGACACGGTGACTGACTCAAGCTTCTCAGAACCATGCGCCGCAACAGGCCAGCTGTTCGTGGCGAATCGAATTCCAAGCAAATCCTTGTTCAACTGCCACGCCTGCCCAATCTTTCTCGGAGAACTCACCAGGCCCACCGCAAATTCAGCGAGCCTTCCCCATGAAGCCTGCTCACAGACCAGATGGATTTCCGCACCGTGTTTTCGCAGATATGCCGCAACCGCCAGCAGCAACGGGCCCGTACCGGCCACAACCACGCGCTTTCCTCGAATCGGCAGGCCG
>AP72_2010_repI_A100DRAFT_1000098_pt1 | contig 15145 bp, 13 predicted proteins | sample AmaPasrepliIA100_FD_9193 | JGI IMG/M metagenome (IMG submission 9193)
CATTCACTGGGGTTCGACATGTTCAATGAGACGCGGTTCTTTCTGTTTCTAACGGCGGCGGTGTTGCTAGCGATCGCACCTGGGCCGGGCATGCTATACGTCTTGGCGCGCAGCCTGGCGGGTGGAAAACGCGAGGGCGTGCTCTCCGCATTTGGAACATTTCTAGGTGGGATGGTGCATGTATTTGCGGCCGCGCTGGGGATTTCGATCTTCCTGGCAAAATCGGCAGCCGCGTTCGCTGCGGTGAAGTATGTGGGCGCTGCTTATTTGTGCTTTCTTGGTGTGAGGATGATTCTGGATGCGCGGCGCAAGCGAGAAAATGGACGGCTGGAAACTCAAGCCGTGAAACCGGCCCGAAATCCGCTGTGGCAGGGCGTCGCGACTGAGGTCTTGAATCCGAAAACGGCGTTGTTCTTTTTGTCGTTTATTCCTCAGTTTGTGGTGAGAGCTGACGGGCATGTGTTTCTGCAATTCGTGACGCTGGGGACGATTTCGGTAGTGCTGAACACTACTGCGGATTTGATTGTGATTGCGATGGCGGGGCCGTTGGGCGAGAAGATACGCGCGTCTGCAACGTTTCGACGACGTCAGCGAACCGTTACAGGCGCGATCATGATCGGGCTGGGAACTTATCTGGCAACTAGTGAGAGTAAGTAGTGTTGTTCGCAGATTGCGGGCAAGATGCCCGCGCGACAGCCGGCGAGTCGCCGGCGCCAGGGTTGGTGCATGATTCTTCGACTCTTTCTGTTGCTCTTCCTTGTATGTACTGCTTGGGCTCAAGCTGCAGGACCCCTGCCGCGGATTGAAGGGGAGAGCTTTGCTGGACGAAAAGTTGTGTTGCCCGATGCGGTATCGGGAAAGGTGGCGGTCCTGATTCTTGGATTTAGCAAAGGTTCTAAAGGACCGACTAGTGCATGGGGCGAGAAGATCGGCTCAGAGTTCGGCTCCCAACCGGGATTCGAGTTGTATCAGTTACCAGTGCTGGAGGACGTGCCGCGCTTAATTCGCGGGATGGTGATCTCAGGTATCAAGAAGGGTGTGAAGGAAAACTTACGCGATCATTTCGTCCCTGTTCTGCAAGGCGAAGCGTCGTTGAAGAAGTTGGTGGGATATAAGGAAGCGGATGACGCCTACATCATAATTCTTGATCGTGCAGGTCAAATCGCTGGACAGATGCACGGGGGATTCAGCCAGGGGGCGTATGCCCAGTTCGAGGCTCAAGTCCGGAAGCTATTAGGTCTTTAAAGGCCGGTCGCGAGAGAACTCGCCACAGCGGCTAAAGCCGCGTCCAACAGCCCGTTTGCAGTTGTGATCTACAGTTCTATGACCTGGTGGTCGTGGCAGCTGGAGCTGATCGTGTCGTAGAGCTGATGCAGGAAGTCGCCATTGTACCGGGCAAAGAAATAGATTCCTGCAATCGCGCGCTCCTGCAAACCCTTATTTGGGTAGAGTGCCTGGCTGAGTATTTCCGTGTGACGGCTGACGAGTTCGCCCTTCTGGGCTTCGGCCCGAGCTGCCTGCGCGTAGAGTTTCTCCAGTTGATGCTGCATTTTGGAGCGTGCCGTTTCCGCCGCGTCGACCAAGGTCTTGTCTAATTTCTCGAGGCAGTCTTTCACTGCGGAAAAGTTCTGATCGAAGGAGTTTTTCGCTGTGTCAAAGGCAGATTGCAGGTCACGGGGAAGGTTCCTGGACGCGATCTGATGGCGCAATGCTTCTGGTCCTTCAAACACGTCAGTGACGGCAACTCCATGCTTCTCGAGCAGACGCTGCGACTTCGGTTCCACGATCGTGGCGGAGAAGCGCGGAAGGATCGGCGTGATACGGCCGAGGAGAGCCTCATAAACGACACCCGCCTGAGCGAAGTAGGCGGCCTCGGCGGCACCACCGGTGTAAGCGAGAGTGGGGAGAAGAAAATCCTCAACTATGGGGCGCAACAGAACATTGGGGCTGAAGCGTTCGGGATGGGAATCGATCTCAGAAATCAGTTGCTGCTGAGAAAGCTTTTCGTTGACCGCTTCCCCATCTAGGACAAATTCCGCATTGTCCCCGGCTGTGCGCCGCGAAATTGGAGTGCGCGCATCATTCCTGGTGGTAAACAAGAGCACCGACGATTCAGTGACCTTCACTTGCTGGTGATAACCAGCGGCTTCGAGTTTCGCGCCACGTTCGAGAAGACTCGAAGCAAGTTCGCCGGAGCGTTCCACAGCCGCGCGATATATCGGCTGCGCGAGATGGGCAAGATCGGGATCCGAGGGATCGAGCACAATCACACCCCATTCGGCAAAAAGCCGAGAGTGAAGACGGGCGAACGCGGTTCCCAAGGTCTCGCCAGGACGATAAGCGTTCCGCAGGAATTGCGCGGCTGGTGTCTCGCCGAGCAGCTCAGCTGCTTTTTCGACGATGGGAATGATCTCGTCCCCGAAGCGAACGGAGCTGACTGGCGCTCCAGGAACGGCTTCGCTGGAGGCGATCAGGGTCTCAAGCGTGCCCTCAACACCGGGGATGTCGACGTGATTTACTTCGGCAAGGTCGTGGTCGTAGGTGGCGAGCCAGAAGACCGGGACGGCATCCACTCCGCCTTCGCTGGCTTCCTCGGCCAACTTGACTGCGGTAAGAGCTTTGTAAAGAGAGAATGTCGGTCCGCCGAAGAGTCCAACTTGCTGCCCGGTGACAACGGCCGCGGCACCGCGGCGAAAACGATCGATGTTCGCGAGTGTCTTGGCCGACGCATCCCATGACTTGTTTTGACGCTCAAGGATTTGGGCGACGCGCTCGCGCCGTTGGGTATGGTAGGAGATCTTTTTCGCTTCGTCCTTGAGCCATTCCGAAAATAGCGGGGAGCGAGGATAAAAAGGTTGAACCTGAGGAGCGTAAGACAGCAGATCGATGAAAAGGCGAGTGGTGTGCGGAATTTGCGAGAATGGAAGACAGTGGGCCTTCACCGACAACGCTCCTGACAACATGGGTTGTTCGTGATTTGGACGTGTGAGCTCATGTTTTGAGAGCAACCGATGCACATTCGACGAACCCTTAAACTTCCGTAAAATAACGAGATTCGCCGGGCGTTCCTGATTGAGATGCCTGAAATGCTCGCAAGATGCAAGATAATGGAAATCAAAATCATAAACCACGAAGGTCACGAAGTATCACGAAGGGATTCGCAATGAGTGCTGTTTTTTTGCCCTTGGATATTGTTGTTCCTCTGACATTGGAAGGCTCGGTGGTGCGATTGGAGCCGATTCGACACGATCACGCGGATTTGTTCTGGGATGTGGCGAAAAATAATTTGGAAGACATTTTCCGGTGGATCCCCTATTCAGTGAGGACTCCTGAGGACTTTCGGGCATTGGTGGATAAGGCTTTTACAGAACAGGAGCGGGGCGAATCTGTAGTATTCGCTACGGTGGATCGGGCTTCAGGACGAGTGATTGGAAGCACTCGGTTCATGAATGTCGACCGCGCAAATCGGCGCGTGGAGATCGGTTCGACCTGGATTGCACCCGAGTGGCAACGGACGGCAGTAAATACCGAGGCGAAATTCCTGATGCTGCGACACGCGTTTGACGTTTGGGGATGCATGCGAGTGGAGTTGAAGACAGATGCTCTGAATCAGAAGTCGCGGAACGCAATTCTGCGGATTGGGGCGAAGGAAGAGGGCACGTTGCGACGGCATCTGGTGACCTGGACGGGGCGCGTTCGGGATACGGTGTATTTCAGCATCTTGGATGAGGAGTGGGCGGGCGTGAAAGAGAAGTTGGAGGCGCGGTTGCAAACAGCTCGAACGGTACACGGGGGCTAAAGCCCCTTCCCTCATGCTCAACCGCGGCCCTGAAGGGCCGCTCCTCCACGGATCTGGGAAGATATGTTGAGACTCGAAATTGCCGCGTGGACAGACTGCCCTCCATCAGCCGGCACTGGTACCCGAGCTACTCGCAGAAGACTCTGACCTTTACTTTGGCGCCCGCATCTTTCTGATCGACGTCAACAGTCAACTCACTTAGTTGTTCGACTAGTTCCTCGAGGTTCTCGGGTTTGATCTGGCTCAAGTCGATGGGCACACCCTGTTCCTGCATCGCTTGATTAGCGCGGTTTAGAGCTTGTGCTGGTATCAGGCCCGCCAGGCGCACACCTGCGCGCAGCAGTTGCATCGGCACGCGCACGTTGACCCTGGTAGGTCCGTCATAAGTGGCACCTCCCTCTTCAGCATCAACCAGCACGCGAAGATACTTAGGGCGAGGCTTCCCGGTGCTTATCGAAGCAGCGTCTGACGATGTGGAGTACGACGAAGGCGTTTCCGACGCGGCAATGAGGCGTTCGGCCTCATCGGCGCTGATCTTGCCTTCGGCCAGCATTTGCAGGATTTGACGACGATGTTCGTTCATATGTTCTCCGGTGTGGTTAAGGGGGCGACCGTCGAAAATCCCCGCTTCTCGCAAAAGCAGCGCGAAATGGGGCGCCCCGGTCTGAATTGATTCGAATTTTGTTGTTCGCTCGCGCATTCAGCCTCTAGAGGATGTGAAACGACATTCCTGCGCTGCGGTGTTCAACTTCAACATCTGTGTCACCTAGCGCGGTCAAGATTTGCCACATAACAGCAACTCCGCGGAATGGATTCACGCAGCAGACAAGGCATGCAATAAAAATGAACGGTGACAAGAGCACGACCAATGGCAAAAGCAGCAGCCAGATCAGGAAAAGTGGAATCCAGAATCGAAACGTGCGGCTGTCGTTATTGCGCAGGCTGACCACGGCAACAAACGGGATCATTTCAAGGTCTCCATCTCGCGGATCGCATCCTCCGCAGTAATCTCGCCTCGCCCGAGGCGCTCCAGGATTTCAGTTTTGGACGGAGTAGGGTTGGTCTCGATAAACTCCAGGCCTTCGGCGATGCGCGTCAGCCGCGACTTGATCGTCGGATAACTGACGCCAAAGATACGCTCCATCTCTTTGATGGAGCCGTGAGACCGGACAAACGCAATGATGAAGATCTGATCATCTCCGGGAAGGCGGGCGAGCTGGGGGAGTTCAAACTGACCTTCGATGGCGATATCTTTGCCCTCAAGGCGGACGCGCTCGACAACGATCGGCTTACCTTGGGTAAGCTGGGTCAATTCCTGCCAGTCCCTTGAGATTTTTGTGTTGTCTGGCATTGTTGTTTGAAATAGATTCATACAATAGTTAAATTTATTAATTATTGCAAGGACAATTATTGATAAAATTAATGTCGCACAGGAAGATCGACACGGGGAATGGAGTCCAGAGACCAGCTTCGGGATCGAACATCTAATAAATTGACTTCCAAGCTATTGGAAACATAGTCTGGAAGTGGTTCTTTCAAAGGCCAATCCCACCAGTGGGGGCGTCACGGCTTCGACGGAGATGCTTGCGGCCAAGAGGCATGCCGGGGTGCACACACCCGTAATCGTGGGCAAAATGATAATTGCCAATCAACAAATGGCATACGCAGCCTAATTAGTTAGGCAGCCGTCCCAGGAGGCTTTGCTCGCGGGCCTCCGAAGGACGTCGCACAGCGAGTTGCTCTTCCCTGCTACGTCTGGGCTGGGAGGCTAAGACCACAGGCTAGCGGAGTGCGTTTCTTGTCCGTTCTGAGCGCAGGCCGCGAACGTCCCAGGGTAATGCCTGGGGCATGAACGCGACTACGCATGTAGGCTCTTGACCAGTGACATTTTCGGACGCGGGTTCGACTCCCGCCGCCTCCACCAGTATCTCGTTTATTATCAATTATTTACAAGCATTTTGCACGGGTTCCAGTCCGCCTCCCTCAACTTGCTTGAAATCAGCAGTTTTTGATGACGTCTTTTTGTTTCGTACAATTCGGCGCCCTTTTTCCCTAGGACAATGTCCGTTCCATAGTGGGGATCACTGCTGCCGTGACTGCCAGCATTTTGTTCGTAACTAGTAGCCAACACGCGACACGGATGGCTTCCAATGGCGTGTTTAGAGCAGTGAGAGACAATTACTGGACCATAATTGGACCATAGGCTGCTATACTGCTCGTGACGCTCTTGCTACGGTTTGCTTGTCACGCGGTGGTCATCCTCTTAGACCAGATTCATCTCCGCCTTTCCTGCCCGCCGTTTGTTTTGCGTGAAATCCAAAATCAACTGGGCGGCTTCGCGGCTCTAGACGTGTGTCAGAGTGTGCGCAACAACTGACCCCTCAAGAAAGAAACAAATTCGAATGACCACATTTTCAGAACTACCGTTGTCTTCTGCGCTACAGCAGAAACTAGCGGCAGCTCAATTCATTAACCTCACACCCATTCAGGAACGTGCAATTCCGCCAGCTCTCGAAGGCAGCGACGTCATCGGAACTGCCGAGACAGGCACTGGCAAGACATTGGCGTTTCTTATTCCCCTCATCGAAACCCTGAACCGGGAACCAGTGCGCCGCACCGTCGCTCTAGTGCTGCTGCCAACGCGCGAACTCGCTATGCAGGTGCACGAGCAATACGAGCAACTACGCACGAAAGCCATGCCCAAGGCTGCGCTTATCATCGGTGGCGTCTCCGAGAAGGCGCAAATCCAGAATCTGCGTGCAGGGTCGGAATTGGTAATTGCCACTCCCGGACGATTGCAGGATCTCTTGAACCGCAATCTCGCTGATTTGCGCCTAGTCAAACTGCTCGTACTCGACGAAGCAGATCGCATGCTGGATATGGGATTTCTGCCGGCGATCCGGCGGATTCTGTCGACGCTGCCCAGGCGGCGCCAGACGCTGTGTTTCTCAGCCACGATGGAGCAGTCGGTTGCGGGCCTCATCAATGACCACATGCGCGATCCAGTTCGCGTCGCTTTAGGGTCAGTGCTCAAGCCCGCCGAAAGCGTGCAACTCCGAGCGTACGAATTACGGCCGGGAGAGAAACTAGACGTTCTTCGGCAGCTGCTTTACGCCGAAACAGGTCAAACGCTAATCTTCACGCGCACGAAGCGGGGCACTGAACGACTGACGAAAGAACTCTTGCGCGACGGTTTTGCAGCCGCCATGATTCATGGCGATCGCTCGCAGTCGCAACGTAGCGGAGCCTTGAGTGGATTCCAGGAAGGCCGCTTCCAGGTGCTCGTGGCGACCGACATCGCATCGCGTGGTCTGCACGTGGATGAAGTTGCCCACGTCATCAACTACGACGTCCCCAAAATGGCCGAGGACTTCATTCACCGAGTTGGCAGGACCGGCAGAGCTGGGCTCGAGGGACGCGCGTCGACGCTGGCGGCAGGAGCCGAAGTGCTGGAACTGCGTCAGATCGAACGCACTCTAAAACTAAAGATAGAACGCCTGCAGTCGGACAAAGGGACGGCGGGGCCATTGCGGCGCGTGATTCAAAATACGCTAGCCTCGCGCACGCTGACCGCTTTGCCGGGAGAGGTATTTGTGTAGAGCACCAAACTTTGTTGCCGGGGCATGAAGCTCCGGCAGCATGACGGTGTCATTTCACTGCGAGGAACTATTTATCGGTCCGACGTGAGTCCGTCGTAGATGAACCTTCTCTGCGATTCTTTTTCCGCGCTCGCTTGCGGGCCAAGGCGCTTTTCACCCGACGTTTCTCGCCCGGCTTCAAGTAGTAGGAATGACGCTTCACCTCTTTGATAATATCTTCCGACTGAAACTTGCGTTTGAATCGGCGGAGCGCATTCTCCAAGGATTCGCCCTCTTGCAATCGAATTTCTGCCACTCTCGCTCTCCTTCGCATAATTACCGCGATGTAGATTTTGTACAGCCGAACGTTACGTACGTCACTCGGATTGCCAGGTCGCTAAGGGCCGTCGCAAACCTTTGGCCACAGGTCAATCGCGGAGGTGGTCACCGGTTGGTTCCTCCGCGGTGCCATGATCCTCTGTGCCGAGATTAAATAGTGCTGCCTGTTCTGCAGCGTGTTTGCGCAGTTCGGCCATCTCGTCTACGCTGCTTGGAACGGCCTCTCGCCAGGCGGTCCACAATAAGGCAGGATACTTCCTGCCCGCCGAATGAAGCTTGGTTGGGGGCTTCCTTATTCGCGCACATCGTCGAAGAAGGACTTGAGTTCACCGCATCGCGCCGGATGGCGCAGCTTGCGCAGAGCCTTCGCTTCGATTTGGCGAATACGTTCGCGCGTAACCGAAAACGCTCGACCGACCTCCTCCAGTGTGTGCTCCGAGCCATCCTCGATACCAAAGCGCATACGTATGATTTTTTCTTCCCTCGGACTGAGGGTACGCAGCACCTGAGCGGTCCGCTCTTGCAAGTTCACGCTCATGACCGCATCAGCGGGCGAAATCTGGGCGCGGTCCTCGATGAGGTCGCTTAGGTGGGAATCACCCTCTTCGCCAATTGGCGTTTCCAATGAGATTGGCACCCGCATGATCCTGCGCACCTTGCGCACCTTTGCCTCGGGGACATCCATTTGCTGCGCAATCTCTGCCGAGGTAGGTTCGCGGCCAAGCGTCTGGACCAGCTGCCGCGTGGTGCGAACCAGCTTGTTCACAATTTCGATCATGTGCACCGGGAGCCGGATCGTGCGCGCTTGATCGGCAATGGCTCGGCTCACTGCCTGTCGAATCCACCACGTGGCGTAGGTGGAAAATTTGTAGCCGCGACGGTAGTCAAACTTGTCCACTGCTTTCATGAGGCCGACGTTCCCCTCCTGGATCAAGTCGAGGAACTGAAGCCCGCGATTGCCATACTTCTTAGCGATGGACACAACGAGGCGCAGGTTGGCCTCGATAAGCTCGTGCTTTGCCTGCTCCGCCTCCGTCTCGCCTTTGATGATTCGACGCTGCGTGCGCTGCAACTCCTCGAACGTCATGCCAGCATCGTTTTCCAGGCGCCTGAGGTCGTCGCGATGCTGTCGGTGTCTGGTGCGGTAGTTCTTCTTTAGTTCCTCGGTGCGGGTGCTCTTAATCTTCTTTTCGAGGTCACTGATCTGGCGGTCTAGCGAGCGCATGATTGCGACGGTCTTGTTTACCCGGTCGGCAAGGCACTTCCGCTCCGAATTGGTAAGACCTAGGTTGCGAATGATGAGCGAAGTGCGAACAATCTCGCGACTCAGTCGACCCCGGCAGCGACGGTATTCGCGTGCCCTTTTATCCGGCGAGACGATCGCGAGTTGTCCTGCCAACCGTTGTGCTGCTTTATAGTGCTTTTGCACCCGATCGATACCGCACGCAACCTCTTTGACACGGTCCAGAAGAATCTCCTCGCTGAGTTCTTCCTCATTGAAGACGACTATTTCTTTAACAGACCGCCGACCGCGTTTCAAATCCACGCCCATCGCCAAAACCTCGCGGATCACAATGGGTGAGCGTGAGAGCGCTTTCAACGTGGAGAGTTGTCCGCGCTCGATGCGCTTAGCAAGGTCTACTTCTCCTTCGCGGGTGAGCAGAAGCGAGGCACCCATCTCGCGTAGGTAAACCCGCACTGGGTCCTTGTCCGCCTCCTCGGCACCGGGCGATTGGCTGAGGTCGATGTCCTCTAAGGTTTCCTCAAGCCTTCGCTCTCGAGCCGTATCAGTCAGCAGATCCGGCCCTTCAACCACGTCCAGGCCCTGGGTGCGAAGGGTAGTGAGCAAGGCATCTACTTCCTGCTCTGAATCTAAGAGATGTGGAATCGGGTCATTCACTTCGTTGTCCTTGCATAGCTTTTCGTAAGGGCGTCCCCGCGTGGAAGCGGCGGTTTGATCTTGAACCGTGGAGTTTAGGGCAAGGAACTAAGACTAAGTGATCCTAGCACGTCAGGTCGGTTAGCGCGGGGTTCGGCTTGAATGTTCGCCTTTGCCAGCGCGCCGAGGCAAATACGCAATACGCCTGACATTCGAACATCTCTCGCACTAGACGTGCCGATCCGAGTCTACGCGAATTTGTTCGAGCCCAAGTTGCTGGTAGTGAAGAGCTTGGCGGGGAGGGAGATTGTGTGCCTTGTGATTTTATCTTTAATTATGCCACCTATAGATGTATATTTAGTTGGGAGATTCTATGACTGAATTCTTTTCCGTTAGCGAAGCGGCGGCCATCGCGGAAGTATCGCCAGAAACAATCCGGACTGCACTGGAAAAAAAATCGGTAGCTCCGTCATTCAAGCGAAAGACAGGCAAGGCGGTGCGCTATCAATTCTCAGTTGGAGACGTGCTTCTTATGAAAGTGCTTGTCGAATTTCCGTTTGCCTTGAGCAAGGAAGACAAGCAGTCTCTGGCGAAGATCCTTTCGCGTGGCGATCGCACCGCGACTCGCTGGTCGAGAGTGGGTGCGGACCTAGTCTATCGGTCGGGGGACATACAGGTCTCAATTGAATGTAAGGCCTTCCGCCAGAAGGTAGCCCGAAATTTGTCAGCATTCCGCTGGGGAAGACGACGCATTGTTTCTAATCCTGATGTGTTGGGAGGAGAACCCGTCTTTCGTGGTACTCGCATACCCCTTCAGCATGTCGCGGCGCTTTTTCGGAAAGGGGTTGCCGTGAACGAAATTGCGGAGGACTTCCCTGCGCTCAGCTCCCGCGACCTGGCCTATGCTCGGCTCTTCTCTCGCCTCAGCGAGAGGCCTGGACGACCACGGAAGAGGTTGGCTCTTCGACGCGGGCTGAGCGCATGATCCGTCTCCTGCTGGATGAAAACATCTCTCCAGCACTGGTGCGACTCTTAGCTGACCTCGGTATATTCCCAATCTGTACCGCACGTTGGTCTTGCGGGTCGAGCGGATCATGCGATCTGGCGGTATGCGCTCGATCATGACTTTGCCGTCGTCACGACGAACGCGCGAGATTTCATCGAACTCCTAGACGCGCCTGATCATCCGGGATTGATCGTATTGCGCGAAAGTGGTCTGAGCAGGCAGGAACAGTGGGAGCGGTTCATTCCAGTTATTGAGCACGTCAAGAAATCCGGGGAGGAAGATTTCTTGTTGAACAAGTTGATTGAGATCACAGGAGTCCATCAGTTCACCATAAGGGAGATGCCGGAACCCTGAAAAGGAGTCGGAAGTCGAGATATGCTTTGGCAGTAGCGGCAAAAGTGTGGGATACTCCCCTTTTAATGGGCCTTTGCGCTATGGAAACGCGAGCGGATTTTCGTACAATAAACGTACAATGGAATCGGCAATGGTGCCTTTTTTGCCTCTCTGGCCATACGAAGAATCAATAACTTACCTGCTGTCGACACGCTGAATAGTTCGGCTCCCGCCGCCTCCACCATACTCAGCTCCTAGGCTTTGCACACCGTATCAACGCTCCCTAGCAAGAAGAAGACGTCAAAAACAGTCGCACGTATTGTTGTTTACGGGCTCACAAATCACTTATCGTCGAGTCGATCCGGTACAGGTTTGATTTGCAATGTCTGCCGCAACCCTATTTCCGGCGGCTCTTCGCATTCTCACAAGCGACGGATGGCTCCTTTTTGTCACACGATTCACTCGCCTCTTTGCATATGGCTCGCTTTCGGTAATTCTTGTTTTCTATCTGGTAAGTCTGGGGCTCAGTGAATCGCAGAGTGGACTTGTTCTTACACTGACACTCGCGGGAGATATTGTGGTGTCGTTATACCTGACGACACGCGCAGACAGGCTTGGACGGCGGCGGATGCTGATCGTAGGCGCCATCCTGATGGCGCTGGCTGGCTTGGCATTCGCTCTTACGAGCAATCTGATCTATCTCATCATTGCGGGCACGATCGGAGTCATCAGCCCCAGCGGCCATGAGGTGGGCCCTTTCCTTTCGATCGAGCAGGCGTCCTTGTCTCATCTAATAGCGCCCGCTTCTCGCACAGAAGTGTTCGCGTGGTATACCCTGACCGGCTCGATGGCCACCGCGCTCGGCGCTCTCTTTGGTGGCGTCGTCACTGAAGCCTTGCAGCAGCGTTCGATCACTCCGATGGAGAGTTATCGATCCATCGTGTTTCTATATGCGTTTCTCGGGATTGTCCTGGCTTGCCTGTTCACTCGAATCTCATCCCTTATCGAGGTGAACAACCATTCGCGCGAGGAGGCAGCTTCGCGGATTGGCGATTTCATGGGACTGGGCAAGTCCCGGAAAGTCGTTTGGAAGTTGTCAGCACTCTTCGCGCTTGATTCATTCGCAGGCGGATTCGTGATCCAGAGCTTCGCGGCCTATTGGTTCTACCTGCGATTCGGTGCGGAACCAAAGACCCTGGGCGGAATCTTCTTTTGGGCGAACGTTTTTGCGGGAATCTCCGCGTTGCTTGCCTCCCGACTCGCGAACCGAATCGGATTGGTGCGTACGATGGTCGTCACTCATCTGCCTTCCAATCTTCTTCTGATTGCCGTGCCGCTAATGCCGACTCTCTCGCTCGCCGTTCTTGTCTTGCTTCTTCGTTTCAGCATAAGCCAGATGGACGTTCCGACGAGGCAGTCCTATACCATGGCGGTTGTGGAAGCTGGAGAGCGATCTGCTGCCGGGGGATTCACAGGAGTCGCGCGCACTACGGGTGCCGCAATCAGTCCTTTGCTGGCGGGCATTTTGTTCGCTCGACCAGGACTGATCAATCTGCCTTTCTATATCGCCGGCACGCTTAAGGTCGTTTACGATCTGCTTCTTTATTTCTCGTTCCGAAAACTTCGCCCACCGGAGGAAGCTAGCGCCGAATGACCACAGATTGCTGGCGATCCTTCTCTGACAAGAGACTGGCCCAAGGGGTTCGCCTGCTTCTGCTCGCCGTTGTAGCTATGAGCACGAGTCGGGTTTCAGCAGAGGACCGACCCAATGCGACTGCGTTAAGCCGCCCTTCCTCATCGATCGTGGTCGATGGACGACTGGATGATCCTGAGTGGCGCGATGCTCCAGTACTCAGGCTCGTGCAGCAATCCCCGAAACCAGGTGCGGCGACTCCTTACGAAACCGAAGTCCGCATAATCGTCAGCGACGATCGCATTTACTTCGGCTTTGAATGCACAGACCCGCAGCCAAATCGGCTCTCGATCCATACCATGCGACGCGACGAAACGATGGGGCAAGATGGGCAAACCCTTACCGACGATACGGTCAGCATTGTGCTTGATACTTACGGAGATCGTCGCACTGGATATTTCTTTCAAATCAATGCAGCGGGCACTCGTACTGATGGTCTGATCTCGAATCCCGAGAGTGTGTCGCTCGATTGGGATGGGATTTGGGACGCGCGAACCGCCAAAAGTAAGGATGGCTGGTCCGCTGAAATTGTGATTCCGTCGAGAACGTTGAGTTTTACGCGTGGCTTGCGGGAATGGGGGCTGAACCTTGAACGGTTCGTCCCGCGCGAAAGGCTGGCCTTACGTTGGTCTTCTCCCACTCTCGACTCGTTTCTTTACGACCTCAGCCGTACGGGGACGTTGTCGGGAGTGGGTGACCTGCAGCAAGGACGAGGAATCGAAATCTCTCCCTATGGTATCGGCAGAACAAAGCAGCTCTATGGTCAGAGCCCGAGGACATGGCAGGCGACTGCGGGCGGTGAGGTTACATGGAAAATTACTCCGCAGCTTGCCACCGTATTCACGGTCAATACGGACTTCGCGGAAACAGAGGTAGACACACGGCAAATCAATCTCACTCGCTTCCCCCTTTTTTTCCCGGAGAAACGAGCTTTCTTTCTCGAAGGCGCCAATCAGTACGATTTCGGACTTGGACTGGGCGGGGAGTCGCCGCAGTTCATTCCATTTTTCAGTCGCCAAGTTGGACTGTTGGACGGTGAGCAGATCCCGATCAACGCGGGCGTCAAACTAAACGGCCGCGTGGGCAAGTGGAATCTGGCTATGCTCGACGTGCAGACTCGCGAGACTTCTGTATCTCCGGAGGTCGTAGCGGATCTTTCGCTTCCATCTTCCCGGGTTCCCGGGACAAATCTGATGGCGGGCCGGGTGTCTTATGACTTCAACGAGAACCTGCGGGTCGGGACCATCGTCACGAACGGAGATCCCGCCGTGCTGCGGCAGAACACGTTGGCGGGCGTCGACGCCATCTGGCGGACGTCCAGGTTCCGGGGCAACAAGAATTTGCTTTTGGGCGCATGGACCGCGACTACGCAAGGCGACGTCGGGCCGGGCAGCAAAATGGGATGGGGATTCAAGATCGATTACCCAAACGACCTTTTCGATTGCAATGTCAGCATCAATGAATATGGAACAGCGCTTGAACCGCTCCTGGGATTTCTGCCGCGTCCCGGAGTACGTCATACGTCCGCGGGCTGTAACTACCAACCGCGCCCATCCAAAGACGGACCGTTCAAATGGATACGGCAGGAATTCTTCGAAAACCAGTACTCGCGCTACACGGACACTAGAGGCATCGTGGAGTCATGGGAGTATTTCATGGCTCCGGTCAATGTCCGCTTCGAATCGGGAGACCGTTTTGAATTCAACTGGAATCCGCATGGCGAAACACTGCTGGCACCCTTCGAAGTTGCACCTGGAGTCATAATCCCTCCGGGCTCTTACGACTTCACACGTTGGCGTCTGGAAGCCCAAACCAGCGAGCACCGTCCCGTGCAATTCGGCACCACGACCTGGTTCGGAACTTTCTACAACGGCCATTTGACGCAGTGGGAGGAGTACCTTCGATGGACGTCACCGAGAGGCAAAATCCAATTGGATCTCGAAATGGAAAACGACTTCGGCCACTTGCCGGCTGGAGATTTCGTGCAACGCCTTTGGTCGGTGCGTGCCGCGTATGCCTGGAATCCGAATCTCGTTTTGTCGAGTTTCATTCAGTACGATACCGCCTCACAAAACGTGGGCACGAATACGCGTCTTCGCTGGACGATTCGGCCTGGTAATGATCTGTTCATCGTGTGGAATCGGGGATGGCAAAGGATTGTCACGGATCCTCACGTTAGCCTCGTTCCACAGAGCGATCTCATCGCTGTGAAACTTCGGTGGACGTTTCGTCCCTAGAGACCTGCATCAGCCTTTTGGATTCAAACTGATTTCACCAGACCAAGGCTGCGCTCCGGGCATCGAAAGCCAAGGATTAAGAACTATGGCTTCCGTTCTGAACAGTTCCCCTACGAAGATGCGCGCTGCAGCAAGTTCGTTCAAGATCGCAATCTCGGATGAAGTCATTTCTGATTTGCATCGTCGTTTGAGCCATACGCGGTGGTCAACGCATCCAGATGGAATCCATTGGAAGGCCGGGACGTCGCCTGAATACCTGCGCGAACTTGTCAGCTATTGGG
>AP72_2010_repI_A100DRAFT_1000099_pt1 | contig 15138 bp, 15 predicted proteins | sample AmaPasrepliIA100_FD_9193 | JGI IMG/M metagenome (IMG submission 9193)
ATAGGGATATATTAATAGAATTTCTAAATCAAATAATAAAAATAATAATGCAAATATAAAAAAAGAAATACTAAATTGTGTTCTATTTTGACCTAAAAATGAATGAAATCCGCATTCAAATGCACTATTTTTTTCCTGATAAGGATTATGAGGTGATAAAATTATATTAATTGTTAATAATATTAGTGCTAATATGGGTATGAATATAAAAAAAAATGTCAAACTTGTCATATTATATATCATCGAAATATTAAATGTAGATCTGAAAGTAATAATGAGAATTATAATGTGATTTTATTAATATTTTGCATTTGTAGTTAAATCTATTAAACTATTTTCCACCAACGTAATAATAGGTACAATAATTAAAAAATGTGTAAAGTACAAAGTAGTAGATATTTGACCTAGTTCTATAAATGGAGATTCCACATGTTTAGCTCCTAATTGCATTAAAATTAAAAAATTAGCCGCGAATATAAAAAAGGCTATTTTACTTAAAGGTTTGAATTGTATACCTCTTAATCTAGATAAATCAGTAAATGGCATTGATAATAATGCTAAAATAGCAGAAAACATTGCTATAACACCTAGAAGTTTATTAGGTATAGATCTTAGTATAGCATAAAAAGGTAAAAGATCAAAATTAATATATATATATTTATATTCATAATATTTTTATTATGATTGGACTATTTATTCATTTAAATGTCTTGCATTTAGTCTCTGAGGATCGATAAAAAATATATCGTTTCCTGCTGATTGTCCTTTTAGTATTAGAAGGAACTTTCAGCAAATAGCAAGATTAAGTAACATCTTTTATTTTATCACTCTGGTACTATTGCAGGTGGTGTTTGCATAGGATTAGCCATAACATAATTTTCACTATCACCTAAAATATTAGGCATAAAAAATACAAATATTGATAAAATTATTATAAAAATAAATATCGTTATTAAATCTTTAAATAAAAAATATGGTGCAAAGGGTAATCTATCACAATTAGCTGATACACCTAAAGGATTACCAGATCCTGATGATTCATGTAATACAATTAAGTGCATTGCAGCTAAAGCTGCTAAAACAAAAGGTAAAACAAAATGTAGAGAAAAAAATCTGTTTAAAGTAGCATTGTTAACACTAAATCCTCCTCAGATAAATTCTACTATATCTTGTCCTATTCAAGGTATTGCACTCATTAAATTAGTGATAACAGTTGCACCTCATAAAGACATTTGACCGTAAGGTAATACATACAAATTTATTGTTATAAAACTAGAGTAATTTATAATAAATAAACCCTAATAGTTAAAATTTAACTATAAGTCTCGACTATACATTAAGCAACATTTCAGTTACCTATTAGTGATCTAGTCTGTAGCGATTATTTATATAACCGACGATCTTTAATTAAAATTGTTTAATTCAATTAAAATTATTTAATCGTTTTCACTAATATTGCCAATTCCACTTTATTTTTATTTTTCTATAAAGATTGCATAAAAATTTAAATTAGTGGGACTATAATATGAATTATTCTATTTACTTTTTAATTCATATCATTTTAGGCTATAGTAATAACCTAGGAAAGCCGTAGCCATCATTAAAATAAATATAATAGTTCCAATTGTTCATACTAATGTTCTTGGTGTTCTATACGACCCATAATATAATCCTCTACCTATATGTAAATATACTAAGAAAAAAAAAGCTGAAGCAGTGTTTGAATGCAGATAACGTATTAATCATCCATTATTTACATCTCTCATTATGTGTTCTACTGAATCAAATGCTTCTATAACATTAGGTGTATAATGCATACCTAATGTTACACCTGTTATTATTTGTATTACTAAACATAACCCTAATAATGAACCAAAATTTCATAAATAACTTATATTGGAAGGTGTTGGTGAATCTATTACATAAGAATTTACTATTTTTAATAAAGGATGACTTTTAAATATCCTCATTTATATTTATATATATATTTATTTGTTTTTTTTTATTAATTTTTATTTTTAATTTATAATATTTTATCAACTTGTTTTAAATGTATGAAGCCAAATAATATTAATAATAATTCTAAATAAATATCAGGTCTTATACCATAATATAATATAGATATATAAAATATTAAACCTATTAAAATGTATAAAGCATATGAAGTTACAACACCTGTACTTAAATTACCTATAAATTTACTTAAATTTGTTAATTTTTTTTCTAAACCATAAGGTCCGAAAAGTTCAATTGAACCTTTATCCATTACTTTTGTAGTTTGGCCTCCTAATTTAAGTATAATATTGGAAATGTATTTATTATAAAAAAGTTCCATTAAAAATCTTTGATTAAAAAAACTGAATATATTGTAACCAATATTAGATAATTTAAATTTAATAAGTAATTTAGGATAAAATTCTGTGAATAATATTGATATTAAACTTAATGTTATAGTGAAAAAAAAAGGCAGTAATTTAAATAAAACAGGTACTGCAAATTCAGTATCTAACATAATTTCATGTAAAGGATGAATAAATATACTATTATCTAAGAAAAATCCAGAACCTAATCCTAAAAAAATATCTTTAGTTATATAACCAAAAAATATAGAAAATATTGCTAATATTATTAAGGGCATACTTAAAAAAATATCACCTTCATGAGCAGCATTATCTTGTTTATAATTTATTAATGATCCATTAGGATTAGTTAAAAAGGTTAAATATAAAACCTTAACTGAATATAATGTAGTAAACATTGCACCTATAGTAGCTATAAAATAAACTATTATACTAGATAAGTAATATTGACCGTAGGATGATTCAAGTATAAAATCTTTTGAATAAAATCCTGTCATAAAAGGTATTGCTACTAAACTAAGAGAAGCTATTAACATAACTGAATATGTCAATGGTAAATAAGCTATTAATCCACCATATTTCCTAAAATCTTGATTATCAGCAACTGCATGTATAACTGCACCTGCACCTAAAAAAAGTAAACCCTTATAAAAAGCATGATTAATTAAATGAAATAATGCTGTATTATAAGAAGATAAACCTATAGCTATTACCATCATACCTAATTGACTCATAGTAGAATATGCTATAACTTTTTTTATATCTTGTTGAAATAAACCTATAAGTGAACTAAACACTGTAGTAATAGCACCTGTTCATAAACAAAGTAATAAAACAGTAGAACTATATTCTATTATAGGTGATGTACGCATTAATAAATATACACCTGCAGTTACCATAGTAGCTGCATGTATTAATGCAGAAACTGGTGTAGGACCTTCCATAGCCATAGGTAATCAAAGATGCAAACCTATTTGAGAACTTTTAGCCATAGCACCTATTAATAAACATATACCAATTATAGTAATAATATTATTATTAAAAAAAGGAGATAAAGAGAATACTGTATAATAATCTATGTTTCCAAACGATCATAAAACAGCAAATATACCTATTGTTAAAAAACAATCACCTACTCTATTCATTAAAAATGCAGCCATAGAACTTTGATTCGCTGCTATTCTAGTAAATCAAAAACTTACTAAAAGATAAGAACATATTCCTACACCTTCTCAACCAACAAACATTAATAAAAAATTATTAGCAGTTACAAGTATAATCATCATAAATGTAAATAAGCTTAAATAACTAAAAAATCTTTGATTATGTGGATCGTGGCTCATATATGCTATAGAATATACATGTACTAAAGAAGATACTATTAATACAGGTATTAACATAGAAACTGTTAATGAATCAAAATTAAATCCTCAAGATATATTAAGAGTTTCTGCATCTACTCATCTAAAAAGATTTATTGTAACAGGTATATTATTTAAACCTACTTCTATAAAAGCTATTATAGATAAAAATGTTGTTATTATTATACAAGTACATGTTATTAATTGTGATCCGCTAACTCCAATTTTTCTTCCAAAAAAACCGGATATTATTGAACCTAAAATTGGTAGTATTATCAAAGCTAAATACATTATTTATATTCTATTGCTATGCTACCTCTTAATCTATAAAAAGCTACTAATATACCTAAACCTATTGCAGATTCTGCTCCAGCTATAGATATTATATAAACAGAAAAAGTTTGACCTAATATATCATCAAAATTTAATGAACTTATTAATATCAAAAGTGTTATAGATAATAGCATTATTTCAATTGAAATAAGCATTAATATTATATTTTTTCTGTTTAAAACAAAGCCTAAAATCCCTATTAAAAACAATATTAGTGAAAATTTCATTATATATATTATAGATTAATTTATGATCATAATAAAATTTCAAATTAAAAAGGAATAAGGAGGAATCGAACCCCTTCATAAGGATTTGCAGTCCAATGGCAGACCATCTACTTCTTACTCCTTTAAGTTAAATTATATAATTCAACTTAATTTTTTATATTACATATTATTTAAATGTAAACGAGCTTTAAATAAACGCACAAATCCTGGTAATATATACTTAGTAAACATATATATAATTAATGTAAGTAAAGCAAAATTAAATATTACTTGATTAACAAAAAAAAATGGTATTAATTGAGGCATATATTTATATTTATAATAAGAATAATTTCATAAAAATATTAATACCCTAAATGGGATATAAATCGGTTTATTTTATTTAAATTAAATTAAATAAAAATTTGTAGGAATTAAACATAAACTATAAACTACACAAGGTATTAATATTATAAATGCAATAATAATAGGTAATAATATAGTTCAACAATAAGACATTAACTGATCAAACCTGATTCTAGGTAAAGAAGCTCTAGCTCAAATAAAAACGAAAATTAATAAACTAGATTTTAATCCTAACATTAAACTTGAAAATAATCCATCAATTAATAGATTAAAAAAATTAACATTAGTTTCATTAATTAAACTATTAAATATAATTATATTTAAATTAAAAATATAAATTATATTTAATAAAAAATCTAATGAAAATATACTTAAATAACCTCCTAAAAATAAAATACTAGTAAATATACATATTAAAACAATACTTGCATACTCAGCTAAGAAGAAAAATACAAATATTACAGCTGAATGTTCTGTCATAAAACCACTAACTAATTCAGATTCAGCTTCAGCTAAATCAAATGGAGCTCTATTTGTTTCTGCTATACATCCTATAAAAAATACAATAAATATAGGCAATAAAGGTATGGCAAAAAAAATTATTTTTTGTGCTTCAATATTAATAGTCATATTTAAATTACCTGTTAATAAAACAACTAATAATATAGCAGAGCTTAATATTAATTCATAGCTAATTAATTGAGCAGTACTTCTCAATGAACCTAAAAAAGCATATTTTGAATTAGCTGATCAACCTGCTAATAATATACCATAAGTGGATAAAGAAGAAACAGCTAGCATATATAATATACCTAGATTTAAATCAGCTATAGTAAGACCTGGTCCATAAGGTATTACTCCATAACCTAATAATGAAAATATTAAAGTTATTATTGGTCCTAAAAAAAATAAAATTAAATTAGCTTGTGTAGGTCCTACGTATTCTTTTAATAATAATTTAAGAGCATCAGCAAATGCTTGAAGAGTACCTCAATATCCTACAATATTAGGACCCAATCTACGTTGCATACTTGCCATAGTTTTTCTTTCTGCTATTGTTACAAAAGCTACCGTTAATAATGCTGGTACTATTACAATTATAACTTCTATAATTGCAATTAATGATTGTATATTTAACATGTTTATTAATTAAATTTATAAATATTATAGTGTATATATGTGATTATTAACTTTTGTTTAAAAGTTTGTAATCTACCTTTTTATATTTTTATACATATATAGTAAATTATGATCCTAATTGATCGTATAATCAATATAAGAATTTACCTAATTTAACTGATTGTATAGCTATAGGCATAGAACTATGTAATATTCCACATATTTCTGAACATTGACCAAAATAAGTACCCTCTCTATTTAAATAGACTGATGATTGATTTAATCTTCCTGGATAAGCATCACATTTTATTCCTAAAGCAGGACATGCATATGAATGTATTACATCTGCTGCTCCAACTACAAAACGTGTATGTGTTAATTCTGGAATTATTACACGATTATCTACTTCTAACATTCTAAGTTTCCCTATTTCCAAGTCATTTTCAGGTATTATGTAGGAATCATATTCTACAAATTCATTATCATTATTAGTAAAATCTGGATATTGATAGCTTCAATATCATTGATGACCTTCACCATATATAACTAATGATGGGTCTATAACTTCATCCATTAAATATAATAATTTAAAGGAAGGAAAAGCTATTAATATTAAAATTAAAGCTGGTGTAATAGTTCATATTAATTCTACTAATGTACCGTGATTCATATATTTATTAGATATACGATAATTAGTAAAATTTATTACTATAGATGCAAATATTCAGGTTACAGCAAACATTATTATTGCTAAATAAAACATTATATTATTATGTAACTCTTCTAATGCTTCCATTTGTGGTGTAGCATTATCTTGAAAAAATAATCCTCAAGGTTCAGGAGTATCATAATTTGTAGTAAAACTATTATTTAAAAAATAATTAAAAATATACTTATTAATAATCATATATTTACTTATATTGTTAATTGTTAAAAATGTATATATATTATTATTATATATAAAAATTAAATTTGAAGACTTATTTATTATCCACATTCAAATAGTAATAATAATAATAATAATAATAATAATAAAATTTATTTGTTAATTAAAATATCTATTAACTATTACGTTCATTCATACTCTTTTCTAGTTATTGGCCAATTAATTTTGCTGAATCTAAAGATTCCTTTATCTCTGCAATACGAGCACAATATTCATCATTTATTCTCTTAGTTTTCTCATTTGCAGCTTCAACTTTTTCCCTAATTTGACGTCTTTTTTCACTAATCTTACTTTCGTCTGGTTCACTTTCGTCTTCTAAATCTTCAAGATCATCATTTAATTTGTCAATCTCTACTGCTCGTTCTTCTAAATCTATTTTATCTAAAAGCATATCGTATTATTGGGATTTATTTTGAGATATTGATCTAATTTCTTGCACTAAAGATTTCCTTTCTCTTTCATTTTCAAATAGTTCTTCTCATATAATGTTTTCTTTAGTAACTTCTGGATCTTCCATTAGTTCTTCTTCTAAAGCTTCTTCATTATAAGAAGGACTTATACTTGAATCTTGATTTGGAATATTATTATTATTATTATCGTTATTATTTTGTCTATTAGATCCTTCACCTTCTTCACCACTGTTTTCATCAAAAAATTCTTTAGTTATTTCAAATGTAAAGGGATTAAAATCTCATAAGAAAGCAGACATTGCTATTATTAGATTATCTACTGAATCATTTATTAAATTTAAGTTGGTATATTTTTTTAACAATGAACAATATAAATAAATATATTATTTTTAATAATAAATTTGTTAATTTAATCCTCATTTTTATTTTTATGTTAATATAAAATTAAATATAAATCAGAAAGTAAATTGAGAATACAAAAGCTAAATTTAAATATTAGTTTTATATATTATATTTATGATCCTCAATAATATACAGAAATATATAAAAACAATCACACTACATCTACAAAATGTCAATACAGTATTGCTGATTCAAAACCTAAATGATGATTTTCAGTTAAATGGTAAGCTAATAGACGTCAAAAACCTACTGCCAAAAAAGCAGTACCTATCATAACATGTAACCCGTGGAAACCAGTACCAAAATAAAAACAAGATGTATAAGTACCATCAGCTATAGTAAATGATGATACTGTATATTCTATACCTTGTAAGGCTGTAAATACTATAGCTAATATTATTGTATAAATTAAGCCATATAATGCTCCATTTCTATTACCTTGTATCAAAGAATGGTGTGAATAAGTAACAGTAACACCAGATGATAATAAAATTATTGTATTAAGTAAAGGTAATTCAAAAGGATTAATTGCTTGTATACCCATAGGTGGTCATTTTGCTCCTAGTTCTATAGTAGGTGATAAAGCACTATGAAAAAAGGCTCAAAAAATAGCAAGAAAAAATAATGCTTCTGAAACTATAAATAAACCTACTCCCATACTTAAACCACGTTGTACTGCTAATGTATGATTTCCTAAAAAAGTACCCTCTGAAATAACATCTCTAAATCATAGAGACATAGAATAAACAACACTTATAAGAGCCACAATTAATAAATTAACACCTTTTATAAAACCATGAAAACTTAATACTGCACTAAAAGTTGTTGCTAATAAACAGAGACTTGTATTTAAAGGTCAAAGTGAAGGCGATACTAAGTGAAAAGGATGTGCTTGAAATTTACTTCTAGTTAAATTAGTCATATTTTTTGTTTTAATTATTAGTTACACTTTTAATTATTTTAAATTTAAACATTTGATTATGTACTATTAATACCACCTCTTATAAAAAAAGTACTACCAGTACGACTTACTGATGCTGGTCTACCATTAGCTAATATTAATTCTCCACGTGGACCAATTAAACCTATAATTCTACCTGTAGCATTAGTAGGTTTAGGTGCTCAAATACCATTATGTCCATCGTAATATGTATAACGAAAACTAAGTTGTCTACGCCGATAATCTGTTTGCACAGGTCCAGTCAAATTAGAATTACTAAATCTAATACCCACAAATTCTCTATCTTCTACTGTCACTCTTGTAGGGTGAGAAGCAATGAATCTAGGAGAATTATATAATCTTAATAAATTCTCACCTGATTGTTGATTTTTGTCATAAAGAACTCTATATAAACGAGTACTTACTCATGCAGTACTATAACCAACATCAACTACAGTACGATCTTCTCTTATTTCAGGTTTGTCTGTTAATTCTGGTTTTTGTACTAAATTATTTTTTGTATCTTCATTTGTATCTGGATTCAAAATACTAGAAATAGGAATACGAGTTTCACTTTTAGATGTTAAAATAATTATACCTAATCCTATGCACATACTTATTATAATAAGTAATGGTAAATTACTTATTAATATATCATATTTACTGTCTTCATGATTTCAAGTATCAGAAAAAAATTTCCATAATTCATTTTCTTCAAAATCCATACTTGCAGTATCAGCCAAAGAATGAGCTAATAAATTAGATAAATTTATTGGTTCATTAGGAATCAATATAAAAACTGATATAATTAATGTTAATATTGCTAAACTAATAGATAAATAATTTGATAATGACATTTGAACAATTTTATAAGATTTTATATATTCTTTTGTATTAAAATATATAGTTTTTATAATACTTAAATAATAAACAGCACCTATAACACTTGTTAAAACTGCAACAATAACTAATATGGTATAATTATTATTTAAAGCACTGGTTAACACCATTTGTTTACCAAAAAATCCAACTAAAGGAGGTAAACCTATAAATGAAAATATAGTAATAATTAGACACAAAGCTAATGCAGGGTTTATAGAAAAAAAACCTTTTAATTGACTGATTAATTGTATTGGAGAATTATTTTTTTCTGATAAATTATTATTTTCAGATATGTTTGTATAATATAAATATAAACTAAAACCAATACCAATTATTACAATAAATGCGTTTAAATTTGTTAAAATATATTGCATTATATAAAAAATATAAGCTTGATATGATTCAATACTATAAGCTATTAGAGCTAATAATATAAAACCAATATGAGATATTGTACTATAAGCTAATAATCTTTTTATTCTTATTTGTGTTAATCCTAATATAGTACCAACTATAAGTGAAATAAGACAACTTATAAATAAACTTACAGTTCATGAATAATATTGTATCATTGAATAAATAAGTGTACTTGTATAGTAAGATAATTCTAAAAAAATAACTAAAATAGCAATTTTACCTAAAATTGCTATAAAAGTTGTAACAATTGTAGGTACTCCATCATATACATCAGGAGATCATCAATGAAAAGGAGCAGCAGCTATTTTAAATAAAAAACCTACGGATATAAGAATAAGAGCATAAAAAATATAATTATGAATATATCATGTAGAAAAATTTAAATATTTTTCAGAATCTGAAATTATAGAATAAATACCATCCAAATTAGTTAGACCTGAATTAGCATATATTAATGCTAAACCTAATAATATAAAACATGAAGATAATCCTCCTAATAAAAAATAAGTAAGAGCAGAACTTGTTGATGACTCAGAATTTCTATGCATAGCTGATATTATATACAAACTAAAACTTTGTAATTCTATGCATAAATATATAGATCCTAAATCACTTGATGTTAATAAAAGTGTTGCTCCTGATATTACAAATATTATAATTAATGCATATTCTATAATAGTAAATTGTTCTGATGTTTTATTTATAATACTTGTATATTCTTTTACCTTATTTCATAAAGATATTGAAACACCTTTATGTTTTTTTCTTGGATAAAATCCTGTCATTAATAAAATTATTCCACAAAGTAGCAATATAAATATTTGAAAACCATGTGTTATAGGTGTTACGTGGAATAATCCACCATACAAACCTATTCCTGTTTGCAAATAAGTTATATGGAAGCTAAGCATTGTACTTATGATACTATAAAACACTATTAATAAACCTATTCTAGAATATAAAATTGATGTGTCAGGTCTTATAGTCAGACCATTTGAAAATAATAAAAGTAGAATAAAAGTTAATATCATTCTATTTAAATTTATTTATATATATATATGTTTTCTTTTATTTAATCTTAATTTTTAGTTTATTATGAACAGTTAATACTGTTTTTTAAAATTTAATTTAAATTACGGTATCAAATTTAAATAACACAGAATAAATATAATAGTGTAAACCATCAAGTATTATAACAGGATATATACCTAATATAACAGTAAATAAGACTAAAGCTGAAAGAATGTTAAATTCCCGTTTATTTAAGTCAGGTATATAATTTTTTCAAAAATAAGCAAAAAATGAACCAGCAAAAGCTATTCTATTAAACAAAAAAATAGTATAAGCAGCAGAAAATATAATTGATAAAGATGCTAATACTCCCGCTAAAGGCAATCTTTCAAAAACACCATATAAAGACATGAATTCACCTAAGAAATTTAATGTTAAAGGTACACCACAATTAGCCAATGATAAGATAAAAAATAATATAGAAAATATAGGCATTATTTGAGCAACACCTCTATAATATGTTATTAATCTTGTTGAAGATCTATCATAAAGTATACCTCCAGCACATATAAATAAACCAGATGAAACAAATCCATGGGCTAGTCCTAAAGTAATACCTCCTTCTATACCTTGTAAAGTATTACTAAATACACCTATAAGATATACAGCTGCATGAGATACAGATGAATATGCAATTAATTCTTTAATATCTATGGTCCTAAGTGTACTTAAACTAGCATATATAATAGTTAAAACTCCAATTAAAAAAATTATATATGTATAATACATAAAAGCCTTTGGCAATAAAGGTAAAATTAATCTAAGAATACCATATAAGCTTAATTTTAAAACAATACCTGCCAAAATTATACTACCAGATAAAGGTGATTCAACATGAGCTTTTAACAATCAACTATTTAAATAAATAATTGGAGTTTTAACAGCAAAAGCTATAAATATTCCATAAAATAAAAAAAGTTGAGTAGAAAATAAAAAATTTACTTTTGATAAAACATCAAAATCAGTAGAACCTATTAAAGATAACATTGTTATCACAGATAATAGCATAAATAATGAACCTAAAAAAGTATAAAGAAAAAAATAAAAACTAGCTCTTACTTTTTCATTTGAACCATAAAGTCCTATCAATACAAATAAAGGAGCCAATATACTTTCAAAAAAAATATAAAATAATAAAATATCTAATACTAAAAAAACCATTAATAAAGATGTTTCTAATAACAACATTATTATTAAGAAAATAATTGTGTTTTCTTTTATTGATTTTCAATTAGATATTATAGATATAGGCATAATTATAGTTGTTAATAACACAAAATATATGGACAGACCATCTATACCTAAATAAAAATCAAAGTAATTTACTTGATAATGTTCTTGAACAAATTGAAATTGTTTACTACTACAATCAAATAATATATATATTATTATAGATATAATTAAATCTATAATTGTTGCAATTAAAGCTATAATTTTTAATAGTTTTATATTTTGTTCTGTTATATTATAGGTTAAAATACCTAATAAAACAAATATAGCTATTAAGGGTATTAAAGCTAAAAGCAATAAAAACATACTTAAGTATGTTTACAATTTTCGTCTATATGTAACGCCTAACACATCTGCCGGCAAACCCAAAATGTGAAGTCGGGTTATTATGATTCGAACATAACAAATCCTCAACCCAAATGAGGCGCCTAACCAACCTGGCTCTAACCCGTAAACAGAGAATATCCGATTTGAACGGATGTGGTCATTATAACCAAATAAGTTTCAAGCTTATCGCCTTAAACCCCTCAGCCAATTCTCTTTAAAACAATATTGATTCTTCAGTGATTTGAACACTAAACTTATTCTTATCAAAAATACACTTTACCAATTAAGTTAAAGAACCTTAATAATTAATCGTTTGTTGTTAAACTTATATTAAAAACAATTATCAAGAGCACTCAGACTCGAACTGAAAACATGAAGTTTGAAGCTTCTTATTTTACCTTTAAACTATACTCTTAATCGGAAAAGAAGAGAATTGAACTCTTAGATCTATGAAGATAAATTTTAGCAAAATTCTTAGCTTACCTATGCTTACTTTTCCCATTTATTGGCGAGTTAAACCGGCTACGATCCGGCATCTATCTCCTCGACAAGAAGATCCTTTACCTATTAAGTTACTAACTCTTTTTAATCGAAATATAATTAAATATTTATTAATACAAAAAATAGTTATACTAAAATACGGCTAATCGAAATCGAATCGATAATTTTCATTTGGAAGACGATTAGTTTACCATTAACTTATAGCCGCTGTCAATTTCAATTTTATTTTATTAATATATTTATAAAACGTTTACTTTAATAAAAATGCTTATTAATATATATAAATTACTATTTAGTTAAAGTAAATAAGTATTTTTTATTACATTTATCTAATACTTTAAACCAGGAGAGAAATTTGAATTCTCATTATTAATGCATGAAATTAATGTTCTACCTTATTAAACTACCCTGGTATAATTCTTATCCAGGATTCGAACTTGGATCAAAATATTAGAAGTATCTTGCTCTACCATTGAGCTAATAAGAATAGAATATTATTTATATTTCAAGACAGTATAATTAACATAAACTACAAAAAATAATTTAACAGAAATGAGTAATATATTTAAACCTATATAATAATATTGGAATTTCCTCCTTAACTTAATTCATTTAGCCAATCTAGGATATTTTTCTTCCAATTTATAATAAATGATTAAATAATCACCATAATAAGAAATAGCAATATCAAATAAACAACCAAAAATAAAAATGCAGGCAAATATATGACTTATAGCTCCTAATTCAGCTATAGTTTAATAAGAAAAATCAAAAATGTTTTTTAAAGAATTATTATTAGATCCTGATCCATTAACTTTATTTATTAATAATATTACTGGTAAATTACTTTGGAACTAGTGTCTATACCTTGATTATTATTAATAAAAATATTATTAGCACGATCAATTAATTATAAATTTTGCTTTATTTTATCCAAACTAGCCACTACTTCTGTATTATTAGAAGCTATTACATATTGTCTTTCTTAAACTTGTTTTATAAAGATTGATAAATTTACTATTACTAATAACAGCTCTTTTATAACCATTTAAAGTAATACAAGTCATAAACTCAATAGAACCTCGTTTTAATAAATTGTATTTAGTTTTCATTTTTTGTTATATTAAATTAAATGTAAATCAAAAAGTAAATTAATAATGAAAATATAAAAGATTTATAAAGCTAATAGAACTTGAATTTTCTAATATTAATACAGGAAAAGTTTATCATTATTTTTAATAAATCATTTATTATATTAACTTATTTTTCTATTAATTTTAATATATATTAAACTAACAATAGGAAAGAAGAGATTCGAACTCTTAAAAGTATATTACTATTGAGTTTACAGCTCAACCCTTCTTGCCAATAAAGGTACTTTCCTTAAGACCTATGGGATTTGAACCCATATTATAGCGATTAAAAGTCACATGTTTTGCCTATTAAACTAAAGTCTCTTTTTTATTTGCTTAATTGTTATTACAATTGATCCTACCATAGCTAATAAAAGTATAATAGAAGTTATTAATAATCAAATAGAATAACTTGTATACATTATATTACCTATACTCATAATATCTGTACTATCTAATATATTTCCATCTCAGTTTTTAGACGTTACATATGACACTTGTTTAGTATTAGTTATATCTTGTAATAATTTATTTAATTCAAAACCTATAATATTTAGTTTGCTTTTAGCATCTGGTAATAAATTAGTAAATGGAATAAAAAATGCTATTATAGTTATTAAGGCTAAAGGTAAATTATTATTTGTATCACTAATAAGTTCTGATACTCTTATATTAATTAACATTAATATAAATAAAAATAATATTGATACAGCTCCTACATAAACTAATAGATAAGATATACCTATAAATTTTATACCTATAAATATTAAATAACAAGATACACTTGAAAATAATAATATTAAATATAAAACTGATATTATAGGATTTTTAGTTATAATAATAAATATTCCTAATAATATTGAAAGCATCGCAAATACATCTAAAAAACTTGTTGAATAACCAAAAGACATTTCATATAAAACATATAAATTTAACATAAAGTTATTATTAACTCTTTTCTTTAAAAAATTTTAAAGATATAAAATCAAAATGAATACTTTTTTAATTATCTTCTTGGAATTGAACCAAAACAAATTTAAATTTGTTTAACCTATTAAGATAATATATAATAATAATAGTTAATTATTACCACTATATAATTAAACATATATACTAAATAATATAATATGTTTA
>AP72_2010_repI_A100DRAFT_1000100_pt1 | contig 15129 bp, 9 predicted proteins | sample AmaPasrepliIA100_FD_9193 | JGI IMG/M metagenome (IMG submission 9193)
ACCTGCCGCTGAGGGGTTCTTTGTGAGCGACCTACCATGATGAGAAATCTAAACCGACACTTTAGATTTCTCAAAACTGGACTCAGTGCCGCTTTCCGGTTCGTTGCGGAATGACCTGCGGCTGAGGAGAGGTCTGGATCGGCAACTGCTGCAATGTACTTGGACGTGGCGTAGCCAACCCTACTTTAGCGACGCTGGCGAACCATGTGCCCAACACAAATCCGAGTGCTAATGCAGCACTCGCGACAACTGGCAGCCACGTTGCCCAGATCTGTTTTTCCAGCCTGATGAGGAAGTCTTCCATCTTCTGAGCACGGATTGCCATGCTCTGCAGGAGTGAGTCATTGGCACTTCTTGTCCTAGCAACTACACCGATGTCAGGGTGCGCCACTTCACGGAGCACCGATAACCCCTCTCCACAGTCCGACAAGGGCCCTAGAGCGCTATCCATACCGTTTAATTTCAATCAGTTACGAACTCTAGGACTTTCACGGCGGCAACATGGGTTCAAATCCCGTCGTGGACGCCAAATCTTTTCAGCAACTTACAATTTTCCTGCTCCTTTATATAGGCACGAAAAAGGCACAAATCGCCTCATCAGAACGTATGACATTCATTGAATAGCCAATGTTTTCGCACTGATCGCGCCGCTTCGAGTAGGCACAGAATAGGAACAAATCCCCAGCAGTGTTGCGAAAAAATCGCTTTTCCTAAGTCGGAAGCGCGTTCGAGTGAGCTGGATTGTCCTGACAGTGACTGGTTGACCCTGGAATTGCAGACCCTCCGTGTTGGTTGACATCCTGATGCTACCCGCACGCGATTCGAATCAATCTTGCCCAGCAGCATATCGCTGACGGCCGTAGTCATGAGAAAAACGACAGAATTTGAGACCTCCCCTACTGAGCTGCCGAATGCCAGTTCTGCCCAGTCTCGGTCCCTTCAGCACTGAGATTTGTCATAGGTTTGCTGTTTGGCCGCGAAATCCCGAGCTTTTTCATTTTGGAAATGAGACTAGTTCTCGGCAATCCCAGTCGTGCCGCCGCGCCGTCGGGGCCACCGATCACCCAGGCGGTATTCTCTAGTGTCCGCAAAATTAGGGATCGCGTGCAATCGCTTAACGTGCCCGGCGCAGAGGTCGATGTTGTCGCCTTTTGAGGTAGTGGCGTTTGAGGGAATATCGGCAGCAGTGGATTGGGAAGCACTCCGTCGTTTGAGCGGATGACAGCCCGTTCGACGAGGTTCTGCAGTTCGCGGACGTTTCCGGGCCAAGAGTAGGCAGTGAATGCATCCATTGTTTCAGGTGGTATGAGGCGAATCGACTTGTGCATGCGCCTAGCAAAACTCTTCACAAAATGAGAAATCAACTGCGGAACGTCGGTAGGTCGCTCTCGCAAAGGCGGCAACTCGATAGGGAATACGTTCAGACGGTAATACAGATCGCTGCGAAATCCTTTTCGCGCCACCAGTTCGGTCAGGTCTCGATGTGTTGCTGCTATCAAACGAACATTGACCCGATGCGTCCTGCCGCTACCGAGGCGTTCGAACTCCTGCTCTTGTAAAACGCGTAGCAGTTTCGGCTGCAGCGCGAGCGGGAGGTCACCGATCTCATCGAGGAATAGAGTTCCGGTGTCAGCCATTTCGAACCGACCAAGTTTTTGTGCGACAGCCCCGGTAAAGGCACCTCTCTCATGCCCGAACAACTCACTTTCCAAGAGATCGAAAGGGATCGCAGCGCAGTTAAGCTTCACGAATGGACGCCCGCGACGAGCGCTGAGATTATGAATTGCCCGCGCGACCAACTCCTTGCCCGTACCGGTCTCTCCTAGGACCAGTACGGTCGAATCGGTAGGCGCTACGCGGTCCACGTCGGCGAGTACAGATTTCAAAGCCGAGCTGTTGCCAATGATTCCGTTGAACGGAGTTTCTGCTTGAANCTGTTGGTTGGGCTGGCCTCCGTCTCCTGCGCGCATCGTCGGGATTTCCACACAATCATGTCGAGACCCGCTGTACTGCTGCTGAAGATGATTATGCTGACTCTCTGCGCTGATGGTTGCGGTCCCCATAGGATCCCCCAAGTCTGATCGAGTCTTCATGAAGACAGTAAAGATTTCTACCGAACTGCATAAGCCCAGATGGAGCACCATGGAGATGCCTCGTTCGAGCCAGATTGCTCTAGTCTCATCGCGGGCTTGATAGAGAAAGGCCCTCTAGGCCGGTACAACCAAGTACAACGTTGAAGATTGATTTGCGAAACGCCGACGTCATTTGGAGTCTGAGTGGACTATGAGTCGACGACCGAAAAGGCGAGAATCGACGGAAAAGGCTCCCGGCCCCAAAAAGAAAAGGGCGGCAGTGACGAAGAATGTGAAGGCGATGTGATAAGGGTCAGACTCATGCTCTCGCAGCACCAGGAAAATCTGCGTCACCGTAGAGACGCAGCAACTCACTGGAGTAAAGACCCCAAGGCAGAATGCTATGCCGAGTATGACTATTCCGGCGATCTGCCACGTGGGAACGGAACCAGTTGCATCGACGATGCTATTGCGAACGAGCATTCCAGCAGCGCAGAGGCGCAAGATCAGAAGCCCCCAGCCTGCCGCGCCAGCAGGGAACATCGAAAACAGTCTTTGCACGGCTTTACGGTAACTGCTCGGCGAGTGGGCGGTAATCCCACAAGGAGGCATTATCAACTAGCCCTTTCGAGGGGGCTGACCTGGGGGGAATAGTCGTATCATAAGATTGACACGAACGGAAGTTGAGCTTAGCAGTATGGCCGAAACCCACTTTATCGGCGTAATGGCAGTAGATGATCACCCGTTAATGATGGCTGGGATCGTGGGTGAGATCAATGCACAAACTGATATGCGTGTTGTTGCACAGGCTTCCGATGGGGATGAAGCCGTGGCGCTTTATCGCAAATATCGTCCAGACGTTACGCTGATGGATATACGCATGCCTAAAGTGAACGGCATTGCGGCCATCGCATCGATTCACCAGGAATTCCCACATTCCCGGATTGTCGTGCTGACCACATCTGCCGGTGACGTTCAAATACTTCGGGCCTTTAAGGCCGGAGCGGTGGGCTATCTGCTCAAGAACTTGCTTCGAACGGAACTAGTCGAGACGATTCGGTTGGTTTACAACGGGCATAAACGCATTCCACCGGAAATCGCCCAGCAAATCGCCGAACATGCAGCGGACGATTCGATCACGACCCGCGAACTCGATGTGCTTCGCCGTGTGGCAAATGGTAATTCCAATAAGATTATCGCTTCCGATCTGAACATCTCCGAGTACACAGTCAAGAATCATCTGAAGAGTATTCTCTCGAAGCTGAATGCGAGCGATCGCACTCACGCTGTTATGATCGCCTTAAAGCGCGGTTTCCTTGATATGTAAAGTCATCAGTCGGCGCGCGACCGACGTTATCGCCACTTAATTGTGTGCATGTTCTTTCTCACGAGGGTCCTGTTGTTTCGTGCCGGGCCACAATTGCCGCAGTTTACCTAACCAGGAACCATTCGGTTCAGAAACGTACGCAATGCTCGCTGCGACTCGCAATTCCACTTCGGTACCTGCTCCGACTCGGCTCCATACGTCCAAGTTCGCGCCAATTTTCTGTGCGCGCTCTCTCATTCCAGGCAATCCAAAATGTCCCTCCCGATGTCCCTGCTGAAGAATGGCAGAGTCGATTCCCCTGCCGTCATCCCGAATCCGTATGCACAACTCGCTTCGCTGGTAGTTGACTTCGGCTTCAATTGAATGCGCGCCAGAATGCCGGAAGGCGTTGCGCAATGCCTCTTTTCCAATCTTGGATAATTCTTCCGAAACGACGGGATGCAGGGGCCGAGTCGGTCCGTTGACGATTACTTTGAAGCTAGATGAAGAACAGTTCCGCATTCCGTCTCCGAAATTGGCGAAAGCGGTTGGCAGGTTAGTTGGTTCGGAAACCACCGCCCGCAAGTCCAAGACCAGTTCACGGCCTTCCCGCATCACATGATCGGATTGCTTGAGAGTTTCTTCAAAAATTAGCCGCGCCGGCTCGTCTTTACGCAGCTGATTTGTTGCCGTATGAAAACGCAAGAGCAGACCTTGAATCCCTTGAAAAAATGTGTCGTGCAACTCGCGAGCGATACGCTCTCTCTCTTCGAGTCGTGCTCCTAGACGTTGGTGCAGCCGCGTGGTTGCTTGGCGCATCCGCAGCCAATACAGAGTCCATACGACTCCGCCAGCCGTCAGAATACACAACGCCTTGAACCACGCCGTCTGATCGAATGCCGGTGCCACCGCAAACCTAAATGTCGCACCCGCTTCATTCCACAGGCCATCATTGTTGCTCGCGATCACATGGAATGTGTAGCTACCCGGCTTCAGGTCTGTGTAAAACGCTTGGCGACGGCCGTGAGAGTCCTGCCATTCGTTGTCGTGCCCTTCCAATCTGTATCGAAAGTGAACCTTCTGCGGAACCATGAAGCTCAACGCCGTGTAATCAATTTCTAGGTTGCGGAGGTGAGCCGGAAGTGTCAAGTCATGCATGATCGGATAACTCACGCCATTGGCGGCGACCTGTTCCACCACGACGTTGGGTGGCAGTTTATTCGTTCGCCACTCATGGGGATCAAAGGTTTGTACAACGTTGTTGTTGGCAAACCATAGACGGCCATCGCGTGAACGTGTGGCTTGTGGCTGCAGCGGGGTGATTCCGGATTGGGCGCCACAATAGACGTCAAGAGACTCAACCTTGACTTGCGTCGATGGGTTCTCACGCCACAGAGCAAGTTGGGATGTAGCAACCGAGAAAAGCCCGCATCGTGCATATAGCCAGAGAGCGCCCGAATTATCCTTCACCGCCGCGTACAGCTCGTTGCAAGGCAATCCATTCCCAGTTGTCATCGTGACCGTCTTTTGGTTGTTCCACCATATGAGCCCGTTCTCGCTGACGGCCCACAAACTTGCGGGAGGCTCCGGTAGCAACTGCCGGATGCTGTTAGTGCTGACCATCGGAAACGTTTCAGAGCTGCCGCTGTAATAGTGGGTCAGATCGCCATTTGCGCAACCCAGCCACACTCCTTCTTTGGAATCACCCGCGATCGAGAAACATTTTTGCGGCAGACTGATTTTCTCTCGAACCTTCAGATTCTCGATTCGATACAACACCTTGTCATCCGTCATAGCCCACTGGTTTCCTGCGGCATCTTCCGCAATTCCAAAAACGATTCCGAACTGGCCTCCGTCCGGTTTGTGAATTGGGATAAAGCTTCCGTGATCGAGGACAAACAGGCTGCTGTCCACTCCTATCCACAATCGACCGAGACGGTCTTCAGACATAGTGGTTATATCCCGTCCGGGCAGACCAGCATTAGTGCGGATGGCCGAGAGTTTGTCCTCCTTAAGAAAGCCCAGCGCTTCGGCGCCTCCAATCCACACCCCACCGTGATTCGAAGCCAGGATGGTAGAAACGCTATCGGAGACAAGCCCTTCCTTGATCGAGTAGCTCACGACTGGCAGGTCGCGAAAGCTGTCGATGCCCTTCGTTGACGCAACCCATAAAATGCCCTCGCGATCCTGATAGAATCGCTCTACGGAGTCGCTCGATAATCCATCCGCCGCGGAGAAGTGGTCTGTCTGGTCACCAAATATCCGGTAGACGCCGTCGCTTGCTGTCCCAATCCACAGCGCGCCACCAGGATCACGGAAGAGAACGTTCGTACTCGGAGGAGGACCGTGCGTTTTGGGTAAAGGATGCGGTGTCCATTTCCCTTGGTTCAATTCCTGAAGCTGAAGGTTGCCGTTGGGCTGCTGCAGTCCAATCCACACGTGACTTTCATTAAGGACGGATAACGCATCAACGCCCATCAAGTAACCGCTCTGCGCTAAATCTCGGTGGAAATAAACGGCCGACCCGCCGGGCTTCCATTTACAGAGTCCCTGATTACCAGAAATCCAGAAGTTTCCGGAGCTGTCGAGTGCCAGTCCGGTAGCCGTCGGAAGCGGAATTCCGTCGTCGCGACCAAAGCAGCGCAGATCACTGTCTCTAATACGACAGAGCGGACCGTGGACGTCTTCGATTCGTGACCTTACGATCCAAATGTCTGCATCATGATCCTCGACGATACCCCAAATGCGATTGGTTAGACCCTTGTAGGTGGTGAGGGCTCCACCCTTCCAACGAGCTAATCCGTTCCCCGTTCCGATCCACAAGCTCCCATCGCTCCCGGCAAGAAGGTATAGGATCTGGTCGCTGGGGAGCTTTTCTCCCCTCGGTGAGGTCCAGGGGAGGAAACGCACTCCGTCAAATCGGACCAACCCTGCGTCGGTCCCGATCCAGAGATAGCCATCCGTTGTTTGGGTAATGGCTTCCGGGGGGCCGGGTAAATACCCGTCTTGGATTCGCCACATGCTATGTCCGTACTGGGAAATCTTTCGCGAAGCGTCCAGTCCGGTGACTCGCGGACAGATAAGCGCGATGAGCACGAAGCCAAGAATGGAATGTGTCGAGAGGCACGATTTCATTGCCAGTCCCTTAGATCTATTACCCCGATCGATAACGAAAAACCGCAACTGCGCCGTCAATCGGAACCTAACGGAGATCGTCTGACAAACGCATCGCTCAATTCACTTTCGAGTTGGGTACTCTTCGTTGAACTCACTCGGGAGGCGTTGGCGTCGTGGCCGGTAGATCCCCAGCCTCTTCATCTTGGACACTAACGTTGTTCGCTTTAGTCCCAAACGGTCCGCTGCTCCTCCAGGTCCTCCGATCATTCCCCCCGCTTCGCGCAGAGTCCGCATGATCAGCGCCGCTTCGTGATCCCTGAGTGTGCCGATTAAAGCCATCGGGGATACTGCTTTTGTCTTTATGGGGGGGAGAGGATTGGGAAGCACGCCATCATCCGATCGGATTACGGCACGTTCAATGAGATTCTGCAGTTCCCGCACATTACCTGGCCAATGGTATGCAATCAACGCATCCATGGTCGCCTGCGGGATCGGGTCAATGCGCTTGCCCATACGCCGCGTGAACACCTCAGCGAAATGCAGGACCAACTGACGGATATCCTCTCTCCTCTCTCGCAGGGGAGGAACTATGAGAGGAAACACGTTAAGCCGATAGTAGAGATCACTGCGAAACTCACTACATGCAACCATCTCGGCCAAGTCGCAATGGGTAGCGGCGACTAGACGCACGTCGATTTGATGCGTACGTCCGCTGCCCAGGCGCTCGAACTCTTGTTCCTGCAAAATGCGCAACAGCTTAGGCTGGAGGGCCAGCGGCAAGTCTCCAATCTCGTCCAGGAAGAGAGTTCCGGTATCAGCCATTTCGAAGCGGCCAATTTTTTGTGCGACGGCTCCCGTAAAAGCACCCTTCTCGTGACCAAACAATTCGCTCTCCAAGAGATCGAAGGGTATGGCAGCGCAGTTGAGCTTTACGAATGGGCGTCCGCAGCGTGCGCTGAGATTGTGAATAGCACGTGCGATCAACTCTTTGCCGGTGCCGGTTTCTCCCATGACCAGCACAGTGGAATCTGTTGGTGCGACTCGCTCTACCTCGGCGAGCACATATTCCAAAGCAGGGCTGTTGCCTACGATATGGTCAAACTGCCTCTCTTTTTCGTCTTGTTCACCGGACCGAAGCCTTTCGAGCGAGCCCACAATTCCTCCGAGTGACGGTGCCACTAATGGGTGCGCCCTCACCTTTCCAGCGCCACCCGAACGGCCTCAATTAGAATTTCTCCGTCAAAAGGCTTGGCGAGGAATTTCACTGCACCACCCCGCATTGCCTGCAGTCGCATTTTTTCGTCCCCATGTGCAGTGATGAAGATGGTTGGGATCGGGCAGTGATCCGAGTTCAGCTTGGACTGGAGGTCCAGGCCAGACATCCCCGGCATTCGGATATCGGCAATCAGACAGCCAGTTTCACCTTGCTCGCCAGAGTTTAAGAAGTCCTCGGCGGAAGCGAAGGACTGCACGGAAAAACCTGCCGATTTCAACAAACGCCGGACAGCGACTCGGTACGACTCGTCGTCCTCGATAATCGCAACCATTTTTTCTTTCCTCTCCCTAGCCATGCGCTTACAGGATTGATTCCTGCTCGGCAGAAAACAATTATTGGTTGTGATAAGGGCGATGATGAGTATGTATAAGGAGGTTTAATCGCGCTGCATCAGGTGGGCGGCGACTCTAGGGGGCCACCGGAAGCTTGAGCCTCTCTGCCATTCTTCCCAGCTCAGCAGGCGAGTTCGCTTGCATCTTGCGCATTACATGGCCACGTTGCACCGTGACAGTGATTTCCGTGGTGCCTAGCGTCGAGGCAATCTGCTTCGTAAGCATGCCAGAAACAATAAGGCGCATGACTTCGCGCTCGCGAGATGTCAATTGGGCATAGCGTTCTTCCAGTTGTGCAAGCTCGCTCTGTTGTCGCCGTGTTTCTATATTGCTGTTGAGTGCTTGTTGAATCGCATCAATCAAATCCTGATCGCGGAAAGGCTTGGTCAGAAATTCCACAGCGCCGGATTTCATCGCCTTAACAGTCATGGGAATATCTCCATGGCTGGTGATGAAGATGATAGGGATCTGAATACCTGCTTCGTTTAGCGTGGTTTGGACCTCCAGGCCACTCATTCCCGGAAGTCGGACATCCAGTATGAGGCAACTGGGAACGTTCGGAAGCTTCTGCCCCAGAAAGTCGTGCGGCGTCGCAAACGCTTCTGAGTGCAAGCCCACGGTCTTCAACAAACGCTGCATAGCCGCACGCATACGTTCGTCGTCATCGACAATGAACACAACAGGACTCTTGGGAGACGTCATGCAGCTACTTTCACGGTGTGGGGCAGCGCAATGTGAAACGTTGCGCCCCGCCCGCGGTTTGTGGCAGCCCAGATCCGACCACCGTGCGACGTGACTATAGAACGACTGATCGCCAATCCCAGGCCTGTGCCTTGAGGTTTTGTCGTAAAAAATGCGTCGAACATTTTTTCCAGATCCTCGGTGGGTAGCCCCACGCCCGTATCAGCGACCGAAATCAGCAATTGATCCTCCTCAGCCAACTGCGACTTTATGCGGAGCTCGCCGCCCGGCTCCCGCATAGCTTCGATACCGTTGAGCATCAGGTTCATTAGGAGTTGCTGCAACTGCACTCGATCTGCCATCACTTGGGGAAGCCCAGCCTCCAGATCCGTTATCATCGTGATCGAATGCCTGTTCGCCTCGTTCCCCAGCAGCACAACCATTTCCCGAATGACTTCGTTTACATCCACCAGGTCCGGCTTTGAAGAACCTTTTTGGTACAGCAAGCGGACGCGATCGATGATATCGGCCGCACGCCTGATGTCTTTGGCCATTTCCACTGCGGCTTCTCGTGCCTCGGTAATGTCAGGCACGTCGCGGTCAAGTAGTCGCGCGCACGCCTCTGCGTTGGTTACGGCTGCTCCGATCGGCTGCTTGATTTCATGTGCCAACGAGGCGGTCAGTTCTCCCATAGTACTTACCCGATTCATGTGCGCCAATTCCGCTTGAGTACGCCGTAATCTTTCGCGCTCCTCCTCTGCCCGCCTGCTCTCGGTCACGTCCATCACAACGCCTACGAATTGCAGCAATTGTCCTGAGGGATCCAGAATAGGCTCGCCAACAGAGTGCAGAAATTTCATCCGGGCGCCGGGGATGAGAATTCTAAACTCGACATCGTAATCAGACTTTTGTGCGATTGCGCGATTGCTTGTCGCTTCCAACTTAGCGCGATCCTCAGGGTGAACACGCTGCATGAATTCTTCCCAGCCAGGCGCGCCATGCTTTGGATCAAAGCCGTAGATGCGATACCATTCTTCAGAGAGGTACAGCGCTTTCCTTCGCGGCGCTTCCCAAGCAAAAATCCCGATGCCTGCCAGCCTCTGCGCTTGCGCCAAATAGCTATGACTTCGCCGGAGATCATCCTCGGCCCGTTTTTGCTCGGTTAAATCGAGCACGAATGCGATACCTTCGTTCCCGCCTTGTTGGATCAACGCGCCTCCAACGAGCACGAGCACGCGGCTGCCATCCTTTCTGAAGTACTCCTTCTCGTAAGGTTGGGTATTTCCCGCCTTGCTTAGATTCGCCAGGGCTTGCTCGTCGTGCTCGTGCCACTCTTGCGGAGTAAGGTCGGTCCACCTCAACCGGCCCGCAGCGAGATCTTCCCGCTGATATCCGACGATGCGCAAAAAGGCGTCGTTTGCTTCAAGAATCCGGCCTTCGAGGTCCCAGATCAGGATGCCCACGACGTTGGCATCAACGAGGCGACCGATCTTTGCTTCCCGTTCCTGGAGTTCGCGATACAGTCGACCATTTTCGATCGAGATCGCCGCAGCGGAAGCGAGAACCTGTAATAACGCGAGTCTTCGTGTGTTAAAGACATTGGGTGCTAAGTTATTTTCGAGATAGAGGAGAGCTACAAGCTTGCGTTGTTTTATAAGCGGAAGACAAAGGACGGAACGTGACTTGCGGAGTCGAACATATTCGTCTTGAGAGAACGAACTGTGATTTGACGCATCGTCAAGGACTACGGCCTCGTGAGTACGTGCGGCATACTGCACGACCTGCTCCGGGACCTCTGCGCTGGATACTGGTCGGCTTGCGAAATTTATGGAAGCTTGGCTTCCTGCCGTCGTGGCCTCTGCTTCAATCCGTAGATCTGAGCCCCGCTGCCAAATGAGCAGACCCCGCTCCGCGCCAGCATGTTCGATTGCCGTGCGTAGAAACACGTCGATCAATTTCTCAAGTACGATCTCCCCAGAGACAGCCTGTGAGACTTTGATGACCGTAGCGAGATCCAGATGCTCCAGCAGTGTGCCGATCGTGCTTCCGGATCCTCCAACCGGCCGCTCCTCCCGGAGGTACGGATACAACTGCTCGAGTTGCTTCACCTTGGCATTGGCTCCCCAGCGGAGGTAGTTGTACCGGGCTTCCCGCAAATACATGTCCGCTATCTTGTCGAAACCGCGCGCCATGTAGAACCGGCCGGCAACTTCGTTGACGACGCCTTCAACGTCTACGAAGCCGTTCTCTCGTGCCGAGCGGATCGCTCGATCGTAGAGGCGCATAGCTTCGAGGTCGCGGCCTTCCACACGTGCAATCTCCGCGCCGACGAGAGCCGCCCGGCATTCAAAATTCTCCGGGCAACTCTTCGCCCATAATTCAAGCTGTCGATGGTGCGCTACCACACCCTCGAAATGCTGCTGCCTCTGGTCTGGAGGTGCACCATCCCAGCTTGCCGCTCGGGAAAGGGCACCATAGAAGTAGTACTCTACAATTTCAAAATTTGATGGTATTGCCCAAAGCAGGGGCTGTGCTTTTTGCAACGAATCGAGAGCGGAAGCAAAGTTTCCGGCAAGGAACTGGGCTTGCAGCTTTCGGATCCAGTAAAAACACTTAGGTAAGGCTGCCGGATCCTCTTCCAAGTGACGCTCGAAGTCTAGCTCATCAAACTGGGCATCTTTGAAATCGCCGAATTTTGCTGACAGGCCCCGGAGTGTCCGGACAAACGTGAGTTGCCCGGTGAGGATGTCAGTGACAAACCCGACCCGAGCCCCGCGCGCAAATTCGAGCGCGTTCTCAGCGTCAACCTGCACGTCTTCAAGCAGGTCCCCCGCCGCCAGGCGATTCGTAACTATGTTATTGCGGCTAGCGGCCGCAAAGGGAAGGTCGCCGATGCGGTTAGCAGTTTCGTACGCACGATCGAGTAACTCGCCACTTGCCTTCACGTGCTTCGTCCACGGTATTACATGACCTGCGAACAGCATGTAAGTACTCGGCTGGAATCGTGTCAATCCCCGTCTTTCGACTAGTTCGTACCCAAGTCGACCGAACCGGAATCCTGCGTCGTAGTCGCCGAAGTAAGGGCCAGCGATCATGCCCAAATAGACGAAGGTGAAACATGACCCGTCGCTGACTCCATGCTCGAGTGTCAGGCTAACCGCTCTGCTGATAGCGAGCGATCCAAGGTTGGCATCCGTGAATATGGCAGGCATCACAGCTTTCGTGAAGACGTCTAAGGTAGCCAGGGATCCAGGATCGGTCATCAAAGGCAAATCGATGAGCTCCGCGATCGAACGAGAACCTAGCAGCCGCCAAATCCGATCATATTCTCGTCGTGCTTCGTCTTCGCCGGGACGCTGAGGCCATTTGATGCCGATATGCTCGAGGTACTCAAGGAATACACCAACTGCTCGATCGCTTTGATAAAGAGTGGTGTACAGATCAATTCGCAAACAGGCAACCTTCGCGAGTTCGATGGTTGTTGCAACATTAGATGAGAGTGCGATTAGGCGTTCCTGTGCCGCTTCCGCTTGTCCAGTCAGGAACTCGCATTCAGCCCGCTGCAATTCGAGCGAAAAGATCAACTCATGCCGGCGCTTCCAAGGTTGGTCCACCAGCAGTGCCGTACCGGCTCCGAAATACTTGAGCGCTGAGGTATAAGCTGTTGAGGCTTTGGCGCGCTTGCCCGCCATCAGATTTAGCTCAGCCAGATGCTCACGCTCTTCCCTTGAGGTAATCAATGCCGTGCCGCGATTCAGCTGATTGACGATCTCGAAGATTCTCTCGTCGTGCTTCTTTTTTGGTGTTTGTGCTTCGAGCAGCCTTCCGATGCGGAGATGGACTTCTGTGCGCGTTGCTTCTGGGATTAGAGAGTAGGCCGCCTCCTGGACACGATCGTGTAAGAAAATATAAGAATCCTCCGAACGGAAGACCAAGCCGGCTCGCACTGCTTCCCAAAGCTGGCGATGCATTTCCTCGTCTGATTCCTCATAAAGCACCCGGAGTATCTCGAAGTCTGCGCTGTTACCCAGGCAAGCGAGCTGCTTTAATGCGTTCTGGGTTTCCATCGGTAAGCGGTTCAGCTTCCCAACCATAAGGTCCACCACATTATCGGTATAACCTTTGGAGTGGATGCGATTCAGATCCCAAGACCAGTGTCCATGGCGATGATCGAAAGTAAGCAACGCTTCCTCGGCAAGCGCATAGGTAAACTGAATGGCGAAAAATGGATTTCCGCCTGTCTTCTCGTGGACCAGTTGCACCAGCGGAGACACCCGTCCCGGCTCGCAGTGGAGGGAATCGGCAATTAACTGTGCTAAGTCTTCGCGGGCGAGTGGCATCAGAACAATTTGGCGCACCGCACCCCCGGCCTGCCGTATCGCCACCAGTTTCCGTATCAGAGGATGGGCAGAATGGACTTCATTGTCCCGATACGCGCCGATCAACATGAGGTACTTCACATCAGGCTGGGTCAACAGATCCTGGAGCAAATCGAGGGTTGCTGCATCGAGCCATTGCAAATCGTCGAGGAAGAGGACGACGGGATGTTCTGGCCGCGCAAACACGCTGATGAATCGCCGGAATACCAGCTGGAATCGGCGTAGCGCGTCTTGTGGCGAAAGCTCAGGGACCGGTGGTTGTTCTCCGATCATGATCTTTAATTCTGGAACCAAGTCGACAATGAGCCGTCCGTTCGGGCCTACTGCCTCACGAATGGCATCGCGCCACTTGTGCAGCTCTGGTTCGTCCTTGCTAAGAAGAGGGCGGATAAGGCTCTGAAAGGCTTGCGCCAAAGTGGCATACGGAATGTCGCGCTTGTACTGGTCGAATTTACCCGATGCAAAAAGTCCTCGAGGCGGAACAAGCCGTTTGTGGAGTTCATTGACCACGGATGACTTGCCGATACCGGAGTACCCGGAAACGAGCACTAATTCCGGACGACCACTGTCCATTACACGATCGAAGCAGGCGAGCAGAGTATCGATTTCGCATGCTCGCCCGTACAATTTCTCAGGAATCAGCAGGCGGTCTGGCGTGTCATCTTCGCCAAGCGGGAATTCGTTGCTGCTGCCCTGAGCTTCCAATTCAGAAAGGCAGCGGCGAAGATCTTTTTCAGCGCCGAGAGCTGTCTGGTATCGCTCCTCAGCGGTTTTGGCGAGCAACTTCATGATGATTCTAGAAACAGAGCCGGGCACATTATTCAACCGCTCGCGCGGCGCCGGTGGCTCTCGTGCTATATGGGAGTGCACCCATTCCATCGGATCGGAAGCCGAGAATGGCAGGCTGCCGACCAACATTTCATAAAGTGTGACGCCAAGGGAGTAAAGATCGCTGCGCGAATCGATGGAACGATTCATTCGTCCCGTCTGTTCAGGTGCCATGTAGGGTAGTGTTCCCGCGATGTACTCGGGAGGGTCCGGGGACTGCCGTTCTCGCCTAAGGCGCGAAGCGAGTCCAAATCCAGTAAGCCATACTCGACTGCAGTCAGGTGAAACTAAGACGTTCGAAGGGTTTATGTCCTTATGCATGACGTCCCGCATGTGTAGCTGGCGAATTGCGTTTGCTAGGGCAACGGCCAACCGCAAAAACAGCTTTGTTTCCATCGGGCCGAGGATCATCCGGCTGAGAGGCTCCCCGCCCAGATCCTCAAGCACAAGCGCCTTCTTATCGTCCCACGTCGACACGGCGAGAGGTCGAACTGCCCAGGCGGTGTCGAGTTCGCCTTTCAATGAGTATTCGTTATCGATCTTCCTAAGTGTTTCGATCGAGGGTCGCAGGGAAACAGGAGAAAGGAGCAAAACGGACCACGGCTCTAGATCTTTCGCCCGGGCTCGGTACAAAACAAACTCCGAGTCTTCACGGACAGGCTGGAACACGTACCCAGAAAGGTCCACGATGGGGATCCTCCAAGTCGTCGAGGCACTTCATTGGAATAGGACGTGAACCGCCGCAACCCGCACGATTGCTAGTAGTGCCCCACGGTTGAAGAAAATTCTAGACTGCTATTCTAATAGCAAGCAAGAATTGAAAATCCCACTGGCGTCCCAGTTGCCGAGGACTGTACGAACTGAAGAATGGCTCACTCAGTCGACGCCGCCGATTCAGTTGAGATCGGCTTTCGCTGGGCAAGGGAAGTAACTCCTGCCAGAACGCCGGCGACAAGTGCTGCAGAACCCCACAGCGAACCACTTTCACCATAATTGAGCATTGCGTCAATCGAAAAATAGCCGGAGCCCGTGAAAGCGACTGCCAAGGCGGCAACAGCCAGCACCAGATTGTATTCATATCCGCCGTTGTGTACGAAGAAGCCCTTCTGGATGTGGAGGCTAAAAGCGGCAACCACCA
>AP72_2010_repI_A100DRAFT_1000101_pt1 | contig 15125 bp, 12 predicted proteins | sample AmaPasrepliIA100_FD_9193 | JGI IMG/M metagenome (IMG submission 9193)
GCCGTCGACGAAGAACATGTCATCGCCTTCGCCCCACCAGTTGTCCTGATTCTGCAGTACTGACATCGTCACCCCGACGAAGTGGCCGCGGCCTGTGGCTTCGACCCAGACGTAGTTGCCGTCACCCTCAAGATTTGGTTTCTTGTCGATATCCCCATTCGATTTCCACTGATTGGTTGTTCCTTTCGCCGGAGTGGCCTGACGATACTGCGCGTGGAAGTAAAGCTGATCTGCAGCAAGCGGCTTGGTATATGAGCGGTAATCGATATTGAAGTAGAAGGAGTCGGTCTTGATCGCGCCCTCATTCGTTACTGTAATGCGGGCATGTTTCTGATAAGGCATCGGGAAAAAGCAGTTCAGGGCCTTTTCCGACCCAACCTGCAGCGGAATCGACTGGTACTTGAAATAATCGCCCAAACCCAGCCCATAGAAGTCACCGATCGGAGCTTCGACGCTTGGCGTGACTTCGCCATCCCAGTACATGCGCAAGACCAAGGCCTTGAGATGGGCTGGATCGTTGCTGGCGATGGTGACCCAGACGTGGGCGATGAGGCCGGGACCATTTTCGTCGAGCAAGGTGAGCGTTTCGCCAGGGGCTACGGGGCGGGCGTCGGCATTGCCTCCGCTGCGGTCGTAGCTGGAGGAACGGTGCTGGACGTAGTCCTTGGGTTGAGGGAGAGAAGAAAGTTGAGTGCCGGGATCTTGGGAGAAGAGCGGGATGGATAAGAAGCTGAGAGCAGATAATGCGAGAAGTTTCTTCATGGAAAGACCTCCGCAATTGAAGTAAACGGATGACCTGAAATGCACGCTAAAGAGGTATATTTCCGTGCTTCTTGGGCGGGTTTTTGTCCCGCTTTGTTTCAAGCATTGCCAGTGCCTGGATCAATTTCTTGCGCGTATCCCTCGGCTGGATGACCGCGTCGACGAATCCGCGGTCGGCGACTACGTACGGATTAGCGAAGCGGTCGCGAAATTCTTCGATTTTCTCGCGACGGACTTGCTCGCGGTTTGCCGCCGCATCGAGTTCGCGTTTATAGACGATGTCTACGGCGCCTTCCGGACCCATCACGGCAATTTCTGCGGTTGGCCATGCGTAATTCACGTCCGTACGAATGTGCTTTGACGCCATGACGCAGTACGCGCCACCGTAGGCCTTTCTGGTGATGACCGTAACCTTCGGAACCGTAGCTTCCGCAAAGGCGAACAGCAATTTTGCGCCGTGCTTGATGATGCCACCATATTCCTGGGCGGTTCCGGGAAGAAATCCCGGGACATCTTCGAAGGTGACTAGAGGAATGTTGAAGCAGTCGCAAAAGCGTACGAAGCGCGCGCCTTTTACTGAAGCATTGATGTCGAGCGTGCCGGCCAGAACGGAAGGCTGATTGGCAACAATGCCAACCGAGCGACCGTCGAGGCGGGCGAATCCCACGACGATGTTCTTTGCATAGTGTTCTTGTACTTCGAAAAAGTAGCCATCATCGACGACAGAATGGATCACGTCTTTGATGTCATACGGCTGGTTCGATTGTGAAGGAACGATCTTGTCGAGAGACGCGTCGGCGCGGTCCACAGGATCGGTGCAGGTTTTTCGCGGGGGCTCGTCGAGATTGTTTGAGGGAATGAAGCTGAGGAGTTCGCGGACCATCGAGAGACACTCGGCGTCATCATGCGCGAGAAAATGCGCGACGCCGGAAGTCTCGTTGTGAGTCATCGCGCCGCCGAGTTGCTCCTTGGTTACTTCCTCGAGCGTGACTGTTTTGATTACGTCGGGGCCGGTTATGAACATGTAGGAGGTCTTGTCGACCATCATGACGAAATCGGTGATCGCGGGAGAGTAGACTGCGCCGCCGGCGCACGGTCCCATGATGGCGGAGATTTGCGGGATAACCCCGCTGTAGACCGTATTTCGCAGGAAGATGTCGGCGTAGCCGGCCAGCGACATGACGCCTTCCTGGATGCGAGCGCCGCCGGAGTCATTGAGGCCGATAAGGGGAGCCCCCATTTTTGCCGCCAGGTCCATGATCTTTACGATCTTGCCGGCGTTGGCTTCCGAGAGTGATCCGCCGAAGACGGTGAAGTCCTGCGCGAAAACGTAGACGAGACGGCCTTCGATGCGGCCGTAGCCGGTGACGAATCCGTCGCCGTAGATTTTTTGCTCGGCCATGCCGAAATCGTTGCAGCGATGCGTGACCAGTTTGTCAGTCTCTTCGAAAGTGCCCTCGTCGAGTAGAAACTCGATGCGCTCGCGAGCCGACATCTTGCCTTCTTTGTGCTGGCGCTCGCGCCGTTTGGGGCCTCCACCGTCTTCGGCAAGCTGATTGCGCCGCTGCAGCTCGGCTACTTTCTGTTCGAGATTCATGGGCAGGATTATAGCCTCGTCGGGCAGACCGAGAGCTTAGGCCAGTTAAGATAGAAAGGGAATGGTGAAAGTCACAGTAATCGGCGCGGGGCTGGCGGGGTCCGAAGCCGCGTGGCAGTGTGCGCGTCGAGGGCTGGATGTGGATCTGTACGAGATGCGTCCGGTGCGTTCGACGCCAGCACACCAGACCGGTGATTTCGCGGAACTGGTCTGCTCGAATTCACTGAAGTCCGACAGCGAGAATACGGCTCCGTGGTTGTTGAAGGAGGAGATGCGACGAGCGGGTTCGCTGCTTATGGAGATCGCGCGGGAATGCGCGGTGCCGGCGGGACATGCTATGGCGGTGGATCGCGTCATATTTGCGGCCCGCGTTACGGAGGCTATTTCGAAGGAGCCTCGGATTCGTGTTCGCCGGGAAGAGGTCGTACGGCTTGATGAGAGCGAGGGATTCACCATTGTTGCCACTGGTCCGCTGACTTCGGATTCGCTGGCCGGGGAGATTGCGCGTCTCAGTCGACCGTTGGAGACAGATGGGTCAGGCGAACCAGAGAGCCCTCATCTCTACTTTTATGACTCCATCAGCCCGATTGTTGAAGCGGATTCGATCGAGATGTCGCGCGTGTATATGGCGGCGCGATATGACAAGGGAACCGCGGATTACATCAACTGCCCGCTGAGTGCGGAAGAGTATCAGGTCTTTTATGATGCGCTGATTGCTGCTGAATCCGTGGAAGCGAAGGACTGGGAGAAGCTCAATTATTTCGAAGGGTGCCTGCCGATTGAGGAGATCGCGCGGCGAGGGCGTGACACCTTACGATTCGGGCCGATGAAGCCGGTGGGCTTGCGCGATCCGCGGACTGGGAAGACCCCATATGCGGTGGTGCAATTGCGGCAGGAGAATCTACGGGCTGATTCTTACAACCTGGTGGGCTTCCAGAATCATTTGAAGTTCGGCGAGCAGGCCCGTGTGATGCGCCTGATTCCGGGACTTGAGAATGCACGCTTTCTTCGTTATGGGCAAATTCATCGCAATACGTACATAAATTCGCCGACGCTGTTGCGTCCGACGTTGCAGATGAAGGAGCATCAACGCGTGCTGTTTGCGGGGCAGATCTGTGGTGTGGAGGGATACGTCGAGTCGATCGCTACGGGATTGCTTGCGGGCATGCATGTTTCCGCGCTAGCGATGGACAGTGAAGTGGAGCCCGCTCCACGGGCTTCAGCTTTTGGATCGCTCATACATTACGTAACACATGCCGACCCCAAGCACTTTCAGCCGGCGAACATCACCTTCGACCTGCTGCCGCCGTTAGAGAAGAAAATTCGCGACCGCAAGGAGCGCCATCGGGTGCAGTGTGAGGTGGCCCTTCGAGATTTCGCTGGGTGGCTGGCCCGGGTCACTGCTTTGGCCTCTCGCGGCTGAGTCTCGTATCCTCAAAGCCTTAGTCCTTGCAAACAGAAACTCTTGCAACAAATCCTTTGCTGGTTGCGTATCTCAGAGTAGACGGGGGAGATGACGTTCCTTAAAACCTCCCGTCCAACTCCGTGGCATGAGCGTGCGCGACCTCTTTCTCGACGTTTTACGAACCTTGTGGTCCCACAAGTTACGTGCCTTTCTGACCATGTTCGGGATTGCCTGGGGAATCGTGTCGATCGTGCTGATGGTGGCCGCGGGGGAAGGCTTGCGCAAAGGACAGGCGGAGCAGGCGCGAAACCTGGGCAAGGACGTGATGATTGTCTTTCATGGCCGTACCAGCATGCAAGCCGGAGGATTAAATGCTGGACGCCGGATCCGCTGGGAGGATGCGGATGTTCCTGTAGTGCAGGCAGAGTCTCCGGATTGCGAATATGCGATCCCCGAATTGGAGCAGGACACCGTGCGTACGCACTCAAACTATAACGACGCTGCTTTTACCGTGACCGGGTCCTATCCGCCATTTGGGTATATCCGGACACTCGATGTAGGGCAGGGACGTTTCTACGATTGGGGCGATATGCACGAAGCGAGGCGCGTTGCATTTCTCGGCTCCGATGCGGCGAAGCAGCTATTTCCAGGGCGCAATCCTCTGGGAGAGTCGATTTATCTGAACGACTTTCCCTACACCGTGATTGGAGTGATGGCCAAGAAGAAGCAAGACTCCAGTTACGACGGCTGGGACGTGAATAAGGTTTTTGTGCCGTACGCAGCGATGCGCCGTGACTTTCCTGATAAGCCTCCATCGACCGGGACGAATTTTGATCAGTTGCTGGTGACTCCAAAGTCTGTGGCACAGCATGAGGCCTGCAAACACGAAGTGCGAGTCGCGCTGGCACGCATGCATCGTTACGATCCGAACGATAAGGAAGCGTGTCCGATCTGGGACACGGTGCAGGAGGCGCAGGCATTCAAAACCATGACGGACGGGATGAAGTTTTTCCTGGGTGCAGTGGGAATCGTAACGCTGTTGCTGGGCGGCATCGGTGTGATGAACGTGATGCTCGTGGCGGTCCGGGAGCGTACTCGCGAGATTGGAGTACGAAAAGCGATTGGCGCTCCGGCAGGGACGATTCTGCGCCAGTTCTTTATGGAGGCGCTGATTATCGCGTTACTGAGCGGAGGCCTCGGGCTGGGCATCGCGTTCGGATTTTGCGCGCTGGTGAATATGTTGCCGATGCCAGACTTTTTCGCGGGACTTATTCCTAGCTGGACCTCCGGGTTGACCGCTGCTGGTCTTTTAGGCGCGATCGCCGTGGGGGCTGCATTGTACCCAGCGCGACGAGCCGCTTCGATCGATCCAATTGAGGCTTTGCGGTACGAGGCCGGCGGATGAACTTAAGACAAGTTTCAAAGTTTCAAAGACGAAACGAGCAAGCGAGTTGGACGTTCATCGCCCAGGATTGAAACGTTAAGCCTTTGTAACCTTGAAACCTGAAACCTTGAAACCTGATGTTAATTGAGATCATTCTCGAAGCTTCGGTCGCGCTGAAGCGCAACGTGACGCGCAGTCTGCTCACGATGTTGGGCATCGTTTGGGGTATCGCGACCGTTACTCTCCTGATTGCTTACGGCAGCAGTTTCCGAAGCATTCTGGTGCATGGCTTTGATGCGTTCGGCAAGAGCGTGGTGATCTGTTGGCCGCAACAGACCAGTGAACAGCCCGGTGGGCAGCGTGCCGGCAAGAAAGTTGTCCTGGAGCAGGCGGACCTCGAGATGGTGAAGGCTACGGCCCCACTCGTTAAACACGTGTGTCTCGAGACTGTGCGGCGACCGGGAATCGCTTATGGTGACCGCATGGTGGGCACGGCGCCGGTGCGCGGAGTGTGTCCCGAATACGGCGAGATGCGCAACGAAGTATCGTCCGAGGGCAGGTGGATTAATGCCGAGGATGAACTCGAGAGGCGGCGCGTTATCTTTCTCGGCGGACGGTTGAAAGAGCAGTTGTTCAGCGGACGTCCGGCGGTTGGCGAAACGGTGCAGGTCTCGGGAGTGCGGTTCACTGTCATCGGGGTCATGACTCGGAAGATCCAGCTCAGCAACTACTTTTCGAGCGACGATGATTCTTCGTGGATTCCCTATTCCGCCGCCGGCGATCTGTGGAATACGCGCTATGCGGCTGTGATGGTATTTGAGCCAATCGCTCCACAATTCGAAAAGAAGGCAATGGCGCAGGTACTGGCCGCAGTGGCGACACGGCAGAATTTCTCTCCCACGGATCCGAAAGCCTTTCAAATGTTCGGGCGAGATGAGTTTCGTCCTGTGATCGATGCCCTGACGATTGGATTGCAGGTATTGCTGACCTTCATTGGGACGTTGACTCTCGGAATTGGCGGCGTGGGTGTGATGAACATCATGCTTGTTTCGGTGGACGAGCGCATCCGCGAGATCGGGCTGCGGCGGGCATTGGGAGCTCGTAAGCGTCACATTAAGCTGCAGTTCCTGGCCGAGACACTGTTGATCATGTTGCTGGGCGGAACTATCGGGGTGGTTCTGTCGTACTTCATAGCATGGGCAGTCGGAACAATGCCGATGATGGGACCTTTGTTCGAAGACGATTCCGGCCAAGGGGATATCCACTTGCGAATTTCCATGATGACAGTGCTGCTCTCGACAGCAGCGCTGCTGTTCGTAGGAGTCGTGAGCGGCCTAGTGCCGGCGATGCGAGCGTCGAAGCTCGATCCAGTGGAGGCCCTGCGTTACGAGTAGTTCCGACTGTTTGTGATTCTGCTTACGTCACTTTCCAGTTAAGAATTCATTTGCTCACGCCCGCCGTTCTTAGTAAGTTGCTGACGATGCCTCGCGGAGGTGCACCGTGCCAATCTCTGCCGTCGATACTGTAAGTCTTGCCTTCGAACACACCAAACGGCAATTATTCCGCCCATTCCGGTTCTGGCAATGGGTACGACTGGCTTTCGTTGGCCTGCTGGCGGGCGAATTGGGGAGTGGAGGAAATCTCAATTTTCCACGCTCCTCGCAGGGCGGAGGCATGCCCCCATGGCATGGTCTTCCGAAGATCGATCCTGCCATTCTCGCAAGCGTCATCACCGTGCTGGTAATTACCGGTCTAGTTGTGTTTCTTGTGCTGACGTATATCAGCAGTGTCATGCGGTTCATTTTGTTCGACGGTGTGCTGACGCGCGAATGCCATATAGGCGCGGGATGGACTCGCAGGCAAGGCAACGGATGGCATTATTTTCTTTGGCAGCTGGTGCTGATGCTGGCGACGTTCGCTGGATTTGTCCTACTCATTGTGTTGCCCGCAGCTTTTGCGTTTGGGATGGGATGGTTTACCCCGCCGCGAGGGCATGTGGTACAGCTTGTGCTCACCGGAATTGTGGTTGTGGCTTTGTTCGTAGTCTACATGATCGCGATTGCCGTCATTCACGTCTTCACAAAAGATTTCATCATCCCGCAAATGGCGCTGGAAGGGATTACTGCGTTTGAGGGCTGGCGCCGGTTATGGCCCATGATTCGGGGCGAACAGAAAGATTACCTGGTCTACGTGGTCTTAAAGGTCGCCCTCTCGATTGTGGCTGCAATCGCGATTGGCATTGTGACGGCCATTCTAGCGGTGATCATAGCGGTGCCAGTGATTGGAGTCGTCGCCACAGCAGTCATTGCGACCAAGAACGGCGCTCTAACCTGGAACGTTTTGACAATAACCTTCGCGGTGATTTTAGGATGCATTTTGTTGGCGATCTTCTTCTTCCTGGTCTCGCTGATCACCGTTCCTGTGGTTGTTTTCTTCCCCGCGTATTCGATTTACTTCTTCGCGGGTCGCTACCGGCCGTTGAGCATGGCGTTGTATCCGGCCGCGGCGCAGTCGGCACCGGTGGAAGGTACACCGCCGCCATTTTCTCCGCCGCCTTTGCCGGCCGTGTAGGAAGGCTTACGGTTTCAGCTTGGTTTTACGCTGCGGCCAGGAGAATCGTCGGCCAATGATGCACTTGACGATCAGATGGTCGGTGGAACGGGTTGCTCCCACTCCGACACCGAAGTTGAACTCCCACTGCGGTCCGAAATCTATGTCGATGGTGGGAAAGAATTGGTGCTCCTGATCGCGGAGAGGATCGAATCCGTTCAGAGAACCGTACGCGCCGTAGTATTCGAGGCCTCCGGCAATTCTCTTCGTGAAGTCGTAACTCACCTTGACATTCGGCGAAAATTCCACACCTTTGTTCACTCCCGGCCCGTGAAATGAGCGGTCGAGTGTCGGATTGAAACTCAGATACCACGGACCGATCTTCTTGTCGATGATTGGGCGGATTTCCCACGTCCAGGTATCCGGCGAAAATGCCGCGCGCTGGTAGCCGATTTCCTGGGAGAGGCTCACGCCTACTGGCCAATGCCACTCGTCGGGAACCCGTACGCGGGGACGAATATGATCGCCCACCCATTGCCAGCCGCCATCGGGTTGAATGCTGGAGAAAACGTAAAATCCTACTTCCGACCAGTTGGTGATGCCTTGCGTGATTTCCAGCGTTTCGTGCATCGCATGGTTCGAAGGCAGCACGCCGTCCTGAACGGTCTTGCTGCCATTGACCGTGAAATTGGAGTGGATCTCAACCATGGTGGAGCGTGGGGGAACCGTCTCGTAGCCGTAGACCTGAATTTCGTAATTGTCCTGGGAGTGAGCGGAACAGGTGAGAAGGAGTGCAACGAACAGCGGGATCGAATATCGGAATAAACGGTGCATGAGCCGTGGCCAAGGCCGCGTGTCTCGTGCGACCGTGTTCCATGATGCATGGTCCGCGTATAGGGAATCAACTTCATATTGAGGCACAGTAAATCAAAAGGCGCATCCGATGCGGTTTTCACGGCGGAGGGACTGGAACCTAAGCTGCCGGTGAGGTGTCTGATGTTGCAGACACGCGTGCCCGAGAGGAGCGATTCCCGATGGCTTTCTCAATGGCAGGCGGAGGTGCGTCTGGACCACAGATCAACGTCACGCCACTGATAGACGTGCTGCTGACGCTGATCATCATGTTCATGCTGGTCGTATCGATGGATCCGGAATATGGGGAGAAGGCGCAGATTCCACAACCGAATCCGGACACCAAGACGGAGATTCCGCAGCCACGGACCGTGGTGATTCAGGTTATTTGGACGGGGAAAGATCAACATCCCACCGTCAAAATCAATCGGGACGACGTGCCCTGGGCTGAGTTGGAAGACCGGTTGGCGCGCATCTATCTGACTCGCGTGGAGAAGGTGGCATTTGTGCGCGGAGATGCCGATGTTGATTTTCAGTATGTGGCAGATGTTATCGATCTGGCGCACCACGCGGGTGTGCAGAGGGTGGGGTTGATGACAAAGGAGCAAGGAATTGGAGAGGACTAAATTTTTGCTGAGCGCGGATGGGAAGAGTACGAGCATAACCTGCCTTTCTGTCTTCGAGGTGATGAAATGAGAGCGGCAGAGTTGGTTATGTTGCAGACTTGGCGCGGGCCGGTAAAGCTGTTCAGTGATTTCAACACACTTCAGTTCGCGTGCGTGATGGCGTGGGTGTTGTTCGTCCTGTTAATCGTATTCCTGAGTAATGGCGGACCCACTTGTCGCGGAATCACGACCGATCTGGCCAAAGTGGAGCATCCCGTGTCCATGCCCGGTGCCGAACGAGAAGATGCGATGATAGTCAACATCACCCGCGATGGGAAAGTCTATTTCGCCGCTGACCAAATCATGCTCGCCAACTTGTCGCAGAAGATCGCCGATCGCCTGAACGACCGTAGTGTCGAAAGAAAGGTCTACATAAGAGCTGATATGCGCGCAAGATGGGGAACCGTCAGAGAGGTTCTTGATGGCGTAAAGGCTTCCGGTCTTATGCGCGTTGCATTCCTGGTAGATCAGCGGCGCTCTACGGCTTTGCAGATGTAGAGTCGAGTTGTTTTTCCTATTCCCTGGCGCGATTCTTGATCCAGATTGGGGTTCCCATAAATCCGAAGGCGTGCCTGATTTGATTTTCCAGAAACCGCTGATATGCGAAGTGAAGCTTCACGCCGCGATTGGTGAAGAGCACGAATGTGGGCGGGGCGACGGAAGCCTGTGTCATGTAGAGAATCTTCACGCGCTGGCGCATGGGGACAGAGGCGCGATCGAAGTCCACGTGCTCAAGAAACCTGTTCATCTCTGAGGTCGAGACGCGTTTGCGCCGCTCGGCCGCGACTTCTTCCAGAAGCGAAAAAATCTTATCCGTGCCCTTTCCGGTTTGAGCTGAGATGAATACAACCGGCGCATAGCTCAGGAATTTAAGTTCGTAGCGCATGCGCTCCTCGTAGGCACCGCGGTCTCCGGGCCTTTTCGTTTCGCGCATGCGCTCGGATTTTGTAGGTCTTCCTTTCTTTTGAGCGCCACTAATCATCATGTCCCACTTGTTGACGACGATGATCACGGATCGCCCGCTCTCGTGTGCGTAACCGGCGATCGACGCATCGAGCTGGCTGACTCCTTCCGTGGCGTCGATTACCAGGAGGGCGATGTCGGCCGCCTCGAGATGCTTTCGCGCCATTAGGACGGAGAGTTTTTCGGCCATCAGGTGCGTCTTGCCTTTGCGGCGGATACCGGCGGTGTCGATGAAGCGGAAGCGTCGCCCATTCCGCTCTACGACTTCGTCGACCGCGTCTCGGGTTGTGCCGGGAATCGGTGAGACAATCGCGCGGTCGGAGGCAGTCAGGCAATTCAGAAGTGTCGACTTACCGACGTTGGGATGGCCAATGATGGCGACCTTAACTTCAGCCGGCGGTCGTTCGTCGTCGGTTGTCGGCTCTTCGTGGTCTGGTGTTTCCTCTGTGACCTCTGTGTTCTCTGTGGTGAAAGGTTGTGGGAGCTTTGCAACTACCGCATCCAGAAGGTCATCGATACCACGGCTATGTTCGGCGGAGATGGGAAATATTTGTTCGATACCCAGCCGATGGAAGTCTGCGACCAGTGTAGATTGCTTTTCGCTGTCGATTTTGTTCACCGCCAGAAAGAGCGGACGATTAGCCTTGCGCAACAGGCGAACAAGCTCCATGTCAGGCCCGGCGAGTTCGGTCCGGCCGTCGACAACCATTATGATTGCCGCGGCCTCATCGAGCGCGACGCGGGCCTGGCGGAAAATCTCGGATGGAATCAGATCTTTTTCTTCTGGCAGGATGCCGCCCGTATCCACCACGCGTAGTTGATGCCTATTCCATTCAGCATCTCCGTAAAGGCGGTCGCGAGTGATTCCCGGTTCGTCACCGACGATGGCTCGGCGCGAGCCCACTATGCGGTTAAAGAGAGTAGATTTGCCTACGTTCGGGCGACCCACGATCGCGATCGTGGGAATCGGGGTAGCTTCTGCATTGGTCACGTTCTGAGTCGGCTGGGGCATGTGATGCGGAAGCTCCGGAATCGCTATTATAGAGACTCCGGTGTCTACTCCCTTCGAGCCCGTGTCTACGGCGACTTCTAGCCGACCCGCTCCCAGCGGCAGAGATGCTTCGCTTTACCAATTCTTCGCACCTGGCGGCGTGCTTTCGAAAACGCATCCGGCCTATGAATTCCGACGCGGGCAGCTTCAGATGGCCCAAGCGGTCGAGCAGGCGCTTGAGGAGAAGCGGCACCTCGTCGCAGAGGCGGGTACGGGCACCGGCAAAACGCTGGCATACCTGGTTCCGGTCATTCGGTCCGGGAAACGGGTCATCATCTCCACCGGGACGAAGAATCTGCAGGAGCAACTTTTTTATAAAGATGTTCCTTTTCTTGAGCAGGCGTTGTCTTCCGGGCTTTCGGGTTCCGGTTCTCGACTTTCGGTCTGTTATATGAAGGGCCGGAATAACTATTTGTGTCGAAAGAAACTGTACGACCTTACCGATCAGCCTGTATTGAGTGGGCTGGAAGAGATTGAACAGTATCGGGCAATCGCTGCATGGGAGAAAACGACCTCGACGGGCGACCGCGCCGAGTTGGCGGAGCTCCCCGAAGCCAGCCTGCTCTGGCACAAACTCGATGCTCGCGCCGATACCTGCACGGGCCAGAAGTGCAGCCAGTGGGAACGCTGTTTCATCACGGAGATGCGTCGGCGGGCGATGGAGAGCGACATCATCATCGTCAACCATCATCTCTTTTTTGCCGATCTCGCTATCAAGCTGCAGGCGGATAGCGCCCCTGACGCGGGAATTCTTCCCGAGGCAGCTGCCGTGATTTTTGACGAGGCCCACGAACTGGAACATGTAGCCGGAAATTATTTCGGGATTTCGGTGAGCAATCTTCGTGTGGAGGAACTGGCGCGTGACGTCGAGTATTCGATGCAGCAGAACCGGACGCTCTCAGCCTCCATATCAGGGGCGCTGGGAAGTTTGCGAGAACGGTCGCAGCTGTTCTTCTCGCTGCTGCCGCCCGGGGACGGCCGATTTGCTTTTGAAACGCGCCGCGAGTTTCTGGAAGAAAACGGCGATGAATTTGTTGCTTTGAACCAATCTCTCACGCGGATGGCGGGAGAACTGGAAGGCCTGCAGCAGAAGCCGGAGGAGATATTCAGTTTCGTCCGGCGGGCGCAGGAGATCCAGGTGCAACTCAGCTACGCTCTCGAGGCCGAAGACCACAATACAGTGTTCTGGATTGAGCGACGTGGGCGACAGTTTTCACCACGACGGTATGGAGATACTGAGAAAACAAAGGAACACGGTCGCCAACACGTGTTCGTGCAAGCTACGCCGATCGATGTCGGCCCTATTTTGCGTGAGTGTCTCTGGTCGAAGCTGGAGTGCGCCGTACTGACATCTGCGACGCTCGCGGTTGGAGGCGGGTTTGACTACATCCGGAAACGACTGGGGTTCGACCACGCCAGAGACCTGGTTCTGCCATCCCACTTCGACTATCAGAGCCAGGCACTCTTGTATGTGCCGCCCGACCTTCCGGATGCGCGTACTCCGCAATTTACCGTCAAAGCTGCAGAACGTATTCGCAGATTGCTGGAGATCACACGCGGGCGTGCGTTCGTGCTGTTCACCAGCTACGCGCAGATGAATGACATCTATCAGAAACTCTTAGGAGAAGTTGAATTCCCGCTGTTAAAGCAGGGAGACGCGCCTAAGAGCGCCCTGCTTGAAGAGTTCCGGCTGACTCCCAATGCCGTGTTGTTTGCGACTTCTTCCTTTTGGCAAGGTGTCGACGTGCAGGGAGAACAGTTGAGTTGCGTGATTATTGACCGGCTTCCTTTCGCGGTGCCCACAGATCCGGTGGTCGCGGCTCGGATGAAAGCCATTGACGCCGATGGCGGGAATGCCTTTTTTCAGTACCAGGTGCCTGCGGCTGTAATCACTCTGAAGCAAGGTTTTGGCAGGCTGATCCGCTCTTTGCACGATCGCGGACTGCTGGTGCTGCTCGATAACCGCATTCTAAGAAAGCAGTACGGGCGCGTGTTCGTGGATAGTTTGCCCAATTACAAGCGAACTACCGACATGCGGATGGTGGAAGGTTTCTTCGGCGTCGGGGCCTGACCTCAATCCTGCGCAAGCGTTAAAATAGAGCTTTGTTGGAGCACCTGGCCAGCGTGCGTTTTGCCGCGAGCCAATGGGGGATTATGTTCGAAGTTACTGTTGAAGACTCGTTTGCCGCAGGACATTACCTGCGCAATTACAAAGGAAAGTGCGAGAATCCGCACGGTCACAACTACAAAATTCGTGTGACGCTGGCTGGGGCAGAGTTGGACAAGGCCGGCCTGCTGCTTGATTTCAAAGATCTGCGCGAGGTTATGAAGCATGTCATCGAGCGGCTTGATCATCAGATGATCAATGACATTGAGCCCTTTACAGTGGTCAACCCGTCTGCGGAGAATCTGGCCAAGTATTTTTATGACGAATCGAATAACCGGCTGAGGACCGTCACTAACGGCAGGGTTCGCGTAAAAGACGTAACGGTCTTTGAGACAGACACGACCACGGCGAAATATTCGGAATAGCCGCGAGCAGTCGAATTGCGAACGCTGCCCGTAATCACCTGAACTTCTGCACAGAAATGCAAATCACCGAAATCTACAAGTCGCTGCAAGGCGAGTCGACCTACGCCGGTCTGCCATGTGTATTTGTGCGGCTGACGGGGTGCAATCTCCGCTGTACCTGGTGCGACAGCGAGTACACCTTTTACGGCGGCCGTAAGATGACACCCGAAGAAGTATTCGAAGACGTGCTGCGCCTGAGTCCCTATGGTGGCCTGGTTGAAATCACCGGTGGCGAGCCACTGTTGCAAGAAAGGGAACTCGTTCCTCTGATGCAGCGCTTGGTCGGGCAAGGTTGCACGGTCCTGCTCGAGACGAGCGGGGNGCGCCACCTCGAGCGTGTTCCGAGAGCAGTGGTGAAGATCGTCGATGTGAAATGTCCGGGTTCTGGCGAAGGCGAAACGTTCCAGACGGAGAATCTTGAAGCACTAACCGAGCGAGACGAAGTGAAATTTGTTCTGAGCAGCCGCGCTGACTACGAATTTGCCCGCGATTTTGTACTACGCCACCGGCTGGCGGGAAGAGTAAACGCAATTTTGTTTTCTCCGGCATTTCGAAAGGATGCCGGCGGAGCTCGCAACAGCTCGCACTGTCTTCTCGATCCACAGGAACTCGCAGAATGGATGCTTGCCGACAATGTGCCGGCCAGGCTGAATCTGCAACTCCACAAGTTCATATGGGATCCTGCGATGAAGGGAGTGTGACGCTTGCCGGGTTCAGCTAAGTCTCGGGCAATCGTGCTATTGAGCGGCGGGATGGATTCGAGTGTCTGCGCGGCGCTGGCCGTGCGCGACCACGAAGCGGCAGCACTACACATCAGTTATGGTCAGCGCACTGAAGAGCGCGAGCGTCAATCGTTTCTTGCGATTTGCCAGCGCCTGAAAATCCATGATCGTCTGATGCTGCGCAATGAGTCGCTGAGCATGATCGGTGGATCTGCGCTGACCGACGGCTCAATCCCGATTCCAGACGCTGAGATGATCGGGCAAGGTGTGCCTGTCACGTACGTCCCGTTTCGCAATGCCCATTTCCTAGCGGCAGCGGTCAGTTGGGCTGAAGTGCTCGGGGCCAAAAGGATTTACATCGGCGCAGTCGAGCCAGACAGCTCCGGTTATCCGGATTGCCGTCCGGCCTATTACAAAGCTTTCAACCAAGTTGTGAAAGCTGGCACCAAAGAAGGAGACATTGAAATCGAGACTCCTCTTATCGCCATGCGGAAAGCTGAGATCGTGCGCCTTGGCCTTGAATTGGGTGCACCCTTCGATTTAACTTGGTCGTGTTACGGCCGCGAGGATCGAGCCTGTGGCGTGTGCGACAGCTGTGTGCTG
>AP72_2010_repI_A100DRAFT_1000102_pt1 | contig 15026 bp, 16 predicted proteins | sample AmaPasrepliIA100_FD_9193 | JGI IMG/M metagenome (IMG submission 9193)
CCCTGCCGTTTCCGGCTGGCTCCGAGGCAAAGATCTACAAGAACGGCCTGCCGATCTTCGCGATCGCGGCTGCTGGCACGGCGGCTACCCTCCAGATCTCGCCGGGAATCCAGGCAACGTGATCCAGTCACTCAGCGCCCAGACTGCAGCCGGTACCAAGGGCACGGGAGCTGATTTCGGCCTGCCAGCTCCGGGGCTGTCTGTAGCCGGAGCGGTGCCCGGTACCAGCCCGATGCCGAGAGCCTACCCGTGCGGCGTGGCAGTGACCACCGGCACGATCACGGCAGGATCGGTCCAGCTAGAGGGCAGCTTCGACGGTGTGAACTGGTACCCGGTGGGGACGGCGGTGTCTCTCGGTACCGGCGGTACGTTCACCCTGCCCGCCACGGGAACGCCGCCGACGCCCGCCCGGTACGTCAGGGCCTCTGTCTCGGCCGTGGTCACGGGAGGCGGCTCCGTAAGCGCGTGGGTGGACGCGGCCCCATAGGAACAGAGGATACTGAACATGGCAAGCTCGATAGTGGTAGACGACCTTAGCAACGCGGTTGCCGGGTTCGGCCAGACAGTCGGCCTGGCCGACCAGCTAGGGATCGCTACCGGCGGCAGCGTTACCTGTCACGGCGGCGTGGTAGGCGAGACCGGAGTGTCGGCCGGGGCCGTAGCGCTCCAGCTCGGCGTGGCCGGGGCTACCGGGATAACCTGGCAGACTGCCGGGACCCCGGTCAGCGTGCCGTCCGGGGGCGGGGCTACGATCCCGGCTCCGTCCGCTGTGTCCGGGGCTACTCACGCCCGCGTCGTGGTAACCACTGCTGTGGTAGGCGGCAAGTGCACCGCGATCGTAGTCGTGTGAGCAACCTGCGTGGTAAGGTCGGCGTATGAGCACAGGTTCGACCGCTGTAGCGGTTCCTCCCGGCTGCGACTCGATAAAGATGGAGTCCACCGGCCTGGAGATCCGGGCCAGGAGCGGCGTCGTCCAGGTTCCCGACGCGTATATGGGCGAGCTGGGGGCCTCCAACGCTGTGAAGAACGGCATCCTGGCGAAGGGCCGGTCCTACCGGCTCGGCACCCAGGCCGGGCGGGTCTGCAGCGCGCTCTGCTGCCTGACTATCTGGCAGGCATGGACTAAGGAGTGCCATCGCTGTGGCGCTCCGACAGTGACAGAAAGTGAGGGAGCGGCCCTAAGGTCCCCTTGCCATGACACTATACGCACGAAGTGACATCCTGGTCCATCACAACGGAATAACGGGCCACACTCACCGCCGTCCCTCCAAGGGCGACGGCACCTACGTTCCCATCTGGGGCATCGACTGCCCGCCCTGCGAAGCTACCCTCGGCGGGGACCCGGCGTGGTCGGCTAGCCGGTACAAGATCCCTCTGACTCCGGACGAGGAACAGGAAGCTATCGACACCAAGGCGGCAGCCGAGGCGGCGATGCACCAGGCTCAGATGGCTATCGCCAGGGACGCGGCGATCCAGGCGGCAGCAGCCAGGGGAGCGGTCCCGGATATTGATCCGGACGACGTGGCGGTGACGTCTGGCGACGACGGCGGCCCGGCTGCTCTGGACGACTCTGCTCTCCGGACTGATCCTGACGTCCTGGCGGCCAACTACGCCGCCCAGAACAAGACCGATCTCAAGGACCTGGCCAGAGACCGGGGCCTTGCGGTGTCCGGAAGCCGCGAGGACCTGATCGCCCGCCACGTGGAGTTCGACCAGCAGCAGTAGGCACAGGAAAGGCACAGACGTGGGAAGCAAGGTTGCAAGCGCCTGGACCGGCGCAGGCCGCTACGCCAAGGGGATTGTGTTCGTGGCGTCGGCGGTACTGGCTTCGCTCCAGCAGTGGTACGGCGGAGAGAAGTGGTTTACAGCGGCGATTGTCGGAGTAGGCGCTCTCAGCGCGATCCTGGTTCCGAACCAGCCGAAGCAGTAGCACGCAGGGAGTGATGCTAGGTGGCGGTTCTCACCGGGCCGGGTACGCCCTACATCACTCCCGAAGTGCTGAAAAGCGCGCCTACCGGAATCGACTGGGACAGCATCCCGGACCGGCGGTCCAGCCCGCGTGAGCGCGAGGCCGAGATCGCTAACACCTGCCTGAGGGCAACCGGCCTGATCGAGGGCGTAACCAACCAGGTCCTGCGGGCGTCGGTGGACACCGAGTTCTTTACCGGGCCGGACTTCCGGGTGACGATCCAGGACACCGGGGTGGTCCGGGTCTGCCTGTCGCGCTGGCCGATCATCCAGATCATCAGCGGCCAGGTCTCCCCGGCGTTCATGTTTCCTCGTCAGTGGCAGGTCCTGGCGGCCAACCAGATGGACATCGAGCGGCCCCCGGTCGGCCTGTTCGGAGCAGCCCAGGCAGCAGACGCTCCGGACGGCGAGCAGGCCATCCTGCTGGCTCCCGGCACCATCAACTGGTGGAACGGCCGGAACGGCTGGCGGCTCCAGTTCACTTACGTCAACGGCTGGCCGCACACCTCGCTTACGCAGCCCGCTGCCCAGGGCGCTACTATCATCTCGGTGGACGACTGCACTGGCTGGTCCCCGTCCGTCTTCGACCCGGTTACCTCGCAGTTCGGCGCTACCGGCATCTTCTACGACGGTACCTACCAGGAGATCGCCCAGGTGACCCAGGCGAGCGCCCAGAGCGGTCCTGGGACCCTGACGCTGAACACTCCCCTGGCGTGGCCCCACCAGACCGGCGTCCTGTTCACCACGCTATCCCGTGCGGTTATGAACGCTACCATCGACATGGCTGCGTCCCTGGCCCTGGAGCGCGGGGCGACGGCTACCGTGGTCCAGTCGGTAAGCGGGGGCGGCAGCGGGTCCGGCGGCCCGGTCGGACCGGCTGAACTGAGGAAGTTCGCGATCGAGGCAGTCAAGTCGTACGCTCGGGTGATCTGATGCCGATCGCCTCGACCCTCATGCACGTCAAAACCCTGCTCGACGGCGTGACGATTCCGGGCAACGCCGGTACCCGGATCGAGGCGTTTATTACTCCGCCCGACCCGGAAACCAGGCAGATAAACCCGCACGCCTACGTCTGGGACGCTCGGGGGCCAGAGAAGCGCAACAGCGGCAAGCGCAGCACGCCCCCGGCCGGGGCACCTCAGCCAGCTCCGATCCCCCCGGCCGGATGGAAGGTCTTTACTCACACTATCGAGGTGTACGTTACCTGGTTCGACGACAACCAGGACCCGCAGCAGGACAGCTCGTTCCCCATGGTCGTCGACATCGTGATGAATACACTGCGAACCTGCCGGATGCCGTTCGACCTGATCGACCCGGCTACCGGCATGAACTGCCAGCTAGTCAACCTGGGCGAGGTCCTCGGCTACGAGTGGGTACCCGTCCGTTCGACTGCAAGCCAGCGGTACCAGCGGCAGGACGCCCTGGTGACTGCTCCGGTTGAGGAGTGGATGCAGGCATGACCGAGTACAGGTACCAGGGCGACCACACGCCCACGATCTACCCCAGCTACCAGCACCCGGAGCAGGACGGCGTTCTGGTCGTCATCCCCGGCCAGGTTGTGGACTTCGGAGATGCCTCGCCACCTCCTGACGGGAAGTGGTACGATATCTCCAGCGGCGAGCCGTACCTAGGCCCCGTGACCAGCGTGGAAGCGGCCAGCGAGCCTGGCGACGAGGCACAAGAGGCGAACCCGGCACAGGGGGACGCTGAGGACCAGGAGGACTAGTGCCACCGGCAGTTCCCAGCACGATATTCCCCACCCAGGAACGGTTCGTCAACGTCGTGCGCGAGGCTACGCCCGGAACCATCCCGGCGTCGTCCGGCACGTCCTATCCGGTAGTCGGGTTCGAGCCTGAGGACAAGCCGATCTGGCTTCCCGACGAATCGCTTCGCGGGGCCATGGGCGATCTGTACGACTTCCTGCAGGGGCCGTACTACGCCGAGACGACAATCCCGGCCTCGCCGGTCTACGTCGACATGATCGGCCACTCGCTGTTCAACATCCTGGGCGACTACACGCAGTCGGCTACGGCTGCTGCTCCGAACACGACTCTATCCGCCCTGGCCAATGCGGGGGCGACTACGCTCACAGTGTCCTCCGGCACCTCGTTCACGGTCGGCATGCAGATCCAGGTCTACGTGACCGGTTCGACCGGACCGGCCGAGATCGTCAAGGTTCTGTCCGGGGCCGCCGGGTCGATCACGCTGGACCCGACCACGCCGCTGCGGCTGAACCACTCGAACGGCGCTACGGTCACCAACACGACCGTCTCGGCCGGGACCTACTCCCACGTGTTCACGGTCCTGAACAGTACATTCATCGGATCCGGGATCTTCACCAACTTCGGGCAGCCTCCCACGCACTGCTGGACCGACCGGACGCAGGTTCCTGCGACGGGCCTGGCCCGCCAGTACGCATTCGGCCGTCACTCGGACGTGACACTGACCGGTAACGCCGAAAAGCTCCTGATGTGGAACGGCACGCTGTCCAGCTTCATCGGCCAGATCGCGTCGTCTCCGCCCACAGCGGCGTTCTCGACGGTCCGGGCAATGCCAGCGTGGCAGACCACGACCAACATCGCGACGTCGGGTGCTCTGGCTCAGATCTTCAATATCACCGAATGGCAGCTCTCGCTGACCCGGCAGGTCGAGCCCTACTTCCCCAATGACGGGACCCAGAACCCGTTCGTCATCGGAGCGGGCAAGATCTCGATCAACGGCAAGCTGACATTCTCTCCGGCTATCGACGAGACCGCTCTGCTCTACATGCTGGCGAACACGCAGCCGCAGCTCCAGTTCATCGTGACCAACGGCCTGGCCACTAGCAGCCCGTCTTACCAGGCTGTCCAGGTGGACATTCCGTTTGCTGACTACGACACCAGCAAGATCAACTCAGGCAAGTCGCTGTTCGGCTACGACGTCTCATTCAAGACCACCCACACCGCTACCACGCGCAACGCTGTGGCACCGACTGGCTGGTCCGGCGGATACAGCGGCGTCAAGATCACCGTCAACAACGCAGTACCTACTTTCTAGACACTCACCGCGTGGGAGGCACAGACCATGCATGTCGATCTTACGTCCGGCCAGTCGATCGAGGTAATCCCGATCCAGGGCCTGAAGGCAAAGCACAAGGACGCCTTTACCGGAGCGCCTAAGCTGTTTATTCAGTTCGACAAGGACGGAAATCCGGACATGTCGGCTCTGCCGTTCTCGATGTCGATCGGGATCATCCAGCGAAACGCTCTGATGGCGGCCCTGCTGACCGGCTGGTCGTTTACCCTGGACGACGGCGTGACGCCCTTGCCGCTGCCCCGCTGGGAGAACGACGAGATCACCAATATGGACTCGTTCGGGGAGATCCCGATTGACGACTTCAACGAGATGGAGCAGATCTTCGCCCCGTACGTCGACAAGTGCCGCCGTACGCCCGACCCAAAAGGGACGACTACGGGAAGCTCTACCGGTACCTCAAGGGCGGGGGGACGCTCCCGGAAGGACTGACGCCAGAGGGCCTGCGTGATATCCTGTACCTAGTGAACTACGGGATCACGCCGACTGGCGCAGGAGGCAGGGCCGAGCTGCCGGTCGAGGTGGAAACCTGGATAGGCGCGGTAGAGATCTGCCTGGCTCGCATCCGGAAGGAGGCCCAGTCTGGTGGCGATTAGTCCGGACGAGCTTCCTGGATACCTGGCTGCGATCCGCCAGCGCGTAGGGGACGAGGGTCCGCAGAAGGCCGCCTATGCCATGGCTAAAGCCTTCCACGCCGAGCTGGTGGACGTCGAGCTGGTCAAGTACTCCCATCAGAAGAACACCAGGACGCCGAGTCCGCCGGGCGAGCCTCCTGCCATCATCGGCGGCCACCTAAAGCGATCAGTGAAGCTGTGGCCCGCCACGGTCACCGGTCCGTACCGGGCGTCGTCGAAAGTGGGTCCGCAGATTGTCTACGCCCGCATCCAGGAACTAGGCGGCACGGTCACTCCGATCGGCCACCCGTTCCTGCGGTTCCCGGCTATCGGGGGCGGGTGGGTGTTCGCCCGGAAGGTTAAGCTGCCGCCCCGGCCGTACATGCGGCCAGTTCATCGCCGGATGGTCCAGGACGGGCGTCTCCGCCAGGCCGCCATCGCGGCGATAAAGAGGCTGGTGGCCGGTGGCTGACGAGCTGGAGCCGGTCGAGCAGCGATTCGACGCGGACCTCGCACCGTACGTCGAGTCGATGAAAGCTGGCGAGGAAGAGGCCCGCAGGTTCGCTGAAGACAACAAGCTGGGCGAGGAAGCCGTCCACGAGCTGGTCCACGCGCTGGAAGAGAACAGCGCCATGCTCGATACGATGGCGTTCGAGCTGCAACTGACCAGCGAGGAACTGGGCAAGCTCCGGGACCGGTCCCTGGAGACCGGATCGGCTCTCGGCCACGTCCGCGATGAAGCACTAGAGGCTGCTGCAGCCGAGCACGAGATGGGGTCGCAGGCTGAGGAAGCTGCAGCCAAGCTCGACCTGATGGGCCTGTCCGGGCTCAGCGGGGTAAGCAGCCTCTCCAGCATGCTCCCGGTCCTGGCTGCGATCGGCCTCGCCCTGGCCGCGATCGCCCCGGCGGTTGTGTCCGCCGGGCTCGGGTTCGGCGCGTTCGGCCTGTTCGCCCTGCCGACGATTATGAGCGTCTTCAAGGGCCTGCAGAACGTCAGCCAGGCCCAGCAGGCTGTGAACAACGCTACTACGGCGGCCGGGCGGAGTACTGCCCTGCAGCGGCTCCACCAGATCTGGGCCGCGATGCCAGCTCCGATCGCTGCCACGGTCAAGAGCATCCAGGGCTTCATGGCCGCGTTCAGCCAGATCGCGGCCAAGTCCGGCATCCAGACCGCAGTCCTGCACGACATCGCCCAGGTGATGGGCATTCTGAAGTCACTGCTGCCCGTCCTCATCCCGCTGGCCCAGCAGGGCGCAATAGCGTTCGGGAACATGCTCAACGCCCTGGGAGCGGGCGTCCGGTCGGCCGGGTTCCTGACGTTCATGCGGGAGATGACCGCTCTGGTGGTTCCCGCCATGCGCGCCATCGGCAACCTGGCGGGTGCGCTGATGGGAGTCCTGGGCAAGGCGCTGCTGGCTATGGCTCCGATGTCGGTGCCGTTTATCAATCTGCTGGCTACCCTGGTCCGGGCGCTAGGCGGCCCGCTGTCGGCGGCCCTGGGCGTGATCGCCCGGCTGATCGTCGGCCTGGCCTCAGCCATCATGCCCCTTATCGTCTCGATCATGCCCATCCTGACCCAGCTAATCGTCATGGTGGGCAACGCGTTCCAGCAGCTTGTCCCGATCGTCGCCCAGGTCGTCGCGATCATGGGTCCGGTGCTGGTCCAGATCCTCAAGGACCTGCTGCCCCTGTTTGCCACGGTCCTCACGCCTAACGGCCCCTTCATGGTTGCTCTGGGCATGATTCCCGGCCTGCTGAGGGCGATAATGCCACTGTTCTCCTGGCTGGCCAGCCTGCTGGCGCACCCGATCTTCGCCCAGATTCTCTCGGGTATCGTGTCGTTCCTGGTAGCTGGCAAGGCTGTGATCGGCATTCTCGGCCTGGTCAGCAAGGCATTCGGCCTGCTGGGGATCGCTATCGAGGCTACTCCGGTCGGCTGGATCATCACCGCGATCGTAGCCATTGTCTTCATATTCACCGAGCTGTGGAAGCACTGCGCGGCGTTCAGGGACTTCTGGAAGGGCCTGTGGAAGGACATCCAGGCGATCATGGCCCCGGTCACAGCCTGGATCCACAACGTGATCGACAACATGACCCGGTGGTGGCACGACCACGGGGCTGCCGTCGAGAAGATCATCAAGGAGGCATGGACGATCATCTCGACCGTGATAAAAGTGGACCTGACTATGATCGGCGGCCTGCTCCGGGCTGAGTTCGCGATCTGGCAGGGCCTGTTCCGGGCGGCGTGGGCCGTGATTTCCAACGTCGTCCGGCTCGCGTGGACGGTGATCTCGACGACCATCCAGGTGGCAGTGCACACCATTTACGACATTATTGTAGTGATTATGAGCGTGATCCAGGGTCACTGGAGCACGGCCTGGCACGCGATCCAGGACATCGCCTCGACCCAGATGCACGGGATCGCCAACATCATCAGGGCTGTAGGCTCGACCTTCATCAACCTGCTATTCCAGGCAGGAAAGGATGTGATCCAGGGCCTGGTGAACGGCATCCAGTCGATGGCCGGAGCCGTGTGGGGGGCCATAAAGGGAATAGCTAGCGGGATCGGCGGCGCGATCGGGTCGGTGCTGCACATGTTCTCGCCGTCCAGGGTAATGTTCGGGCACGGGGCCAACATCATGCTCGGCCTGCTCCAGGGGATCCAGGCCGGAGGGCCGGACATCTATGCCGCTATGAACGCTATCGCCCGCAGGATAGCCTCCACGCCCCTGGGAGCCCCCGCTCTAGCTTACGGAGCATACGCGGCGAGCGCTACGGCCCCTGCCTACGGCCCCCGCCCTGCTGCTCCCGTGGGCGGTACCGTGGATATCTACGTCGACGGCATCCGGCTGTTCCAGATACTCCAGTCTCAACTGTACAAGTACAACATCCGGAACTCAGGCGCGGTAACCGGAGCCTGGAGGCCGGGCTGATGGCGATCGCCCTGGTCAAGTCCACTACTACTACCTGGCCCAACAACACGGGCAACACCAACGCGTCCCCCGGCCCCGTGTCGGTGGTGCCGGGGAATACCAAGGGCAATCTGCTGGTCCTGATGGCGGCGTGGGAGCAGGGGCCGAGGCAGAAGGGCGTCTACCTCCCGGCCGGAGCCGTGGCGGACAGCGCCGGGAACTGGTGGCGGTACGCGGGGGACACCGACCTGTCGGTTAGCCAGCCAGCTACCGGCGTCTGGGGAACCAGGGTCGGCATCTGGATCTGCTCCAACGCCCTGGCCATCCCGACCTGGCTGTCGTTCTGCCCGCAGGGCTACGTGGAGGGCTACGCCTACGGAGTCTACGAGTTCTCTGGCCTGCCCGCTTCGTACTGGCCGGTGATCGACTTCCACGTGGGAGCAGCCAAGACTACTAACACTCCGAACGACACTCTGGTCCTGAACGCCACGGCAAGCCAGGCCGATCTGTACCTGTCCATGGGCGGAGCGAACGGGCACACGGGCAGCGTGTTTCCCTCGCCGTCTGGCGGATGGACCGCTCTGGGCAATATCGGCTTCTACTCGTCCGGAGACGACGGCCAGGGAATATTCAGCCAGGGAGCGTGGCAGGTCGGGGGCGGAGCCGGGGCGGCTACGGTCACCTGGACTTACAGCAACTTTACTCCGGGGGCAGTAGCTGCGCTGATGGTCGGAATCACCCAGCAGAGCTACCTGCCGCAGCAGCCGCAGGCGTTCTTTCCCAAGGTGATCGTCGAGGCGGCCCTGGGCGCTACTCCGGGGAACCCGGCTCAGGCGATCCTGGACGACGAGTGGACCGACATGTCCCAGTACGCCCTGGGCAAGGGCGGGGAGGTGGGGATCAGCTCGTCTCGGGGCCAGCAGTACGAGCTAGCTACGCCCGAGTCCGGCCAGATGGTCGTTGCCATGAACAACCAGGCCGGGGACTTCAACCCGCTGAACCCCGGCGCTCGCTTCTATTCCACTGCTCTCAACGCCAACCCGTCTTTTCAGACCGGAATCTGGAGCTGGACGCCCAAGGCTAACGCGGTCCTGGCCCCGGCTACTTCCCCGGTATTCGCGTCGGTAGCGGGAGCAGTATCCAAGGGATCGCTCCAGATCACGCCGGACGGAGTTACCGCCAGTCCGGGAGCCACGTCCGAGCAGGTGCCGGTCAACCCCAACCGGGAGTACTCGGCCTCAGCCTGGCTCAACTGCCCGCTCGGGTGGGCTACGGGGCTGCAGGCCCAGATAGTCTGGTTCACGTCTTCTCACACCCTGATCTCGACCTCATCGGGCAGCCTGGTACCGCTAGTGGCCGGGATCTGGACTCAGGTTACCGTATCGGTTCCCACGCCGCCCACTAATGCCGCCTTTGCTGCTGTTCAGGTTGCCTACGGCGGCACGCCCGGCGCTACGGTCGTCACTTACGCAGAGGAATCCGGGATCAGTCCGGGCACTGCGCTGCTCACCGGGACGCTGCGGCTCGGCGTGCCGGTCCGCACCTCGTGCTTCTGGAACGGACAGCGCTACCCGGTCGGCTACGGGAACGTGGAACGGTGGCCGCAGGAGTGGCCCGACTTCCCCCAGTGGGGATGGTCGGTCCTGATCGCTACCGACAACGTGGGAGTAGCTACCAGCGCGGTCCTGCCCAGCGCGGTCCAGGGCGAGATCCTGGCTGACGTGCCCTATGCCTGCTTCCCGTTCAGCGAGCAGTACTCGGTGTCTACAGCCAGCCTGAACGGCGTGGTAAAGTCGCCGGGCTCTGCTGACGGCCTGATCGCGGCTAACACAGCCAGGGGCAATCCCCGTACTGCGACTTACACGGACGGGGTAGTCCCGGCGGTTACCGGCCAGCAGGTGGCGATGGCGGGCGACTCGGGTACTGGATTCGGAGCAGCCGGGTACAGCGGCGTCTCTACTCCTACCACGTTCTTCCGCCATGGACCCGGAGCCGTTTACGGTCCGGACAGCGCTATGCCGCTGGTCAAGAGTGCGTGGGACCTGACTGTCCCGTTCGCTACCCTGGAGTTCGTGTTCACCTTGCCGGTCACGCCTACGTCGTCCGGTCTTGACCGGTTCCTTACGCTGTTCACCGTGGGAGTGCGGCCTAACGTCAAGTCAGCAGGAACCACGGCCACCGTCCTGGGTCCGGGAGTGTACCTGGCCGGGGGCGTCGACATCGTGTCCGGGACGACCACCTATCAGTTCTGGCTGCAGACCGGGATCAGCGGGGTGTCTCCCACGGTATCGGGCGTCGTACTGCAGCCCGGAACGACTCACCACGCGGTTATCCTGCTAGCAAACGGTACTGCCAGCCTGATCATAGACGGGTCCTCGGACATCGGCGTCGGATGCATCGACCAGCAGCAGCTAACCAGCCTGACGTTCGGCGGGATCGCATACCCGCTAGGCCAGAGCGGACAGTTCGTCCAGGCCAACTTCGACATGGCTTACGGGACCCTGTATCCGTACCAGACTACCCACGCAGAGTGGAACCGGCACCTGAACGCAATCACCCTGGGGTTCCAGGGCGATCCGATGATGAGCCGGACTTTCCGGTACATGGCGTGGGCGGCACTGAACCTCGGCCTGGCAGGCCCGTCCGAGTACTACACCTCGCTCGGCCCGGCTTACTCGGCAGCCGGATCCACCCTGTCGTCTGCCGTGAACTCGGACGCCCTGTCTACCGGGGCCAGGTGGGGGGCCATCGCCAACGGCAATGTGGTGATGCTGGACCGGACTACCCAGTACAACCGGTCTCCGGTACTCTCGTTCGGGGACAACCCGGTGGGGTACCTGAACCCGAATCCGGGATTCGAGTACGGGACTACCGGCTGGGNCGGCGGCAACGGAGCCTCGATCGCTACCGTGTCCTCTCCGGTGTACTCCGGGCTGCTGGCTATGCGGATCACGCCGGACGGGATCACGGCTAACCCGAGACTGTACGCCAACGGCGGGGCCAAGATCCCTACCACGGCGCTGGCCCAGTACGCAGCGTGGGCCTGGATGCAGTCTCCGGGCGGGTACGCGAGCGGAGCGGTAGTGAAAGTGGACTGGTACAGCGGGATAACCTTCCTCAGTACCTCGATCAGCCCGGTGGCCCAGCTCCTGGCGGGGGCCTGGACTCCGGTTGTCTTGCAGGCCACGGCCCCAGCCACGGCTGACGGGGCGGTCTGGCACATCCAGATGCAGGGTACTCCGTCTGCGGCCAACACGCTTATTGTCGACATGTACCCGGTCCGGCCAGCAGCAGATCCGGTGCCGTACCTGCCGCAGATGGCCATGGACTACGACAACACCTACCTGGTGAACGCGACGCAGGCTACCCTGGCCAGCGGCCCCAATACCCTGGGCACTCCTGTTTACCGGGACCAAGCGTCGGCCGGGCTGTACTACTCTCGGGGGCCTGCCTCCCAGCAGGTGTCGGGTACTGACATGGAGCACGCCACCGACTTCGCTACCTGGAATCTGAGCAAGTACAAGAACCCGGCCATGCGCATCCGGCAGATCGTGATCTCCCCGGCTTCCCGGCCCCAGTCGTTCGATTCCGTGCTGCAGCTCGACGTGGGAGACGCGGCGTTCGCGGAGCGCAGCCCGCTGGGCGGCGTGCCGTACAATATGCCCGTGATCACCCAGCGGGTACAGCACGAGATCGGTCCCGGCAAGTGGCTGGTGTCCTACCAGGAGAGCCCGTATACGATCGACTCGGCAATCCTGGTTACCGACACGACCGGGTACGATGTCGTCGGCCAGAACAACCTAGCGTGGTGATCAGTGCCTACTGCTCCCTCGACCTACGCGGCCAACTACCCGATCCGGGCTCGGTCTCTGAACGCCGACCTGTACACTTACGCTCTGGGCAACAGCCACACGCCGAATGGCGTGCTGTTCCATGCTCAGCCTCCGCTGATCTACGAGTTCGTGTACCAGACCGGGCGGAACGCCGCGTCGAATACCACCGGCCTCAACACGTCGCTGGCCGGGTCCGCCGGGTCGTCCAACTGGCGCAATTGGTACGACACGTCGCTGTTTCTCGGAGGGAGCCCGGCGGGCCTTCCCGGCGCAGGAATGGACGAGCCGGACATCTTCGCTGCCGGAGCAGCCAGCGCGGTCGTTCCCGGATCGAGCGGCAACAATAGCGTAGGCGGTATCTACCTGGCTCTCGGCCAGGCCACGTGGGGGGCGCAGACCAACAGCGGCGGGGCGAACGGCGTGTCGCTATTCAACAACGGGAGCCTGTACAGCCTGGGATCGGCTGACCAGGCGTCGCTGACCAGGACCAACCAGGGATACACTATCGACCTGATCAAGGATCCGGCCAGCGCAGCGGTCGCCAGCTACGTCAAGGACTCGGCAAGCGCCTCGTACGCCCTGCTGGCCAGCAAGGACGGCGGGGCCAGGACCAGCCGACTGGGCCTGCTCTGGATCAGCTCGGACTTCCCGACGATTACCGGCCCCAACTCGTTCTCCGTGCCGTCTCCGCCAGCGTGGTCGCCGTCGACGGCAGCTACCTCGTCGGTGATCAACGGAGCGGCCCTGGGAGCCCCGCTGCTGTTCCTCAACGCCAACGGGGCGACGGTCCAGCGGCCGGTCATGCGGGCCAGCGGCGTCACTTCCGGCAGCTTCACTACCAGCACGGTAAAGCTGGTTGCTCCTACGGTGTCGATGGACAACTGTGCCAACTACAGCGCGGGTGTCTACACGATTCCCTGCGACGGAGTGTACCTGGTTTTTGTGATGACCGAGCACACCGACAACGGGGCTACGGGGATCAAGCAGTCCGGGGTCCGGGTGATCTCTGGCGGCACCACCGACCTGTACGGCTCCGGGTACAACATGGGAGTGACCGGAGCAGGAGGACCGGCACCGATCCGGCCCTGTATGACCCGGCTGCTCGGGCTGAGGCAGGGCGACACGCTCCAGGCGTTTGCGTTCAGCAACTCGGCCAGCCCGACCCTGGGCACCAACTGCCGCTTCATCGTCCTGTGGATGTCGGCTATCGCCCCGAGCAACGGAGCGTGGGCGTGGACGCCGCCCGACCTCGGCTACCGGTGGCAGGCAGGAAACCAGACGTCGGTTCTGGGCGTACCTGGGTCTCTCCCGGCCCAGCTCCAGCAGCACCTGACCAACGACATCTCGTTCCTGCTCCAGCGGCCTTACCTGATGGCCTGGCAGAGTACTCAGCAGACCGCGCTGTCCTCGGCATTCCACACGATCACCATGGACACACTGGGAAGCCGGGTCCACAACGTAGCGTCCGGCGTGGGAGGCGACTCGTACGGCGGGTGGACCAGCGGGGCCAGCAATTTTTACGCCGCTGTAGTGCCGGGCTGGTACCTGTGCATCAACGCTGTGAGGGTGACCGCCCCGGCTGCTACTGCTACCACGGTAGTGGGAATCGGCTACACTGACAGCGCCAACAACGCCCAGGGAACGGGAAACCCCTGCGAGATGGGCGACTTCATGACCTCATCGAGCAACATCTCGCCTGGCGGAGACGGCGTTGGTTTGTTCTACCTTGACGTGGGCGATAGGCTGTACCCGTCAGCGTGGGTGACGGACGTCGCCTCCTGGAGCACTAACGTAGGTGCCGGACAAGAGAGCAGTTTCGGGGTTGTGTGGGTAAGTGAGTGACGTTGGGACGTGGCCAGGTCATATGGACATTGCTGAAGGACGTTATCCTCACCGGGACGGGCGTAACGCTCATCCTGTCGCAGATGTTCGCCAAGGTGCCATCGGACGCCCTGCTGGTAACCGGCCTGGCGCTCACCGCGCCCACGCTCCTGGACCATACCAAGTCGCTGCTCACAGGCCCTTCGGGAGAATCCCGGACTGGTGGCGAATCCTTGCCCTCTGCGTCGTCGCCGTCGGCTGGATTGCCGCAGGACTCATCCTCATAGGAGTACACGCTTGACCATAAAGCCCAGCAGGTGGACGGTACGGGCTGCGCTTCTGGTGGTCCTGGTCCTGGCCGGGTCCGGAGGCAACCTGCTGTGGACCTCCCACGCGATCCGGGCCGGGCAGGCTCAGTCGCAGCGCGCTACCCAGGTGGCTATCGCGGCTGCTATTGCCATCAACGACCGGGCGTGGTGCGATAGCCTTAATCTGCTGGTGTCCGGGCCTGCCCCGGCCACGCAGGCAGGCAAGAAGCTGTTCGCGAACTTCCAGACCCTGCGGCACAGATTCGGATGCGATAAGTAGCATCGGAGAGGGATGCGGATGAGTATTGCCACTATCTTCCAGTATGACGCCATAGGAAGCAACGAGCACCTGCTTCCCACGGACCAGCAGGCGGCCGGGTACGACACGGGCGGCACGCTGCCCGGCGGGGCGGTCATCCACTGGACCCAGGCTCAGTACGACCGGCACACCAAGCCGTATCCGGCTGTCCACATCGACCAGGACTGGAAGGCGTCGGT
>AP72_2010_repI_A100DRAFT_1000103_pt1 | contig 15025 bp, 7 predicted proteins | sample AmaPasrepliIA100_FD_9193 | JGI IMG/M metagenome (IMG submission 9193)
TTGGCACCTGCTTCGGGTTCTGGTAGGGGCTACGTACTTCTCCAATTGGTTCGAATGTAAACATAGTCGATATCCGCAGAAATTCTGGAATGCTTTTTCTTAATAGCGATTCTCAGATTCTGTTGTTTCGCTGAAATTTTACAAAAGAAAACTTTACCTTGGCTTGACGAAACTCTAGGTTGCGCAATGCAACGTTGTTTTTGACCGCTCGCATCCCAGCACCTTAATTGCATCGACAATCGAGATTCTCTCCGGGTTGCAACCCATACAGTCGACGTGTGCTCGCCGAAAAAACACACGAGACTCGATTGACGAATAAATTGTTTCGCACCAAACGCGTTCTCAGTGCAGATAGCAGACCATACCAAGGAGCATTTTCATGACGAACAAAGTTGTTGTGGCACTCTTCATGGTTGTTTGTCTTTCGCTTCGAGCGACGGCTCAGGAAAACCGTTCTGAGATCAGTCTTCAAGGGGGAGGGATATTTCCCAAGAGCACGGCTGGAAATGGCACGGCGTACAGTGCGAGCAACAGTGGTGGCGTTCTTGGGACGTATCGCTATCACCTGAATCATTGGGTCTCTCTGGAAGGCGCATATGGGTACAACATGAATTCTCAGAAATATTCACTCTCGTCTGAAGCTTTCCGGATTCAGTCAGGGATACACCAGTTCACAGGAAATCTGGTGCTGAATCTGCCTTCGCATCCACATTCACGATTGAACCCATATCTATTGGTCGGAGGCGGAGCGCTGCTATTTTCACCAACAAGTAATCAGTTCAACACAATCTCGTCGGCTCAGTCGCAGACAAGAGGAGTGTTCTCCTACGGCGCGGGGCTCAATTACGGAATTTACAAAGGACTCTCGTTGCGGGCGGAGTACCGGGGATTGGTGTATAGCACACCCGATTTCGGATTTGGCGCACTCTCAACCCATTCAGTGACTCACGCTGCTCTGCCGACGGTAGGTCTGAGCTTTCGATTCTGAGGATAAGTGATCCGGAAGCCCTGAGCCTCTCGCTCATTCTCTTAAGAAGCGGGAATCATTAACCTGTGAGTCGGCGGTTACTGTGCTTCCTTTGGCAAGGCCTTCTCAACGGGCTTGCGAGGCAGCATCTGGTCGCGGGTTGCTGCGTCGTAGACGAAACTGGCTACGATCACAGCCATTTGCTTCAAATCATCCGCTTGCAGACGGTCGTAGACGTCCATGTTGGAATGGTGCGTTCGTGTTTCGTATTCGATGGGATCCTGGATGAATTGAAATCCGGGAATGCCAACGGCATCGAAAGACAAATGATCGGTGCCGCCCGTGTTTCGCATCGTCAAGGTAGTCATGCCAAGGTCCTTGAAGGGTTTCATCCATTCCTGAAAGATAGGAGCCACCGCTTCATTCTCTTGCAGGTATAAACCTCGAATCCTGCCGGTGCCGTTGTCGACGTTGAAGTAAGCCGAAATTTTTGCTTGCTCCGGTTTCAGTTTGACGTCGCCCGCCTCTCGTCGCAGCAGGGTGGGCATGTCTTTCATCGCCGGATCGTCCATGTGCGGGCGGGCGCCGAAGTGCTGCTCTACGTATCCTTGCGAGCCTAGCAGGCCTTCCTCTTCTCCGCTCCACAAGCCGATGCGGATTGTGCGACGAGGTTTAATGCCGAAATCCTTGTCGAGAGCCTTGAGAATACGGACAGCTTCCATCATNACTACGCTGCCGGCGCCATTGTCGGTGGCTCCCGTTCCGGCGTGCCACGAATCCAGGTGTGCGCCGAGCATGACGACCTCGTCTTTCTTATCAGTGCCGGGAATCTCGGCGATCGTGTCGTACTGCATCAGGTCGTCATCGTAGAAGGTGTTAGTGACGTTGAGTTCGAGTGTCACTTCTTTCTTCTGGTCGAGAAGTCTGGAGATCCGGTTCCATTGCTCCGATGCCATTGTGAGTTGAGGAACCGCGGTGGTTTCACCCGGTTTGTAAGAACCACCAGACTGGACGAACACAGTGCCGCCACCAGCGCTCCCCCGGCTGTGATCGATTACGGCCAGCACTTTTTCTTCTTCGAAGAATTGGTTCAAGTCTTTGATGAACTGACGGCGACGGAGCATCTCAGACATACGGAATGGAGGCCGCTCGCCAGGAATCTGGTACTCCCCGATTTTGGAAAGATCGTCTTCGCCGAGTCGTTTGTAGGGTGATTCGACGATGGGTTTGACCTCGGCATCGGAACCGAAGATCACAATCTTGCCCGCAAGTTTGCCGCGGTATTTATCGAAGTCCTTTTTGTCTTCAATGTTTGCACGAATACAGTTGCCGTTGACCACTCCATTCGTTCCCGGCGTCCAGGCCTTAGCGTAGGCGATCAATGGCGTTACGTCGGGCGAAGTCATCCGAGCATTTACATATTGGTTGGCCCATCCCCGTCCGAACGGCCCCCATGCTTCCAGGTGCGCATTGCTCAGTCCCATCGCAGTGAACTGGTCGCTTGTCCACTCATTCGCGCGCTTCATGTTCGGTGAGCCAGTGAGTCGCTCACCAATGGAATCCATCAAGGCGGAAGCAAGCTCCATTACCTTCGAATTGTGAAAGCCTTCATAGCGAATGCGGGTGATGGTTTCAAGATCGATTTTTTCCGTGGCTTGTGAATTTGCAAGCTGGTTTAGGACCAACACTCCGATAACGGCACGGAAGAATCGAACGAACCTCTTCATGAGTTGCTCCTGGAGGAGAATTGAATGGGGGATTATAGCGTGGGAATTTCGGTCAAGCAGGAAGTGAATTGTAAAGTTGTTTCAAGGCCCGGCGATACCATGAATTGTTCTTAGGCGCTGGAGGCTCTTTTCTCTTTTCTTCGGTTTCGACCGAAAACAGCATGTAGTGATCAAAGCTGTGGCGACGATAGTAATGATGCTTACGGAAGTCAAAATAAATTTCTGCCGTTTTCGGCAACCAGAGCGATGTGTTTTTGTCGCGAACGGAATTGGTCCATACTCAACAATCTGGTGCTCGCTGGAGCAGTTGGATTGAGGGCATCGGCTTCATAGTGTCGGCTTCGATGCGGATGATCTCCGAACTTATTCGCGGTGATCCAAGCTCTGCCTTTCAGATCAACAGAAACTTGTACCTGACCTAGTGCAGCGGGGAACTGTGGCAAGAAGTGATCAGGGCAAGAAGCGAAGAGCATGGACTCTGGGATGAATGGACTAANCAGAGCGCTTACTCATGTTGGCTGTCTTGGTTAGATGCTGTGCCGGAATTTTTGGGCGCCTCGATCGTCATCGTTTTTCAATATGTATTGCACGATGACGGAAATGCGGCGATTGGCGGGATCCAGAGGTGCTGCGGAGTTTTCGCAGGCGTTGGTACGCAACGCCGCGAACCTGGGTGACTTGCTCTGGGCGGATCCCGTTTCCCTGCATCACACGACGCGCCGCGTTGAAGCCAGCTGTTCAAAAGATCACTTGGACTCGGTTCCCAGTTTCGCAAGCGCGTCCTTGACGCGCGCTGCTAGCGGAGAGCCCGGATCCTCGCTTAGGAACTGGCGGTATTCTTCCCGTGCTCGCTGGTTCTCACCTCGGTCGGTGAGGACCTGGGCGGCGATCAAGTGGGCGACCGCAAATTTCTTGTGATCCGGCACGGCATGTACTTTTTGCGCATTTGCCAGCGCCTGCTCGGTCTCACCATTTTTCATTTGGCTGTTGGCAACAGCCAGAAGGATCTGTGGGTTTCGAGGATCAGCACTCGAGGCACGAAGTAAGTACGGCTCGGCCTGCTTGAAGTCTTTGTTCTCATAGTAAAACTGGCCGAGGTAGAGGTTTGCCGACTGAAGATGTTCATCCAATTCAACAGCACTGCGAAACGACGCTACTGCTTTTTCGTTCTGATTTAGGTGCATGTAGACGAGAGCCAGGTCGTTATGTGCAAGCGCATACTTAGGATAGATGGCGATCGCATGCTCCAGATGCGGCTGGGCACCACTCCAATCTTGGTGCTCCATTTTTTGGCTGGCTTTGTCGAACTCTTTCCTGGCATCGGGAGGAATACTCGCATCTATAGCAGCACGCGGTAGAGCGTCGGCCGCTCCAAGCACCCGGCGCACCTGCACAGATTGATTTACACGCGGACCGGAGTCGGTCATGTCGATCTCAGCGGTCTCGGCGGTAACGAGCCCATCTCCGGTAACGCGTAATTTGTATCGGGCTGGGTCCAGCCTGGTGAAATGAACCATCCCTGACGTGTCGGTTGTTAAAGTCTGCACGATGCCACCATAGGCACCCAGCAATTCCACCCGAACGTTCGGGCCGACAGGACGATCATTCTCATAGGTCACGCGAACTGCGAGTTCTCCCTGTTTGACTACATTCGGCGCAGCTGGAATTTGGGCGGTAAGTTGCACTGCACAAGCCGTAATGAGAAGGACGCCGATAAAAAAGCGCTGCATAGTCAACCTCTGTCGGTCGGTCCGGCAAACGCGCAATTCTACCTCAACCATCGGTGTCGACAAGCGAAATGTGTGCCTCGGAAGAGATCACGCATTCAGTTGGACCGTAATGAACTCGCGATAGTCTGGATCAAGCCGCTAAAAAACGGGTTTACTTGTTTGCCGCTGCGCCGGATTGTTCCGCAATCGGTATTACCGCTGGCAGAGCAGTCCGTTGTCGCACGCCCTGCCCCTCGACGATTGTGTATATAAAATCGGCGGGCAGGTCGCGAATGATTTCGGTCTTGCCACTGGGCCAAAGGATCTCTGCCGAAGGGAGCCTGTCTGCGGACGCCAACCCGAAATGCAACCTCAAATCATTCTGCGAAAGATAGCTGCCGCCGCTGCGAACCTCATCCATTTGTTTGAAGTCTTGCGTAGTGACGGTCACGCGCGCTCCAATCGCCGCGCGATTGCTTTTGTTTCCAACCAATTGAAAGATTACCCGATGGTTCCCACTCGCCGTACGGTTGAGGAGCAGATTGGGAGTCTCGCCGATGTTCAGGACTACAATATCGACGTTGCCGTCATTGTTAATATCGCCAAAAGCTGCTCCCCGATGGGACGCGAGCGGTATCCGATCCATGCCCGAGGCGACAGAAATGTCCTCAAAATTGCCGGTTTGACGATTCCTAAACAACTGCAGCGGTTGGCGATAATGGCTGCTTCTCGGGATGGCGTCGACCTGCGGGTACACGTGACCATTCGCCACGAACACGTCCAGCCATCCGTCGTTATCAACATCCACGAAGCCGGTTCCCCATTTGACGCTGGCGTAGCTGCCTTGCCCCAGACCTGATGCCCAACCCATATCGGTAAAGCTCTTATTCCCGAGATTCCGGTAGAGATTGTCAGGTTGATCGGTAAAATTCGTTACAAAAAGGTCCAGATTTCCGTCGTGATCATAGTCGCCAAAATCCACCCCCATGGAACCCAATTCCTGTCCGTCGTCGCTGAGAGCGACCCCCGAAAGAAGTCCGACCTCATCAAAAGTGCCGTCGCGTTTATTGTGGTAGAGGAAGTTGGGGCCGGCATCATTCGCCAAGAAAAGGTCTGGCCACCCGTCGTTGTCGTAGTCGCCCCAAACGGCGCCCATTCCGTACCGGTGTTTCGGATCGTCCACACCTGCTTTCTTTGACACTTCTTCAAACGTGCCGTCGCCACGATTGTGGAACAGAAAATCACTCTCCCCTTGCATTCCCCAGGGGCCACACTGCACCAGCACACCCTTGAACCGGCAGAATTTTTCATCGCTGCCGAAGCCAGGAAGATTATTCATGTCGAGGTGTACGTAACGTGCAACGAACAGATCCACAAAGCCGTCACGATCATAATCCGCAAAGGCGGCAGCCGTGCTGAAGCCTCCAACAGCGACACCCGCCCTTTCGGTAACGTCTTGAAACCTGCAATTTCCCAAGCCTTTATACAGAGCGTTTCGGTCGAAACCAGTAACATAAATATCCAGGATCCCGTCATTATCAAAGTCGGCCACCGCGATGCCCATCCCCCAACCCTTCACCGTCAGTCCGGCTGGCACGGTGATGTCTTTGAACTTCAAGTCGGACTCCTGGTGGTAAAGGGTCACCAATGGATCCCCGCCTTGCCGAAAGCGGTCTACCGTGGACCCGTTCGTTACCAGGATGTCAAGCTTGCCGTCGCCATCGCAATCTAAAAGTCCCACCCCGCCACTCATTGATTCAATGATGAAATGTTGCTCCGCCGACGTGATATGCGACACGGTTAGCCCCGAAGACCGACCAATGTCTTCAAACCTGGGAGGAGGGGGCTTCATCCCAGCGGTTTGGCTGTGTGCTGGGGTGAACAACCAGGCGACGAACAAGAAAACAACCGCTGCTGCTGCGAGCGTTCTCATGGCTGAATTAGGAATTGTAACGCCAGAGTCGAACGTACTTGCGAGAGCATATTCCAGATCGATGAGCTTCGGAAACGGCAACTGCTCTATAGCGCAAGAAAACGTTTTCTGGATGATTGCGCGCTCCCTGTGAGGAAATTCTGATAATCAAACGCTTTTGAAGGCCTCTTTGCCCGATAGCCGCAGTCTTTAGAATGATTTCCCTGCCCCGAGGGATCCCCCCTAATTAGAAAATATTAGTACCAAATCGTTTTTCTCTTGACAACATAATGCCCTATAGCTGTAAATGTTGGGCGAACGCGGTAGCACGGGCGTAGCTGGTCTCACAGTCCAAAAAAATTTGTCGTGGAGGGATCTATGCGGTCTCAGCGGGGTTTTTCCCTGTTTCTGTCCCTCGTTTTCTTTGCCGTTTCTCTTCTTTGCTCGACTTCTGCTTTTGGGCAGAAGGTGAGCGGCAGCGTCACTGGGATAGTCACAGATCCCCAGGGCGCGGTCGTTCCAGGAGCAACCGTCACCCTCACAGACGCTTCCACGAATGCTGTGCGGCGCGCCGAGACCAACTCGGCTGGCAACTACGAATTCCAGGAAGTGGATCCTGGAACCTACAACATCAAGGTGTCGAAGGCAGGGTTCAACGAGTATTCGACACCCAGAGTCGAGGTGCACGTCTCGAGCGTGTCTCGCGTAGATGCCAAACTTAGGGTCGGTTCTATTGCCGAAACAGTTACGGTTGAAGCCCAAAGCATACAGGTCAACACCGAAAACGGCGAAGTCGGCAACGTGATTGAAGGAACGCAAGTCCGTGAATTGCCGCTTAACGGCCGCAACTTCGTGCAGTTGACCACCCTTATGCCCGGCGCATCCGTGGCGGAGGGCTTCGATAACAAAAGCAAAGGGTTGATGGGAGGCGTCGACATTTCATTCAGCGGCGCTCCCTCGAACGCCAACCAGTGGCGCGTCGATGGCGCGAACAACAACGATATTGGTTCCCAGAGGACGATCTTGATGTATCCGTCCATCGACGGGATTGAAGAGTTCAAGATTCTGCGCAACAGCTATGGCCCAGAGTACGGCGGCGCCGGTGGCGCCCAGATCAACGTGGTCACCAAGGGGGGCGGCAACGAATACCATGGCGACCTGTTCTATTTCGGCCGCAATGATTTGCTGAACGCGAAGGATTATTTCATCGGTTTAAACCAGTGCACCTCGTCGAGCGATGTCAGATGCAAGAAGCAGGCTCTGCGCCGTAATGATTACGGGTACACGCTAGGCGGCCCCATCGTAAAGGACAAGATTTTCTTCTTCTGGTCGGAAGAGTGGAACGTGGAAAGGCGAGGCGCGGTGCGCCATGATGCGGTTCCCACACAGGCGGAGCGAAACGGGGATTTCAGTGACGTAGGTCCGGGTCTTCCTGGGTGCGGCGGGGCACCAAACTTCCCAGCGGGTACCACCTCGGCTCCGCAAGTGTTGACTGCCGCCAACGTCAGCGCTGGCGGACAGGCTTATGTCTCGCAAATGCCGCTGCCCACGATAAGCAATTGTGACAGCGGATACAACTGGATCGCTCAGGTGAATGTGCCGCTGAACTGGCGCGAGGAAAACATTAGGGGCGATATCAAGATTACGAAGAACAACAACTTGATGCTGAAATACGCGCAGGACTCATGGGACAACCCTCTCCACGCTTCCGCCAATGGAGAAGCTGGACTGTGGGGCACGCAGGATTTTCCAGCCGTCAGTGACGCCTGGACGCAGCCCAGCAAGATGGCAATCGCGCGTTTGACCACGACCATCGGGTCAGGGTCGGTGAATGACTTTCAGTTCTCCTGGTCAGGTAGCAATATTGGTATCACCCGCGCCGGAGACGACACGGCACTCGGCGCCCAGATTCGGTCCCAGATTCCCACCGTTTTCCCGACCAGCGGAAAATTGCACTCAAGCGATTTGCCGCTCCCCATCTGCTGGTGTTCCACGTTCTTCGGAATTCAGTCGCCTTGGGCAAACCGGCAAGACCTCTTTACCTGGAAAGACGATTTCTCCAAGGTCACCGGCAAGCACACCCTGAAATTCGGCATGCTGTATGCCCGCAATGCAAAAGATGAAGAGCAGGGTCTTGAGGCCGGTGGTTTGTGGGGACAAGGCGGATACCAGAAAGTCGATTGGGGCAGCACGAACAATTTTTACGGCAATATGCTTCTCAAAGGCATGACTTGGGGCGGGCAGGAGAACGCTAGAAACGTGCTCGCTGACATCCGCTGGAGAGACGCCGAATTCTACGCCGGCGATGCCTGGAAAGTGAGTAAGACGGTAACCCTCGACTATGGGTTCCGATGGTCATTCATTAATCCTGAATACATGGATAAGAATGACTGGTCCATCTTTTCTCTTGCTGCCTACAACCCGGCCGCCAAGGGAGATCCGTGTAACGGCATCATGCTCCCGAAAGGCGGTGATCCGAGCCTTTGTTCGAATCTCGGGTCGAAGGTCACGCCAGTAATTTCTCCATGGCGGTCTTTGCGACCATCGAACAAACATCTGATTGCTCCCCGTTTGGGAGTGGCGTGGGATGTATTTGGAACTGCTCGCTTCGTTCTGCGTGCGGGAGCTGGCCAATTCTTTGCGCGCGATCCGGTCGGCTTCACCCTGCGTGCGAAATCGGTCAATCCTCCATACGGAGTCTCTACCAACATATATACGAGTTTCGATGGACCACTGGTTCCTGGCACGAATTTGTACGACGGCAACGGTGGAACCAATCTGGCAGCCAGCGGAACGCCGGGACAAGCTTTTGAGCAAGACACGAATCTATCCAATTCCTGGCAATGGAACGTCACCACCGAAACCATGATCGCCAAGAACACGAAACTGGAGTTGGGCTGGGTTGCCCTGCGCGGCATCCATCTGACTTCAGCCTCGGATCTCAACCAGATCAGGCCAGAGGATCGTCTCGCCTATCTCCAGGCGGGCTTCGCGAATGCAAGCGACCGCTCGGGCTTCTTCCCCTTGGGCGCCATGACGACCAACCAGATTACGGAATGGAACCATCGCGGCGATTCCACTTATCACTCGTTACAGGCAATGTTCAGCAGCAAGGTAGGCCGTAACTCACAAATTCAGAGTAGTTATACGTGGTCCCACAACATCTCTACTACTACGCTCGGCTATGTGGGAACTTCAACGGCATTGTCGGATAGCTACAACTCTCGAGCGAATCGCGGGAACGCTGACTTTGACCGCCGGCACGTTTTCAATATCAGCTGGGTGTATAACACTCCCACCCTCCAGGGCCGTAACGCGTTCTTCAAGGGCGTTGCTGGCGGCTGGGAAACCAGCAGCATCGTGAATATCGCAAGTGGACCGGCGGTTACGGTCTCAGGAAACGTGAACGGGCTTTGTCCCTCACAGGCTCAACTGCCGAACTGTAATCAGAACAAGTTTCTTTCTGATGGCGTCACCCAGAATCCAAACTGGGTCGCAACAGTTAGTCCCGGAAATCCGTGGGGCGTAGCAAACGCGGGGCAGTTTGGAGCCCGACCGATGGTCACTTCGCAAACGTGCAGTACCGGCCAAAGCCTAACGTGGTTGAACCCGGCAGGCTTTTCGTACAACAACTTTCCACTTGGCGGATATCCGAACGACGGCCCCGGACAATGCGCGGGACCTGGCACCCGTGATGTTGATTTCGCGCTCTCCAAAAACTGGCAACTGCCAGGAAAGGGAACGCACTTCTTTACTGAAGGCGTTAGGATGCAGTTCCGGATTGAAATGTTCAACGCCTTCAATCACCCGATGTTCCGCTTCAACAACACCAACCTGAGTTATGCGGCAAGTGGCTTGCCGGGTGGTACCAACGTGAGCACCGACCCGAACGTGAACGGCAGCGCGGTGGTGACAGGCTATATCAGTTCGCAGAATACGATCCAAGGCACCACGCTCACAACTGGTAACTTCGGTAAGCCGCCTTTCCTCAACAACCTTGGTAACCGTGAGATCCAGTACGCACTGAAGTTTATTTTCTAGTGTGTGGTGGACATTCGCGACCGGCCGGAGTGACAATATCACCCGGCCGGTCGTTTAGCGTTTAGCGGCATTCGACCTCGTTACTGGATGCATTCTTGATACGGAGTCATCAATTGGTCGACCGGGGCCCAAGAATCTGGGGAAGCCTGCTTGCTGTTGTTCTCGCTTTCTTGTTGTTCACGTCGGCCGGAATAGCCCAGCAAAGCCCACGCACCAATATTGAGGGACTCATCCGCGCCAACCGGCTTGAAGCTGCCGAGAAGCAGCTCTGGGAAACACTACAAGCCCGCCCTGACGAAATTTGGGCCCTAGACCTCCTCGGTACGATTCGTCTCAAGCAGAAGCGAAACCCTGAAGCCCAGGCACTGTTCCAGCGCGCGTACAGCCTGAATTCACGAGATGTCCCTGCGCTGAGAGGATTGGGAGAGGGAGCCCGGGCGGCGGGCAGCACCGACGATGCCATCGGTTGGTACACAAAACTCCTGTCGATTGCTCCGACCGACATCCCCGCCAGAAGAGTTCTCGCTATTCTGCAAGAGAAGGCGGGCAGGTACCAGGAGTCAATTTCGACCATCCATGGGATACCTGCTGCCTCACGCACACCGGAACTCCTGCCAGTGCTCGCCTCCGATTACCTAGCGTTACATCAGGAGGAGAACGTGGGACCTCTCATCGCGAGGGTGGTCCGGCGTGAAGCCAACCTGGAGGTTAGTCTCGACTTCGTCGCCGTGTTGATCAGAAATGGGTATCTGAAAGATGCCGACAACATCCTTCAGGTCCTGCGTCCAGCAGACCCGTCTGCCGAATACCTCCACGTTCTGGCGCGCGTTCGGGAGGCGCAGGAACGAATTCCAGAAGCTTCCAGCCTGCTCGAGAAGGCTTTGGAATTGGAGCCGAAGTCATTCGACTTGTTGTTCGACTGTGCTCGTTTCGAAGCTCAGCATGAGCGCTGGGATGCCGCGGTAGATTTATTGAACCGTGCCAATGCGGTGCGTCCCGACCAGCCTGACATCCTCATGAAGCTCACACTGGCACTGCTCAAAAGCCGACGGAGAGAGAAGGCTGTCGCCGTCGCGAAGAGGCTAAATAGCGTTTCCCCTGAGAATGCTGATGCCCAATACATATTGGCCTTTGCTCTGGTGGAGAACGAGCAATGGGAAATGGCGGAGCCGATTGCTTTGAAAGCGGAGAAGTCCCGGCCCGAAGATGCCAACACGCAACTGGTGCTGGGGATCATCAGGGTTAGCAGGGGAGAATTGGACGCTGCTCGGCAATCTCTGGACAAGAGCCTGGCGCTCGATCCCAAGCTGGTCGACGCACACTACTATTCTGCACTGGTCTCAGAGCGTAGGGGAAACTTCGATGCTGCCCGGAAGGAATTGGAGGGAGTGTTGAAGGTCTCTCCAAACCATGCAGGCGCCCACGCCGAGCTTGGCGTTTTGGATCTACGCGCCGGCAATGTTGAGGCTGCCCGTTCTTCATTGGAGACCGCCATCCGGCTGCAGCCCGAAGTGGCGCAGAGTCATTACCAGCTAGGCCTGGTCTACAGTCGGCTAGGTCTTCAGGATAAGGCCCAGACTGAAATGGATCAGTTCAAGAAACTGCGTGATTCAGAGGATGCACTGCGAAGAAACGAGGCGGGCCTCCGGGCACAATAAAGAGCGATATGGGAGATTCCGTGTCAACTCCTAGGGGTTGTCTGGTTTGGCTGATGCCGCTTTTCTGTATCAGTTGGGCATTTGCGCCTGCCCTTGCGTCAGCCACGCAAACGGCTCAAGGGAGAAACGACCTGACCTCTCCCGAAACTCATTTCGATGCAGCACAAACCTATCAGATCGCTGGGGACTTCGATCGGGCAGCCTCAGAGTATAAGCGTGGAATCTCGATCGCTCTCGAACAACTCGGCAATCTGAAGGTGGCTACCGGCGACAGCCCTGGCGGGCTGGAAAGCCTGCGTAAGGCCACCCAGGCTGATCCCGGCAATCTCGACGCGCAGATTGACCTTGGGATTGCCTACTTTCGAGCCGGTGACTATGACAACGCCAAAGCCTGTGCGCTCCGCGTTCTGGAGTCTGATGTGGGCAGTTTTCAGGCTCAAAACTTGCTGGGAAAGATCAATTTCATGCAAGGCAACTTCGAGTCAGCCGCTGAGGAGTTGCAGGCTGCCTTGGCCATCACTCCCGACTTCGACGTGGCATACAGCTTGGCTTTGACGAACCTACAACTGAAAAAGCTCCCACAAGCAACAGTACTATTCGACGAAATGCAGGCTTCCCTAGCCGATACTCCTGAGTTGCAGGCGCTGATTGGACAGGCTTACCGGCAAACAGGCTATTTAGACCAAGCGGTTGAAAGATTCAAGAACGCGCTGAAGCTCGATCCTGCCTATCCGCACGCCCACGCATACCTGGGAATGACCTACTTCACAATGGGCGGAAAGCAGAACCTGGATCTTGCACGCGAGCAGTTTCGACTCGAGCTTGCGAAGTCGCCGACGGATTACTCGAGTCTTTATTACCTCGGCCTGATCGAATTGGACGCCGGTGAACTGCAGGCGGCCGAGGCATCTCTGCAAGGGGCTCACCGCTCAACACCCGAGGAGCCCGGTCCGCTTCTGCTTCTGGGAAGGCTATACAGCCAACAAGAGAAATGGCTCGCGGTCATTTCGGTTTTGCGACAAGCGATATCGCAGCCGTCTATGGGGATTGCACCAGCTTCGCAAGTCGCGCTCGCGCACCAGATGCTCTCGAAGGCATACTCGGCAGTGGGACAGTCGGCCGATGCTACCCAGGAATTGGCGCTGGCGAAGCAGAGTGGAGAAAAGGAGTCGGGTGGCGCGGATCACCCGTCGCCTGAAAAGGGCAACCACACCCCTGATGCAGCCTCGCCGGAATTCATCGACTCGCAGGCGCGATTGCATGCGATGCTCGTGGAAAAAGAAAAGAAGACGGAAGCGCCGGCCTCCTCTGAAGCTCAATACGTCCATGCAGTTGCAAAATTACTTGGCAATGCCTATCACAACCTGGGTGTGATGGACGCGCGAAAAGGGGCTTATGCGGACGCCTCGGAAGAGTTCAAGCAGGCGCAGCGTTGGGACAACTCGATCCCACAACTGGACCGCAACTCTGCACTTGCGGCGTTTCGCGCACAGCTTTACAGCGATGCGATCGGCCCTCTCGAGCGCCTGTTGCAGAACTCTCCGAAGGATCAGGACCTGCGGCAAATGCTCGGACTGAGTTATTACATGATGAATCGGTTTAAAGACAGCGCAGCTACCTTTCGTCCGATTGTCGGTTCGTTGCCCGCGAATCCTGGTCTGCTGCTCTCTGCGGGAATCGCTTTTGTGAAAGCCGGGGAGACTTCGACCGCGGAGCGACTTTTCTCCCGAGCGTTTGAGAGCGGAGATGCAACACCCGAGGTTCACCTGATGCTGGGGCAGGCGTACGCCGACCAGTCGGACAATCCCCAGGCATTGGCGGAATTTAAACACGCGCTGGAACTGAATCCCAGGCTCCCGGACGCTCACTATTATTGGGGAATGGTTCTGTTCAAGAGTGGTGAATTGGATGAGGCGGCGAAGCACTTCCAAAGCGAACTGGACTTGAATTCAAAGCATCCCCAGTCCCTGTACCAACTGGCGTACATCCGGCTTCAACAGCACCAGCCATCCGAAGCAAATCGCCTTCTTGCCGAGGTTATAAAACAACAGCCTTCAAACTCTGATGCGCATTATCAGCTTGGCAAGGCACTACTGGAGCAAGGCGACGTCCATGGCGCAACTCGTGAACTGGAAACATCAATTCAGCTTCATCCGACCGACTACGCATACTTTCAGCTGAGCAACGCGTATATGCGCTCTGGCCGGGAGGAAGACGCCAAGCACGCGCTCGAAACTTTTGAAAAGCTCAAGCCGAAGAATGTTGCTGTGCCGTGACATGCCTGACATATGGCGCCAACTCAACTGTGCTAGCAAGGAAATTGCCAATTGTTGCGAGGACAAAAACTGGTGAACTTGCCTTTGCTGTTGAAATCTCTTTCGCTGGCCATCCCAATTGCCCTTGGCATCGCCGCGGAAGGCCAATCCCAGCCACCGGCTCAGGGGGAATTGGTCATCCGCGCGACAACTCGCATGGTTTCCCTCGATGCAGTGGTATTTGATCATGACGGTCACCCAGTTACCGATCTGACCAAGGACGATTTCACCGTTTTTGAGGACGGGAAAGCTCAGACACTCGCCTCGTTTTCCGTGAGCAACCCACCGTCCTCCACACGGCAGGATTCACCTCCCGTGCTTCAGCCCCATGTAACCACTAACCGTCCAGAAGTGATTCAAACGGACGATCGCATCGCGGTTCTCCTCCTCGATGGCTTGAATACTCCACCCCAAAACCAGCAGTACCTAAAGCAACAGATGCTGGAATGGCTTGCCGAGCATTTTGACCCACGCAGGAAACTCGCGGTAGTAGTTCTGTCCGACAAATTAGTTGTGCTCCAGGATTTCACGTCGAATCCTGCTCTTCTCAAGGCCGGACTTGAGCGATACAGGCCGTCGACTGCCGCCGTGGCCCGAACTGGAGGAGAACGTGATCTTTCGAGTGCAGAGATCACCGCACCGGAAATCTCGCTGCCGTCACAAGCCGTGGGCGGCCCAGCTGCCACGACATCCGAC
>AP72_2010_repI_A100DRAFT_1000104_pt1 | contig 14957 bp, 10 predicted proteins | sample AmaPasrepliIA100_FD_9193 | JGI IMG/M metagenome (IMG submission 9193)
TTTGCATCTTTTTGTATAAGAACATGCAGCACGTCTATAGCCCACAATTAAATTTAGGTCATGATGACTTGTCTTAGTCCCTTTTATAAAATTCAATATAATGTTAAACATCTTTATTATAAATAAATAAAGATAGGGCTTACGTTAATTTAATGGATCAAACCAAATCTCACGACATTAACTGAAGACAGCCGTGCAACGCTTGTATAAACTAATATTAATTTATATTCAAATTATGGTAAGGTTTTTCGTGGACTATCGAATTAAATAACATACTTCACTACTGGTTTTAGAAACGGTCTAATGATTTCAGTTTCCGTGTTGCCACATTACTCTTGAGGTGAAATGCTTACATTTTCATTTATAAATCAATAACTTACCAGTTACTATCTTATAGCATTCATAATTTTCTGCAAGGACTATTAGGGTATCTAATCCTATTCGTTACCCAAGCCTTCGTCCCTCAACGTCAGTTTATATATAGAGGGTTGTTTTCACCATTACCAGTCCTAGAAGTATCAAAGAATTTCATCTCTCCACCAACAGTACTGACATTTACCTCCCTTATTAAAACTCTAGTCATATTTGTTCTCTACATAAAGACCTAATATACCGTTTAGGTACCCTTTAAACCTAATAAAGATGAATAACGCTAGTCTTTCTTGTATTACCGCGACTGCTGGCACAAGATTTAGTCAAGACATGTAAATAAAAAATTGTCATTTCTCATTATTTTATCTAGAATTTTACATAGTAACATCACCTTTTTATCGGGTTTAAACTATGATTTCCTCCAAGTTGCTGGTTCAGTCCTTAGACCATTGACCAATATTCCTCACTGCTGTACTATACGTATTGGGGTTTTTTCAGACCCAATGTGATCAATAAACTTCTCAGTTCTGACTACAAATATTAGCTAGCTAAAATATTACTTCAACTATTACCTATTTGAAACAATTAAAAATGATCTAAAGCGAATATCTTCTTTTACATATAAATTTATATATATATATATATAAATTTATATATCTTATAAAAAATCTATTTCTTACTTTAGAGTAATTAAATTATTAATTTACTCACCTGTACACCACTTTATCTTAAATAATAAGATACCGTACGATTAGCATGTGTCAAGCATTTGGACAGCGCTCAATCAGAGCCATCATCAAACTCACTTAAATAAAATTTTATGTTATAATTCACTTATAACATATGAAACAAGTACATAAATACTTTAAGAAATAAGTGGCTCGAACACTTAACCTACCGTGTGTAAAACGGTTGCTCTACCAATTAAGCTAATTTCTTTTTTTTAATTATATATAATACTCTTTATAAATTCATTGTACAATCATGAATAATTAATAAAATCTTTTAATTTATAAAATTAACTGATTTATTTGCGCAAATACAATTTTAAAACAAAAATATACATCTCTTAATATTACTAAACATAATATAAAACTTATCTATATTTATAAACAGTTGAAAAGGACTAATTTATATATTATTATAAAAATATATTATCAGGTAATATTCCAAAACTATATAAAACACATGGAACTAATACAATAAAAGCAAATACTAAAGGTAATAAAACAGTTCAACAGAATGACATTAATTGATCAAAACGTATTCTAGGAAAACTAGCTCTAACTCAAATAAAAACGAATATCATAATAGATGATTTTATCCCTAATATTATACCACAAACTATACCTTCCACTAAAGGATTATTCACAATCTTATTGTCATTTAAGGAATAAATAAAATATTTAAATTGTTCGTTACTAAAATAATTTAAATAATCAATAAAATTATCTGAACCGCTTCTAAATATAATAGAAAAAAAATAATCTAAAATATTAACTATAATAATAGTAAGAATATCTAAAAAATATAGTATATAAAGTAAAGGCACAATATTTATTAAATATCCTCCTAAAAATAGTATGCTAGTCAATATACATATAAGTACTATGCTAGCATATTCAGCCAAAAAGAAGAACACAAATATTACTGCAGCGTGTTCTGTCATAAAACCACTAACTAATTCTGATTCCGCTTCAGCCAAATCAAAAGGGGCTCTATTTGTTTCCGCTACAGAACCTATAAAAAATATCATAAATATAGGAAACAAAGGCATCACAAATCAAACAGTTTTTTGATATTCTATATTAACAGTTAAATTTAAACTACTTGTCAACAATACAACTAATAAAATAGCTGAACTTAAAATTAGTTCATAACTAATTAATTGAGCAGTGCTTCTAAGTGACCCTAGAAAAGCATATTTAGAATTAGCTGATCATCCTGCTAACAAAATACCATATGTAGATAATGAAGATACAGCCAACAAATACAATATTCCTAAATTAAAATCAAATACAGTTAATCCTGGAGCATAAGGTATAACACCATATCCTAATAATGAGAATATTAAAGTTATTATGGGTCCTAAAAAAAACAAAATAAGATTTGCTTGTGTAGGTGAAACATATTCTTTTAATAAAAGTTTGAAAGCATCAGCAAACGCCTGTAAAAGACCATAATAACCCACTATATTAGGTCCCAATCTCCTTTGCATACTTGCCATTGTCTTTCTTTCTGCTACTGTCACATAAGCTACTGCTAATACTACAGGAATAGACAATAAAACAACTTCAATAATAGAAATAAAAGTTGATAAATAAATCACTGTATGTATAATATACATAATATATTATATTCACATAGCTTATTATAATAATTATAATAAAATAAAATATATTATGTAAACATAAATTAAAAATAATTATACGCTTAGCAAATAGAATTACAATTTATGTGATTATTAATTAAACAGTACTAATTAAAAAACATTTTGATAAAAAAATATTTTTTTATATTTTGAAATAGCCATATTTGTGCTTATGCGCATTTTCATACTATATATAACATAAAGATACAATTAACCCGGTTTTAGTTATACAATATTATACTAACATTAAAACTTAACATAGACTTTATCGTTCAAAATATATAATAATATCTGATTTTTATACACAATATTTTCTGTTATACTAATATAAATTTTTATCCTAATTATGTTTAGTTAAGCACCAGATTTTCCTTCTATATATATATATATATATGTATCTATATTAAATAAAATATATTTAATTAAAGATCATAACATAAAATAATTCATTTCATCCGAAGATTATAATTCACATATTTATAATTAATTTAGGTGACTAAATATTTTCCCATATATATGTACAAAAATTAATGTAAATCAAGAGCATCTTTTATATAAGTACAAGTTAATACTACAAAGACTTGAGCTTGAATAAATGCTATTGCTAACTCCAAACCAGAAAACGCTATTATAAAAGCCAAAGGTAAAAAGGCCACAAAGAAATAAACAAGTCCTGAATTCATTATATTATAAGTAAATCAACTTAAAATATTTAACAACATATGTCCTGAAAAAATATTAGCAGCTAATCTTAAACCCAATGAGATATTTCTTGTTAAATATGATATAAATTCAATCAACACTAATAAAGGAAGTAAACCTAACGGACAACCTGCTGGCACAAGTAATGCAAAAAATTTAATACCATGTTCTCTAAAACCTAATATTGTTGCACCTAATACTACAGTAAAACTTAATGCGAACGTCAGAACAAAGTGACTTGTAGAAGCAAAACTATAAGGTATCATACCAATTAAATTGTTTATCAAAATAAACATAAATAAACCATAGATAAATGGGAAATAAAATTGTCCTTTTTTTTCATTGATTTGATTGATCACTATACCATGTATAGTAGCATAAATACATTCTTGACTAATAGATCAACTATTAGGTATTAGTTTATTAAAGTTGTTACTCATCATGTTAAAATTTAACAATATAAAAAAACTAACTATTAAATAAAAAGATATATTTGTCAATGAAATATGTATGTCCGCGAGAACAGGTACGCTTATACTTATTAAATCTCTAATCTCAAATTGATCTAGAGGAGTTGTTGTTAAATTAAAGATCATTATTTTCTATAGAAATATTAAACATTTAGACATATTAAAATTAGAAGCAAATATTATAATGTAAAAAAAAATATATATATATATATTTTTTTTTTAAGTATAATTCCCATATAAGACTTGAACTTATATCCAAATATTAGAAGTATTCTGCTCTGCCTATTAAGCTAATGGGAATAAAAAATAAAATAAATAATAATTTAATATACTAAACACATTAGATATATTAATTCACATGTGAATTAAATAATTCACATGTTATTATATTTAATAAAATTTACCCTTATTACAACAATAATAACATTATGCCTATTTTATTTTACTACACGTACTAAATATAATAATAAACTAGATGTTAAAGGTAAAGTTACAAATGCATGCGGCTTAGGTGGACTACTTAAACATCATTCTAAACTATTATATAATCTACTTAATACAATTTGTATGTAGTCAAAAAAGAACTGAGGTACAAATCAAGGATATCTTACTATAACCTCCCCATATACTAATTGATTATACACTATATATAAAAATAGCACAGTAGCTATTACTGATACTATAGAACCAAAACTACTTACAAAATTTCACCCTGCGAAAGCATCAGGATAATCACTTATTCTTCTTGGCATCCCTTGTAAACCTAAGAAATGTTGAGGAAAAAATGTTAAATTAACTCCTATAAATAAAATTCAAAAATGAACCTTACTTAATAACACATCATAATCTACTCCTAGTATTTTTGGAATTCAAAAATATCAAGCACTAAATAAACCAAATACTGCACCCATACTTAAAACATAATGAAAGTGTGCAACAACATAATAAGTATCATGAAATGCAATATCCAATGATGCGTTAGCCAAAACTATACCAGTAAGTCCACCAATAGTAAACATAAACACAAAACCTAATGCAAATAACATAAAAGGAGTAAGATGTAATGATCCTCCATAACATGTAGCTAATCAACTAAATATCTTTATTCCTGTAGGCACAGCAATTATTAACGTAGCTGCTGTAAAATAAGCTCTTGTATCCACGTCTAAACCTACAGTATACATATGATGACTTCAAACCACAAAACCTAATACACCAATAGACATCATAGCATAAACCATACCAAGGTACCCAAAAATACTTTTATTTGAAGCAGCTGAAATAGTAGTACTAATTATACCAAAAGCCGGTATTACTAATATATAAACTTCAGGATGACCAAAGAATCAGAAAAGATGTTGAAACAAAATAGGATCACCACCTCCAGCTGTTTCAAAAAATGAAGTATTGAAATTTCTATCTGTTAAAACCATTGTTATTCCTCCTGCTAAAACCGGAAGAGATAATAATAAAAGAACCGCTGTTACTAATACAGCTCAACCAAATAATGCTAATTTATGTAATCTTATACCTGGAGCTCTCATATTTAGTATTGTAGTTATGAAGTTCATAGCTCCCAATAAACTACTTACTCCTGCTAAATGTAAACCAAAAATGGCCATATCTACACTAGGTCCACTATGACTTTGTATACCTGAAAGAGGAGGATAAAGAGTTCATCCTGTACCCGCTCCATTTTCTATACAACTGGCAAATATAAATAATAATAAACTAGGTGGTAACAATCAAAAACTTATATTATTAAGTCTTGGAAACGCCATATCAGGCCCCCCTACCATCAAAGGTAACAAAAAGTTACCAAAACCTCCTATCAATGCCGGCATAACCATAAAAAATATCATGACTATCGCATGAGCTGTAATTATACTATTATAAAGTTGATTATCTGATATATACTGTACACCTGGCCCAGATAATTCTAATCTAATTAACACAGAAAATGCAGTACCTATTAGTCCCGAAAACAAAGCAAAAATTAAATATAATGTACCTATATCTTTTGCATTAGAAGACAAAAATCATCTTTCTACTCACAGAGAAATTTCAGAATTTTTTTTCACTACATAAGACTCTAAACCAATTCTACCAAATTCCTTTCCAACCATATGAAGTTCCATATTATGTTAAATAAACATATATATTTATTTACCTATTAAAAACCTATGGAAACTAATATCCATAGCACAATAATATAAAAAACACTATAGGATTTTAATGCATAACACTAAACTATAAGGCCATATTTAATTTTGTATCTTATAAATAATATAAAATATATTTAGATTAAGGATACAAAAGAATTGAACTTTAAACTTAAGATCTGCAATCAAAACACAGGACCACCTGCATATATCCCTTATTATATATATATATATACAAATATGTACGTATAACAATTTAACAGCAAACGATTAATATAAAGGAGAAAAATATATTAACAATGATACTGAATAATGTAAACCATCTAATACTGGTATTGGATATATACCTAATAATATTGTATACAATATTAACACAAATAAAATAAAAAATTCTCGTCTATTTAAATCAGGAAGATTAACTTTAAATAATTTAGAATATTTACCTCCAAAAGCTATTCTATTAAACATAAATATTGTATAAGCTGCAGATAAAACAATAGAAGAACATGCTAACATACCTAGTAAAGGCAATTTTTCGAAAGTACCATAAAGACTTAAGAACTCACCTATAAAATTAAGTGAAAGGGGTGTTCCCGCATTACTTAAACAAAGTATGAAAAATAGAACAGAAAATAAAGGCATTATTTGAGCCATACCTCTATAAAAAGTAATCAGTCTAGTTGAAGATCTATCATACAAAATACCTCCAACACATATAAATAATCCAGAAGAAACAAAACCATGAGCTAAACCTAAAGTTATACCTCCTTCTATACCTTGAAACGTATTACTAAATACTCCTAAAACATAAACAGCAGCATGTGAAACGGAACTATAAGCAATCAATTCCTTAATATCTATTGTTCTTAAAGTACTAAAACTAGCATAAATAATAGTAATAACACCTATAGTATAAACTAAAAAAGTACAATATATTGAGGCTTTAGGTAAAATAGGTAAAATCAATCTAATTATACCGTACAGGCTCAACTTCAAAACTATACCAGCTAAAATAATGCTTCCGCCTAATGGAGATTCAACATGTGCCTTTAACAATCAAATGTTTAAAAAGATTAAAGGAGTTTTTACCGCAAAAGCAATAAATATACCAGAAAACAGCAATAATTGCGTATAATAATTAAAATTAGTTTTATATAAAGCATCAAAATCAGTAGTACCCATTATATTGTACATAGCTAATATTGAAAGCAACAAAAACAAAGACCCCAACAATGTATATAAAAATAGAAAAAAACTCGCCCTCACTCTATTGCTTGACCCAAACAGTCCTATTAAAACAAATAATGGAGGTAGTATACTTTCAAAGAATATATAAAATAAAAATATATCTAAAACTAAAAAAACAGCTAATAATAATGTTTCTAACATCAAAATTAAAACCAAATATCACTTTACATTTTCAGATATTGAACTTCAATTTGATAACAATGCAACAGGCATTATTATAGTAGTTAAAAGTATAAAATATATAGATATACCATCTATACCTAAATAGATATTATATCCCATAATATCATATGGTTCTTGAACAAATTGGAATTGGTTGTAAGAAAAATCAAAAAAAACAAATATAACCAATGATACAATAAAATTTATTATAGATACTGAAAGTGCTATTCATTTTATCGATTTTAAATAAGTATAATAATTAAAATTAACAAATAGACTATATAAATTAGTAATTATAATAAATATACCTATTAACGGCATAAGCAATAAAGATAAAAGTAACATTAAAACACACAACTACTAAATATATTCCTTTATAAAAAATGAGTAAATATCTCTATCAAAAATTATGATTACAAACCAACAAAATAAATAATAATTATTTTTATATAATTATTTATTATAACTAAATCTAGCAATAGCTAAAAATCCGAATAATACCATTAATAAAATAATATTTTGGACAATCATTAAAGAAGAAATAAAAATATAAATAAACAAACCAGATAAGATATACAATGCATAAGATGTAATTACTCCAGAGTCAAGTCTAGAAATACTCTTACTTAAACTAAGTAAACCTATTTCTAAACCAAAAGGCCCCAAATATTCTATAGATCCTTTATCAATTATTTTAGTTGTTTCACCTCCTATCATAAGTACTTTATCCGTAATATATTTATTGTAAAAAAACTCAACTAAAAAACGTTGACTAAAAAATCCAAATATATTATAACCTATTCTAGATAATTTAAAGCTGATTAATTTACTTGGTAATATTTCCGAATACAAAATAGATAAAAAAGTGAAAAAAACAGTACAAATCAAAGGTAATACTTTAAATAAAATAGGTACACCAAATTCAGTTTCTATACTAATTTCATGATAAGGATTAATATATAAACTATTATCAATAAAAAATCCAGTACCCAATCCTATAAAAATATCCTTAGTTAAGAAACCAAAGAACACGGAAAATAAAGCCAAAATTATTAAAGGTAAACTCATATAAATATCACTTTCATGAGCAACTTTATAACTTTTAATCGGCCCGTTAGGATTAGTTAAGAAAGTTAAATATAAAACTTTAACTGAATATAATGTGGTAAATATCGCAGCTATAACTGCGACAATATATACACTAACACTAGAAAAATAAAATTGTCCATATGCAGATTCCAAAATAAAATCTTTAGAATAAAATCCAGTCATGAAAGGAAAGGCAACTAAACTAAGACTAGCTATCACCATAACTGTATAGGTCAAAGGTAAAAATAATCTTAACCCTCCATATTTCCTGAAATCTTGATTATCTCCTACAGCGTGTATAACCGATCCTGCTGCCAAGAAAAGAAGTCCTTTATAAAAAGCATGATTAACTAAATGAAACAAAGCTATATTGTAAGATGACAGTCCAACAGCTATTACCATCATACCTAATTGACTCATTGTTGAATAAGCTATAACTTTTTTTATATCTTGTTGAAACAGTCCAATAAGAGAACTAAATACGCTAGTTACAGCCCCTATTCATAAACATAATATCAAAACAGTTGAACTATATTCTATTAAAGGTGAAGCTCTCATTAACAAATATACACCTGCTGTAACCATTGTGGCTGCATGGATCAATGCAGAAACAGGTGTAGGACCTTCCATTGCCATCGGTAATCATACGTGAAGACCTATTTGGGAACTTTTAGCCATAGCACCTATTAATAAACAAATACCTATAAAAGTTATAATATTTTCATTAATATAAGGTGCTACAGAAAACACTGTACCATAATCTAAATTACCTATAGATCATATAACTACAAACATTCCTATTGTTAAGAAAGAATCTCCTACCCTATTAGTTAAAAAAGCTGATATAGAACTTTGATTTGCTGCTATTCTTGTAAATCAAAAACTCACTAGTAAATAAGAGCAAACACCAACACCTTCTCAACCTATAAACATAATAAGTATGTTATTCGCTGTGACTAATATAATCATCATAAATGTAAATAAACTAAGATAACTAAAAAATCTCTGATTATGAGGATCATGACTCATATAACCTATAGAATAAATATGAACCAAAAGAGAAATAATTAATACTGGTATTAACATAGACACTGTTAATGAATCAAAATTAAATCCTCACAAGACATTAAATGATTCAGAATCTATTCATCTAAACAGCTTAATTTCAACAGCAATATTATTAAATCCTACTTCAAAAAAGGATATAACTGAAAAGATAGTTGTAATTAATATAAAGCTACAAGTCAATAAGTGAGATCCTTTTACACCTATTTTCCTTCCAAAAAATCCAGAAGATATTGAACCTAATAGAGGAAAAATTATTAAAGCTAAATACATTATTTGTACTCTATAGCAATACTTCCTCTTAATCTGTAAAATGCAACTAATATGGCTAATCCTACAGCTGACTCAGCTCCTGCTATACATATAATATACACTGCAAAAACTTGACCTAATATGTCATCGAAAATAAATGAATTAATTAATATCAAAAGAGTTATAGCCAACAACATTATTTCAATGGAAATAAGCATTAAAATAATATTTTTTCTATTTAAAACAAATCCTAAAATACCAATTAAAAACAAAACTAAAGACAAATTCATAATAATTTACAAATATACGAATCTATATATACATATTGCCTACCTAAGTAAAATTTATTTAACACTTACTTTTCTATATTTTTTAATATGCTTTTAATTAGACTAAAAGTGTTTATATAAGAATATATTACTTTTTTATCTTTAAAATAAATATTCTCATATTGTTTAGAAGAAATACTAAGAGCATTCTTTCCTAGTTCAAAAACAAAACCCAAAGTTAATAAAATCAAGAAAATCAATATTACTATAAGACCATAAATACTATTAGCATAACTGCTCACAGCGTAAGGATATACTAATAATATTTCTAAATCAAATAATAAAAACAACAATGCAAATATAAAAAAAGAAATATTAAATTGAGTTCTATTTTGATCCAAAAATGAATGGAACCCACACTCAAAGGCCGTTTTCTTCTCACCATAAGGATTATGAGGAGCTAGGATTAAATTAACAGCTAATAAAATAATACATAGAATTGGAATAAAAAAGAGGAAAAAGGTTAAACTTCTCATTTAATAATAAAAAATAATTGAAGAAAGTATACTAGTTATATTTAATCATTCCTTAGGAATTAAAATAAATAATAAAATTACTAATGTAAATATTGAAATTACGTTAGCTAATGAACCTGAAAGAACAATATTTTTATAATTAAAATTTATAATACTCTTTCTATTTTCATCTCCTATATAAACTAAAGCATTTAAGTTATTGAAATTAGGATTAATTTTTTGATCATTTTCTTCAAAGAAAATACTTTTAACTACAACTAAATAATATACAGCACTTATTACACTAGTTAATATTGCTACCAAAGTTATAAAAATATATCCATTATCCAATGCTGCACTTAAAATCATCTGTTTTCCAAAAAATCCTATTAAAGGGGGAACACCTATAAAAGAAAATAAAGTTATTACTAAACTAATAGATAACATTGGATTTACCCTAAAATAACCCTTAAGTTGAGATACCAATTGTATAGGCGAATTATTTGTATCTTTCAAATGAGTTTCCTCTTTTGTAAGAGAACTTTCTTTATACACCAAATAAAAGAATGAATAACCAATAGTTATTAATAGAAAAAAAACATTTAAATTTGAAATTGAATATTGTATAAGATAAAATAAAAAGGCTTGAATAGATTCTACACTATTTATTGATAAAGCTAATAATAAGAATCCTATATGAGATATTGTACTATAAGCATACAATCTTTTTATTCTAAATTGAGTTAAACCTAATACTGACCCTATTATTAAAGATAATAATGAACTTAATATTAAATTATTTGTCCAAGTAACATTTAGAAAACTATTACCTGTATAATAAACTAATTCCAAAAACATAATTAATATAGAAATTTTAGCTATTATAGCCACAAAAGTTGTTACTATTGTAGGTATCGCATCATAAACATCGGGACTTCAAAAATGAAATGGAGCTGCTGACATTTTAAACAAAAATCCCACTGACATTATAAGTAATGAGGTTTGTATAGTATATAAATAAACACTTGGTGTATTATATAAAAAGTATAAATTATCATAATTGAAAAGTTTTTCAAATACTATATTATCAAATATGCTATTTACTAAATATAAGCCATCTAGACTTGTATTACCTGTATTTACATACAATAAACCTTGACCTAAAAGTATAATACAAGAAGACAATCCTCCCAATAAAAAATATGTCAATCCCGCATTCGTAGACAATTCAGAATTTCTATAAATAGTAGAAATTATATATAAACCATAACTTTGTAATTCTATAGATAAGAAAATAGTTATTAAATCGTTACTAGACATTAAAAAGATAGCTCCCGATACAATAAATAATATAATCAAAGGATATTCAGTTAATTTAAACTGTTCCCCACCTCTATTAGTAATTTTTGTATTAGAATATGTAAATTTGGAATATATAATATGATACAATGATGAATACTGTTCGATAAAAATCTTACGAGGATAAAAGGAGGTTAATAATAATATTATTAAGCTTAGTAATATTATAAAAAGTGCAAAAATTTGACTATGACCTTTGCAATATATTAATCCTCCAAATAAACTCAAACCTTTATCAACAAAAATTAGGTTTAGATCGAAACTAAGTAAAATAAAACAATAAAAAAGAATAAGTAAAGTTGTTCTAGAATATAATATAGATTTGTCTCGTCTAGATGATACGGCGTTAGATAAAAGAAGTAATGTTAAACTTGTTACTAACATATATTAGATATATACATATCAATTTATTATTGATTTTTTAATCATAATAAAAATTTTTCTAAACTTACTGATTGTAAGCTAATTGGCATTGAACTATGAAGTATACCACATATTTCTGAACATTGTCCATAAAATACACTTTCTCTATTTATATGTACTGACATTTGATTTAATCTACCAGGATAAGCATCACATTTTATCCCTAAAGAAGGACAAGCAAAAGAATGAATAACATCTGCGGCAGAAATCATAAATCTAGTATGAGTTAATTCCGGTAATATAATCTTATTATCCACTTCCAGCAATCTAAATGCTCCTAGCTCCAAATCAGATTCAGGGACTAAGTACGAATCATACTCAATAAATTCTTCTTCGTCATTTACAAAGTCTGCGTATTCATAACTTCAATATCACTGATGACCCTCCACACCTAAAGATAAATTAGGATCAGTAACTTCATCCATTAAATATAGCAATTTAAATGAAGGAAAAGCAATCAATATTAATATTAATGCAGGAGTAATAGTTCAAATAAGTTCTATTAGTGTTCCATGATTTAAATATTTGTTACTTATAATAGATTTTCTATATGAATAATTTCTTACTATAGAAACAATTATTCATCCTACACTAAATAATATTATAAATAAATAAAACATAATATTATTATGTAATTCTACTAGTGCTTCCATTTGAGGACTACCACTGTCCTGAAAGTACAATCCCCAAGGCATGGCCACATCACACTTATATATATAAATATTTTTTAAATATTTAAAATCCATAAGCTAAATTTAAATATTTTGTAAATACTTTTATTAATATTATATGTATGTAGACATACACAACAACTATAACGAATATTATATATATAATTATATAAAATAATACTATTATATAGTATAATTATATAAAATAATACTATATAATACTATTATTATTATATATATAATTATATAAAATAATACTATTATTATTTTAATACAAGCCGGGAGAGAAAATCGAATTCTCATTATTAATATATGAAATTAATGTTTTAACCTTTAAACTATCCTGGCATTTTTAAAGATACTAGACAATCAAGTTGTATGCTAATGATTTGTATTTGAAAATATAAGGTTCATTACTTTTATCTCTAAAAAAAAACATATAATTAAAAACTAGTAATTTAAAAAACATAATATAATATCCTTAATTAATTCATTATAATCCATTATGTCGGATTGAATCAAACACTTATCTATAAATATCAAAAATTTATGGCTTATCTTTAGTCTACAACTTATTGTTTTTCCAACTCTTAAACTAAATTAAAATATTCTGATTTAGCTAGGAGGATACCCTGAATCGAACAAGGAACTTACTGTGCCACATACAGTTGTTCTACCTATTGAACTATATCCACCTTATTATATATATATAATAAAATAACTCTTACTGTCACTAACAATTAATAATTAGTTTCTATGAATGTAACTGTTAAAAACAATGATAAAAGTACTATATATACACAATATTATGGGTAACAAGACTTGAACTTGTATGGAAATTTCCATTCCGTCCTAAGCGAAACCTGACTACCAATTCCAGCATACCCATTATGTATAAACACATATATACATAGTACTTTTCCATTATCAGTCTAAAAAATTATAAAAAAACTATATGCTCGAGACAAGATTTGAACTTATAACAGGAATAGCTTCAATATTCTGCTCTACCAGATTGAGCTTCACGAGCTTTTATATTAATAAACTAATCTGAATATAATATAAATAGACTGGAGATATTAGGACTCGATCCTAAATTAACGATATGCAAAATCATAGTTTTACCTATTAAACTATACCCCCTTTTTTTTCCTTAAATTAAAAACATGCTTTTAATAACCCATAAGGGATTCGAACCCCTATCTAAACAGTGAAAGAGTTTTATCCTAACCTTTGGACGAATGGGTCTTTGTAAAAAAATACATATATATAATCTTTATTTATTTATAATAAAATGATCTTTTCCTGTATACATTTATTATCAAACTTTATATATACATAATACAAGTTTACAAGCTCAACAACTTTTCATACACATGAAAATTATTTGCTTTTACCATTTTTTATTTTTATCATTAAATATCAAATAATAATATATAGATCAGAAACTACTTCTCTAATTAATTATATTAATACACTGATTATCTATCCGAAAAAGGACTTGAACCTTTACGACATTACATCAACGAAGCTTAAGTTCGTTCTGTCTACCAATTTCAGCACTCGGATCTATGTAACTAGGAAGAAAAGGAATTGAACCTTTGATAGCAAAAGCTATTGAGTTTACAGCTCAACCCGTCATACCATCAAACGGAACCTTCCTTAAATAAAACTATCACAGTATAAATATTAAGGCTAGAATGAATTGAACACTCATCTAAGCTATCATGAGCAGCTTGCTTTACCTATTAAGCTATAACCTTTTATACGGATAGAGGACTTGAACCTATATATACTGATCATGAGTCAATTATGTTACCTTTACAT
>AP72_2010_repI_A100DRAFT_1000105_pt1 | contig 14932 bp, 11 predicted proteins | sample AmaPasrepliIA100_FD_9193 | JGI IMG/M metagenome (IMG submission 9193)
CTGGCGTCGCTAAGTCTTCGTGAAAGCTGCATGCACGAAACGTGCACGTGCAGTTTGAGAGGCGGACGGAGGCCAGCGCGAAAGCGCGCCTCCTCCGACCCGACTACGCAAACGATAACGGGAAAAGTGCCGGACCGCTGTTCATGTAACTGCTCCTACCGAATTCTGTTCTGATTTCGTAACACAGCAGAGTTTGCGGTTGACAACTCAGGCCCGTGAACCGAAAATCCGCTGCATCTATTCAGGCAAAACGGTCGTCCCTAGTTGATCCTTGGTCTCCGAACAAGCATCGGTAGTTGTTCAAGCCGAAGATCTCGATTCCGAGTCGCGAGACGTAATCGACAGATCTTCGCCCTGTTGGCATTAGGGAAATCTGTTCGATCGCAAGATCGGAGTGCGGATCTTGACTTGGACAGTGCGAGCATCGTGAGTTAGTTATGGCGAAAAACATTGTGATCTGCTGTGACGGCACCGGCAACGAGTTCGGCGAGAGCAAGTCGAACGTCGTGAAACTGTACAAGATGCTGGTGCACGACGATTCTCAACTTGGCTACTACCATCCCGGTGTGGGAACGATGGGAGCCCGCAGTGCCCTCAGCGGAATCAGCAGGTGGTGGACCAGAGTCATTGGCCTCGCTTTTGGATACGGCATTTCCGACAACATCGCCGATGCATATCAGTTCCTGATGAGGAATTATCAGCTGGGCGACACTGTTTTTTTGTTCGGCTTCAGTCGAGGTGCCTACACCGTTCGTGCATTGTGCGGGATGCTTCGCATCATCGGCTTGTTACGCGAGGACAACGAGGGCCTAATTCCGTATTCAATTCGGATGCTTAAGAGCAAGAGAATTGACTTCGCGGTTGCGGCTGACTTCAAGAAGACGTTTTGCCGCGAATGTAAACCCTATTTCGTGGGAGTCTGGGATACGGTTAGCTCAGTAGGCTGGGTATATAACGTTGCGCACTTCCCAGGAACAAAAGCAACGCACAACCCTGATCTGAAGATCGTGCGACACGCGGTTTCAATCGATGAACGAAGGGCATTCTTTCGGCAAAACCTACTGGGCGAGCCGCACGATGCTGAACAAGACATAAAGGAGATTTGGTTCGCAGGTGTTCATTCAGACGTCGGTGGCAGCTATCCGGAGTCAGAGAGCCAGCTTTCCAAGATCGCCCTGCAGTGGATGGTGTGTGAAGCGGAACTCGCAGGACTTCGAGTCGATCCGAAGCGAAAGACGGACATTCTTGGCGGGAAACCTCCTTACGTGGCTCCTGAAGCTCTCACAAAGAACCAGCATGAATCACTCAAGGGTGCGTGGTGGATCGCGGAGCTGTGGCCAAAGATTGTTTCGTATCAGATGCAGGTACCCGGCAAAGTTGAACCCGAATGGAAACATAGACTCAGGGTAAACCTGGGACGATCCAGAAAGATTCCGAACGGCGTCCATGTTCACCAAAGCGTTCTTGACCGCATCGCTGGCGTGCCCGGCTATAAGCCAAAGAATCTGCCGTCGGCATACGTAAAGGCGCCACAGAGCGAGTGCGAACTTGTGAAACGTCCGGTTCATGGAGAGCCGCCCGTGGTGCCCCCAAAGCGTCCTTTGCTCAGACGTCCGAGCATCGTCGGCGCATTGGGTTTCTTGACGGTCGTCGCTATCTGTACCGCTGTGATAGCGCTCTTCTCATTACGCAACCGCCTGGAGGTGCCCAAAGTAGAAAGACCGAAGGACGTTGCATGGCTTGCGCAGAACTGGACCGAAGATCAGCGTCGCCGGTACTACCACACGGCACAGGGAAGCGACCTTATCCCTTATGCTTGGTTTCTGGCGCTGGAGCAGCCGCGGTTCACATTCAAAGGCGCAGCGCCCTTCCGGGAGAACTCCTATCTGGAGGGTTTTGGTTTCATCCCTGACGGAATTTCATTGGAGAATCCCGATGGTCTACCGGTGGGTTTTACGCACGATGACAAATTCGTTGATCCGTACACCGGACAGAAGAATGTAGTCCTGGGAATTACGTGCGCGGCCTGTCATACCGGAGAATTGTTTTATGGTGGAAAGGCGATAAGAATTGATGCCGGGCCGTCCTTAATCGATTTCCAGAAGTTTACGGAGGCTCTTGGTCTTGCAGTTACCTGGACGTACTACGACCCGATCCGGTTTCGCAGATTTGCCAATAGAGTGCTCGGGCCCGATCAGCCTTCTGCAGACCGAGTCCTTTTGCGCAAGGCCCTGAAATATTATCTGGACACCAGTTTCGCCGAGTTTAAAGCGACCCGCCATTTATTCCCAACCCCGGAAGGTTATGGCCGCACCGATGCGCTGGCTCGGATCGGCAACTTTGTCTTTGGAACTGAATTAAATAACAACAAAAACTTGGCGGTGGGTGACGGTCCCGTGAATTTCCCTCCTGTCTGGGACGCCTCCTGGATGGACTGGGTTCAATACAACGGTTCGATCCAGCAACCGATGGGTAGAAATGTCGGCGAGGCCCTCGGAGTCCGCTCGCGGATCAACTTGTTGGGCTATCCAGGACAGCAGTTCCAGAACACCATCCATGTCGAGAATCTCCACGAAATCGAACTTTTGTTGGGCGGAGCAGAGCCGGGTATGGGCGTGTGGTCTCCGAAGTGGCCGGAAGAAATCCTGGGCAAAATCGATCGCGGGGCAGCAGCCAAGGGCGAAAAACTTTACAACGAATTGTGCTTGCACTGCCACCAGTCACCTATGCTTTCCGACGACGGGCACAAGACCGAACACTGGAGCACTACGATCCCCGGCGGGAAACAATTCTTCAAAGTGACCATGATTCGTCTGGCTGAGATCGGGACTGACCCGAAGCAGGCTCAGAATTTTTATAACCGGACCGCCGATAGCGGTCCTCTGGGAAAGGGAATTGTATCGGCGCAGGACGGACTTAAATACATTACGCAAAAGCTCATTGATGAATCGTATGCCGAGCTAAAACTATCACCGCAGCAGCAGCAGGAATGGAATGGTTATCGGGAAAACAGGCTGCGAGCGCCCCTCGCATACAAAGCGCGACCACACAACGGAATCTGGGCGACTCCTCCATATCTTCACAACGGTTCCGTTCCCAACCTGTTTTCGCTGTTATCGCCGGTGTCGGACCGCCCGAAAGTGTTTTATCTCGGGAGTAAGCAGTATGACCCTGTCAATCTCGGGCTCAGCATCGAACCCCTGAAAGGTGCCACCGAATTGCGCACCGACCTGCCAGGTAATTCCAATGCTGGGCACGAATTCAATGATGGGCCGAAGGGTAACGGGGTGATCGGTCGAAAACTGTCTCCGGAAGAGCGGATCGAGATCATTGAGTACCTCAAGACCCTCTAGCATGAGGTCGGACGGAAATAAGTGGCCAATTGCACCGAAGCCTAAAACACGACTTCTCTTTTGCAGACACCGGCGGGAGTGACTCTACGGGACGGCAGCCTTGAGTCGAGCATCATTGGAATAACGAAGGCCACCACGCAGCTCACTTGGGAGACGAACCTCAGATGAACCCTCCATCCTTGAGTCAGAAATGAAACCCAATCTCAGCCGTGTAAGGCCGAGGCGTCCGAAAATGTGTCCCGCTCTAGCGTGTCCCCTCCGTTGATCGTGCATTTTCTGAAGCCCTGAAATTTCAACCTCGCCCAGGGAATCCTCAAAGTATTACCACTATGTCTACTAACATAGTAGACAAATGACTTGATTCTTGGTTTAATGGAACTCAGCCGCTCAAAGGAGTTTTGGATATGTCTCACGACACTAAGGAAATCGAGCTGATCTACAAGATAGCCGCGCATCTCGCCGATGGCGACACGCTCGACGAAGAACTGGCCACAGTGATTGACTTCGCGGTTACGCTTACTCACGCCGAGGACTGCTGCACTTTCGTGCGCGATGGCCGGGTGCTNGTGCCTTGGGTATGGAAGCATGTGGAGCACGGTTCGTTCAATCGCATCCCGGTCGCGGTCGACGAAGGATTCGCTGCTGCCCTTTTGCGGCACCTCGCTCCCGTAGCGAATGTGCCGCACTCCGGATTCCGTGGCTTCCGGGAGTGGCCGAAGGAGCCGGGCGTGTCTTTCGTCGCCGTGCCTCTCCTTTGGCGTTCTAGTGTGCTGGGTGCGATCGTTCTGCAGCATCGACAGCCGCATCCGTACAGTGGAAGCGACCTGCGTCTGCTTTTCAGCGTCGGCTATATCCTCGGCGCAGAACTGCGGATGCTTCAGTTACAGAAGCACAATTCTGAACTNCTTCTTGAACTGGAGACGCGCAAACTCGTGGAGCGCGGCAAGGGAATCCTGCAGCGCGATCTTGGTATCTCCGCNCAGGACGCTTATCAGGCGCTGCAGCGGCAGAGCGAAGAGAAAAAGCGCCCGCTGAAAGAAATTGCGCAAGCCATTATCCTGCACAGCGAAGTGCTTCAGAGCGCCGCATCTCAAGCGCACTAGGTCACGGCGCCGTCGCCAAGTGGGAAGGCGAGGGTCTGCAAAACCCTTATGCGGCGGTTCGATTCCGCCCGGCGCCTCCAAACCCACTCGCTTACTAGGCAACTTTTTTGACGTGGAGCCCGCAGCTGCTATGACTATTGACCGTAATGACTTTCTCAGTTTCATCATCAAACCCAGTGGACAGGTTGTTCCCGCGATGCCCCATGAGGAGGAATTTTCTGTGCAGCAGATTCGTGATCAGGTCGCCGGATATGCCGAACCTATTTGTGAAACCTCCGATGGTTTCATTCTATTTCGGGACCGTGACGCAAGCACCAAGGGACTTCCTCTCAATCCCCTCGCCACTTCCGTCTATGTCAAGAATGCCCAACGGCCAGGCGATGTCAACGGTGTTGCTTTCCTAGCCCATCCTGACCACGTCGCAACCTACTGGCGCAGAACACTCCACACGGGCACGAACTATCAGAGGGCGTCAGCTTGATCGGGCGGTTCCTTGAAGCAACCTGGCTCCTCTGGTGGCTGCTCGCGACAGTCATCGTTGGACGGTGGGCGTGGCGTTTGTTTGCCGATAAACCAGTCCGACCTTATGAGCCACCCGCTCACTGGAGAAACCTGTATCGGCAAGCTCTCCTCGAGCATGATGAAACCAAGCTTGGCATTCGCATCCAGGAAGCGGAAAGAGCAATTTTACGTGCGTTGGCGACTCAAGTCTTCGCGAGCGACAGCACGGAGAAGACAATGCTTCAGGAAGCGATGGACAGCTTACACAGCCTCCGCCAAACTCATTCCAATGGGTCCGACAAGAGCCAAGTGTCCGCATGAACCGGCTGCGAGAGCGGATGGGGCTCGTGGCTAAGGAGCAGGAAAGCTTGATAAAGATTTCCGTAATGTCGGGTAGCCTACAGAGAAGACAGTATGGTTCAGGATCGCACCCCGAAACCCAGACCAGCTCCCAACGTCATCCTGAGTTCATCCCGCAGACGGGAAGACAAGCTTCAATTCGTGCTCCACTCCTGGCGCGTTTGCGCCTTCAGGCAATCAATCTGTTCGCGCATCAAGCTGTTGAGCGCCTCACGTGGCTTTTCGACTGTGTGCCGCCTACTCATCCTGCGACCGAACTAAACGGTCGTCGGATTAGCTTCTATCGTGTTTATGGTGTAGTCGTCCGATCCTGCATCCGATTAAGCCAGTACAGCTGGACGGCGCTTTGCTGCACGGGCATATTCGCTGAGAGTGCTGTGGTACGAAGAGTCCAGCTCGCGATATCGAAGCTGGTCAAGGCCGATCCATGGGCGGCGTCTCTTTCTGCGGTTCCTGCAGCATCCTGATCAAAAAGTTGTGATCGCGAACACGCCAGGCGAGCGTGTGCTCGGGCAACGTTCTTTGTTTTCATAAGGACCCGTTAGGAATTGAAAGAAAGCCGAACGCCAAGTGTTTTCAGTGGACGCCTCTACCTGAGAATGCATAAGCTCCATTTTCAAAGTTCCCAGCCGACGCTGGCTGTGTGAGCATGCGAGGTTATCCTGTCCCTGAAGATCCCCAGTGAATTGCGTTGGCTTGCGAAGCAGATTCGGCCGTTTGTGCCTTGGCATATTGCCAGCTTCCTCTGCATGACGGCAGCCAGCCTGCTAGCGCTTCTCACCCCTCTTGTCCTCAAGTGGCTTATCGACCAGATTCTGCCGCATAGAGAAATCGGTCTGCTCTTCGCCGTCGCAGTCCTGGTCTTTCTCAGCTACCAGGGAAGAACCGCGCTCATGAGCGTGGGCAGCTATCTCACTGTGAATGCCGTCCAGAAAATGGCGCTGCGGATGCGCATGGATGTATTGCAGCACCTCGACCAACTCTCAGCGGACTACTACGAGAAGACCGCGCCTGGGGTGGTAATGTACCCCCTAAAGGAACCGATCGAAGAGGTCGCCTATTTCGGTTCCGATCTTCTTCCCGCGATTTTGCGCATGTGCCTGATGACCGGATTCACGATCGCGACCATGTTCGTACTGAGCCCGAAGCTGACCCTCGCGATCTTGCCACTCATTCCTATGTTCCTAATTGCCCGGCAGCACTTCCGAACCAAGCTCTCGGCAGATTCCGACACCGTGCAGCAGAATCTGACCGCATGGAACGCTTTTCTTGAGGAACACATCTCTTCCGTTCTTGCGATCCAATTGCTTGGCCGTGAAAAACACCAGGAAAGAAAAGTGTTTCGCCTGCTAGCGCGAACAACTCGTTCGTATCTCGCGTTGTTCAAGACTGGAGTCTGGTTCACGGTATGGACGTCCGTGGCGGTCGTGCTGGCTATGTCAGCCGTGATCGGATACGGCGGGTGGGGCGTGCTCGCTGGTAACCTAAGCCTCGGCAGTTTGGTCGCATTCTACAGCTTCGTCACCCAACTCTTTGAGCCGCTCAGCGGAGCTGCGGAGCTTTACGCGCGCGCCCAAAGAACGTTCGCCAGCATTCGGCAATTGCAGGCCGTCTTCGCATTGCAAGCCAGCATAACCAACTCGCCGGTACCCGTTGACCTTAATGCGGAACAATGGGGATTGGAATTCAAATCGGTTGAGTTCGGGTACAGCCAGGACACCACACTGTTTGTTCCCCAATTACAAATTTCCGCGGGCGAGAAGATCGCGATCACCGGCGAAAACGGTGCCGGTAAGAGCACGCTCGCGAGGCTCATCCCACGTGTGTATGACGTCAGAGAGGGAGCGATTTATCTCGGCGGCCAGGACATTCGAAACGCTCCCCTCAAGAGCTTGCGCAAGGTGGTCTGCTATATTCCGCGCGATCCGGCACTGTTCGACGGCACGATTTCCTCCAATCTGCTCTTTGTCAGGCCTGGGGCATCAGATCGCGAATTGTGCGAAATGCTACGTCTGACTGACCTCGCTGCTGTAGTGGCGGCACTTCCAGCAGGCCTTCATCATCGCATTGGACCGGATGGTTGCCAGCTGTCAGGCGGTCAGCGACAGCGGTTAGCGATCGCCCGAGCTCTCTTGCAACAGCCGCAGATCCTGATTTTGGACGAAGCTACATCCTGCCTTGATCCGGCCTCCGAAGCTGTCATTCTCCGCAATATCCTGGATCATCTTTCCGCATCTACGTTGATCGTCGTGTCGCATCGAGCCTCTACAGTGGCGGCATTCGGGAGAAGGATAGCCCTTTCGGCTGGCCGGATTATCGAAGACTCGGCCACTGCGTTTATTTCGTGCAGCACGATTCAATCTCACAATCTTGTTCGCTGGCACAGACGATGATTAGTTCGGAACCGCGGTGAGTCACCTCGCGGCCTGCCGGCAATCGCGCTTTTGCTCATGATGTACTCTGTTGCTATTTCATGCCATGTTGAAGTTGTGAGGTGCATTACCTCGCTTGTAGGCCATATCAACTCCAAGTTTCATTAGCACTTTCCACGAGCAGAGTGGCTCCGCGTGGAGTTGTGGGAGTCACATAGCAGCTCTGGAGCTGTGGGATTGTAGATGCTTGCGTTGCTGCCGAGTCGGGCAGATGGCTGGAATAAAAAGGGAAGTGTTAGCTGCCACGTGTGCACAGACCCCGAACGTTGAATCCCGGCTTAGACAAGAACGCTGCGACCAAATATTGAGTTCATTCCTGAATCCCCACAATTGTTTGTAGCGATTGGCTGTTGATCGTGCCGGAGCACGACCAAGATGGCCGCGCCCGTGACGCTGATAATGGCCGCCAGACTGGCCGTGAGGATGCCCGACGGTCCCCGCGATTGGATCCCACCGCCATGACGCCCAGATGCCCGTGAGTGATTGTGATCTCTTGGACGGTGAGAAGATTGACAAGCGGGAGATCAAGGAAGGGGAACAGGCTTGGAGAAGGGTTTTGGAGCTAAATGCTTGAAACGAAAGTCAAGAAACTTAGCTTTCCGGCTATCAGATGACCGCAAGTGCGGACTCGTAGCGTCTGAGCCAGCCGACGAATTCCGTGTATGACCCGTTTTATTGGCAATCCGCGAACCAGCTTTGGATGCGGAGCAACTCAGCTCCGGCTCAGTCTCAGATCAGACCAATCCGGCTTGCTATTGGTGATATCAGGAACAACACGTGGCTGCAGAGCATCCATCCTGAAGAAACATTAACCGTCCATTCACTCGCGATTAATACTCCTCTCGTATAAGGGGCCATTCCATCTATCTCTCCCCCGGGGGTAGCACATGCGTCTCGGACGATTGGCTGGTTCCGTTCTTTGTTCTTTTCTGCTCTGCAACTTGGCATTGGTCGGTCCGCTCTTCGGACAGGAGCAACGCGGTTCGATCACGGGTCGCGCCGTAGATCGCGCGGGAGCTATATTGCAAGGCGCCCACGTTGAAATCGAGCCTAGTGGAATTTCCACCGCCACCAATGCGCAGGGCGAATTTACAGTCACAGGTCTTGCGCCGGGCAGCTACTCAGTCACTGTGAGCTACGTGGGCTTCGCGCCCTTCACCACGAAGGTACAGGTGTCGGCCGGGCAGGCGGAGCGTGTGTCCGCACAACTGAATGTCGCATCCAGCATGGAGCAAGTTAGCGTCACCGAGCGTGTTCATGGTGAGGTAGAAGCCATCAACCGCGCACGCGAATCCGACAATATTCTTCAGGTCCTGCCCGTCGAGGTGATCACCAGCTTACCCAACACAAACATCGCCGACGCGTTAGGACGTCTGCCCAGCGTCACACTGGAGAGGGATGAGGGCGAAGGAAAGTATGTCCAGATCCGCGGATTGGAGCCCCGCCTGAGCAACGTCACGATTAACGGGATCAATGTTCCTTCCCCGGAAGGGGACGTGCGGCAAATCAAACTTGACGTGATCCCTGCCAACCTGGTGGAGTCGGTCGAAATAAACAAGACACTTTCCGCGAACCAGGACGGCGACGCCATCGGCGGCTCCGTCAATCTTGTGACCAAGACTGCCGAGGAAAAACCAACCCTCTATATCAATGGAGTTGGCGGCTACACGCCCATAATTGGTGGGCGCAGCCTTACCGAAATCGACGGAACCATCGGCAAGCGATTCGGCGCAAGCAAGAAGCTCGGAATTTTGTTCGGCAGCAGTTACGACTGGAATGGGCGTGGAATCGATGACATCGAACCGTCTTTGGATGTGGTGAATGGCGTGCCAGTGGTACCGAGCATCGACCTTCGCGAGTACCGCTATTACCGCACTCGGTATGGATTCACTGGGAGCGTCGACTACAAGTTGGGTGATCTCTCTGGCGTCTACATCCGCGGCCTCTACTCTCACTTCGACAACTTTGGCGACCGCTGGGTTTACAGCCCCTCCATCAATACGTTTGTGAGTCCTACTCAGGGAGATGTCGATGGGAGTGTAGACTTTGGCGCGCAGATTCGGCGCCCTGTCGAGGTGATCGGCAGTCTGGAGGCCGGAGGCAAACACGTCTTCACCAACTGGACGCTTGCCTACAACATTGCGGCCTCGCGCTCTGCCTCGGAAGATCATGGCTATTCCAGCGCGAAATTCGGAGGCCCGAGTGGACCTGATTCGGGAACATCTCCTCCGCCACCCGCCCTCATCTTCAATTTGGACTGGTCCAATCCCCATTTGCCGAAGCTAACACCACAGTCCGGCCAGACGAATGGAGTAGACAACCTCACGAACATTTACGACCCCTCGCTGTACAGCTTGTCTCATATGGACATGAGCCGAACATACAGCCCGCAAGTCAACCTGCAGGGCGGCTTTTCCGCCTCCAGAAGCTACCACTTGGGAGGGCATTTCTCGACATTTGAATTCGGTGCCAAATTCCGCAATGCTCACAAGTTCGAAGACGCGACCGATCCGGTCTACGATTCGGTAAGCAATCCAGTGATGACACAGTTTGTCGGTAGTTTCACCAATCCAGACTATTACGATCACGCTTATACACTTGGACCCACAGTGGATTACCGTAAGGTGACGTCGTACTTCAACGCCAACCCGAATGACTTTACGGTCGATATCTCATCGACCGCGCAGAACTCTTTTCCAAACAATTACGACCTGCTCGAGCGCGTATCTGCCGGCTACCTGATGAACACCACCGACTTTGGCCGGTTGCGATTGCAGGCGGGAATCCGTTTCGAAGGCACGAACGAAAGTGTTCTGGGCAACAAGGTCCTTTTCGACGGTGACGGTAACCTCTGCGGGACACCACCTGCGGATCCGACGGATCCAAACTGCCTTGGAGTCACGAACGCCATTCAGCCGGTCAGTGTGAAGTCTTCATACGTCGATCCACTTCCCAGCGTGCAAGTGCGCTACCAACTCCCGCACGATGCGGCAATCCGCGCCGCTTATGGCCGGGGCGTTGCCCGACCGAACTACAATGACTTGCCGCCGTTCTTCAATGCGCAGTTGAATAGCGCCAATCAGATCGATGTCGGCAACCCGAACCTGAAGCCGACCTATGCCAATAACTTTGATTTGCTTTACGAGCAATTTCTGAAGCCGGTTGGCCTCCTACAGGCTGGCTTCTTTTACAAGCAGATCTCCGATCCGATTTACGAGGGTGTCAAATCGCAAATCACCACAGACCAATATGGAAGTCAGTACAACGATGGGACCTGGTTTGTAACGCAGCCGATCAACGGAAAAAGCGCCCAGGTCTACGGCTTCGAGATCGCTTATCAACAACACTGGACGTTCCTACCCGGGCCTCTCGCAGGAATCGGGATCTTTGCGAACTATGGCTACACTCACTCCTCCACCGACGGAGTGCCGGGGCGTTCCGATAAACCCGCCTTGCTGCGACAGGCTCCTCACACCTGGAATATCAGTCCGACGTACGACCGGGGCAGGATCTCGGCGCGCCTCGGACTTTCTTACAATGCCGCCAACATCTTCGAGTACAACTACTCTGATAACGCCGACCTCGGTATCAAGGGCCCCAACGGCGACGTCTACCTCTATTCTCATCTCCAGGTCGACGCACAGGCGCAAATCCGGGTGTATCGCGGCTTGCAACTGGTGGTTGGCGGCCTCAACTTGACCAACGAGGTCTTTGGCTTTTATCAAGGAAGCCCGCAGTTCCTAATTCAACGCGAATACTACAAACCCAGCTACATATTTGGGCTTCGGTACACTCTTTCGAATGAACCAAGATAGCGCTAGTGAAGCAAGCGGTGAAATTTCTGGCTTCGGGATTTGGAAGGGTTTCAAGTCGTTGGCCGTACAAACTATGAGCTATTACACTCGTGGATGCCTGCTGTCATCGCGCCCCCTCTTGCTGCTACTTGCGACCGTAACGGCCGTGGCTTTGTCCGGCTGCACAAGAAAGTCCACGGCACAGATATCGCCTGTCGATTTGAGCCTGAGGCTGAAAACGCCCTTCCGGTTCGCCGCATACGGGGATACACGCTTCCACGACCCAAATGACACGGAAGCTGCCAATCCGCCGGTGCGCAGAGCACTAGTGCAGGCCATCGCCGACGTGAATCCCGCCTTTATCTGTTTCACTGGGGACATCGTTTACAACGGCTACGACGCGGAAGACTGGAAAGTCTGGGATGCGGAAACCAGCGTATGGCGCGAGAAGAAGATCCCGATTTATCCGGCGCTTGGGAATCATGACCTGCACGGAAATGAGCAGATNGCATTGGGCAACTACTTTCAGCGGTTCCCCGATCTGAAGGGCAGCCGCTTCTACTCGGTGCGGATCGCCAATGTGTTGATGCTAGTCCTCGACAGTTCCCTCGACGAGATTGCGGGCCCGCAGGGCCAGTGGATAGCGGGCAAACTTGATCATGTTTCAGCAGATGTAGACTTCGTCTTCATCATGGATCACCATCCGCCTTACACGAGTTCTTCCGACGAGAAGAAGCTGGGAGGAGGACATTCCGTTCGCCCGCGTGAGCAGGCGCTTGCACAGATGCTCGAAGACCGGCAGGTTCACGCTCGCTATCGGATCGTGTTTTTCTCCGGGCACGTCCACAACTACGAGCGCCACGAGCATGGAGGTATCACGTACTTTGTGTCAGGAGGAGGCGCAGCGCACGCTTACCCCATCGAGCGTGCACCCAGCGATCCGTTTCAAAGCAAGACAGTGAACTACCATTATCTTCTTGTCCAGGTCGACCAGCACCAGCTGACTGTCACCATGAACCGTATCGACCTCAGCTCAGGAAAGGCTGTTTGGACACAGCCCGATGTGGTGAAGATCACGTCTCCGGCGGCAATGGCCGTGTCTCATTTAACTCAGGGTCGATGAATGCGAGGATTTTCTGGCAGCGGTCTTCAGGTTCTTTTCATATTCACCATCTAGTGTGAACGAGGACTTTCTTGTTTAAGGCATACGCATCTGGAGTTTTCTGGAGGTCTCATGTCGATTCGGAACCTGTGTTCATCGCTTCTGATCATGGCGGTGTTCGCTCTTAGCACACGCGCTTTCGCTCAAGGTGAATGGGCTGTTGAAAAGACGTTTCACGTTGGCGGCGAGGGCGGCTTTGACTACATCACATTTGATGCAAGCAGTCACCGCCTCTATGTCCCGCGAAGCACACACACGATGGTAGTCGACGCAGATTCGGGCGCGAGACTCGCCGATATTACCGGCCAGAAGCACAACCACGGCGTTGCCGTAGTTCCCGAGCTCGCACGAGGATTCATCAGCGATGGCGCGGGTTCGATTGTAATGTTCGATCTCAACACCAACGCAATCCTGGCAACGGTGGCCGCCAAAGATGATGCAGATGGCATCATCTACGACAAAAGCACAGGCCTGATACTGGTTTCTTGCGGCGACGCAGGTGTTCTGGTCACCCTGAAGGCAGACGCCGATCCCAAAACAGCTGTGATTGATGCGCCAATTGAACTAGGCGGTAAGCCTGAGTTCCTGGCGGTGGACGGGGCAGGTAAGGTGTATGTCAATCTGGAAGATAAGGACCAAGTTGCTGTAGTCGACCTTAGGGCTCGAAAGGTGCTCGCGCACTGGCCCGTCGCCCCCGGCGGTTCTCCGGTCGGCTTATCCATAGACACTGAGAAGCAAAGGCTCTTCGTCGGGTGCCGCAAACCGCAAAAGATGATCGTAATGAGCACTAGTGACGGCAAGGTAATGGCCGATATTCCCATTGCTGCCGGCGTGGATGCCACGCGCTGGGACGGTCATCAGGCATTTGCTAGTACCCGGGAAGGCAAACTCAGCGTTGCTGAAGAGAAGGGTGGGACGTGGAAGACTGTGCAAACTGTGACGACGGGACCTGGCACCAAGACCATGGACATCGATAATGCCGCCCACAAAATCTATTTGCCGACCGCGGAGTTCGAAGAGGTGAAGCAGGGTGCGCGTCCGGTGGCCAAGCCCGGAACATTTATGATCGTCCTCGTAGGGCGAAAGTAGATGCGTAGTCACATTACCGTAGCCGAAGGCTGAGATATCTCGGGCCGACTACTCTTTCGTACTCGCGGCAAGTCTCGTCTGCCGGGTCCAGTAGTCCCGCTTCAGGCATCATCGACAGATCGACTCCGCCTGTCCAGCTGTTCGCCCATAGGTTTTCCGTCTGATTACGGTAGTAAGACCTGCGCCGTGACTTTCGGGCTCCCACGATCGGGCCATTTTGGTCGTGTAAAGAAAGTGTAAACATTGAACCCAGCGATTTTCTTGAAGCTTGGGGCGTTTCAAGTTGAATATTTTGCGATCTGAGGTGAGCCAAACGTATCAGAATACGCCATCACGGCTCGCCGTAATCCTGTTCGTGTTGATGGACACAGTCCGCTTGATTGGTACAAATGCGAGCAACATCCTCTCTCAAGTTGGCAGCGCAATTCAGTAACGGGAGGTTTTGAAATGACCATGGCCAATCGAGTTCCCCGCTGCCCGCACTGCGTTTTAAACGATCAATTCCGAGCGATGCAGGTTCTCGAGAACGGCAGACAGATTTGCGAAGGTTGTGGTCACATCGTAATTCCCAACGACTATGCGTTCCGATGTCCATGCCCTGAGTGCGTCAACACACACCTCTCACACAGGTTTCGTGACGCCCATCGTTCAACAAAGTTCCGCTCTTCTTTGATTACATTCCCCTCTTTGAAGCAAAGATAACGGAGCGCAAATGGAGCGCGAGGTATCGAACGATTTCCTTTGGCATCCTGAGTTCCAGGCATGTATGCGAGTTTCAAGACCGCGCCCATCCCGACTCACGCTGGAAGCGGCACTAAGGCGTTGAGTGGAGTTTAGCGAATACCGACGACGGTCCAGTATCGCTGTCTTCGTATCGCACGAACTGAATTGCTCTGTTCAATTCATCAAGCAGCAGGCGCGCCTTGGCAGGGTCTATCTCACAAGCAAGTTCTTTCGCGATGGTGCGCCAACTGCGGGTTGCCACTTTTCCATTTGGCGTATTTGGCATAGAGGATCTCTTTAAGGAGAAAAGCGCAACCCCGTTCGGTAGGTTGCGCTTCCTGCTGTGTCTCCCGTGGGGAGAAGACTAGCCGATATAAGATGCGAACCTCATAAGGCGGTTTGCTTAGAATTAGGC
>AP72_2010_repI_A100DRAFT_1000106_pt1 | contig 14883 bp, 6 predicted proteins | sample AmaPasrepliIA100_FD_9193 | JGI IMG/M metagenome (IMG submission 9193)
GCGAGTGCAGATGCGGCCTTGAGACGCAATTCGTAGGCAGCGGCTGGAGCCGATGCAATTGCGGAAAGTGTTCCTTGCGAACTCTCCGCGTCTGAGCCAGCAGCCAGTTCTGCTTTCGCCAGGCGCAGGCGGTACGACGAATCCCACGGCGCAGCTTTGACAAGTTGTTTGAGGAATTCGACGGCTTCAGCGTTGTGGTTCGTTTTCTCGAGCAAGGCACACGCTGGATCGAGGTTCTCGAAAGGCGCACCCACTGCGATCACGAGGCGTCGGAGCAGATCGAGCGCACCGGCCGTGTCGCCGGCGGCTAACCGAATTTCCGCAAGTCCCAAGAAATTAGCGGCGACCAGCTTGTGCTCTTCGATTTCCCGGGCGAAGATCAGTTCCAAGATTTTGCGTGCGGACTGCTTGTCACCCGCTTCAAACAAGACTCGAGCGGCGGTCCGCAAGAGGTCGGCTGCTGGTGCGGTTTGCGGCTCTGCGCGGTAAGCTGCCAGCTTGGCATCTAAAGCTCCTAGTTGCGCGGCGATCTGCATTTCCAGCAATACCAAGGCGCTGTACTGGGCTTGGCGCGTTTCTGGCGTGAGAGCAGCAAGCTCCGTGGCCGCTTCCGCGAACCGCTTGGTTGTTACCAAGTAGCGGATCCATCTCTCCTGCCAGTTGCTTAGTTCTTGCTGCGCGGATTGGCGCTCAAAACCATCCAGTTTCCCGATCTTTTCCTGCCTGAGTTCAAGGATTCGCCGATAAACGAGAGCACGCTGCGCTTGCGGAATCCATGAAGCGTCGGCTACGTCTCCCAAGACATGCGCGGGATCGGCCGCAGACGAGGCAACATCGAGGAGCCACGGAGTTGCTGTCGCCGGATAGCCCTGCGCGAGATATGCGGAATGTAGCAGTGCATTGGATTGCCATGTTCCGTTGTAACGCAGATAAGTTCGGACGATAGCGTCGGCATCAGGTTTCAATTCGCCAAATAGACGACGAACACGTAACTGATCGCAAGTGCGGCCAAAGTCTCTCCAGAAGCTGTCAGGCACGCGCGAACTCGAAAGCTGTTTCGCCAGTACGGCGAGCGCCTGTTTCCACTGCGCCAGGGCCGCCGCGCGATCTCCTTGCTTGTAATAAGCAGCCGCAAGGCTGTTATATACATCGGGCCGATTCGGAGAAAGTTCGAGTGTATGTTCGTAGTCAGCAATCGCGCGTTTTGTATCGCCAATGCTTTCGTAATAGTCGGCAAGAGTCTTGTACCCGGAAGAACTAGCGGGACTTTGCTCGAGAATTCCAGCCAGGAAGCTTTCCGGATTTCCCTGCTTCGAGGCGCCAAGATATTCGCCGTAGCGCGATCCATAGTAGAACCATACGTTCCCGGCCATTTGCTGGTTGCGATCGACAGGTTTGGCAAGACGCGCACTGATAGGATCGTCGCCCAACGCGGAAAGGAAAGCATTCTTGACCTCAGGAGTCGCTTCGGTGAGATAGAGCCCGACAAGAGCGTTGTAGGCTTTATTCCAGACTGCGGGCCGCGCACTGCCTCGGGCTTGCACGGCCGCGTGCGCAATCGCTGGAGTACCGTGAGCGACGGCATAGTTCGCGGCTTGCTCACCCCATCCGGCGGAGCCATTCCAGGTGGATGCGATGCGAACCAATTCCTGCGGCTGTCGTTCCAGAAGCAACTTGAAATAGCGTTCTTGGTGGGCATTGTCCAACCCGGGGAAAACCTTCCCAAGCAAACGCATTTCGTTGGCTTCATCGTCGGCGGCATGATAGGCGTCGGCTGCCAGAAGCCATTCGTATCCTCGATTCAATACCGGAAGGACCGAGGCATATTGCTCCATCTGGCCGCCCAACTCCGCGAAGCGGCCACGTCGGCGTTGCAGTTCGACGAATGTTTGTGGATTGACGTTGTGGATCGGCGATGGACCCCACTGCATCATCAACTCGAAACGCCAGCGGGCTTCCTGATCAGCAAGATTCGCATTGACTGCCAGTGGGATCAGGAATTTGTCCAGGTCGTCGAGGTTCATGCCGTTCCGCTGCGACTCGGCAAACTGTGCGAATGCAAGACGCTCCTCGGGTGTGAGATAGGTATTTGCGGCCGTGCCCATCTCTTGCAGCGCAGTTGTCATTTCGTTGCGCGAAGTCTCAATGCGCCTTTGGCGTGTATTCTCGCGCCACTGTGCATCGGTCAGGCCGGAGATGCCCTTCTTTTCGATTTGTTCTTTGACGACCGGTAGCTCGGCCTTCGCGTCCTCCAGTCCCTTTTGCAGCACGGCGTAGGCCTGCTGATGATGGCGTAACCGCGTCATCACGCGCACATAGGTCTTGATGCCGTCGCCGTTCTCACCATTTGCAAGAAGGTCAGGGCCGGCCTTTGCAACGCCGTCCTCCGCAAACTTGCGAGCCTGATCGAGCATGCCCCAGGTTTCCAGGCGGCGAGACACCTGAAAGTATTTGCCAGGTGCCTCGGGACGTCCGTCGATCAAAGCGGCTTGGAGCGCAGCGACTACTTCGGTGGTCTTTCCTTGGCGTGCGCGTACCGCCGCGAGTTTCTCCATCCATTGCGGATCCTTGTACGCAAGCTGGTAGATGTGTTCGTAGTCTGCCGCGGCGGCGTCGAACCGCATCAGCCGCTCTTCCAGTTCGGCGCGAGAGATGTAGAGGCCAGAGCGGTCCGGACGAATGGCTACAGATTTCGCATACGTGTCGATTGCCGCGGAATAATCCTCAAGATTCGTTTGCGTGCGCGCCAGAACCATGGACCAGCGATAGTCCTTCGGAGACCGGGCGACAGTTTTGGCGTAGAAATCTACAAGCTGTTGCTGTCGGTGATAACGGAGCGCGTAGAGCGCTGCCTCAGTCACCAGAGCCTCGTCCTCAGGAAAGCTGTTAATCAGTTCGATGTACTGATCGATCCCGCCGGAATAGTTATTCATGCGCGTGAGCGCCGGAATCAGACCTCGACGCAAAGTAGCAATCTGGTCTTTGCGTGTGTCGGCGGGCAAGTTGGCAGTTCGGAACATCGCGATTTTGTCCAGATAAAACTGCTCGAGGCCATGATCGTCCCCTGCTTGCGCGTAAGTGTCGGCCATGGCTGCCAGGTATTCTCCGTTGTAAGGAGAGTCTTTCAACAGCCCGGCGAGCAGATCCCGCGCTTGCTGGAATTGTTTGGCGCCCGTCGATTTGCGCGCAGCTTCGAAGGTGAATTGCGCGGCAAGATCCGGGTAAGCATCTTTGGAAGCCTGCAGAAGCACTGTAATGGCTTCGTGCTCCATCTTCATGCGCCAATAGAAGTCCACGGTCGAACGCACGACGCCGAGGATCTTGGGGTTCTCGTGGTACAGGGCTTCGACATTTTTCTGGGCCGAGTTGAAGTCTTTGCGTCCCTCGTAAAGCCGGATCAGCGCGTATCGGAGCTGGATACGAGTAATCGGATCGGTCGTCAGTGCGGCTTGCTTCTCGATCGCCTGTTGACGTACGGTCTCGAGAGATTTCTGCTGCGCAAGATTCTCGATCTCCTCCGCCTGTTCAATCGACGACGTGCCCTTCAGAAGCGTCTCGAGGTACGACTCAATCTCCGACTTGCGGTTCTGTGTTTCCAGAACTTTCACTCGCAGATACACCGCCGTCATGGAAGCAGACGGTTGGCCGGCAAATTTGTTCGTGCTCTGATCTACCGGGTCGCGAAGTCTCGGCCGTCGAGCAAGTTGGAGCAGACGCTGCTCTGCCGAAGATCCCGTACCGGCGAGGGCACCCTTCACATATTCGTCTACGGCTTTCGGATAGTCGCGCTGATTCTCATAGATCGCACCTGCTTCGTATGCGTAAAGGTTGAGATCTCCCAGCCGATCGCGGCCCTTGCTTAGCAGGCGCAGCGCATTCTCGAAATCAAAATAATCCCAGTAAATGGTCGCGGCTTCGAGGTATCCGTTCGACTGTCCGGGCGAGACTTGTGGGATGCGCTCCCAGTACGGAGCCGCCAATGCAAACTGTTCGCGATCGGCATAGATATCGCCGATGCGGGCCATGATCTGGGTATCAGCGGGATTCGCGAGCAGGAGATTGTCTTGAATCTTCGCCGCAATACCTGTATTGGCCTCATCGAAGTAGGCGAGCGAACGATAGACAGAGGCTGCGCTCCCCGCGATTTCATGCTCGGCGGGGTATTGCTGTGCGAGTGATTTCAGATATGGTGCGCTCTCCTCGAAATGGGACCGCCACAAATTGCCATAAGCCATGAATTCCGCGGCGGCAGGATTCTTTTCCCAACTGGCAGAATCGGGCGCGCTGCCCTGAATCTGACTCAACTCAGACTGCAACCTTCCTGTGCGCGACAGGAATTCGAAGAATTCGCTTCGAAGGCGGGCATCCTCAAACCAATGTTGCCGGATCAGGGCTTCCCATGCCGCCGAATCTCTTGTGATCGGCGTCTGATAGGCGTTGAGAAGGTTTTCGACAAATGCGAGGTTGTGCGGGAAGCGCTCGTGCGCGTACAGATTCAGGCGAAGATACATCACTGGCCCGCCACCTACGACGTCAGTGAAGTACCTCTCCAGTTCTGTGCCTTTGAACTTTGCCACTGCATCGCGGGTCAACTGCTCGAACTCACCGTCTCGCTTGTAGCGCAGATAAAAGCGAGCAAGCTTGTCGTACCAGGACTTGTCCGGGAAGCGCGCGATGGCCATCCGGTAGATTTCTTCCTGCTGTGCGCCAAGCCGGTTCTGATCCAGAAACTGCGCTAACCGCTCGTATAAGCCAGAGTCATCCGGATTGCGATCGACCTCATGACGCAGCACTCCTAGCGCGGCTGGGATCTGCTTCATGGCAACAAGGCGAGCGAGGTAACGCTCCAGGATTTGCGAATATGCCGGCGAACGAGGGCCCTTACGTTGTTCAGGTGCGTTCGCGGTCCCCAACTGGAATGACTGGCCGATCGCGCCTTGCGGAGGCACCTGGCCCGGCGAGGCCTCGCGCGTTACGCTCTGTCTGGCCTCGTCCCCTTCCTCAGCCGAGTTGCCGTTCTCATAAACGTTGGCGGTTCGTTCGTACTCGCGTTCGTAGGAGACATTCGCATTGCCGAGCGGCACATTCTGCGCATTGGCGGCCAGTTCCTGAAGAACAGAATCGTAGATAGCGAATTCGTCCTTGGTATTGTTCTCGCGCGCGTACGCATCGGCCATCAAGAGCGCGACTTCCGTTCTCTGGGTAGCCTTCGGGAAGTTCGCCAGAAACTCGCGGCCTCCAGCAATCACGGCATCGCTCTCACCTGAAACCGCGTAGAAGTTCAGCAGTTGTGCATGCAGCTCCGGCCTTCGCACCGCGCTTGGATATTTCGTATCCAGCAGGGCAAGTAGCTCGGCCCCGCGAGATCGATGGAAGTAAGGCAGCGCACGCTGCTCTTCCTCGGAATACTGGCCGGCGGGCTCAGTTGTATTGAGAATGAGCGACAGAATTCCATTCAGATAACCGGGACCTTGGTCCAACGTCGCGATGTCCTTGTACATCGACAGTTCGCCGGAACCGAATCGTATGGACGTTTCAGGAGCTGTCAACAGAATGCCCGTGAGACCGGCAATCGCGGTCTCCTGCGCGCTGGGTAGATCCTTGCTGTTGTACAGAGCAAAGTAATAGCGCGCCGATTCTGGATATACGTGAATGTCTTCGAGAAGTCGCGCACAGATATAAAGCTCCTGCGAGGTCCACGCCGACTTCGCGGCTTCTTTGTGCGCGCGATAGTCGGCGATGGCCTGTTGCGCGACTTCGGCCTTTCCCTGCTGCTGGTAGTAATAGAAGAGACGCGCTGTCGCATTCAGATCTTGCGGATCTGCGACCAGGGCTGCATGCGCATCGTCGTGGAACTTACGCAGGTTCCTGGTATCACGCAAAAGATCGAAGTAGCTTTTTACCAGCTGCGGATCCCAAACAGGCTGAAAGCTCTGCTCATAGACAGAAAGACCCTCCTTCACCGAGCCCTTGCGATATTGCACCATCGCGTTCGCCCGGACCGGGAAGATCTGGTCACTCGGAAACTGCTTGCGGTAATCGCCGATCAGCTGCGCCGCCGCGGCGTACTCTTTTTGCGCGACCAGGAACTCCAGGAAGCGCGCATAGAGCGACGACTCCTGCGGATAGCGGGAAAGCCACGCGTGATATTGGGCGATCGAGGTTTCTTTCGGCAGGCCCTGATCCTGAATGACGCCAAAAATTCGCTCGAATGCCTGCCAGCTGCGCTGTTGTGAGATCGGAGTAAGCTTCTCTGCCGCAATCGCCGGCGCAGTCGCAAGCATTGAAAGAATCTTGATTTCGTCACCTGGGCGAACGCGATGATGGTAGAAGTCAACGAGAGCAAGCTGGGCCGCGCCCTTGTCGACAGAATTTTCTACGTAAGCTTTCCAGTCGGACTCTGCTGCCATGAAATCAAGTTGCTGCTCGTCTTCCAGAGCGCGCAACGAATAAAGCTCCGCATTGCGGGGTTGGGCCTTAATCAGTTCGCCGAGCGCCGGACGCGTCTCTTTCGGAGGCCGCCGGAATGCCACTGCTCCGCCCGGCAGCGACATCATGCGGAAGAAAGCGGTCTCGATCGCCGAGTTCGCTTCCACATTGCGAATCCAGGAGGGCAACTCGCCTGCTGCCCCAACGGCCGCGCCTACTGCAATGACAGCCAGCCCGATCAGCTGGAACCGGGTGCGCCGTACGAATAGGTCAAGGAAGTACTTCAATCTGCACCTCCTGCGTTCCAATGTTGTGCGCGATATCTTCCGCTGTGACGGTCAGTTTGTAATTGCCGGGGATCGCCTGGTCTGGAATCAACAAGGTTCCGGTGTTCATGCCTGCTTTCGAGTCCCAGCGGAGAGAGACCGGGACCGCTCCATCCATTTGCGCAACCAGAGTGCGAGTGTTTGCTGATGCGCTGGCTTTGAGGTCGACAGCCTGACCGCGATGAAACCTCTTGTTCGCTAGTTTGACTTGGACCACCGGCGTTTTGCTGGCGATCACGAATGTCTTCGATTCGCGATACGTGTGACCAACCTGGTCGCGAAGAATCAGGCGCACGGTATAGGTGCCGTCCTGCATGTCAGTCGGAGCCAGGAACCGCGTTTGCCATACGTCTTCCGCGGAGAGATGACGTAGCGGCTGCACCAGTCCGAACGGAAACAAAGCGACGACCGACACAATCGACTCGTCGGTCTTCACGCGAAGAATGGGATCGCCGGGCCGAATGACCCGTGGACGAAGAAGCGCGCGCGGGACCGCGAGGAACGACGTGTAGGGCGTCACGAACTTGTACTTGCGTGCCAATCGAATAATCTCGTCGATGGTCGCCTGATCTTCTCCCTCGCGTTCGATCTTCTCGAGCAGCGCATCGACTCGGGCGCGTGCCCACAACCGGGGTAACTGCGCATGATCGATCGATTCGCGAGGAAAGTTTGTTTTGCCAGAAATTTGAAGGGCAACTCCGTCTCTGACACCGTCCACGGAAAAGGCAACATTGTCCTCCGGCTTCTGATACTGCCCTACCCAAGCCGCGAGAGAGCCCGAGAACGTCGCGGCCTGCAGGGGATAAACGGTCTGCACAGCATCCGTGGGGCTCACCGCAAGATCAAGCTGTCCCACCGGACTGCGCCCGATCTTCGACAAGAACGAGNTCAATTTGAAATCCATGGGCTCGGTCGAGACAACATGTTCGAGGAGACCGTCTTCTCTGGCCAACATGCGGAACAGCGGTAGATTCGCGTCGTCCCCAATGGCCAGAATGTAGGTGCGCGGGCGCTGTGTATCGGTGAGTTGCTTCCACGCAGACTCGTACCAGGAGGCCAGCTTCCCGTTCTGAATCGGACCTCGCGTCGCGCCGCCGTCGCTCAGAATGACGAGGTAGGTATTGCTTGATCCGGGTGCTGCCGATTGTTCCAGCCCGGCTTTCAGCGCGGCCTGAAGATCGGTTCCGCCTCGAAGCCGGCTCACCCGGACAGCGTCGATCGCGCGCTGCACATTGCCCGGCTCCGCGGTTGCCACAGGCACGACTTGCGTTTCGCTATTGAAGAGAACCAGACCGAAATGGTCGCTCGGTCGCAGACTGTGGAGAAGGGTCTCAAGAGCTTGATAGCTGCGCTCGAGTTTCTCCCACTGCATCGACAGCGAAGTGTCAAACAACGCAATGACGGTCTTCGGGGCACCGTTAGCTGCATTGGCCGTCGGGTCACTCTTGCTAAAGCCAAGGAGAGCCTCCACCTCAAAAAATCCCGGCTCATTCGTACTGCGAATCGGAGANATCTCCGTTGGTGACGGTTGACCGCTGACCGGGTTGCGGTAGGTCAGCAGTTGGAGCGTGTCGGAGGCCGCAGGATCTAGCTCGTACGTTGCGACAAAATCTTCCCCAAGATTGACGTTCTGGCCTTCAAAGTGACCCTGCACAAGCTGAGCCGTGTTTTGCTCGAACTGCAAGGGAAAAGTCTTTGCGGGAGCCTGGAAGTTGCGAATCGGATGCGCGGAATGCAATTCGAAGTTAATGCGGAAATGCGCGGCCGCCTGTGCCGAATAGGCGTCTGGCCGTAGCGGAATTGCGAAGTAAGATTTCAGATTTTCAACCGGGATTGATTCGTGGTATTCGATCTCAAGGCGTTTCGTGCCGAATGCAGGTATCGGCACGATTCGAGCGCTGAATACCGAAGTACGCTTCGCTTCTTCGCTTCCTCGCTCCCCCATCTGCAGCAAGCCGGGATCAATCGATTGCTGTTTCAGCTGGTTATAGAGTTCCTCGGCGCGCTTGCGTTCGAGAATGACAGCCGGCAGTCTTACAGGCCCATCCCAAGTGGCGAAATCCGAAATCGTCGCATGACTCGGCAGGGCAAAGATGTAGTTTCCTTCTTCGATGCGTCCAGTGTGATTGGCAAACACTTGTCGCACAAAGACGCGGGCATCGCCGTTGTCGATGCGAATGGTGATTTCCATTTCCTCAAGGGAGAGGACCGCGGGATTCGGCTGCTGCTGATCGCGCGGGATCAGCACACCCGCGTCACCAAACATCAGCGACACACTGGCAATAAGACTGAAGACGGAAAGCAGCAGTGTTTTCATGAGTGCAGCTTTTGCTCTGGTATGCGGACCAGGCCGTTATCCGTGCCTATAAAGATGTAGCCGTTTGTCTCGGCAAACGCGGTTACGTTCAGGGAAGGAAGGCCATTGCGGATGACCGACCAGCGCCCCCATTTGCGATCGAAGAGATACAGACCTTGTCCGAGGCTGCCGGCTAAAACGTAAGATGGAGTCACCAGCATGGCATTTGGATTGACGATCATCGGACCGCTCGCAGTTTCAAATGAGCGAAAGCGTCCCGACGTATCCAGCCCCAGAACGCCGGCTCCATAGGTACCAACCATCCATTCAGAGCCAACAGGAACAACTGAAGTGATCCAGTTGTGCTTCAGGTTGGAAGACGAAGTTGTGTAGTTGATCTTCAAGTCGCCTTGATCGAGGTGTGAGAGACCGCCCAGGGTTCCGGCCATCAGTTCGTCACCGGACACGCCAAGTGAGTAAACATGGTTGTTCACGAGACCATGGAAGGCGTACATGCTGCGTGCGCCGGTTTCATCAAGGAAGGTCAGACCTGCAGGCGTTGCCAGGGCTAGTCCGCCCCGATAGCTGGCAACATCGGTGACATGGTCTGCGATCAAGCCGTCGGTGCGAGTGAGCACTTGCTGCTCGCCCCCCGAATCGTTGAACCGAACGAGGCCATTGGCAGTCGCAACATTTATCGCGCGGGTCTTGGAATCGGAGAGGATGCGATTCACGCAAAATACGTGCTCGTCTTCCAGATGACGCAACCGGTGTTCATCGGAAGTGAGCAGATCTAGGCCGCGATCGAAGTAGCCGATCCAGAGCTGTCCGTTCGCGTCAGCAGCCAATGCAGAAATATTGCGGTCGCTCAGCTCTGCGGGTTGAGAAGTAAGCACGCGCTCCCAACCGAACCCGCGAACATTCATGCGATACAGGCCATTGCGTGCCAGGGCAAATACAACGTCCCCCGATGCGAACAGTTGGCGGACTTCCTGCAGAGCTTCTTGAGAGTCGATGCCTGGATTTGGGCGTCTTCCCACCAAAGGTATCTGGATCACGCCCTGGTCTTCCGACCCGACATAGAGTTGTTCTCGTGTTGCCAGCAAAGCGGTCGCCAGAATGCCTTGGCCCAGCACCCGGGAAAAGCGGCCGGCATCGAAGACAGCTACGCCCGAAGCGGTTCCGACATAGGTTTTGTCGCCTGCAATCGCCAACGACTGCACATTCGAATCGGGCAGCCCCTGACCTTCGTCAAAACTCTCCAGGGCACCGCCATGGAAGTGCAGTACTCCGCGGTTCAGCGTTCCCACCCACAAGTCCGATTCATTGCCTGCAAGCGCAGTCACGAACACCGCATCGAGCATGGCATGGAGGAGCGTGATTCGCTGCCCGTCATAAATGAGGACGCCGCGCTTTTTGGTTCCAAGCAGGAGATGTCCGGACGAACAGGGCAGGATTGCAGTCACCGCGCGGGCATCGTCACTAGCCGGAAGGATCTGGCGGAAGGCACGTCCGTTAAAGGCCAGAATTCCTTCGTTTGCCGTGGCAATAACGAGTTCTGGCTCCCGCGAATCCGCCAGAACGGCCGGTGCAAGGGCGGCCAACGGAGACCCGGGCAAATCGGTACCAACGGAATATAAGTGGATTAATGTTCCAGCGGGTTCGTACTCAAGTAGGCCAGCTGGCCCGGCGATGAATAGATGATCTTGAAAACGGGCTGCCTGCAGGAACACCTGGGGAGAGCTAACAACCTCGAAGCCCAAGTTCGGAGCAGGACTGTAGGCCTGCGCTACGAACGGAAATTCGCGCTCCGCGCGAACTTGTTCGGAGGCGCCGCGAATGGCCTGCGAACTTCGCCAAACGACTGCCACTAAGATGAGAATGGCAGCGCTTACAGACGCGGCGATGGCCGCACGTACGAGTACACCCGACCGCCCCTTCATAGCTCCTCGTGGCCAGGACAGTGAACTATAAACCCTGAGCCCGGCGCTGAAAACCGAGAAGCACGGCACGAACCAAACTAATCTCCCAATCTAGGGCGGCAATTCGCAGAGAGTCCGTGATCTAACATGTGTTTCGGCGGACACATCGTATGCGGCTGAACACACAAAGCGTCGACTGGGTCGCGTCTATGGATGTTCATCATGGGCGGTCCGACTCTAGCTTAGCTTAGCTAAGCTAGTCAGTTCCGGCGACATTTGGGAGAGGCAGTCCCACATCTCCGAATGTACGTCACTGGGTTTTTCTTCAATGACAACCATTGAGACAGGTCGCTCAAGCTGCCGTTGAACGGTCACGATCGCCTCTTTGAGCCTGGCGATGGCCTCTGTTCTCTGGGCGCTCGTCAAAACTTTCTCGATTAACCGCACTTGGATTAGTGGCATATCTTCATTCCTTGTTGAGATTTAAGGTTGCAGCCCCCGAGGTCACCGGTCTCGGGGGCGCTCACCTCCACCGGCCTACAAACCGGGGTTAAATAACTTGCATGAAACGTTGGGATGCCAGTTGACGAATGCTCCGTTGGGATTGTCCTTCCACGCCCAGACATGCAGCGTGTAGAAGGCGGGCAATCCGAACCGATTCGGAGCTTCAAAGTAGTGGAACAGCTGCCCCATCAACTGTGGCGGCCCTATTTTCTTTGCGTCCCATGCGTCGGCAAATACCAGGAAGTCGGCTCCGATCAGCTTCAACCTGCCATCCGGCGTCGGTTCGTAGATGACAATCTGGGGACGGGTTGGATCGAGCACGCCTGACCCGACGATATCCCCGTTCACATAATGCAGCCCCATCGCACCGGAATCGGGCCCGCTGACGCAACCGAATTGCAGTGCGTATCCTTCTCTCTCCGCTACCGATACGTCCTTGAAACGCTCCGTCGCCTGCCTCACGATCTTGATGAGAGCGCTCCTCTGCGCGGCCGATCCATCAGATTGCATGTCGTGTGAGTGTTGTGCCAACACCGGCAAAGAACCGGCGACCACAACAAAGAGGGCAGCCGCGGCCAGGAACCGGCCAGAAAAAGATGCTTTCCCCGAAGTATGAGAAACAGCGTGTGTGTTCATACAAATTCTCCTTTTGAGACTAAGTACTGAATTCCGACGGCGTCCGGTCTCCCCCCAGAACTTTCTGCCATGAGACTCCGCATCGCCGGTGTCGCTCCCTTGAGACATTGGCAAAGTACCGCTTGGGCCAGCGAGAAATAACGAAGCAACGCCAAAGAAAAACCAAAAAAATGGCTTAGTCGAAATTCGTGTCGATAATCTGGCACATCCAATTCGTGTTGCCCGCAGTGACATCTGGAGAGGGATTCGACATGAGGTCCTTCAGGCCTAGCCCTTTATTCCGATATAGTTGGCGCGGCGGAGGACGCTTGTGCCCGACACACCCGAATACCTGGATCGGATCCGAAGCTACGCGAAATCCGAAGATCCTTTGGAACTACAGGAGCGAACTGCAGCCATTCTCGAACGGCTCGTAGCGAAGGCATCGGAGGACAAATTGATGACACGTCCGATCCCGAATAAGTGGTCGGTCGGCGAGATCCTGGCGCACCTGGCCGAGGATGAGATCGCCACAGCGTGGCGCTATCGGCAGATGGTGGAGCACAATGGGATCGAACTGGCCGGGTTTGACCAGGACATGTGGGCCCGCCTCGGCGATTATTCGTCACGTTCGCCGCAGGGGTCTCTGACCCTCTTCCGCCTTCTGCGGGAGGCCAACTTGCGATTCCTAAGTCAGCTCACGCCCGAGCAGTGGGGGTGCTTTGGCATGCATGCCGAACGTGGCCGGATCACGGTCCGGGACCTCGCCGCGCACATGGCTGGTCACGACGCCAATCACGTCGAGCAGATACGCAAGATCCTCGGCTAGACGTTGCAGGCAAATTCCGTACAACTGATATTGGCGAGTGAGTTGCTTCGCTATCCACTGGTAGAATATTTGCCATTACGGGGGACGTCCGGCTGCCCTGTATACCTACCGATGCCGGCGTCGTTCAAAATGGCTAAATATTCCTTTGGCAACTATGTCCTGGACGTAGACGAGCGAAGGCTGCTTCGCGACAACGAGGAAATCCGTCTACGAGGCAAACTGTTCGACACGCTGCGCGTGCTGGTGGAGAATGCCGGCAAACTGGTTCGAAAAGACGCTTTCATGGAGTCCGTATGGCCGGACTCCGTAGTCGAAGACAATAATCTGGACTATTGCATTTCGCAGTTACGGAAACTGCTCGATCCCGAGAAGTACATTGAAACCGTTCCGAAGCACGGCTATCGATTCGTGGCCGAGGTGGCCACGCCGCTCCCACGCCGTCGATTCGTCGGGCTGGAGCCAGCCGACCAATCACGCGACATACCGGATCAACAGATCCAATTCTTGACCGCCAGCGATGGCGCTCGAATCGCGTATCACGTCGGGGGACAGGGGCCCGTGCTGGTGCGAACGATCCACTGGCTGAATCACCTCGACTTCGAGTGGAAGACTCCACTGCGGCGGCAGTGGCTGTCGGAGATCATGCGTCACAACACACTGGTACGGTACGATCAGCGCGGCAGCGGCCTTTCGGACTGGAATATCAGCGATTTTTCCTTCGAACGAACGGTGCGCGACTTTGAAGAACTGGTGGATGCTGCCGGCCTGGAAAAATTCTCCATCCTGGGCGGGTGCCAGGGCGCTGCCGTAGGAATCGCATACGCCGTGCGCCATCCGGAACGAGTGACGAAGCTGGTTATCAACGGCACCTTTGCCAACGGATGGCCGGCACCTGGTCCAGGTGCTCAGGAACATCTGGAGGCGATGCTCACCCTGATCCGATCCGGCTGGGGACGCGACAATCCTGCGTTCCGCCAGTTGTGGACAACACTATTCCGGCCGGACGCTGATTCCGCCGAGATGGCCTGGCTCAACGAATTACAGCGAATCACATCCTCGCCGGAGAATGCCGCGCGGATGATCGCGGAATTTCCCAACATCAAGATCCTCGACATGCTGCCCAAGATCACTTGTCCAACGCTGGTGCTGCACTCGCGCGACGATGGCGCAGTGCCGGTGCAAGAGGGGAAACTGATTGCGGCCCGAATCCGCGGATCGCGCTTTGTCGAACTTCCCAGCCGCAGCCATATGGTCGCACCAGGAGATTCAGGCTGGGAGCAGTTGGTCCAGGAGTTCGCTGCTTTCATGGGATGGAGCCAAAAGACTTTTGTACCAATGCAAGAAATGTCAGCTTCGTGACGGGTCTCGCCGAAACCAAAGGGCAGCGCGACCCTTGATTCTTTGGATCTCACGCGTCGGCAAGTACGAGAAAGTCGGCGCCGATCACCTTCAACTTTCCATCCGGCGTCGGGCTGCATCGATTCACTGGTAGAATAGCGAACATTATGGGGGGATGTCCGGCTGCCCTGTTGCCCCCGATGCCGGCGTCTTTGAAAATGGACAGGTACTTCTTTGGCAACTGCGTCCTCGACGTGGACGAGCGAAGGCTGCTTCGTGACAACGAAGAAATCCGCCTGCGCGGAAAGCTTTTCGACACTCTTCGCCTGCTGGTGGAGAATGCCGGCAAGTTGGTTCGCAAAGACGCCTTCATGGAATCCGTATGGCCGGACTCCGTAGTCGAAGACAATAATCTGGACTACTGCATTTCACAACTTCGGAAGTTGCTTGATCCGGCGAAGTACATCGAGACCATTCCCCGCCACGGCTATCGATTCACCGCACAAGTTAGAAAGGTCGGATCTTTAGCGGCTTCACCTTCCGTAGCAGCAGCAGTCCAGCCCGTCTCTCCACCACCCCGCCAGGACATCAGGTTTTCGGTCACGGACGACGGCGTGCGCCTTG
>AP72_2010_repI_A100DRAFT_1000107_pt1 | contig 14657 bp, 11 predicted proteins | sample AmaPasrepliIA100_FD_9193 | JGI IMG/M metagenome (IMG submission 9193)
CTTTTCGAGCGCCTGAACGATGCGTAAGGTTTTTCGACCCGTCATGGCCAGAAAATGCCAGCTAGGCCGACCGTTTTGTCTGTGGACGCAACTCGAGAATTATTCCGCGCTGTCCGTCCGGAACCCACTTCGTCGTTCTCCGGAAGTTCTGCGGAATGTAGAACTCGATTACTTTCGCCATGGCAACCTCCTTCGCCCGAGCTCTTGAATCGTCATGATTTCCAAGATTCCAAAACCTCGTGGCAACCCTTGCAATCGCTTTGGGTATCGTCATCATTTTGGAAACCCCAAGCGGCCTCGATCTGTTCAAAGTCAACGATCTTCTACTTCAGAAAGATCCCGTGATGCAGTGTCTGCCGATTAGACTTTCAGCCAGATCTCGTCAACGACGAAAGTATCGGTTTCACTGAGGACGAGCGCACGTTCCACCACATTTTGCAATTCCCGAATATTTCCGGGCCAATGGTAGCTTCGTAAGTGGTCCAACGTTTGCTTGCCAATATGACGGATAGTCTTGCCGGACTGCTTGGAATAGCGTGCAACGAAGTACTGTACGAGTAGCGGAATATCTTCGACTCGCTCGCGCAGCGACGGAACCTTGATCGGAAAAACATTCAACCGGTAGAAAAGGTCGGAGCGAAAGGTCCCGGCTGCCACGGCAGCTCGCAGATCACGATTGGTTGCCGCTATAACCCGGACATCGAGTGAAATCGGATGATTGCTTCCCACCCGCTCAACTTCCTTCTCTTGTAGAACCCGCAGGAGCGCAATCTGAGTCTCCATGGGAAGTTCGCCGACTTCATCCAGAAACAGCGTACCTCCATTCGCTGCTTCAAACCTCCCCACCCGCCGTTGTACTGCGCCGGTGAAGGCTCCCTTCTCGTGTCCAAAAAGCTCGGAAGCAATGAGTGATTGCGGAATTGCGGCACAGTTAACGCGGATGAAGGGGCGGTCTGCGCGTTTCGACCGCCGATGCACCGCCCGCGCAACTAACTCCTTGCCGGTTCCGGTTTTGCCCAGAATGAGGACTGTAGAGTTCAGCCGGGCAACCTTTTCCACCTGTTTTAGCAGATCGCGTATGGGTTTCGAAGAACCGACAATTTCCTCAAACATCGAAGTACGATCGATTTCCTCTCTCAGAACAAGGATCTCGTTCCGGAGCCGCTCTTTAATCGTCTCTTCGTCGTCGATGTCGTTTGGGTTAACGTGCCAGGGCATGACATTGCCAGACTCGTCTCTTACCGGTATCACGTTCTCCAGCCACTGTGTGTTGGGGAAATTGTAGGCAACGCTGTTACTCGCCATAATTGCGACCTCCTGACCTCATTCTCTCGACCTTCAAATCTTTCTCAACATCGCATGTTTCACGGCTAAATCTGGGTTGCTTGATTGTTGTCCGTTAAGCAGTGCGCAGAAGGCACCAGGCTTTCTGCAGCCCAATTCGCTGGGAGATGTGAGACCGCCTCCGCGGCACGGTTGCTGCAGCGGATCGTTCGACGGGCGGTTTCGCGAGCTCCCTCGACGTTTGGAGGATCCGCCGACAACATGCGCAGACAGGTACAGGCGTTGATCACGATGCCGCAGAGGCATTCGTTAAGCTCCTTCGCAATCGGCTCTGCCATCCGGCCGGACCTCATAATCTTGCGAGACCTTGACCCTTTCTCTCTTTGCGCCAGTGAATTTTGCGCTGAAGCCATAGCCCATTCCTCATTTCCTACGAGATGGTGATATTGCGCCACGGTCCAATCCGAAGTAGGTCGAACTCCGCTTTTTCGCGTCCAACTTGTTTCTTTGGGCCGTTTGTATCGCTGCGAACATAACTTCTCCTTCTACTGACCAAGCTCAAGTCACCGGGATTCGCTTCTGGTTTATTTGTCCGACCTTTCATTAGATTCTCTGTCCAACCGCTCTCTCCTGATCCACTCTCGGATGTACGGTGGGCAGTTCTTAATCTGCACGTCCACTCCGCACTTAGCGAAAAAGGTGACCGCCTGTTGGTCCACCAAGGTGAGGTTCTTCAAGTCCAGTACGATCCGGCGGCCCTTCGTTTCGGCGTCGAGCAGCCTTTCCAATTCGCCTACACCTTCTGGGTCCATTCGGCCGCTGAGTCTAAAGAGCACCTCTCCGTTCGCAACTGTCCTTGTGATCCTTAGCATCCGCCCTCCGATTGGGAATTCCTACATTCTGTGGCCTCCATCTAGCACTCTATAATTGCAACCGCAATGCCAACGCCAAACCGTTGTAAACAGGGCGCTTAATAGGGAATAGGATTTTCGAGTTTCGTAAATTTCCGAACTTCGAAACAATTTTTTCGAGGCTTCGTTGGGAGAGAGGGAAGGAGAGTTAACTGGGATTTTTGGTGGGGTCTGTCCCTTTGAAGCGGTTTTTGTCGATCTTCAGTGACCTGATCTTGGAATCTAGCGTGGATCCTGGAATACCCAGTCTGGCAGCAGCGCCTAAAGGCCCGGACACCCTTCCGCCGCTTTCGCGTAGAGCATCCTCAATGATGGCTTTCTCCTGAGAAGGAAGCCTCTTAAAGGGAGTAATCTCCTTATTCTGCTCAGTGGCCGTGGGCCGCCGCGAAAGCCAACTTTCATCCACAGAGAAATTCTCCGTCTCCGAGACAATGACCGATCGCTCAATCACGTTCTGTAATTCGCGGATGTTGCCCGGCCAAGGGTACGACTGAAGAAGGTCTAGGGTCCTTTTGTTTATCGCCAGTATGCTCTTTCCCGCTTTCCTTGCAAAACGATCAATGAAGTACTCGACCAGCAGAGGAATGTCCTCTTTCCTGTCTCTCAGAGGAGGAATCTCTATCGGGAAAACATTTAGCCGGTAAAACAGGTCTCTACGAAATATGCCCGCAACGATGGCAGCTTCCAAGTCACGATTGGTGGCCGCGATGACCCGCACGTTTGTCCGGAGCGTCTTACCGCCACCTACGCGCTCAAACTCCTGTTCCTGCAGGACGCGGAGAAGTGCGACTTGCGTCTCCATCGGCAACTCGCCGACTTCATCGAGGAAAATGGTCCCACCTTGCGCTAGCTCGAAGCGGCCCAGACGTTGCTGCGTCGCTCCAGTAAAGGCGCCCTTCTCGTGCCCGAATAATTCAGAGGCAATCAAATCGCGTGGCAAGGCGGCGCAGTTCACACTTATGAAAGCTCCGGTTGACCGTTTCGAACGTTTGTGGACGGCACGCGCGATTAGTTCCTTGCCCGTACCCGTTTCCCCGGTAATCAGAACAGTGGAGTCCGCGGGAGCAACTTTCGATACGCGAGACAGCACGGCTCTCAGGGCGGAGGAGGTTCCGATAACCTCCTCAAACATCGACGCCTTATCGATTTCTTCCCTTAAGGCAACGTTCTCTTCGTACAGCTGATCTTTCAACCTTTTGATTTCCGCTAGGGCATTTTGCAGGTTGTGTTCAGCCTGTTTGCGCCCGGTAACGTCGGTCACTGCTCCCACGAACTCCAGGCACCCACTTTCGTCTTCGGAGGGACGGCCGACAACATGATGCAGGTATTTGATTGACCCATCGGGCATCTGCAAGCGATGCTCAATATCGAACGCCGTTCTCTCACGAGAAACACGGTCGATAAGTTGCTGCAGACTCTGGCGGTCCTCAGGATGGACTCGTGAGAAAACGAATTCGAGTGTCGGTTGTGTTTTTGGTTCGAGGGCGAAAATTCGGTACGTCTCTTCAGACCAGACGATCTCTCCGCTCGCTGGCTTCCACCCGAAGCTGCCCGTGGTGCTCAGCCGTTGCGCCTGCGCGAGGTAAGATTGGGACTCCTGGAGATCCCGGTAGAGACGCGCGTTCTCGAGCGAGATCGCCGCTTGCGACGCCAGGATGTTCAGCACGGTGATCCGCGTTGTAGTGAACACTCGAGAGACAAGATTATTTTCGAGATAAAGTACACCGGCGAGTTTGCGTTGGTTAACCAACGGCAAGCAGAGGATTGAACGGATCTGATGCTTTAGGAAATACGGATCCCTTGAGAATGGCGTTTTTTGAATTGAGGTGTCATCTAGAATTACCGCTTCCTCAGTGCGCGCAACAGAATGTGCGATCGACTCTGGCAAGAGATCCGAACTCGTGGGCGCGTCTCCCAATCGGACGACGATCGTGTCAACGCCGGTCGTGGCTTCAGCCATTACACGGAGCTCGCTGCCCCGGGGAAGAATCAATAGACCACGTTCCGCACCTGCCTGCTCAATCGCCGTGTGCATGAGTACGTCGATGAGATTCTGCAAGACCATCTCGCCCGAAACTGCTTGCGAAACCTTAATGATGTTGGCCAAATCCAGGTGTTCGACCGCGGCCTCGATTGTGCTGCCTGGGGTTCGAGGATGTTTTTCCGCAAGATGAGGATAGAGGTCGTCAAGTTGGTGAACTTTTCCATCGGCCCCCCAACTTAGATAACAGGAACGGGCATTGCTTAGGTATGTTTCGGCGATTTGCTCGAACCCACGCACACGATAAAAAGCCGAAGCGCGCTCATATGCGAGGGCCTCGTTGTGGATGAAGCCATTCGCCCGAGCCGAGCGGATGGCTTTTTCGTACAAGCGCATCGCATCAAGGTCACGGTCTTCGAGCCGGGCGATTTCAGCGCCCACCAGCGCGGCGCGGTTTTCGAAATTCTCCGGGCAATTCTCGGCCCAGACTTCGAGTTGTCGGTGATGAGCAGCCAGAGCCTCCAAATGCTCGTGGCGCTCCTCGGCTGTTACGGAGTCGCAGAGTGCAGAGCGGGAGAGTGCGCTGTAAAAATGATACTCAGCCTCCTCAATAAATTCGGTTGAGGCCCAGAGCAGCCGCTGCGCCTTCGATGAAGCTTCTATGGCAGCCTTGTAATCGCCGACAAGGTAGCGCGCCTGCATTTTGCGGATCCAATACCAACACTCGTGGAGTCCGAGATTCGGGCTGCTGGACAGATGAAGTTCGAACGGGAGTTCTTCAATCTCCGCACTGTCGAAGCGGCCGAATTTTGGCGTCAACCCGCGTAGCGTCCGAATCAGTGCGAGATTAAGGGTGATGAAATCGGCAACAAAGTCGAACCGCGCCTTCTTGGCAAACGCCAGGCAAAGTTCGGCTTCGCGTTGCACGTCGCTCAGCGTGTGGCCCGCAACAAGAAGGTGCGAGATCAGCGTGACGATTGCGTAGTTTGCAAACGGAACATCGCCGACCTTATTTGCCGCCTCCATAGCGCGGCGGTCCAGGTCACTGGAAGTCCTTACGTGTTTTTTCCAGGGTGCAACCCAAGTAGCAAAATATAGGTAAGCGGCCGCCTGGAAGCGCTTCAACCCGCGTTCAACGAGTTCATATCCGACCTGACCAAATCGATATGCCGTCTTGTAGTCGCGGAAGCGCTGTACTGCGACTCTGCCCAACATGACATAGGCGAGGCACGACGCGTCGCAGTTGCCGTATTCAAGGCTGAGATTGACGGCTTTGCAGATCATCAACGCGCATAAGTTCGGATCCGTGGAAGAAGCGGTCGCTACGACCTTGGTCAGCACATCGAGAGTGGCGAGCGAACCGGGGTCGCTCACCCGCGGCAAATCGGCGACATCTTCGATCGAGCGGTCGCCAAGCTGTGACCAGATCTGCTGGTATTCGCGCCGGACTTCTTCTTCTGTCGGATGCGGTGAAGACTCGATGCCAACCTGCCGGAGGTACTCAAGAGTCACGGCGATGGCACGGTCGAGCTGAAGAAGTTCCGTGCACACGGCTAAATGCGAGCAGGCGACCGCTGCGCGCTCGACAGAATTGGCCGCGCGGTTCGAGAGGGCCGTCAAGCGCTCATCTGCGGTCCCCAGTTCGCCAGTCAGGAACTCGCATTCGGCCCGTTCTAGCTCCAGCGCAAAGAAGAGGTCGCGTTTGCGGTTCCACCCATCGCCTCCCAGTGCCTCAATGCCCGCGATGAGATACTTGAGTGCCGAAGCATAAGCGGTAGATGCCTTGGCGCGCTTGCCCGCGATTAGGTTTAGCTCGGCGAGGTTCTCCTGCTCCTCGCGTGAAGTCATCAACATAGCTCCCCGGTTAAGTTGATTGACGACGTCAAAGACCGTCCCATCCCACTTTTCCGGAGAGGTGTGCGCCGCAAGCAGCCGTCCGATGCGCAAATGGGCTTTGGCGCGCGATGCTTGGGGAATCAATGAATAAGCTGCTTCCTGGACACGGTCGTGGATGAACTTGTATGAGCCATCCATCTGTTCGATCAGTCCTTGGCGTACGCCTTCCCAAAGATCCGCAGAAATGTGCTCCGGCGACCTCTCAATAACGGTCGAGAGTGTCGTAATTTCGGCGACATTCCCGATACAGGCCATCTGCTGCAATGCCGTCTGCGTCGGGCCCGGTAGGCGACTGACCTTCCCGATCATGAGGTCCACAACATTGTCGGTGTATCTCTTGGCGTGAATGCCATCGAAGTCCCAGGACCAGCACCCTGCATCATGATCAAAGACGAGCATTTTTTCTTCGGCGAGCGAAGAAATGAACTGAACACTGAAGAATGGATTGCCGCCCGTCTTCTGGTGCACCAGTTGCGCGACCGGCGCACAGTGTCGCGGATCGCAGCGAAGCGCGTCCGCAAGCAGCTGCTCGAGATGCTCCTGGGCAAGCGGCCCAAGCGTGATCTCGCTTATCTTTCCACCAGCTCCCTTGATCGCCTCCAGCTTCCGCATCAGCGGATGAGAGGCATCGACCTCGTTGTCGCGATAAGCCCCGATCATCATGAGATGCTGCAGCTCAGACCGCGTCAACAGATCTTCCAACAGTTCAAGTGTCGCCGCATCCAGCCATTGCAGATCGTCGAGAAACAGGGCCAGAGGATGCTCGCGCTGCGCGAATACACTGATGAATCGGCGGAACACCAGTTGAAAGCGGCGCTGAGCATCCCGTGGCGGAACTTCCGGAACAGGTAGCTGATCACCTATAACAAGCTTCAATACGGGAACCAGGTCCACGATCAGCTGTCCATTCTCGTCTAACGCATCACGCAGTTCCTGGCGCCATTTGCCAAGTTCTGTCTCACTCTTCGTCAGCAGCTGTCGGATCAGACCCTGAAAGGCCTGTGCCAGTGTCGCGTACGGAATGTCGCGCTTGTACTGGTCGAACTTTCCAGAAGCAAACAGACCACGCGGCAGCACCAGCACGGGCTGCAGCTCGTTTACGACCGAGGACTTGCCGATGCCGGAATAACCTGAGACCAGGACCAATTCCGGGATACCGCCATTGACGATGCGATTGTAGGAGGCGAGCAACATCTCGATTTCGCGCTCGCGACCGTACAGTTTCTCCGGAATCTGAAGGTGGTCCGGCCTGTCATGATCTCCCAAAATGAAGTCTTGAATACCACGTTCAGAGTCCAGGTCGTCCAGACACCGACGAAGATCGCTCTCCACTCCGGCAGCGGTCTGGTAACGCTCCTCCGGAGTCTTTGCAAGCAGTTTCATGATGATCGCTGAGAGCGAGCTCGGAACCTCCCGTCTCCGCTCCGCCGGCGGCTGCGGCTGTCTGGCGATGTGACAGTGAACCAATTCCATGGGATCGGAAGATGTGAACGGGAGACTGCCGGTCAACAGTTCGTACAGCGTGACGCCGAGAGCGTAGAGGTCACTACGCGAATCGATCGAACGGTTCATCCGCCCTGTTTGCTCAGGCGCCATGTATGAAAGAGTTCCAGCGATGAACTCGGGAGGTTCGGGTGCGCGGCGCTCGCGCGGCAATCGCGAGGCAATTCCGAAACCCATTAGCCAAACCTGGTCCATAGCAGAATTCGCCATCACGTTGGAAGGTTTAATGTCTTTGTGGATGAGGCCACGTCGGTGTACCTGGCTGAGTGCTGCAGAAAGCCCAATCCCACAGCGAAGAAACTGGTTCAACTCCATTGGCCGTCGAAGAAGTCGATCGAGTGGCTCTCCGTCTGGATCCTCGAACAGAAGCATGGTCCGGCTCTGTTCTTGTGTGAGGGCGATCGGCCGAATCGCCCATGCTGGATCGAGCTCGTCTTTCAAGGAGAATTCGTGCTCGATTTTCTTGATGGTTCCAGGAGCTGGACGTTCCGTCACCGGGGACAACGCGAGAATAGACCGCGAACTCGTCTCAGCCTCGGTCGTGCACAGACCGCGGGAGAGGACGAACTCTCCATCCTTATGAAGCGTTTCAAGCCGGTACTGCGAAAGGTGCATCACAGGATCAAAACTCCAGTTTCAACCTGCATTGCATGATGCGCGAATTCAGGGATTCTATCGAATAAATAAGCTCCGCGATGATTCAAATCCGATACTTTTACGTTGCCGCCGCGGCCAAGGATCGGGGGATACGCCACAAGACCGAAACCACTAGGAAACACCCTTCGTATTTCGGCACACGCTCGCCGGTGAACTTCGCGAAGTAGGGCATCAGGCGGGATCACTCAGTTCCTGAAACCTCAACAACCCCTAAATATGCCTATTTCTGGACTTGCAAACACGTACAAGAATGCATTGGACCGGGCTCAGAAAGTGAACCGTGCCTCCAGTTGAACCTGACGCCCGGTGCCAGCCGTGGTGAATATTCGTCCGACGTTGTCGGCGAGGTTACCCAACGGATCTTTGAAAATGGCTTCGCCGTTTCCTCCCAAGCTGAGAGGACTTTGCGTGTTACTCGGCACTCCGAAATTCGGATGATTGAGAAGATTGTAGGCTCCCGCTCCGAACGTAATCCTCGTGCCTTCGGTCAATTGGAAGCTCTTTTGTAGCGATAGATCAAGTTCCGCGAACGCTGGGCCGCGCAGGCTATTTCGTCCAGCCGTGCCGAATTGACCAGGCGATGGTAGGGCAAATGCGCTTGGATTGAACCAGCATGACGCAGTACCCACTCGACTGCCGTTTGGACAAACACCCGCGTAAGGATCGCCAATCAGGTCGGGTCTCTCCGATGTCAGTAACGATTGCAAATCCGCATTGTCGAACGCCAGCACCGGAGTGAAAGGGACGTTGCTATGAACGCTGGCGATAGCCGAGACCTGCCAGCCACCAAGGTAGCTACCGCGCCCGAAAGGCAGTTCATAAACAACATTGGCGACGAAATTATGCCGGATGTCGAAACCTGACCGCCCTCGATCCCCCTTGCGATTGAACGGGTCCTGAGTCGTGGGGGGTTCGTTTACGGCCTCGGTAGCAATATTGCTAGAGGCATCATCTGTCGAATGAGAAAACGTATAGAAGACTTGCCAGGAAACATTGTGTGCGTGCTGTTGCGAAACCGACAGTTGGAATGAATTGTAGAAAGACTGTGCATCAGTTTCATCCTCCAACAGAGGTGAAGGCAAGTTTGGATTTAGCCGATGACCCAAGGCTGCTTGGAAAGGGTTCGCTTCCACTTCGCGGAGGAGGTGATTCCCACGAGCACCAAAATATCCCGCGTTGAGGATAGTTCCCGGCGCGATTTCGCGCTCCAGGCTGAGATTGTATTGCAGCGCGTATGGGAACTTCGCATGGTAAGTCAACGAGAATGGATATATCGGTTGTGTGAGGGGAGCGTTCTGCGGATTGAGGAACGTGGGAAACACAAAGGAATTTACGCTGAGAAAAGGAGGTAGAAACCGGTCGATGCCAAATAAGAATATGGGGATCTGATCGCGGAACATACCAACTCCGCCCCTCAGTACGGTCCTGCCGTCAGCGAAGATGTTCCATGCAAACCCAGCGCGTGGTGAAAAAAGGTCGCGAGGTGTGCTGGCGAGTAATTTACCCACGGTTGGCCCAGAATCCGTCTCTGGCTTACGAATCGCCGAGAGACGTCCCTGCGTCTCGCTCGGATTGGAATAAAAGTCATACCGGAGTCCGCCGTTCAAAGTAAGTTGGCGGGTGACTCGCCAAGTGTCCTGGACGAACCCTGACGCTACGCTCTGTCGATAATCGCGGTTCGAATCAGAGTTGGATGGATCAACGCCGACGTACGACAGAGGCAAACCTTGAAGGAAGAATTCCAATGCGGGGTTATAGGTTTGTGCCGGAATGCCCAAGGGACTCAAATCCTGGAACGAATACAATCCATTCACGGCAAAATCGAGGGGTCCATTGGACTGGATCCTTTTGAATTCTCCGCCGACTGTTACAGTGTGGCGCCCAGTCGTACGTGAAAATTGATCCTGAAGTTGGTAAACAGTTGAAAAGTCAGCCAAGGGAGTCGCAGGGCTGTTGCCGAACAAACTCATGCCCGCAATGTCGAGCAATCCGAATGGCCGATTAGGCAGCAAGGAAATAGAAAGCCCCGGATGAGTATCGACGATCGAAGTTGACGCGGTTGTGCGGTTAATACCGAATCGCAATTCGTTGAACATGTCGCGTCCGAAATTGCGGCGATCCTGCACGGTAAAGTACTGGTTGCGGGCGGTATGCTCCAGTGGGAAGCCTGGGACGTAAGTTCCCGGCGGCGACCCGAAATAGGGCACTAGGGAAGAACTGTCATCGATGGTGTAGCGTGCGAACAATGAATGGGTACTGGAGAAGTTGTGGTCGACACGGACCATGCCATGGTTCTCATAAACATTGCCCTTGTCAGCGGTGGCCAGGTCCGCGGTTCCGTCCCCATTGTCTACTCCGTTCGGAGTGGGAAGTAGAGCGAGAAACGGATGTACGCGAGGATCGATTGCGACAACAACGCACCCGTTTGGAGTTCCGTTAGTGCAACTCCCCGGGCCAGAGGGGAGCAAACCTTGATGGGCCAGNGCATCGGGCACCGTCGCGATCGCTGTTGATGCCTGTACTTCACGAAACCCCTCGTAGTTTGCATAAAAGAAGGTGCGGTCGGGTATCAACGGACCGCCCACTCCTGCACCGAACTGGTTTCGCACAAATGGCGGTATCGGGGCATTGGCCAAATCAAAGTAGTTCTTTGAATCAAGAGCGGCGTTTCGGTGGAGTTCGAACAGCGATCCGTGGAAGTGGTTTGTTCCGGACTTGGTTACCGCGTCGATAACGCCACCCCCATTCCTGCCGTACTCCACATTGAAGGTTTGCGTTAGGACCCGGACCTCCGTGAATCCGTTCAATCCCAGAAAGAGCCCAGAGGCGCCTGCCGGAGAATAGCCGAAGACCGGATCATTCGCGTCGATACCATCGATGCGAACATCCGTCCAACTCGGGCGCATGCCGCCTATAGAGACCTGCCCAGCATCTCCGTTCGAAAGCAATGATGGAGCACTGCTGGGTGTTGGAGCGACTCCAGGCGCGAAAATAGCCGCCTTGAATAAATCGCGGCTGTTTAAAGGAAGGTCGGTCAGGGTTTGCTCTGCAAGAAGCCCGCCGACCGTCGAGGTCGTACTGTCGATCTGGTTAACGTCTCCGCTGACCGTCACCTGTTGCGGCAGGGTACCCACGACCAGCGAAAAGTTCACTGTCAAGCTAGAGGCCGAACTCAGCGTGATTCCTTCGCGAACCTGTGTTTGGAATCCTTCCTTCTGTACACGAACAGAGTAGTTTCCTATTGGCAAACCGGCGATACGGTATTGGCCCGTCGAGTCAGTAGAGGAGTCTCGTTTCAATCCAGTACTTTGGTTGAGAATCGTGACTTGGGCCCCGGGAATAACAGCACCACTCGGGTCGGTGACGGAACCGAAAACGCTCGCAATCTCAGTCTGTGGCCACGCGTATGCTGAGAACACAAAGAATAGTAGGATTGACGTCGCGCCGGGCCTCGTCATGGTGCCATCCCCTCACATGAATTTCGAGCGGTGCCCCGTTGCAATGAGAATGGCCCACGCTAAGCGCAATGTCATCCCCGACTTTGGTCTTACCGTACTTTCGTCTATAGCTTTGTACCCTCACGCCAGGTAAATTGCGTGAGTCGCCGGATCGAGACTGCTAGCCATCTTCACTAGGTCTGCGAGGGAGTTCGCTTTCATTTTTTGCATCACCTGTCCACGATGTGCTTTTACCGTGGTCTCACCGATGCCAAGCTCCCATGCGACTTGTTTGTTCAATAAGCCTGAGACAACCAGCGTCATGACTTGCCGCTCCCGCGCAGTGAGTAAGTCGTAGCAGTCCCGAAGAACGCGCAACGCGACCTCGCGCTCAATGGCAACGCTGCTTCGTTCGAGGCCCTCGCGGATTGACCGAAGCAAAGTGTCATTGCTAAAAGGCTTTACCAGGAAATCGACCGCGCCTGCCTTCATAGCTTCTACGGTGGTTCGAATATCGCCACGACCACTGATGAAAATGATCGACATTTCCGGCCTTTCAACGGCAATACGCTTCTGAAGCTCGAGAGCGTTGAGCCCGGTCACGGATAAGTCGAGGACTAGACAACTCGGAATCAGCGGGCGCGGCCAAGCGAGAAATTCCTGAGGTGATTCAAATGTTTCCGCCTGCCAACCCTCAGCACGAATAAGCTGGTCCAACGACTCTCGAACAAAGATGTCGTCATCGACAACAAAGACAATTGGAGAGCAGTTCGAAATGCAGTGCGGGGATAGATCCTGACTGAATACATGCGCCAAACTCATGATGTACCTCCTGAGGCCACCTTTGAAGACTCTTTCCTGGGAACAACGGTCATTTCGATAGCTCTATTTGTTTCGCTAAAAAGAACCCGGAGATGTGAGACCGTCTCCGACGCGTGGTTGCTACAGCAGATCGTCCTACGCACCGTCTTGCGTGCTCCCTCAACGTTTGGGGGATCCGCCGACAACATGCGCAGACAGGTACTGGCGTTGATCACGATGCCACATAGGCATTCGTTCAATTCCTTGGCGATCGACTCTGTCATCTGTTCAAGCGTCATAGCTCTCAGTTCGTGCGCACTTGCCATTGACATAGGCTCTCCGCCTAACAGGAGGCTGTCCTTAGAAACCGTATCCCACAATGTCATCTGACTAACCGCAATCAGCTCTCTTTAACTCGCTTCTCTTTCACGTCTGATCCACTCGCGGATATACAGCGGGGAGTTTTCGATTCTCACTCCATTCGATTCGTGCATCGCCAGGAGCTTTACAGCCTCAGCGTTCACCGAACGGACGTCTTTAAGATCGAGAGTCAATGAACTGCTTTCTTGTTCCAGCAATGACCTAAGCGTGTTCACGTAATCCCCGGTAAGCCGCCCACTGACGCGCAAAACCACGCGACCCTCTCCGATTGTCTGACGATCGATTTTGCAAGCCATTATCGGCAACGTCTCAGCGGCAGAGTCATTGAGCTTCCTGCTTTGTAAAAGCAAGGCTCTTGCCACTCGTAACCCGAAGAAAATAAAAGGTGAAGAAAGATTCAAAAGGCAAAGCGCATTTACGAAACACGTGATTTCCGTGAAATCCGTGAATTCCGCGACCTGCTAATACGCTCAGTGAAATTTGAATTGGAGTTTATTGATTTTCAAGGCTTTGATGCGAGTTTCAAGGGTGGATGGTGGAATTCCAAGCTTCGCGGCCGCTCCTGATGGTCCAGAAACACGACCTCTGGTCGCTGCTAGCGCAGCTTCGATAATCTCCCGTTCGCTGAGTGGCTCAACCTGCCCCTTTGCCCCTGGCGACCCTATCACTGGAGATGCGTGCGAAACGGACCTTTTGGAAAGCCACATTTCGTCAACCGAAAAAACATCACCCCGGCTGAGGATGACAGATCTCTCAACTACATTCTGCAACTCCCGGATGTTGCCTGGCCAGTCGTAGGACTGCAACAAATCCAAAGTCTTTTTTTCGATCGAGCGGATATCTTTGCCTGCTTTGACGCCATAGCGTTGCACAAAATACTCGAGCAGGAGCTGGAGATCGTCCTTTCGTTCTCGGAGAGGCGGCACCTCAATCGGAAACACGTTGAGTCGATAAAAGAGATCCTGGCGAAAGGTCCCGTCGGCTACAGCCGCCTCCAAGTCACGATTCGTTGCTGCGATAACGCGAACATCAACATGGATCGGTTGCCCTCCCCCGACGCGTTCCAATTCCCGTTCTTGCAGCACCCGCAGCAACGCGACCTGTGTAACGGGCAGAAGTTCACCCACTTCGTCGAGAAAAATTGTTCCACCATCTGCGAGCTCAAAGCGGCCAAGTCGCCTTTGTGTGGCTCCCGTGAACGCCCCCTTCTCATGGCCGAATAACTCGGAAGGAATCAAGTCACGGGGTATTGCTGCGCAGTTGACGCTCACGAAAGCTCGGCTAGCTCTTTGGGATTGTTTGTGGATTGCGCGAGCGATAAGTTCTTTGCCCGTACCGGTTTCCCCCGTGACTAGAACGGTGGAGTCGGTAGGAGCCACTTTGGCGATTCGAGAGAGGACAGTCTTTAATGGATTCGACGTGCCGACAATTTCATCGAACATCGAGGTCTGCTCGACCTCGTCGCGAAGCGCCAAGTTCTCCTTATATAGTTGGTCTTTGAGCGCCCTAATCTCGGCTTCGGCCCTCTTCTGCTCGCTCAAATCGAGAACGAAGCCAACTCCCTCGTTCCCGCCCTCCTGGAACAAGGTCGCGCCGATCAGCACGGGCACCCGGCTGCCATCTTTGCGCAGCATTTCGGACTGAAAGGGTTGGACGGTACCGGTCTGGATTACTTCTCCCAAAGCTTGCTCAGTGCGCTCCCGCCAGTCCGAAGGCACCATGTCCCACCATCGCACACGACCTTCTGCGACCTCTTCATGGTCTTGTTGCACCATACGAAGAAAGGCGTCATTGGCCTCAAAGATA